>Ga0079224_100005375_pt1 | contig 16788 bp, 14 predicted proteins | sample Stecom2015_FD_80414 | JGI IMG/M metagenome (GOLD analysis project Ga0079224, IMG submission 80414) | Agricultural soil microbial communities from Utah to study Nitrogen management - Steer compost 2015 | ecosystem: Environmental > Terrestrial > Soil > Agricultural land | place: USA: Utah... | reverse complement strand
CGTCCAGAAGCACAACCTCTCCGCGTGAGTCCTCTCCCCGGGCCTGGGCCGTGTGGCCCAGGCCCGGGAAACCCCGATCAACACGCGATCCGAAACCTGATCCGCAGGCTGCACCCGGCCTTGCAGCCTGCAGCCCCGCTCGATCGCCGATAGGAGGCCCAGCAGTGTGCGTCAACAACCATAACCCAGAGTGGGCGGAGATCATCCATGACCCGGACCCGGCGGATTTCGTCGCGAAAAAGCGGCTGCTGCGGCGGTTGGTTCGCGGTAACAGCCACATCGCTCAGCCCGGCTCCCAGTGGGAGGGCCAGGTCCTGTACGAGATAGAGGCAGCACTGGTGACGGCCCGGGAGTATGGAGACCGAGCCAGGCTGCTGGCGGTGGCAGACCGGCTGGCCAGGATGGGTCTGCTCGCCCTGCCCAAGGTACTCCGTGGCGTGCAGGGCGAGGACCTGGCCGAGCAGTAGAGCTGGGGAATATGGCGAGGGCCCCGCGGGTGCGGGGCCCTCGTTCGCCGACAGGCAGGTGCCACTGGTGCGGACTGCCCCTGCAGTCGCGACGGGAGAACGTCTCTCGTACAGGAGGCCAGATCTGGCGCACCGTCTGGTACTGCACAGAGTGCGACTGAGCGAGAGAGGTCGGGGTGACAGAACCATCCCGCCCTCGGCTCCAGCACAGAGGAGCAACTGCAAAACGCACCCAGGCTGTTTCAAAAACATCAGCCCTGCAGGAGATCAACACAATCGGCCCGGGAGCGATCCTCCCGGGCCGATTGTGTTGATCGTCCTCACCTCCGCGGGCGGATACACCAGAATGATCACGCATACCGTGATCACCACCTGGAGGACAATGTTGGCTGACGATTTTCTGGACCCCAATCATCCTGCGGTGCGCCACCGCCTGGCGCGCCTAGTGCAGCTGCTCGGGCTGCTGGTGTGGTCCGACAGCGCCCACAACGCGTGCGGTCACCGCGGTGACGAGACCGAGCGGGACGCGATACGGGACGCAGGGCTCGATGATGTGCTGCTGCATCTGATAGCTCAACGTATCCAGGGGGCAGGGGAGTGGGTCCGCGGCTCCACGTCCACTGATGCGCATGCCGATGCCATGGACCTGCCCGTGCTGGCCTGGCGTCTGGCCAGCAGCCCCCTCTCGGCCGATGCCCGGCGATTGCTGGGGCGCATCATCAGTCGTCAGAGTCTGCTGTGGTCATGGGAGTCCATGAAGCAACCGCTGGATTGTCAGCAGATATTCGACGACTGGGCCGCCAGGGTGCGCACCCTGGCAGTGGAACTGGCCGCGGTTTTTGCGAATCGGTTTGCGGAGAAGGCGCCGCCGTGGACACGGTGACACCGCAGCCGACTCCCGTGTGCGGGTGACACACCGGGGTCGGCTAGGCCTGACGACGACGGCGACGGGCCCTGCTGCTGGCCGGCGCACCCTCAGTGCGGGGATCAATACACCCATATGCGCTTGCTCGCCCTGTAAGGGGCATGCTATCCTCAGCACTGTCTTCCCTAACGGGGAAAGCTTCTAGTAAACCCCCCGGCGGACACCGGGGGGTTTACTATTTCCGCTGTTCTTTCGGCGCCTCTAGCGTCCGAGGCCTTGGGCCTCTTTAGCAGCTGGACTTACTGTGCGCGTTCGTCGCGAGCTACACAGTCCCATCGGGCCGACGATCTGACTGGCATCGAGGATCTGGCTCGCCTGTCGATCGACGCGCGGGGTTGCAGCATCGACTAGCCGGCGCGGTGATCCATCTGGGTGAAATGGAACTGCGGTACAGGTGAAACAACAACCGCCCCCGGATAAACCAGGAGCGGTTGTGTATTGACAAGCTCTCCCAGGCTCTAACCTGAAGCTGAGGCCGGGATGGTAAGGGCATCCCGGCCTTTTACTGGGTAATCCGAGGGATCTGCTCAGTGCGTGGCTCCTCCCGCCCCTGCTCGTGCAGCTTGTCGGCGCGCAGTCGGATTTGCGCACCGGTGGGCCGGTCGGTCTGGCGGCTGCTGACGTTCGCCCCGGCGAACGGGCACGCGGCCGTCAGCGGCGACGCTGGGCGGCAAAAAGCCCCTTCCTGTCGATCAGGTCGGGGGCTCGTTGCGCCGGTCGGGCTAGCCCCGTAATTTCGTTCGCATCACGATCACCCCCTGTGTAAGTGTTTAGTAACGCCATACTTACTGTGTTCAATAAAGGTCGATCACCAGCGAATTTCGAAGCTGTCGAGGTTTTCCCAGTGCCAGCCGAACTCGTCGCCGTATCCGTCGCACACGGCGTGATTCGTGCTCAGGAACTCCTCAATGGCCGCGAGCGCGGCGGCCTCGTCCCCGCGTTCGCGGGCTTCGACGACCCGTTCCGTGGTCTCCAGGTCGAGGGTTTTATCGACGTTCCGGTGTGCCTCGTAGGTCGGGCTGCTGCTGGTCCCCTTGACCCACACGTCCCCAGAGATCGTGACGGTCGCGGGCTTGGTGATTCGCCCATTCACATTCGGGATGCCGGCCGCGGAACGCCGGGTGGCAAGGTCGGTCTCGGCCACCTTGTCCTGCGCGTCGTCGCGAAGCGAATGGTTCGGGTTGGACTTCCAGGAACGGATCGTTCGCACGCTGCGGCCCCACTTTTGCGCTGCGGCTTCGTCTCCGCCCGCGCGCTGCACCTGGTCGGCACGCCGCACGAGCTCGCGTAGCTCGGGGTGCGGGATGCGGTTGTTCTTCGCCCACCGTCGAAGGGTGCGGTCTGAGGGCGGTTTGCGGCCGACGGCTTCGGCGGCCTTGCGGACCTCGTCGCGGCCGAGGCGCTTGATCTGGGCGCGCACGCTGACGTGCTCCTCACCGACGTCAATCCCGCGGTGCACGGAGTTGAGCATGTCGGCGCGCATCGCGTTCGGGTTGCGCTGCTGGCCGGGCTTGCGGCGGAACTGCGGCATCGGATCGTCACCCCCTCGTGCCGAGAAGCACATGCGGCACGCTGATGATCTTGTCGTCCGGGCTCATCGCGCGGAGCGCGGCCCGGTTGGCATCGGTAAGTTCGTGCACGCGCTTCGGGCGGAGCTGGCCAAACTTGGCGGACTTGCCTTCTTCGATCAGCACATCGGCGATCGAGCGCGTCGTCAGGTACCACGCTCCGTCGGTCACCGCGTGCACCGGCCACAGGCCGGGGAACCGCATTTCGAGCCGTCGCACCTGGCGGAACAATCGTGCGGCCGTCGCGGCGATCGTTTGGCGGCGGTACATCGGCTGATACCGGTAGGTCCGGTGTCCGCTGTTGAGGATCGCAACGTCCTCCCACTTTCCGGTCAGGCTCTTGTAGCCCGCCTTGAGATGTTCGATCGTCGCTGCTCGCAAGGCGGGGTCTTCGATCTCCTCGGCCTTGAGCAGGGCCTTGCGCATGTTCTTGTAGAACGGCTCCATCAGCCGCCCGCAGTCGGGCCAGAGGTAGGCCCCGGTGATCCCGAAGTTCTCGAGCGACCAACCCGCGCCGCCCTTGTCCTCATCGTCGTGGGCGATGTCGATGGTCGGAGCCATGTACCAGTGCGGCCACGGCCGGCGGCCGTCCATCGCCGGGTGCGGCGGAAACATCCGCGGCTCATGCCATTTCGCGCGGGGCTGGCAGCGCACTACCCCGAACCAGGGCTTCCCCTCGGCGATCGTCCGCGCGGCCTCCTCCGCGCTTACCCACTTCGGGTCACCGACGCCGAAGACGGTGCTCGACAACGTCGCCAGGTAGGCATAACGCTGGTCCATCTCAATCAGAACCTCGGCCGTGTCGATCTCCTCGCGGGAGGGAATCCGTGACCACACCAGTTCAGGCGCGACGGCGTCCAGGCCCAGTTCCGCATCACCGTCCATCTCAGGAATGCGGCCGGGCTCGGTGACCACCCGAGCCAGGTGGCGCCCGGCTTTGTCCACCTGCGGCGTGTCGCCGCGCTCGATCGCCCTCAAGCGCTTGCGGCGGTCCACTTCGACCATCCGCTGCACGGTGCGTCCGGGGTTGGAGTCCGGAAGCACGCCGAGGAGGTCCGAGATCCACCGGACACGACGCAGGATCTCGTCGGCGCGGTCTTCGGGCTCGCCGTCAATCGCGTTCGGGTATTCCCGATCGTCGTCGCCGCCATCGGCGATGACGCCCCTTCCTCGGTAGTCGTACATCCACGTGTACGGTTCGAGCACCAGGTGGACGAGCTTGCCCTTCGGGCCGCGCAGCAGCGTCCACGGTTCCAGACGCCCGTTGCACGTCCACCCGTCGTCCAGCACGGGAGCCAAGAAGTCGGCCGCCGCCGGCAGTTCGGCCAGGTTGCGTTCCAGGCTGGTGATCCGCTCACTGCGGCTGCGGTTCACGTCGTCCGGGTAGGCCACGAGGTTGAGCTCTTCGCAGACCTCGGTGAGCACCCAGACTTGCGGAGCCGATCGGCTGTGCTTGAGCGCACCCGCGATCCGGACGATCTCCGCGGCGCTGCGCACTTCGAAGGCCCACCGCTTCGCGCCGATCTGCACCCATCCCGGACCGACGACGGCCGCCGCGTCGAACCCAGCGAGTTCGGACCAGCGAGCCGACCGCTCGACCGGCTTGCGCTCCCGCGCAGCGGTTCCGCCTTCAGGCTCGGCGGCGGCGGCCGGTTCCTCTCCCTCGGTTTCTGCAGGCACGGGCTCGTCTGCGGGCTCCTCGGCCGCCTCGGTGGGTGCCCCGTCGGCGTGCTTCTGGTCGGCCGCCGGGCCCCCGGTAATGCCCCGTTCGTCGAGTACCCGGAGGACCGCGGTCGCGAGGTCGTTGATCGCGTGCGTGTTGGCGTTGATGGCGCTCTCGATCCCGGCCAAACGCCGCTCAAGAGCCTTCGCCGCGTTGGTGAGTGTGGCGGCTTTGTCGCCGTCGTCGAAGAGGCTAGGCTGGTCAGGCATCAGCGTTGTCCATTCATCGTTGGTCGATCACGGGGCAGGCCGTTGCGGGGCCTGCCCCGTTTTTCGTGCGGAGTGTGCGGACATGCGCCCCGCACACCCCGCACACTACCACGTAACTACTGTGTTCAGTAACCAAATAACTATTGTATTATTGCCACGATCGGTGCAGGTCAAGCGCCGCAGGCTCCGGGCCAGGGCGGACCGCCCACTTCCGTGCTTCAGTTCGCGTGCGGGGCCCTAATCTGCTGCGAGACCTTCGCGCACACCTCCTCGGCGCGCTCGTGTGCGGCCAGCAGATCGCGCGTGCGCGCTCCGTCCTCGCCGAGGATGTCCGCGATGCGGCGCACGACCTCTTTGCGTTCGGCGAGTGCGCGCTCAATGGCCGCGAGGTTGTCGCCGGTGACCTCACCTCCGGCCTTGATGCTGCTGACCAGCCGGGTCCGCTTGTCGTTCGCGCCCTCGGGCTGCACCGGCCTGTTGATGAACGTGCGGAGTTCGTCGATCAGACCGCTGACCGCCCGCCCGTTGAGGGCCGCGCGCAGCTCCTCGGCTTCGTCGCTGTCGAAGGTGATGACCTGCTTCACCGTTGCCATATCCGTCCTCCATCGCCAAGTTGGTGAACGCTCTTGATGAACGTGCGTGAACACTATCTCGGTTCGCCTTCTAGATCAAGTCGCCGAGTTCGGTTCACAGTATGTCGATCGTCTACAAGTGACGGAACGACGAAGCCCCCGCACACCGTGTGCGGGGGCTTCGTCCTGACGTTCCTCGTAGAACTGTTCTTAGGTGGACGCCATCTCGGTCTCGATCAGCGGAACCATGTCGCGTCTCCCGTAGGCCACATCCCGTTCGCCCTTCTCGCTGTCCAAGCGGAGGGTGACCTCGATGCGGTCGCCGTCCTCCTGGATGTCGGTCACCGTCGCGGGAAGCAGGGTGCCATCCAGGTCTGCCGCGATGCGCATCTTCGGCTTGAGGGTGCGGGCCTCAACCGCGGTGTCGAGATCTTGCATGATCAGTTCGCCGCTGGGGCGCTCTGGCTCACTGTGTGCGGTCGCGTCCGAGCGTCCGGAGGCAAGCGCGTACGGATCGCCCTCGTCCGGCATCGAATCGAGCGAGTACTTCGGGCGCATGAACGCCCATGCGCTCGCTGGGGTCCATAGCTGTGTGGACACATCCCGGGAGGGCATGAGCTTACGCACGAGTTCCTTCTCGTCGTCGCTGAGCTTGTTGTGGACGAGCGGGTGTTGGTTGAGGTTCGGCGTGTACCACACCTGGCATTCTTCTGCGTCGCCTCGCGGATTCGATCCCATCGCGCGCCCCGGAACCGACTGATCCAGGTGCGACGTGACGCCCCGGCGGCCGAACATCATCTCATCGCCGTCAGGGTCGTTGCGGCTCATCGCCAGCCGCATGGACAGGTTGGACCGGGCGTTGCCGCCGCCCCAGACCGCGGCGTCCGGTCGCTGAAGAATGAAGCAGAAGCGTCCACCGACAGCGCGGATCACCGTCACCAAAACGTTCAGCTTCCCGCGCGGATCGAGCTTCTTCACCTCCTCGTCGCGCTTCATCTCCTGCTGCAACAGGAACGACAACAGGAAGAACTCGTCGATGACGATGCCGAAGATCGGCATGTCCTTGTTCTCGACCCACGGCCGGCGCTCGCGGTACCGCGATCGTTGCTCGTTCTCCTCCCACAACATGGTGATGCCCTCGATGCAGGAGTGAACGTCGGTCGCGACACCGATCACGCCAGGGTGGTGCCCAAACTGTGTCAGCTCGAATCGCTTGGGGTCGAACAGAATCCACGGGATGTTTCGGCGACTGCCTTCGGAGATCAGCGTTCCCACCGCGGTGGTCTTGCCGCCGCCTGTCGGTCCCGTGATGAGTGCGTGCGGTGCACTTGAGCGATGGTCAATGTCCCACCACAGGTAGGGCGACACTGATCCGGTGGCGTAGGGCAGCACGAGCCGATCAGTGCCAAGTTCCGCGGCGTAGTCCTCGATGGGCGGATGCGGGACGAACCCAGCGAGCGGCTGTGGCTCCGGAGGGGCTTCGACCAAGCTCAAGCGAACACGGTCTTCAGAGGGAAACCACTCTGTTTGCCACTGGTGTCCCTCGGGTGCATGGCCCACCAGGCCGATGATCGCGCTGCTGACCCTGTTTTGCCAGGTCTCTAGCGCTGCGTTCGCGACGGTTTCGAAGGTGAGATCGTAGCTCGATGGTTGCTGGAGTTGATCGTTGTACCCGACCGGCGTCACCTTCTTGACCCTGATCGGGAACTTGTCTTTGACCTTTTCGAGGCGTTCATGGGCAGGACTCTCGAACTCGGTCTGTTCATCGTCGCTCGCGCTTGTGTCGGAAAGACCGTCACGAGAAGAGCGAACCAAGATGATGCGATCGCGAAACTCATCGTGACGAAGAGTGTAAACATAGTTCCACGCACGACTGATCGCATCGGCCGCCTCATCGAGTGCTTCTTTTTTGAACGAGTACCCCGGCGGCAGGCTAATGCTTGCTCGACGGGGTGCGCGAAGTCCTGGAAAAACGCGCGGACGAAGCTGATTCGGATACATTCGGAGCAGGCGAGCAGTCTGCTCCGTGATCCGGGTCCGCTGCCTGTTCGCCCACCACGAGACGATCCACGCGATCACTGTGCACACAATCAAGACGAGGACGATCGGACGAATCTGGTCACCGAGGATGCGGGCCTGGTGCACCAGCCAGCGCAAGACCCACCACGTCCTGTCATTGAACGTCGCTTCTACGGACGGTAGTCCCCATACGAACATGGCCCCGACGAGCGTGATCCCGGTCAGCCACGTCCGAATCCGCATCACCAACGAGGGACGCGGAGTGGTTGACGGGGGCGCTGGCGGGGCCGGCCGATTACTCACGACACGCCCCCTTGGTGTTCTGACATGGGCAAATCCAAGATCCTCTTGCGCCCTCTTGACAAGCCAAGTAGGATCGACAGCGCCTTAAGCGCTCCGCGCAAGCTTGGAGCGCTTTTAGAGAAGCGGCCGATCCTAGTTGGCCCGTCCGCGAGGGGAAATTCCGCCGGGCTACCTCCGCCGCTTCAGCGGCCGGCCGGTCCGCATGTGGAGCGGCTCCGGAAACGGTCGGCCGTTGTTGAGCCTCCTCTCATCGCGTTGCAGCTTCTCGGCGATCGCCATGTTCACGTAGTCCGAGATAGACGCCACGTTTTCTGGCTTCCCTACCGTCTGTGCATGGTGAACCATGCCGTTCATCCGGCGCCGCAGGCCGCGTTCGAGAGTCGCCGTGAACGGGTCGCGCTTGCGCGAGTCGTCCTCTTCGGGCTCTTTCTCGCCCTTCTTCGATCCAGACCGCGAAGAGCCAGTTCCGCGTGCCTTCGAGCCGCTTCCGGGGTTGGAACCGGGGTCGGGTCGCTTCTTGTTCTCCGCAGCGGCCTGCTGAGTCGCGGCAAACTCGTTCACGTTCTCGTCGTAGTCCGGGACCTCGACGTCATCCTTGCTTGTCGCCATGGTCAGTCCTGTCCTTTCTCGGTGATCTTGCTCAGGGCCGTGCGGGCGATGTTCTCGTACACCTCGGGCACCGGATTGATCCGTGACGGCATCGCCGTCAACGGTCGGTTCCGCTTGATCGCGCGTTCAATGTCAGCACGCCAGGGGACAATGCCCCAGACGTTATCCCCCAACTTCCCGCGAAGTCCGTCTACGATGTGGCGGTGTGTCGCCTTGCTCTCGTCGAAGCCGGTCACGATGGCACCGCCCAAATGAACGTGTGACATTCCGTCCGTAGCACGGATGTCCTTGATCATCTTGTTTACGGGTCCAAGCTGGTAAACGCTCTGGTACTGCCAAGCTGCGACGACGGTCACGGCAATGTCGGATGCGACGACACCGAGACGGCTTGAGTCGTTGTCACCGTGTCCCACATCCACGAGGACAAACACGATGTCATCGGGTATTTGGCTCTGGATGACCTTTCGCAGTGCGAGGTAGTCGATCTCGCCGCCGAACGCAGCGTCAACGACGATCCGGATCTTTGTGCACGGAAGCAGGCTGACGCCCTTCCAGAGGTCCGCGCGCGCCGGGTCGTCGGAATGCAGCTCGGGATCATCCAGTGCGATGATCGCTTCGGTAAGATCATGGTGACCGAAGATCACGGACCCGAGGTTGCGCTTGAACCGCTTGGGGTCGCCCGCAGTGGTCCAGCGAGTGAGACCGCCCTGTGGATCAGCGTCGATCAACAGGACTCGGTTCCCCGTCAGGCGCACCAGAGCAATCGCCAGCCCTACGATGCTGACGGTCTTGCCCACACCACCCTTGAGGTTGAGCAAACTAAGCGTGGCTTTGAGTGTTTCCACTCTTGCCCTCCTTCCCCACGCGGGATGGACTAGGGGTCACGATAGCACAGGGTTACGTAACGCAATAACACTTGTGTTTCTGGCCTCGGGGAGGTACAACTTGACCAAGTACTCGCACCCGCGAGCGAGGATGCCAGTCCCCGGCCTGAGCAGGTACGGGACCGTTGTGGAGGTAGACGCGGATGAACCCGGTGTACGTGGACGTGTTGGCCCAGTCAGGTCAGGTCGGAACGAGAGGAGCGCAGGAGTGGATCGCTGGCAACGTCGTTCCCCTGCTGTTCTTCCTGCTCGGCTGCGTGATCATGTGGAAGGGCAAGAGCGGTGATAACGCCGGTGCCGTGAAAATCTTCGGCCCGATGCTGATGGGCGTTGCCGTCCTCGGCGTGGCCGTGACGGGCGGCTGGCAGCCGATCGCGCAGTTCGTCGCCGGCCTGTTCACGGAATAAGGCCGCGATGATCGTGCTGCCTGATGACGAGATCTACCGGGTGGATGAGGTCTTCCTTGGCCCGGAGCGCTTCCGGTTCCCGTGGCGGTGGACCTATCGGCAGTACGGCGTCGCGCTCGTGACCTTCCTGGCGCTGCAAGGCATTGAGCGTCAGCTCGGGATCGGCATCGGCGTGTGGCCCGTGCTGTTCGCGGGTCTGATCACGGTGTGGGTCACGCGCTGGGTGCACGAGGGCATCAACTGGGACCGCGGGCTCAAGGTGGCCGCTCAGGAGATGTACCTGGAGATGATCGGACCCCGCGAGGACACGAAGACGGTTCGGGCAGTGTTGACCGTCGCCCGGTCGCGCCGTGCACGGAAGCAGCGAGCAAAGGCCATCGCCGACACCTACGGTCCGGACGAAGATCCCTCGGCGAACGACGCGATGCCGTCGTGGTGGAGCCAGTTCAAACCCAAGAAGACCAAGCAGACGAAGAAGCGCAAACAGAAGCGTGCAAAGAGTGTTGACACTGATAGTGCGCAGACCTCCGAAGACCGTTCGGGTGATCGTGTGACGGTGCCCGGGTACGGAGGACGATCTTGATCAGGAAGACGAAGAACGATCCGCGCGAGCGGAAGAAAACGACGAAGACGAAGGCCAAGCGGTCGCGGAAACCGCGCCTGCCGAGCGAGGATGATCTCACTCCGGCAGATACGAACCGCATGGCCATCAGGTCCGTGGACGGTCCGATCATCCGGACCGCAGAGCACACCTGGATCTACTTCAGGGTGCCTCCCGAGCGGTGGAACTTTCGGTCCAATCAAGACCGAGAAGTCCTGATCGAACGGTTCGCCGATCAGCTCGCCGAACTCAGCGGACATTGGTGCCATCTCCGCGTCACCCACCGCCCGGAGTCCCCACGCCAGTGGGCAGAAGCGCATCACGCACTCGCACCGCCCTCCGTGCGGCTCCCCGACACGCCCGCGTGCACCTCGTTCGAGGAGTACCTGCAGGGCGAGCAAGCCGCGATCGCAGGCCGCAACATGACCCGCAAAGAGGTCTACCTCGGCGTGCTGCTGACGCGGCGCACGACGATGGACCGCGCCGCCCAAAGCGCGCCTGCCTGGTTGCGTAAACGCCTTCCCGCCCTCGCGGACGCCGAGCTGAACGAACTCAGCGACGAGATCGAGAAGGTCACACACATCATGTCCGGCATCGGCGCGACCCTGGCGACCGCGCGCGACATCGACTGGCTCTTGACACGATCCCGAGCGCTGGGTCTGCCCGTCAGCCAACAGCGCCCGGTCCCCACCGAATCGCTCGACCGCGACGACCTGGCGGCCTACGCCGACCTGGCCGAGCACACCCAAGTCCCGTACGGACCGACCTGCACGGTGCACGGAAAGGGCCCCCTGGCCGGCCATTCCCGGTCGGTGGTGGTGCTCTCCGTCGGCAGCATGCAGCCGCTGAACATCCCCGAGAGCGATGACCCGTGGATGACGCAGGCCGACAAGCTCGGCGTGCCGGTCGAGTGGTCGGCCCGGTTCTACGTGCGCCCGTCGGAAACGGTGGCCGCCGAGCTGGCGCACCAGATGGACAAGGTGCGGTCGCAGGTCCGGCACTACACCGACGATCACGGCTTGCCGCCGCCGATGCGGCTGGAACGCCAGTCGGCACAGGTGCAGCTGATCGATGATCAGCTGTCGTCCGGGCTGACGCAGCGCGGAACCCGGCTGATCGGGTGGTGGCGCCTCGCGTTGTCCGCCCCGACCGAGGACCAGGCGCTTGCTCTCGCGCGCCGGGTTGCCGACATCTACAAGCCGCAGGTGCGGTTGGAACACCCTGCCGCGCAGTGGGCCTACGCCCGCGAGTTCATGCCGGGCGAACCGCTTGCGACCCGCGGTTACTCCCGCCGCGGGTCGGTGGTGTGGGCTGCGGCCTCGATGCCGCACGTCACCAGCGAAGTCGGCGACCACCGCGGCGTGCTGCTCGGCGAGACCGCGACCCGGATCGTCCGGCCGGTCGCGTGGGACCCCTGGTTGTCGCAGCGCGAGGACTCGTCCGGTCTCACGGCCCTGATCGCCGGCCTCGGGGGCGGCAAGTCGGTGCTCGGCGGGATGATCATTTACAAGTCCCTGTGGCTGGGGGCACGGTGGACGGTGCTCGACCCCTCGGGGCCGCTGGCCAGGCTCACCGAAATCCCGGAGCTGCGGCCGTACGCGCGGCAGATCAACCTCCTCGACGCCAAGCCCGGCACCCTCAACCCGTACCGGATCGTGCCGAACCCAAAACGCGAGCACTTCGAGGACGACGAGAACCCGGAGGGGGCCTACCGGCGCGCGCTCACCCACGCCGGGGCGACGCGGCGCCGCCTGGTGATGGACACGCTCATGGGGCTGCTGCCCTACGAGGTCCAGACACAGCCGCAGACCCGCACCGTGCTCAACCGCGCGATCCGGGCCGTGGGCGGCGACCAGGACAATCACCCCGGCAAGGTCTTGCGAGCGCTCAAGAAGGACACGTCCAACGACGCCGAGCACGCCCGGACCGTGTATGAGTTCCTAGACGAGGTTTCCGACCGGCTGCAACTGCTGATCCCGGCCGAGGATGACGACCCCTACGCCAGCGATCGCGACTACCGGCTGACCGTGCTCACGATGCCCGGCCTGACCCTGCCGAAGGAGAACGTTGATCGCCGCGACTGGGACGGAAAAGAGCAGGAGTCGGTCGCCCTGCTCAACCTCGCGGCCTGGCTGACGCAGCGCAGCGTCTACGACCAGCCGATGAGCGCCCGCAAGGGCGTGTTCATTGACGAGGCGTCGTTCCTCTCCGAGGTTTCCACGGGAAAAATGTTGATGAACAGGTTTGCGCGGGACTCCCGGAAGTGGTCGCTGCGTGTGTTGCTCGCCTCCCAGGTCCCGGCCGACCTGCTCAAGATCCCCGGCATCGAAACCCTGCTTGACAGCGTGTTCGTCGGGCGCCTGCTCGGCGAACAAGCCCAGAAAGATGCACTGAAGCTGCTCGAGGTCCCCACCGATCAGGGGTTCGAAAGGGTATTCGCGACCTTCCCCGGCGGGGCGAGGAAGACCCAGAACGAGGAGAAGTCGCGTCATTTCTTGTTCCGGGACTCCTACGGAAACGTCGAACGCATCCGCGCGGACTATTCGGCTCCGCACCTGGCGCACGTGCTTGATGCGCTCAACACAACACCCGGAGAAATCGCCGACAGTGGAAAAGGTTCCCGGGTGAACGGGGCCGCGGAATGAGTCAGATCACAGCGATTCTGATGACCATTCTGACGATCTTCGCGCTCATCGTCAGGTGGGACTACGATCGGAAACGGCCCGCGTGGATCTGGACGCTGTGGAAGCGCAAGACCGGTAGCCGAGCACAGCGGTGGATCGGCCGCGGACTCATTCTCACAGCTGTGGCAGCGATTGTTGTCGCACCCGTCGTGTTCGGTCCCAGCGCCGGAGCGAACCCGTTTTCCTGCGCCGAGGCCCCGGAAGTGGACACCCCCGGGAAAGGCTTCACAGCTGCACTCGACCCCGGAGCAGCCACCCCCGGTGGCCAGGGCAGTCCCTGGACGCCGTACGGCGAGTACGGCTACGCCGGCCAGCTCTGGCACACCTACGACCTCGGCTGCACGTCCGGGCTCACCGACCCGATCAGCCCGGCCATGACCGCCCTGGCCAACGGGCTATTCAACGTGGCGAAGGACTTCGTCGCGATGACCAACGGCTTGCACTACCTCTTGCTCGATCCGCACGCCTTCGACTGGCTGAACGCCCTCGTGCAAGCCGTGTCGGGAACGATGTTCGAGGGCGTGTTCAGCGTATGGGCGCAGCTCGCCTTGCTGATCTTCGGATCAATCCTGCTGTGGCACGGCAAGACCGGGGACAACGCGGGCGCGGCCAAGCGGGGAATCTGGGCGATCGTCGGGTTTTGGATGGCAGCCTCGGCGGCCCTGCTGCCGGTAACCTACAACGACTTCTTCCGCGAACACCTCGTGGCGATGACCGGAGCCGCGCAAGCCGGGTTCGTTGACCCGAGCCAGTCCGACTCGGCGAACGCCATGCCGGACGCGGTGATGAAAACCGTCGTCTATGACAACTGGCTGACCGGCGAGTTCGGCGCGTCCGACAACGAGCAGGCGAAAAAATATGGTACTCAGCTGTTGGACGCGCAGGCATGTAACAAGCGCGAGCACGCCGACGGCCGCTGCAATACCGAGGAGAAGCAAGCGAAGTTCGAGGAAGTCGCCCAGAAGATCAAGGACGACAACCAGAACTACACGACCTTTCAGGGAACGAACTACTGGCCGCGCGTGTCCGCGGCGACAATCGCCGTCTACCAAGGTTTCTACGTCTACCTTTTCCAGCTCATCTCAAAGGTAATCATCGTCCTGAGCCTGGTAATGATCGCGGTCCTGATCTTCCTGCTGCCCATCACCGGGCTGCTCGGGATGGTCAACCCCGACACGCTGCGGGCGAACATCAAGACCTTCGGCACCGCGTTCGTGAACGCGATCATGATGGGGCTGCTCGGCGGCCTGCACACCCGCTTGGTGATCTGGGGCACCGAGGCGTTGCCGTTCATCGTGCAATCACTGTTCTTGTTGTTGGTGACGATCCTGCTGCTGATGATCGCCCGCCCGATCAAGCGGATGAAGGCCATGCTCAGCGCGACCATGGAGGTCGCGAACGCCTCGTTCCCGGCCAACTCGAACCGCTTGTACGGGCGCCCGCACCCGTACCGGCCGCTGAAGCCGAGCGACGAATTTTTCCAGGCGCAGCGCGACCAAACGCAGTGGTACGGGGTGCGGAACCCGGGCCTTCGCTGGCACAGCATGAGCCGCGGCAACCCCGAAGAGCAGGCGGTCGGCGGCCCGTACGCGCGGCCGGCCGCGCCAAACAGGCCGGGCCTGCCCGGCGGAGGCGGCAAAGAGCAGGGCGGCGGAACGGTGTTCGCCCACGCGACGCAGCTCGCCAAGGCTGCGGCGCTGACCTACGCCACGGGCGGCAGCTCGGCCGGAACCCAGATGGCCGCCTCGGCGCTCGCTGGGGGCCGCAACGAGTCCGGGCTTGCCGGTCGGCTCGGCGAAATGGCCGGCCTCCCCGCCGGAAGCGGCTCGTCGGAAAGCGGCAGCGGCTCGGCGCAGTCGAACTCGAACACGCGCAACGAGACATCCCCGGTGCGTGATCAGGGGGCCTCGGCGCAGACCGGAACGCCCAGCAGCTTCGGCATGATCGAGACCGAGCCGGACTACTACCGGCCGACCGAGGCCGAATCCGCGGACACGCCGCCGGTGCTCGACGCACAGCAGGACGAGAGCGGCACGTGGTACGTGCCCGGCGACATCGACGACAGCTCTAGGGGGACAGAGTGAGTCAGATCCGTTCGAACCGGGGGCGCTCGGCGGTGGCGCGGTCGATCTGGGCGTGGCCGCTGCACAACCGCACCCGCGCCGTGATCACGATCATCCTCGTGATCGGTGTGCTGCTGGTGATTGGGCGGATCACCTCGATGTGGCGTGAGGACCAGGACCAGGCCGGTCCGGTCGTCACGCCCCCGTCGGTGACCGCGAACCCGAACCAGAACACGCCGAGCACGAACACGGCCAGCACCGACCCGATTCCCGCACCGAGCGGCCCCATCCCCGCGATGGGGCCGCCCGCCCCGCAAGAGGCGTTGCGGGCCGCGGCTGGCTTCATGCGCAACTGGGTGCACCACCCGCAGGGCATGACCTCGACCAAGTGGGCCGAAAACCTCGGCCCGTACGCGATGCCCGAACTCGTCGGGCAGCTCTACAGCACGGAACCCGGCAACGTCCCGGCGACTCAGCTTGTCGGCGACCCGCAGGTCACGCGGGTCACCGACGCGGTGGTCGAGCTCAACTGGCGAACTGATGGCCCCACGGTGCGGCTGACGCTGATCCACCCGCACGGCCCGTGGCTGGTGAACCGGCTGGGGGTGGCTGAGTGAACCCGCGGATGATCAAGCTCGGGATCTCGGTCACCCTGGTTGTCGTCCTCTTCGTCGGGGCCGTCGTCCTCTTCGTCGTGATGGGCTCGGTGGTCAGGAAGCCCACCGCGCAGGCTGAGCCGGTGACCTGCGTCGCCACGCTGGCGGCCGGAATAGGCGGACCCCAGGCCGGCACCCTCGATGACGAGCAGCGCGGCGTGGTCGGCCAGATCATCGCCATCGGCAAGCAGCGCAAGCTGATCCCGCGGGCCTGGCAGATCGCCATCCAGGCGGGTAAGACCGAGTCGAACTTGCGCAACCTCGACCACGGTGATCGCGACTCGCTCGGCGTGTTCCAGATGCGCCCCTCGATGGGCTGGGGCACGCGCGAGCAGGTGACCAACGTCGAATACGCCGTGAACAAGTTCTACGACGTGCTGATGACCGTTCCGGGCTGGGAAACGATGCGGCCCGGCGACGCCGCGCAGCGAGTGGAGCGCTCGGCGTTCCCGCAGCGCTACCACGAGCACGAGGCCTTCGCCGCGTCGATCCTGCAAGAGCTCGGCGGGGTTAGTGCCGAAGACCTGACCGGATGCCGCCCGACCGGCGGCGCCCTCGGCGAAAACCCGTACGCGGCGAAGGCTATCGAATACGCGCGCAGCAAGTTCGGGCGGCCCTACGTCTGGGGCGCGAAAGGGCCGGAGGAGTTCGACTGCTCCGGGCTGGTCCAAGCCGCGTACAAACACGCCGGTTTGGCCGTTCCCGGCTACTCGGGAGATCAGTACAACTCCGGTAAACACATTCCAGTCGCCGAAGCGCAACCCGGTGACCTGATCTTCTGGGCAGATGCAAAGGGCAACCCCGAGGCAATTCATCACGTGGCGATTTACGTCGGAAACGGCGAGGTGATCCATGCGCCGCAGGACGGTGATGTGGTGAAGCAGTCGAAGATCTGGCAAAACGGACTCGTTCCGATGGCGACTCGGCCCGGCGTGAAGTGAGGTGATCGCCGATGTCTCGGCCGGTGCGGCGCTATCTGACGATGACCGCCGCGAAGAAGATCCTCGCCGCCGGGCGGGCGGAGAGGCTAAACGCCTGTGGAGCCGGTGTAAGACCAGGGCTTGCCCTGGCTGCTGGCGGTGAAGCAGGAACCCACCG
>Ga0079224_100005374_pt1 | contig 16789 bp, 17 predicted proteins | sample Stecom2015_FD_80414 | JGI IMG/M metagenome (GOLD analysis project Ga0079224, IMG submission 80414) | Agricultural soil microbial communities from Utah to study Nitrogen management - Steer compost 2015 | ecosystem: Environmental > Terrestrial > Soil > Agricultural land | place: USA: Utah... | reverse complement strand
TCACCGATGAGCAGATGGCGGGCCTGAGTATAAAAATGGACAAATTCCACGGTGAATGGAATTACACTATTCACCCGCGCAAAAAACGGCAAAAGCGGTCAGTTAATTCCTAACAGGCCCTTACTTCATTTCCTGAGGCTGGATACTATTCTGGGCAGCCACTTATTTCCGGTGCTCGAATTTACCCAGTTCCGATTTTAGTTCCTCCCCTTTCGATTCAGAAGGAGTTTTCAAGGCGCATCTCCGCCGTTGAAAAGTTGGAAACCGCCCATCGCGCCTCCCTGGCCCACCTCGACGCCCTCTTCTCCTCCCTCCAGCACCGCGCCTTCCGCGGCGAACTGTAGCATGCAGGCCGCCACCCATCAGATCTGCTTCGACGGCGGCACCCTCCAGCAGTGTTCTAATTTGTCCCAAACCTTTGGGGGGGGGTAGGCGGGATTGAGTGGGGTTAGCTTGGAAAATACATCATGGCCAAAATTTGGGCCTGATATGCGTCCCGGTGTTCTGGGTTCATATTAAGGAACTCGGCAAAAAATATTAAATCGAAATACATCAGCAGGTTTGGCTGATCTGCGATCTTTTCTTTTCGCCCGATTAAGGAAAGGAGCTTCCAATAGCCTTTCCGAGCTTTGGCTTCCAAGGGCCTCATGTGCTTGAATCCGCATTTCTCGTAGAACCCCACTGCCTTAGGGTAGGCATCGACCGTTAGAAAGCGACACCCCGTTTTATTGCGAATTAAAAAGAACGCCTTCAGAAGCGACATTAAATCGGTGCCGTAATGCTGGCCCTTGAATTTTTCGCACACAGCGAATCGGCCGATTTTTACCGATGGCCAAGTATGGTGGCGCCTTTTCTGAAAAGGAATTTTTCGGTAGTTTTTTCCAATAGCTTTAGCGTCAATTCGGTCGTTAAAAAGGCTGACCATTGCAACAGCATCGTCGCCCAGGTAGAGACAATATGTTACAGCCAGGAGTTGACGATAGTATGGGAACCAGTCTTTGGAAAAAAATTCATTGAGGTCTTCATCACCGCAATCGAAGGGGATCGGATCCTCCTGCCTGAGCTGGACTAGCCGAAGCGCATTTTCCCCCACTGGTATTTTATTTCAGGACAATTTTCATGCCACGGAAGCGATCGAACGCCCGATCCAGACTTGCTTTGATCTGATCCATCTCAGGTTGGGAAAGCTCCCGCCTCTCATTATCCTGGGCGGCCTTTATGAAGGCTTCGGCATCGCGCCCCTTGAGCGGGGTAGTCCTGGTGATAGGCTTTGCCATGGTTAATCTCCCAGTGAAGGGGCAGGGATAAGATAATGATAATTGTACAACCTGGCGATATCTATAACTTACAGAAATATTGCGGACTTAGGAAGGTTGTGTATGTCGAGAGGATTGACCTACTGCCATTTTCCGCTCCTCAAATGCACCCCTCAAAATTTCTTCAAAATCAAACTTTACACCGTTTTTTAGATGAATTCGCGGTTATTTGTCCGCAAAGTGTGCTGTTTTAGCGACAATTAGACCTGGAAACCCATGTCCAAATCCCCCCACCCGACAAGTCTCGATACCCGCTTAACCCGGGTGGTGAAGGCCAGTCCTCCTGGAACCGCCTTCACACCCAGCGACTTCGTGACCCTAGGGGCCACAAAAGCGAGGGCGAAAGGGGTGCCGGCGAAAATCCTCCTGCTAAATCTTATCGATTTCCTCATTTTTCTGTTTTGGAACAAAAACAGGCCCTTTTTTATTCCAAACTTTTGCAACAAAAATAGGGTGTTATTTGTTTCGAAATGGGCAAGCATGTTCAATCGGTGGATCACCAGGTCCATCAACGAATTGAGACCAATGCGGCCGGCTGGGTTTTCACGCCGGCGGACTTCTACGACTTGGGATCGCGACAGGCTGTTGCCTCCACCTTGATGCGGCTGAAGGCCGCGGGTCGAATCCGGCAATTGGGACGGGGATTATACGATGTCCCCCGACAAAGCAAAGCGCTAGGCAAAACCCTTTGGCCGACTCCCGAGGCCGTCATGCAGGCTATCCAGGCTCGATCTGGAATCCGCATGCAGCCGGCGGGCGCCTATGCCGCCAACCTGCTGGGACTTTCCGAGCAGGTGCCGGCCAAAATCATAACTCTGACGGACGGCAAGACCGGGACCATCAAGGCGGGTCCCATGCGAATCCAGTTGAAGCGGACTACCCCGCGTAATATGGCCGTTGCCGGAAAACTGAGTGGCCTGCTCATACAAGCATTCCGGAACCTGGGCCAGAACCATGTGGAAGCCTACCATATCGAGCGCTTGAGGAAAAATCTGCCGGCCGAGGAACGACGAAAAATCGTGGAAGACCTAACCTATGCGCCCATCTGGATGCACAAGCATTTCCGGGAGGTGGCCAAGCCATGAACCAGACGCCAGGATCCGAACCATCCTTAGGGTTCCTGTCCCTTACCGCCGAAGATAGGCGCGATGCATTCGCCGATGCCGCCCTGGAAAAACAGGTTTACTCCATCATCTTGGAGAAGGACTTCTGAGTATGCTGGCTTTTGGATAAAATCTTTTCCGATGCGGATTTGGAACCTCATTTCGTTTTCAAGGGTGGAACATCCCTCTCCAAGGTATACCAGGTCATCGATCGATTCTCCGAGGATGTGGACCTCGGGATCGCGCCCGCATATCTGGGATTCGATGAAAATGTTTTTGAGATACGTCCCAGCAGGACGGGTCGGGATAAGATGTTGGCCGCCATGCAGGCACGCTGCGGCGAGGTATTGGCAATGCAGAGTAACGGCATTGGAAATTTCCCGCACCTTCTGGGAAAAGGCGACCATCCTCCATGCCGAACACCATCGCCCCGAAGGGCAAAAAATGCCTCCGCGGCAATCCCGGCACTTTTCTGATTTCGTCTGCTTGCTTGAGCATGCCGAAGCAGGAATTTTCCTGGCCGACCACGCCATGAATGAGCGGGTGGCCATCTGGAAAGACCGGGTTTTCGCACGGAAATGGGCGCGATACGACTTGGCCCGGCACGGCTCTTTCCGCCTGGTGCCGCCGCCTGCCCGGCTCAGGGCCCTGGAAAGTGACTATGCCGACATGCGGCCCATGTTCCTGACCGAGCCCTTGCCCTTCGACGAGTTGCTACGGCGCCTCCAGGACGCCGAACAAAGGATGAACGCCGTATGAGTTCACCCCTCTTCGCCTTCCTCCAGACCGAATGGCCCGCCGTCCACGATGCCGCCGCCGGCGACGCCGTATTCAACAAGGCCCGGATCATCACCCAGCTCGGCAACCAGGCCGTCCACAGCCATCGTCCCATCCTGGGCGCCGATGCCGTCATGGCCGTGAAGGAACTTTTCCACGTCGCCTACTGGCTGGCGCATACCTATGCCCGCGGCGCCCGCCCCGCGCCCGGTCTCGCATTCGACGCCGGCCTGCTTCCCTCCGCCGCGCCCGTCCCCAGGCAGACTTTGGACCAGCTTCAAAGACTGGAAGCCGATCTCAAGGCGCGGGACGAGAAGCTCTCGATCCTCCTGGCCGACAAGAACGCCCTGGACGAGGCGGTGAAGGATGGTTTTCTGTTGCCTCCCCGGCCGATATCGGTGCCCTTGAGATTCCAGCGGGATGGCATCCGCTACGACGATTTGCCCGAGGAAGAGAAGGACCAATGGGACGCCCTCGAATGGAACGAGGAGGGCGACATTCCCGATCAGGTGGATGCGCAGGCGGTCAATAAATGGCTGTTCAACCGGGATACCGTGGACAAGGTGCTGGCCCACCTGATGACCCATGGCCTCAAGGTGGAGGGCGGCGACCGGCTGGGCAAGACCATCCTGTTCGCCAAGAACCAGGCCCATGCCGACTTCATCGCCAAGTGCTTCGACGAGAATTTCCCGAATCTCCGCGGGCACTTCGCGCGGGTCCGAATTACGCACCTTCCAGACGGAATACGTACAAAGCCTCATAGACGTCTTCTCCAAAAAGGACAAGGCGCCGCATATCGCCCTTTCGGTGGACATACTCGACACCGGCATCGATGTGCCCGAAGTGGTGAACCTGGTCTTCTTCAAGGTCGTCCGCTCCAAGACCAAGTTCTGGCAAATGCTGGGCCGGGGCACCCGGCTATGCCCCGATCTATTCGGTCCGGGAAAGGACAAAGAGAATTTCTTCCTGTTCGATTATTGCGGGAACCTGGAGTTCTTCAGCCAGAACCCGGCGACCACCGATGGGTCCGTGGCGGATTCGCTCAGCAAGCGGCTGTTCAAGGCCCGCGTGGAAATGGTGGGCGAATTGGACAGGCAATCGACCGTGGGCGACAAGACTCCGGCCTGGAACGGGCTGCTGGACAGGCGCGAACCGGAGACCGACGCGGAGGTCCGACAGGCCGCGGCCAAACGTCTCCATACCGAGGTCACGGCCATGAGCACGGAGAACGTCCTCATCCGGCCCAAGCGGCAATGGGTGGAGAAATATTCGAGGCCGGAGGCCTGGGCCTATCTCGGCGGGGAATCCCAATCCGAGCTGGCCCATGAGGTGGCGGGCCTTCCCTCCGACCTGGACCCGGAATCCGAGGAAGCGAAGCGCTTCGACCGGCTTTTGCTCAATCTCCAATTGGCCCTGCTCAAGCATGAACCGGCTTTCGAAAGGCTCAAGGGTCAGGTCATTGAAATCGCCGGCCTGCTGGAGGAAAAAGCGGCCATCCCTTCGGTGAACGCCCAGATGCCGCTCATCCAGGAGATCCAGTCCGAAGCCTGGTGGGAAAACGTCACCCTGCCTATGCTGGAGTCCGTACGCCGAAGGCTCCGCGATCTGGTAAAGCTGATCGACAAGCGGAAACGCAAGCCCGTGTATACGGATTTCGAGGACCTTATGACCGATGGCATCCTGGTCGAATTGCCCGGGTTCGCCGCGGAAGGGAGCTTCGAGAAATTCCTGGCCAAGGTCCGCTCCTTCCTGCGGGCGCATCAGGATCATATCGCCATCCACAAGCTCCGCATGAACAAGCCGTTGACGGCCACGGATCTCGAGGAGTTGGAACGGATGCTTTCCGCCAGCGGCATCGGGAGCGAGAAAATGCTGGCCCGAGCCAAGAGGGAAAGCCAGGGCCTGGGTCCTTTCGTGCGATCCCTGGTCGGGCTGGAGCGCGAAGCTGCGAAAGCCGCGCTCGGCGGATTCCTCGATGGCCATGCATGGTCCGCGCAGCAGATCGAATTCCTGAACCTGGTGGTCAACCACCTGACCCAGAACGGCATCATGGATGCCGCCCTGCTCTACGAATCCCCCTTCACCGACGTGATTCCACAGGGACCGGAAGGACTTTTCTCCCCGGGCGAGGTGGACGAACTGGTGGCTGTCCTGGACAAGGTCAAGGCCGCGACCCGGGCGGCCTGAGCGCCGGGCCCGGCCTAGTCCCTCTCCGCCTTCAACTTCATGCCCGCCAGCACGCGCAATCCCATGGAGGGTTTGGCGCAATGCTTGATCCGTTCCCGGGCCATGCGCACATGCGCGTTGCGGGTATGGGCCCTTCCGCCCAGACGGGATTTGCGCCGGTGCTTGGAAGAGGGATTTTTCCTGCATTTCTGCACCACCTCTTTCGCGCACAGCGACGCGATGGTAGTGGAGTCCACCGAGCCTCGCAATCCATCTGGATTGGACTGCACTCCCACTTCGAAAAGGCTTACGGCCTTTATGGGCGCGCTCAGCTTTACCGTGTCGAGTATTTCTCCGCCCACGGAAACCTGGTAGGCGTCCGGGAGGATCATCAAGTCCACGTTGAATAGCCGATCGGGGCGGAAATCCATGGACGATTCCTCGAACTGGTCGAAATCGACCCCGCCGTTGCGGCCGAAAATCTCCACGAAAACCTTTCCGGGATTAAGGGTATAGCCCACATTGACGAACACGTAGTTTTCGAATCCGCCTTCGGGATCGGCGTTGACGAAAAAGAGGGCGCCGCTTTCGGCGAAGTCCTTTTCACCGGGACGGGAAAGCCAGAGGCGGTTGGTGAAGCGCACCGTTTCCAAGGGTCCCAAGGGGATCGGACAGGGGCTGATCCAATCGGCGGCGGTGGAGCGCGCCCCTTCCTGTGCGAAAAGGCGGCCGTCCACGATGTCCTGATCCCCGTCGCCCAGCCATTTCGTGGTATCGAAGTAATCCCAGGGTTCCGCCACCAGAATGTTATTCGCGACGCAAGCGGGACGATCCAAGTCTTCCCCGTTTCCGCCGGCGTAAGGCAAAGCGGCTTTTTGGAAGGGCGTGAGAGGGTCCCCGCAAACGGCATCGGCGTCGAGGATCCGGACCAGGACCGACGGCAGTTCCGATTGCCCCCGGCGCGACGGCTTCGCGACGGACAGAACCTGGAACGCGACCTTCCCCAAATTCGGGCCTTCGATATTTCCGGCCGAAGTATGGCGGTTGACCTTCACGTCTCCGTCCACCACCACGGCGCAAACCTGGCTCCCTTCCAGCCTGGCCAAGCCGGTGGCCCTCAGGGGCATCAGGTTGGGAACGTTCCGCAACAGGGATTGACGATCGCCTCTCGAATCGGGGCTTCCCAATCCCGGTCCGGCTTCGACATAGTTCCGCAACCCGTCGCCGATATCGGGCCCCGCGTTCTTCCAAGCGATACGGACCGAGGTGGGAGCGAACCAGCCTTCATCCCCGGCGTCACCCGCCGGTATCAACAGCTCCTCGCCGATATGTTCCGCGAAATAGGCCACGACTCCCCGATAGCCGATTTCGGAAAACTGGCAATGGGCGTCTTTCTTCTCGAAGGAGCTCCGCTTGCGGGAATCCCGCGACCCGGGCCTGCACCGGCTCCTCTCCTCCGCATCGCGGCATGTGTTGCGGATCGCGTCTTCGTCCAGAACCAGCAAATGCGTGGAGGGCGCGCATGCCGGGTTGGCCGTTTGGTGGACTGTGTACGACCGCGTCCGCGCGCTTTCCTGCTCCTGGGACTCGCCGGGCGCGGAATCCATGCACCCGCCCAGCAGCCACGCGGGAAGCAGCGCCGCTGCGGCGAAGAATCCAAAACTCGTTTTCGGTGATTGTCTCGTTCCCAATCGGGCGGGCTCCGGGCTGTTCATCGTTTTCCTTTGGTCGCGTATGTTCTCGATTGCAGCGGCAGGCATACTATGACCGGTTCCGGCGGAAAAATCAATGGGGGCCCAAAGGACGCGGTTTTCGGGGATTGGAGCCATCTTTTTTGATTGATGCCTGTTGGTTTTTTTGCGTGGCGATCGGTATTGGAGGCCGGCGGGATCCGGGACTCGGGCGACCGGCGCGAAAGCGCCAAGCGTTTCTCCAGAATGGATTCGCCTTGGTGATCCATGTTCCGTTTTCCCACATCTCGAAATGGATCCCGGCATGGGGACTCCGGGATTGGAAATCGGATGCGGTTTTTTTACTCTCAATCCCATTACCCGCCACGTAACCATGGAGGTTCGATTATGATCACGGACGCACAGGGCAACACCCTCTCAGGCGCCTCTCCGCAGGCCGCCCGCGATTACGAGCAGGCCGTAACCGCTTTCAACCTGTACCGCGGCGACCCGATGGCCGCTTTGGAACGCGCCACCGGGGCCGCGCCGGACTTCGTCATGGCCCACCTGCTCAAAGTCCATCTGATGGCCGTCGCCACTGAGCCCGCCGCCGCCGAGGCCGCGCGCGGTCTGCTACCGACCATCGCCGGCCTTCCTATGAGTGAGCGCGAGCGCTCCCACTTCTCGGCCGCCGACCTCATCCTCCGGGGCGAGTGGTCGGCCGCGGCCACCGCGCTGGACCACCACCACGCGCGCCATCCGTTCGACATCGTGGCGCTGCAGGTCGGCCACCTGTGCGACTTTTTCCGGGCCAATGCCCGGAGCCTCCGGGACCGCATCGCCCGCACCCTGCCGAGGTGGAGCCCGGACATGCCGGGACGATCCATACTGCTCGGCATGTATGCTTTCGGCCTGGAAGAAACGGGGCAATACGAGCGGGCCGAAGACACGGGGCGCGCCGCGCTTGAGGCGCAGCCGCTCGACTGCTGGGCCCACCATGCCGTGGCCCATGTCATGGAAATGCAGGCGCGCCACCAGGACGGCATAGGGTGGATGACGGTGCGCGAGCCGCATTGGTCGGGCGATGACAACTTTTTCCAGGTGCACAACTGGTGGCATCTTGCGATTTGCCATCTCGAGCTCGGGCAGGCCGATCAGGCGCTGGCGCTGTACGATGGCCCCATTCGCAAGGGACGCAGCGCGGTGGCGGTGGACATGGTCGATGCCTCTTCCCTGCTCTGGCGCCTCTCCATGAGCGGAGTGGACGTGGGCGATCGCTGGAGCGAGCTCGCTTCGGCCTGGGACGCGCACGCCGACGGCGCCCTATACCCTTTCAACGACTGGCATGCGGCGATGGCCTGGCTGGGCGCGGGACGGGAGGACGACGTATTGAGCTTGGAACAGGCGCTCCGCGCATCTCCGAGCGATCGTGAAGCGTCCCGCTGGGCCGCCGCGACCGGTGCCGATCTGGTGGCCGGCTTCGCGGCCTTCCGGCGCGGCGACCACGATGCCGCCGTGCGACATCTGCACCGCGCGCGCGAAATCGCCAACTGTTTCGGGGGCAGTCACGCCCAGCGCGACGTGATCGACTGGACTTTGACCGAAGCCGCCCTGCGCGGCGGCGATTCCGATATGGCTGAAGCGCTGGCCAACGAGCGGCTGGCCTTGCGTCCGCACAGTCCGGTGAACCGAGGGTTTCTCCGGCGGGCCGTAGCGGCCGCGGGCGCCGCCGCGCCGGCCGTGCTCAGGGTCGGACAGGCGGCCTGAAGGTAGGGACAGCCCGCGTCGTCATCGCGTCGGAATTCGTTCGACGACGCCGGGTCCGCGCAAGAACAGGATGCCGCCCGGCAGCCCGCCGAATTCGAGGATGCCGGAGCCGGATCGGCCGGCATGGATGCGTCCGTCGGGAGCGGCCACTATGAACCTGCCGGGGCGCTCGCCGGCAAGGACGCGCAGTCGGCCGCAGGAGGCCTCCATGCGTATCGCGGGAATGGCGCCATGCCGCCGGCGCTGGAGCGAAACCGGGGGGCGCGTGCCGCCCAGGGGGTCGGTTGGCGGGGTCACCGATCCCGTCCAGCCCTTGTTCGACAGGATCAGCATCAGGTAGCCGTTCTCCACCCGGATATTGTTGGGAGTGAAGTCCGCCATGTTCCCCTCAAAGGTCCAGTTGGCCTTGGACCAGCGCGTCGTGTTCAGCGTCGTGAAATCGTCGGTCCATTGCGGAGTGAAATCCGATCCGTTCGGGCCCTGACCCGGCGTGAAGGAGGAATAGGACATCCAATTCACCGTCTGCACCACAGGCAGTTTGGCGGGATCGAGCGTGCCGACCCATGCCGGCTCGGTGCTCGCCCACAGATTCATCCGGTAGGACTGGTTCAGGTCGCGGAGATCCTTCACCTGCGGGTCCGTGCCCGGCGTGCTGCGGACGGTCCGCCCGTCGAGACGGAAAACCACCGAGTCCGGCGTCCAGTCCAATTCATAGGTGTGGAAACCCTTGGTGAGATCGTCCGTGGATGCGTGAATGGCCTCCGAGGTGGTCCTTTGCGCGGCATGGCCGGTTAGCAGGTTCGACTGGAACGATTTGACGTCCTTGCCGAGCACCTCTATGTCTATTTCCCTCCAGGGTTCGGGCAGGCCCAGGTAGGATTCGTTGTAATAGGTGAAGAAGGTCGAAACCGTTCCCGGCGTGGCGGCCACTTGCATGCGGATTTCCCAGCGGCCGTATTTCACGGTTTCGTTGGAATAAAGCTCCCCGCCGTCCAGGGTGGCGGCCCCGGCCATGCCCGCCGAGGCGAACAAGCCCAGGCCCAGTGATACGAATTTCTTGATGTCCATTTATCCTCCAGCGGGATTCCGGCCGCGGACGGGCTGCCCGGATCCCGAGTCCAATGTAATGGGATGCGCAACCCGGGCCCGTTATTTGATTTTATTTACATATCCACCGTACCAGTGTAACATTAAGGAATGGATGCGGTCCGCCTGGACGATTTGCGCTCTTTGATCCGGGCGTCCGGCGGCCGCAGGCTTCCTTCGGTGCGGGTTCTCGCGGCGCGCTGGAGCCTTTCACCCACCACGGTCCAGGCCCTTATGGGAGAGGCCCGCTCCCGCGGGTGGATCGAGACGCGTCCCGGCGGAGGCAGTTGGGCAGCCGGACGCATGCCCCGCGCGCTTGAGCCGCGCTCCCGGCCCGGCGCGGCGTCCTTGGCGTCTGAACTGCGCGAAGAGATCCGCTCGGGGCGGTGGGCGAGCGGGGAGCGGCTTCCGCCGCCCAAGGACTTGGCCGCGGGCCGGGGGCTGCATGCCGCCACCGTGCGAAAGGCCTTATACCGGCTCGCCGGGGAGTCCGTGCTGGAACGCCTGGGCCGCGCCTGGAGGGTCGCCCGGCCCAGGCGGCGAACGGCCGGGGCCGCCGTCCTCCTGTGCCTGGGAGCCCGGGATCCCGAGGGAGGGCTCCGCCTGGGCTCCGATCGGGAATGGGAGTTCTGGCGGGAGATCCAGGCCGAAGCGACCCGCAACGGACTGCATCCCGAAGTACGGCCTTGGGAAGGCCGCCTCCCGGCCCTGGATTCCCGGCAGGTGGGCGCGGTGGTTTCCACTTGGCATATGCCCGATCCCCATCCCCTCCTTTCCGCCCTCCATCGCCTGCGCCTCCCCACAGCGGTGTGGTTGGAGCATCCGTTGCTCACGCCCCGGCGGCTTCCCGACCGATCGCCGTGGCTCGGATTCCACGATCTGGCCTATGGACGCGAATCCGGCATGGTACTCGGGAGCCACCCGGCCATGCGGCGGCACGAACGTATCGCCTGGATTTCCCCGTTCCATGGGGCGGAATGGTCCCGCAACCGCCTGGAAGGCCTGCGCCACTCCCTTCCGGCAGGCGCCATCCTCCATCAGGCCTTGGGACCCTGGGTTTCGGAATGGGACTTCCAGGAAGCGGTCTGGAACGATCCCGAGGAATGGCGGAGAGTAAGGGTGGACGGCGTGGGCCGCCCTACCCCGGTGGCCGACCTGGTACGTCCCATCATGGAGGCTATCGGCCGGGACCGCCTGGTGGACCGTTTCTCTCCCGTCCTGCAGGCCGCCCTGGATTCGGACTCCACCTTGTGGGTGGCGGCATCGGACATGGTGGCCCTGGCCTGCCTTGGCTGGCTTGCGGCGCGTGGCGTGCGCGTACCCGGTGACATCGCCCTGGCCGGCTTCGACGATTCGCGCGAGGCCTTGCGCCATGGGCTGACAAGCGTCCGGTTCGACGCCCCGGCCATGGCCAGGGCCATGGTCCGCCAGGTGCTGTCGCCCAATCCGGGCCGGCACAGGACCATCCACTACGAAGGCACGGTCGTCCTGCGGCCCTCCACTCCCCTGGGCGATTGAATGCCCCATGAGCCCGCCGGAATTTATTTTCGATTCATGGAAAAAATCATCCGCGGAATCGTATCCGGCGCCATCGCCACCTTGCCCATGACCTGGACCATGCTGCGCATCCACCGAGAGGAGCCGCGCGAATGGTTCAAGGCCCTGCCTCCCCGGCTCATCACTCTCAGGCTGGCCAAACGGCTTGGCTTCGGCAAGCATCTCGACGCCGACGAGAAGGCGGGGCTCGTCTGGGCATCCCATATAGGATACGGCGCCTCCATGGGCGCCTTGTTCGCGCTTCTTTCCGGCAGGAGGAGTAGCCGCCTTTCCGGCTTTTCCGGCCCCTTGTTCGGCCTGGCCGTATGGGCCGCCAGCTATATGGGCGTTATGCCGGCCCTCAAGCTGCACCGCTCCGCCAGGCGCGACGCAAACTCCCGCAACCGCCTCATGGTAATCAGCCATCTTGTCTGGGGGCTCTGCATGAGCGTGGCATTCCGGTGCCTGGGGAGGGCGACAGGGAGCCGGTGGGCCTGAGGCCGGAATGATATTTCCAAACTCAAGTCCGGCGTTCCGCCCCCAACTGCGCGGCGCCAAGGACACCGCCGCGATACGTTCCGCGGAAGCGTAGGCCGTGCGGGCCGACTCCTCCCCGAACACATATCCTTGACGGATGCGGGATGGATAGGCAGTTTTTCCTCCATTCCGCCGCCCCATCCGCAATGAAATCGATCGGGAAAAGCCATGAGTGAACCGACCTCCCAGTCCGCCTCGATGGACGACCTCCGTAAGGGCTTCAGCAGCGATGCGGGCAGCCCCCAAGTCCTCACCATTCCCGATCATCCCGACGATCCGGACAATTTCCATTCCTGGCCCGCCCGCCTGGGCGGACCGCTTCCCGACGAATTCCTTCGGAAGATCAAGGATTCCCGCGAAGCCGTGCCGCGTCTCACCTTCAGGGACGTGACCCGGAAAGGGCAGGACGGGACGGCCGCGATATCCGGTTACTCTTACGGAGGGGAAAAGACCGGAAAAAACCCGTCGGTCGTCGTCTCGCCGACCGAGGCGGCTGATCCCAAGCTCAGGGAAGTCGTGCTTAAAGTCTATGACGAAATGCACGAAGAAGGTGGAATATCCGCCGTGATGACCGGGGACGCGGCATTCTTCACATGGGGCCGGGGCATCAGCTTTCTTTCGCCGGCATTGGCCATCGCCTTCCGCGACTTCATCGTAAAATCCCCCGCGGCCAGGACGGCCCTGCTGAATTGCGGAATGACCCTGGTCGGCGGCAAGAACGAGGATTGGCGCATCGTCGATCTTGATGCCGGGACGGTCAAATCCGGACGAGAGGCCATCGATTTGCTCGACGGAGCCGAACCGGCGGAAGCGAAGAAGCAGATGCTGTCGGCCATCGCCAGGATCACGGCCGACCATATGCAAGAGGCCTCGGACGCGCAATGGGCGGCCTTCAAGCTCAAATTCATGTATACGGGCCATCAGAAAATCCCCGCCGAAGTCGTCGCCACCTGGCCCCCCGAAACGGTCGCCTACGTCGTCCATCTCGGCGCCTACGGCAATTTCCTGAACGCATGGCCGGAATACTCACAGACGCGCGGAGACCTCGCCAAGATCCTACGGATCGCGGCCAAACGCAACAAGCATACCGAAAAGGACGGGCATATCCTGGTGCCGGCGCAATCGGGTTCGGCGAATCCCTCCACGACCTTGCTGTTCGGCATGGGCAAGCAGATCATGGTCACGCGGGGCATCGTCCAGCCCTTGCCCGGATATCCCGGCAGCGAACGGCCCGGCGACATCGTATTCGAGATCGTAAAGGCGCGCCAAACCGCGAAGACGGGCTCGCATATGGTGCTCCGGGGCCCCGCGGCGCCGATGGATTTCGAATCCTGGGTGAACGGGCACCATGGCGAATCCATGTTCGATTTGCTGAAGGCCTGCGAAAGCCTCGGATACGATCAGCTCCGGCGCACCCGCGAATGGTACGCGCGCATCGATCCGGCGACGGGCATGCCCGCCGAAAAATGGGGCCCCAGGCCCCGCGTCGCCATGGACGCCGTATTGCACAAAGGCGAGGGGGAAGGCGGAAGGTGGGTGCTCGCCGATGCCGGGCGCGCCGGCATTTCGCCTACTCAATGCGCCGACCAATACCAACTTCTCAAAGCCAAGATCGGCATCGCGTAGGTAACATATGCCCGGACCCGTAACGACCGCATCCCCATCGACTCTCGGGCAAGGCATCTCCCTGCCCGCCGGCAAATCCAACGTCCAAGTCGTGAACCCCAGGCCCGGCGAAGCTGCCGGAACGGCCTCCTCGGGCGCGGAATCCCCGGTTTCCGGAAAGCCGGCGCCGCGTCCAGGTTATACGGGAGGTCCCGAAGACCCGGCCGGCGGGCCGTCCGTGCTCGAATACGAACAGACAGGCGTCCTTCTGAAGGATCTTCCGGACGATCAATTCCGGGAATGGATCGTCAAGGTGGCCGGCGAGCTGGACGACCTGGGACTCAATCGCGGCAACAATCCCGCCGATTACGAAAAACTGAACCCCCGCGCCGAGGCCTACCTTGACATCGTGACCTGGGACGCGAAGAATCGGGATTCCTACCGCGACAGTTCCAGCGAGAAGCAATCCTCATGCGGCATGTTCATCCGCGATCTCTGGTGGCTGTGCGGGTGCCGGGGCGGGCCCCTCATGGACGAACCCTACTCGAGCGGGATCATCACCGAACTCCTCGTCATGTGCCCCGGTTTGCGCATCACCTGGCATCCGAAAACGAACAAGAGCACATGGAGCACCGGGGCCTTCGTTCCCGCCAAGGGCGACGTCCTCTACCTGTATAAGCAAAGCGTCAACGCCGCCGGTGCGACGGTGAGCTCCCAGCATATCTTCACCATCACCGACCTGGACAAGGATATCGCGCTGGAAGACGGCAAGCCGGTGATCCGGAATCGCGACGCGGAAAAGTCCTTGGCCGACGCAATCACGTTCACCAGCGTCGACGGCGGCCAGGGCGACGGTCCCGGGCAGGACGGCAAGCGCAAGGCCCATTCGAATTGGGGTTGCCATGCGACGAAAAGGGTCATGCGCCCGATGGCCCTGAAGGCCGGCCAATGGCCGGCGGTCAACGCAAATTGGCCCATTCCCGGCAAGGCGCCGGGCCGACCCATCGTGGGGTGGATTCCCATCGCCACCATGAAGCACCTGTTCACGGCGCCCCTCATCATGCCCCATCGCAAGAGCCGGCCCGCGGCCCCCGGAAGCCCAGGTTCGGGCGCGACCGGACCCGTTCAGCCGCACGGAGGGGAACGCGAAAGCGCGGAGGCCGATCCGGTATCCCGGCACGCGGAATGGGATTCCATCGTGGCCGACAACCAAGGCAAATCCATGCCGGATCTGCTCAACGTATTCGCGTCCGCCGGATATAAGAAGACCTTGGATATCCGGAATTGGTACGCGAGCGGCGAAAACCCCAAGCGCGAATCGTTCGGGCTGCGCCCTCGCATCCCCATGGACGCCATCCTCCACCGCAACGAAGGGGCGAGCGCCGGCTGGATCCTTTCGGATTGCGAGCGGGCGGGGATCTCCCCGCAAAAGAGCGCGGATCAATACGAATTGATCAAATCCACTATCGGTATCAAGATCATCGCCTGAGGCGCCCGGGGCGTATCAGGCGTAGTCCGTAAGGGTCAGATTCACATCCCCCTCTTCGTCGTTGTCCACATGCTTGATGTAACCTTCCGCGTCCGAAACCCCTTCCCGCAACGAGCCGTCCGGCATCCGGATCCGATAGGGCTTGTTCGGCACGGGCCTTTCATCCTGATCGGTGAGGAGGATTTCGATCGGATTTCTCCCGGGTACGATCAGCTCCAGTTTGGCGGTGCCCGGGTGGGGATTGGCCGGATAGCGCACATATCCCTCCTTGTCCGATAATCCCGTTTTCACTTCGCCGTCCGGGAAGGTAAGCCTGTAATGGGTCGGCGGGACAGGCAGGCCCTTGGGCGTGACGAGGCGGTATTCGATGGGATAAAGCTTTCCGGGCTCTCCATCGGGAATGACCTTGACCACATGTCCGGACCCGATAGGCAGTTTGAGCCCGGATTTCAGTATCCGCCTGGTCGTCTTGAATTCCATCCCGTCCATCCTATCGGCTGGAGAATTCCATGAACAGCCAATCCCGCCATTTCACCGCGGCCACGCCCGCATACCACGAGGTCGCGAGCGAATCGGGCAGGTAGGCGGGACCATCCAGCCTCAGGCCCCGCCCGTGTTCGTCGGGGACCATGCTTTCGACCCAGTCGGCGGGGAGCAGCTTGGCGGCCATGTTCTCGGACAAGTAATAGGTCCCGGGAGCGGCGGGTTCGGATAAGGCCTTTTCCCAAGCGGGCCAATCGGACTCCGCGATGCGCGCCACCACGAACAGGCGCTTGTCGGCGGGACCGAAGTCGTCCCGCGCGCCCGGGACCGCGGCCACCTCGGCGAACCGGCCTTCCAGAATGGCAGTGGGAAGGCGCATCAATTTGGCCACGCCGGCCGTATCCGAGTGCACGGTGATACCGGTTTCTTTTTTCATGCCCTCCTCCTTCGACTTTCCACCGCAAGATCCCGCCGTCAGGGCCGCGGCCAACGCCGCCGCCACTATGCAAACTCTCTCCGCCCTCACCTCGGGATGCTCACTTGCTTTCCGTCCGGCGCCTTGCGCAGGTCAGGCACCGGGTCCAGCCCCGCATGGAAAACCACCCTCCGCTTGAGGGAGGCGGAACCGTCGAACTCCTTCCCCAGCCCCGTTATCTCGAAAATGCCGTTGTCCGAATCCGGAATTCCGGTCGCGATATCGGCCGCCCCCGGATTGAAATTGTAGCGATCCTCGGCGCGGATGGTCATGTTCACCTCGAAATTCCGTTTCTTGTCCTCGATTATGGCCTTTACCTCGGCTTCGATCCAGATGACATGGGCGCCGATGGCTTTCTGCCAGTTCTCGGTGCCCGGATAAGGGTAGCGGCTGTTCGACGTGCTTATGGCTATGCCCGCGGTTTGCATGGTGAATCCCGTCTTGCCCGTGCGGTCGCTGAACTCCAGGGCCGCAGCGATAGCGTCCTCGACGGCGGATTCGACCATGATCCGGCCCGCGCGGTCCTCGCGCACGTACTTTTCGTAGTCGAATATAACGGCGCGGCCCGAACCCGTCAGGAAGTTGCGGTAGGCGCGGGTGGCGTCCTGCAGGTCGGGCCGCAGAATCTCCGCCGCCGATACCTTGGCGTCCCATTTCATGTAAGCCACCAGGTCGGAGAACTCCGGGCTCCGCATCCTGGACTTGTCGAGGTTCCCCTTGCCGTCGTCCCGGAAGCCATGGTCGAACTTGATGTCGGCCCGCTCGGCCTTGTCCACCCT
>Ga0079224_100005372_pt1 | contig 16792 bp, 15 predicted proteins | sample Stecom2015_FD_80414 | JGI IMG/M metagenome (GOLD analysis project Ga0079224, IMG submission 80414) | Agricultural soil microbial communities from Utah to study Nitrogen management - Steer compost 2015 | ecosystem: Environmental > Terrestrial > Soil > Agricultural land | place: USA: Utah... | reverse complement strand
GCCCGGAACGCCGGCATCACCTCGGCCGACGTCAACGTTTCCTGGAATACGTCGGGGTAGCGCGCGAAGACCTGCTTCGCGATATCGATCTGCTCCAGCTGCACCTTCGCCGCACCCTCTCTCACCGCACCCGACGGTACGTAGACCGACCAGAACTGCGCTCCGACTCTCCCCTGCCGCAGCCGCGGAATGTCGGTGTGACCGGGCGTCCTCTGCCGGAGGTCGTATGCGGCGACGTTCCGGGGTCCGCCGGTGTGCTGACGGATCGCCCAGGGCAGGTCGTTGTGTCCATCGAACAGGGGCGTCGAGGAGAGCACGCGTTCCGCGATCGCGTCGTGCGGGTCGACCGCCGACTGGCTCTGAGCCGTCGCGCACGCAGCGAGCAGGAGCAGGGGGAGCGGGAGGAAGGACTTCATCGGAGCTCTGAATCGAAAGAACAGGGGAGGGCCGCCCCGGAGATCAGCGGCCCGTCGACTCCGTTCACCCGCCGCGGACACGCGGGTTGAGCGTGTACGTCCCGACCCACTCCGCCTGCGCGAGGACGTGTCCCTCCATCGCGGCGAGCGCTTCCTCTCCGCCGAAGGAATCGGGCAGATCCAGGCTGGGGGTGTCGAGTGCGTACACGGTGAAGTGATAGTGGTGGAGCCGTTCGTCGTTCCAGGGCGGGCCGGGGCCGTCATAACCTCCGTACTCCCCCTTCATCTTCTCGTCTCCGCTGAACCAGCCGGTGTAGTCGTTGCGTCCCGCCTTGCCGAGCGGACCCGGCCCGACCGGCTTCCCACCCGGCGTGACGCCGTCGGACACCTCTCCCTCCCGGATCTCCCGGACATCCGCCGGGATGTCCACGAGCACCCAATGGTAGAAGTTCACCCGGGGCAGATCGTGTGGTACGCTCCTGCCCTCCTGGTTGACGTCGTCACCCACCGAAGGGACGTCTGGATCGTGGCAGATGATGGCGAACGATTGGGTGCCGGGTGGAGGGTCGCTCCAGCGGAGATGTGGGTTGCGGTTCTCACCGAAGGTGACGTGCTCCGTCGGGTGCGGAACGCCCAGCGCGTACCGGTCCGGGATCGTCGCACCGTTGGGAAAGGATTCGCTGATCAGCTTCATCTCTGCCTCCGGAGCTCCGGCTGGTTCGTGGGGACCGCCGACCGATCCGACCACGGTGCGGCGGTGTAGTCTTTCATCGGCCGGCGGAGCCCGCCGGCCGCGAACGCTTAAAGTCGTGAATGCAACGCAACGTGTCCACGCCCGCGTAACTCGATGGTGCTGACGATGACCAGCGCCGGCCTCTATTGCGAGGCGGGCGACTTCTACATCGATCCCTGGAAACCGGTCGAGCGCGCGGTGATCACCCACGCCCACGGCGATCATGCCCGCTGGGGGAGCCACGCCTACCTGTGCTCGGCCGAAGGCGAAGCCGTGCTGAGGGCACGGTTGGATCCGGCCGCCCGGGTCCAGTCGGTTTCGTGGGGTGAGTCGTTTCAGCTGGGCGAAGCGAGGCTGTCGCTGCACCCCGCCGGCCACATCCTGGGATCGGCCCAGGTGAGGGTGGAGGTTCGGGGCGAGGTGTGGGTGGTTTCCGGAGACTACAAGGCGGAGCCCGACGCCACCTGCACCCCGTTCGAACCGATCCGCTGCCATACGTTCATCACCGAATCGACGTTCGGCCTACCGATCTACCGCTGGAGACCGCAGCGGGAGGTGTTCGATGAGATCGCCGAGTGGTGGCGCGCGAACCGGGAAGCTGGCCGGGCCTCGGTGATCTTCGGGTACGCGCTCGGGAAGGCGCAGCGGCTGATCGCTGGTCTGGCCGGTAGGGAGGAGGGGCCGATCCTGACCCACGGGGCCGTGGAGCGGCTGAACCGAGTCTACCGCGCGAGCGGCGTCCAGCTCCCCGCCACCACCCACGCCGCGGCGGCGACGGAGAGGGCGGATGCCTCCGGAGCGCTCGTCGTGGCGCCGCCGCTCGCGACGAACTCCCCGTGGCTGAACCGCTTCGGAGCGATCTCCACCGCCTTCGCTTCGGGGTGGATGCGCGTTCGGGGGACCCGCCGCCGGCGCTCGGTCGACCGCGGCTTCGCCCTCTCCGACCATGTCGATTGGCCCGCGCTCCTGGCGGCGATCGAGGCGACCGGCGCCGAACGCGTGTGGGTGACCCACGGCTACCGGGAACCCGTCGTTCGCTGGCTCCGGGAACGGGGGCTCGAGGCGGAAGCCATCGCCAGCCTCTGGGAGGGGGAAACCGACGAGGAGGGGGCGGACGACTTGGCCGCCGAGGAGACTGCCGGGCCGTGAAGCGCTTCGCGAAGCTCTTCGACGAGCTGGACTCGACGACCCGAACGGGCGAGAAGGTGGCGGCCATGGCCGGGTACCTCGCCAGCGCCCCTCCGGACGACGCCGCCTGGGCGGTGCACTTCCTGAGCGGGAACCGCCCGAAACGGCTGGTCCCGGTGCGCCGGCTCGCCGCATGGGCGATGGAGCTGTCCGGCGTTCCCTCCTGGCTGTTCGAGGAATCGTACCAGAGTGTCGGCGATCTCGCCGAAACGATCGCACTCCTCCTCCCGCCACCCGATCGCTCCTCCGACCTCTCGCTCTCGCGCTGGATCGAGGAGCGCCTCCTTCCGCTGTCGGGCCAGGCGGAGGACGTGCAGCGGGAGGTGATCGTTCAGGCGTGGGGCGAGCTGGGCGGCACCGAGCGGTTCGTCTGGAACAAGCTGATCACCGGCGGCTTCCGCGTCGGAGTCGCGCGGAGCCTGGTGGTGCGGGCCATCGGCCGCGCGAGCGACGTCGACGAGGCGACCATCGCGCACCGGCTGATGGGGGCGTGGGAGCCGACGGCAGCCGCCTTCCACGCGCTCGTCGCCGCGGAGACCACGGACGCGGACATCTCCCGCCCCTACCCCTTCTTCCTCGCGTATCCCCTCGAGGTCGCGCCCACCGAGCTGGGCCCCCTCGAACAGTGGGTGACGGAGTGGAAGTGGGACGGGATCCGGGCGCAGGTCATCCGCCGGGCAGGACGCACGTACATCTGGTCACGCGGCGAGGAGCTAGTGACCGAGCGGTTCCCCGAGCTGGCGGAGGCGGGCGGACTCCTGCCGGACGGGACGGTGATCGACGGCGAGATCCTCGCCTGGCGGAACGACCGGCCCCTTCCCTTCGCGGAGCTCCAGCGACGCATCGGTCGGAAGAAGCTGGGGCCCAAGATTCTCGGCGAGGTTCCCGTCGCGCTGGTCGCCTACGATCTGCTCGAGCTGGGAGGTGAGGACATCCGCCAGCACCCGCTCGGCGACCGCCGGATGGAGCTCGAACGGCTCCTCGGGGCCGGATCCCGCGGGCCCTTCCGGCTCTCGCCGACCGTGGCGGCGGAGGACTGGGAGGATGTACGACAGGCCCGGCGGAGCGCCCGCGCGATGGACGCGGAAGGGGTCATGCTGAAGAGGGTGGATTCTCCCTACGGTGTCGGCCGCCGCCGGGGAGCCTGGTGGAAGTGGAAGGTCGATCCGTTCTCCGTGGACGCCGTCATGGTCTACGCTCAGCCCGGCCACGGCCGGAGGGCCACCTTGCACACGGACTACACCTTCGCCGTATGGAGCGGCGACGAGCTGGTCCCTTTCGCCAAGGCCTACTCCGGACTCAACGACGCCGAGATCCGTGAGCTGGACCGCTGGATCCGCAGGAACACTGTGGAGAAGTTCGGGCCGGTGCGGTCGGTGCGGCCGGTGCAGGTGTTCGAACTCTCCTTCGAGGGAATCCGCCGCTCCTCGCGCCACCGGTCGGGAGTGGCCGTGCGCTTTCCTCGCATCACCCGCTGGCGCACCGACAAGCGAGCGGAGGATGCGGACCGCCTCGAGACCCTGCTGGGGATGCTGGAGGGGGTGTGAGCCGTCGTTCCACGTCGGATCTTCCCCCCGCGCTCTCCCGCTGGTTCGAGTCCCGCGGGTGGACGCCGTTCGGCTTCCAGCGCGAGGTCTGGGCCGCCTACCGGGAGGGGCGCAGCGGCCTCGTGCACGCCGCGACGGGTACGGGCAAGACGCTCGCGGCATGGATCGGCCCGCTGGCGGAGGGGCTCGAGGAGTCGCCATCAGCCACCGCGGGAGGTCGGCGATCGGTTCCTCCCCCGCTGCGTATCCTCTGGATCACACCCCTGCGCGCCCTTGCTGCCGACACGGCGGCGGCCCTCGCGGACCCCCTGGAGGCCAGTGGGCTTCCCTGGACGCTCGAGACCCGCACTGGAGATACCCCCGCCTCCGTGCGTGCCCGTCAGTCGACGCGGCTCCCGACGGCACTGATCACGACCCCCGAGAGCCTCTCCCTACAGCTCACCCGGCCGGATTCCGCGTCGCTCTTCGACGAGCTTCGACTCGTGGTGGTCGACGAGTGGCACGAGCTGATGGGCACGAAACGCGGTGCCCTGACGGAGCTCGCGCTCGCGCGCCTGCGGGGGCTGCGTCCCGGTCTGCGCACCTGGGGGCTCTCGGCTACCCTCGGCAACCTCCTGGAAGCTGCCGAAGCCCTGGTCGGCGCGGGCGGTGTCGACATCGCCCTGGTCAGGGGTATGGAGCCGAAGCAGGTAGTCGTGGACGCGCTCCTTCCGCCGCAGATCGAGCGCTTCCCCTGGGCCGGTCATCTCGGCACACAGATGCTCCCCCAGGTGATCGAGGCGATCGAGGAGGGGCGAACCGCGATCGTCTTCACCAATACCCGCTCGCAGACCGAGATCTGGTACCAGGCCATCCTCGGTGCGCGGCCCGACTGGGCCGGGCAGATCGCCCTCCACCACGGTTCGCTCGATCGGGAGAACCGCGCCTGGGTCGAGGAGGGGCTGAGGTCGGGGGCGCTCCGCTGCGTCGTCGCCACCTCCAGCCTCGACCTGGGGGTGGACTTCTCGCCCGTCGACAGGGTGCTCCAGATCGGGAGCCCGAAAGGGGTCGCCAGGCTCCTGCAACGGGCGGGGCGGAGCGGTCACCGACCGGGTGCGATCAGCCGCGTCACCTGTGTGCCGACGCTCGTCCTGGAGCTGGTCGAGGTTGCGGCAGCGCGGGATGGGATCGAAGGCCTGGCGATGGAGGCCAGAGCGGGAGTCGAGCGCCCGCTCGACGTGCTCGTGCAGCACCTGGTGACGGTGGCGCTCGGCGGCGGCTTCGAGCCTGCGTCGATGCTCCCGGAGGTACGTACGACCCGCACCTTTGCCAGCCTCCACGACGACGAGTGGGCATGGGCGCTCGACTTCATCACCCGGGGGGGGCAGGCACTCCGGGCCTATCCGGAGTTCTCGAAGGTGATCGAACGCGACGGCCGGTACGTGGTCGAGGACGCCGAGGTGGTGCGTCGCCATCGCATGTCGATCGGAACGATCGTGGACGATGCGCAGATCGACGTGCAGTACCTGCGTGGTGACCGGCTCGGTTCAGTCGAGGAAGCCTTCATCGCCCGGCTGAAGCCGGGAGACACCTTCATCTTCGCCGGCCGGCCCCTCGAGTTCGTGCGTGTCCGGGAGATGAAGGCATGGGTGCGCCGCGCGAAGTCGGCAAAGGGTGCGATCCCGCGGTGGCTCGGCAGCCGCCTACCCCTGTCGACGGAACTGGCGGCGGCGCTGCGGGAGCGGCTGGGCGAGGCGTCACGCGGCGTCCTGCGCGGCCCGGAGATGGAGGCGATGCGGCCGATCTTCGAGGTGCAGGCGCGATGGTCCCGCATTCCGGCGCCGGACGAGCTGCTGATCGAGCGGGTGCGGACTCGGGAGGGGCACCATCTCTTCTTCTTCCCCTTCGAGGGCCGCCTGGTGCACGAGGGGCTTGCCGCCCTCTTCGCCTACCGGATCGCTCGACTGACCCCGATCACCTTCACGCTGGCCGCCAACGACTGGGGCTTCGAGCTGCTCTCCCACGACCCCGCCCCTCTCGACGAAGCGCTGAGCCGCGGGCTGCTCGACCCCCACCACCTGCTCGATGACATCCCCGCCTCCCTCAACGCCACCGAGATGGCCAAGCGCCAGTTCCGCGAGATCGCGCGCGTCGCGGGTCTGGTCTTTCCCGGCTATCCGAGGTCGGGCAAGAGCGCACGACAGCTTCAGGCTTCCAGCGGCCTCTTCTTCGATGTCTTCCGCCGCTACGATCCCGACAACCTCCTCTACTCGCAGGCGCACCGCGAAGTGCTCGAGCGGCAGCTGGAGAGCAGCAGGATCGGGCGTACGCTGGAGCGCCTCGCAACGTCGCGCGTCGTCATCACCGATCCACGACGTACCCCTCCCTTCGCCTTCCCCCTTCTCGTGGATCACTCCCGCGAGAAGCTCTCGTCCGAGGCGCTCGCCGACAGGGTGCGGCGGATGCAGCTCACGCTCGAGCGAGCCGCGGGCTGAGGATGGGCGACGCCATCGTGACAGTAGCCGAGCAGTCCCTGCACCTGCTGCCCGAACGCGCGGTTCTGTGGGAGGAGGCGAATACGCTGATCGTCGCGGACACCCACTGGGGCAAGGCGGCGACGTTCAGGGCGGCGGGGCTGCCGGTTCCCTCAGGCACCACCGCCGAAGGGCTCGAGCGGCTGAGCTCCGCGCTGAAACGCTCCGGCGCGAACCGGTTGGTTTTCCTCGGCGATCTGCTGCACGCGCGCGAGGGTAGACAGCCCGGAACGCTGCACGCGGTGGCCGAGTGGCGCGAACGATGGCAGACCGTGGAGATGGTGCTCGTGCGCGGGAACCACGACCGCCAGGCCGGCGACCCCCCCGAACCGCTGCGGATCGGGTGCGTCAACGGCCCCATCTTCGAGGGCCCATTTGCATTTGGCCACCACCCGCGGCCCATCGAGGGACACTACCTGCTCGCCGGGCACCTGCATCCCGCGGTACGGCTCGTGGGGCGAGGCCGCCAGTACGCCCGGCTCGCCTGCTTCTGGCTTGGCACGCGTATCCTCGTGCTCCCCGCCTTCGGCGCCTTCACCGGCACCGCGGACGTCCGTCCTTCCCCCGGCGACCGGATCTTCGTCGTAGCCGACCGCACGGTCATCGAGGTCCCCACCTGAAACCGGAGTGGTGCTGAAGTCCCGCGGGTGGCCGCGCGCACCTGCATCACCGGCTCCGGCGTTGCTCCGCGCTTCGATCAACGCCGTCAGCTCCGCGGCCGAGCGGCTTGGCGCCGCCGGGGCCTGAATGCGCGCGGTGCCCGCGGGATCTCGGCAGCACCACAACAGCACTAGCTGAGGCCGAGGTACCAGTTCGCGATGGTGAAGTAGATCAGCACCCCGGTCACGTCGGCGACGGAGGTGATCAGCGGGGCGCTCGCGACCGCCGGGTCCACACCGAGACGAGCGAGCACGAACGGAGCGGACATGCCGATCAGGCTCCCGACGACCACGACGATGAACATCGTCATGGAGACGACCACCAGCACTTCGGGGGCCTGGATCGCGCCGACTGCGGCGACCGCCATCGCCATCGTTGCGCCGATCGCCGCGGCGACCGCCAGCTCCCGTCCCAACAGCCGGAGCCAGTCCCCTGCGCCCACGTCTCCGGTGGCGAGCGCGCGAACCATCAGCGTCGACGCCTGCGCCCCGGCATTGCCGCCGCTGCCGATCAGCAGCGGCAGGAATATCGTGAGCGCCACCACTGCCTGGATGGTGTCCTCGTAGCGGGAGATCGCCGCCCCCGAGAAGAAATTCACCAGAACGAGCGCGACCAGCCATCCGATCCGTCGACGATACAGGAGCCCCAGCCCTGCTTCCCGGAAGCTCTGCCGGAGCGGCTCGACCGAGCCGGCGAGGTGGAAGTCTTCCGTCGCCTCCTCTTCCTGCACGTCGAGCAGGTCGTCCACGGTGACGATACCGAGCAGCACGCCCCCGGAATCGATCACCGGGAGGACGGTCTGGTCGTACTTTCGGATCAGCGAGACCGCGACTTCCCGGTCCGCGAAGGCCGATACGCTGGCGAACGACCCGTCCATCAGGTCGCGGACGAGAACGTCCGGCTCCTCCAGGATGAGCCAGCGCAGCTCGAGATCGTCCAGCAGCCTCCACCCGCGGTCGACGACAAAGACCCGGTTGATCGTCTCGCTGTCCCGACCGAAGCGGCGGACGTGTTGAAGGGCGTCGCCGATCGTCCAGTCGGGATGGATCGCCACGTAATCCGGGGTCATCAGCCGTCCGACGCTCTCCTCGGGGTAACCGAGCAGCCAGCGCGCCTCCTTCAGATCATCGGGATCGAGGAGGTTGAGGAGGCGCTGGGTGGCCTGACCGGGCAGTTCCTCGAGGAGTGCGGTGCGGTCGTCCGGCGGGAGGTCCGAAAGGAGACGCCTGGTTTCCGCGTCGGTGAGGTCGCGGAGAAGATGGTCTTGTTGCTCCAGCGCCAGGTGCGAGAAGACCTCGGCCGCCACCTCGCGCGAGAGACCGCGAAAGAGGAGGACGCGCTCGTCCTTCTCCAGCTCCAGGATCAGGTCTGCCACCTCCTGCGCGGGCCAGTCGGAGAGCACGTCGCGAAGGACCGACCATTCGCGAGCCCGGACCAGCTCCAGGATCTCCGGCTTGAGCAGGCTGGACAGCATCGTTCACGCGGTACGGGGTCCTCCCACGGACGATCCGGGGCGGGAGTGCGGGGCTACACAATGGCGACCCGAGTCCTTTGCCGCGAGCAGGCATGCGGAACCGGCGCCGAGGGCAGCCGATGCGGGCCTGCCGAGGCACGAGTCTGGCCCGGAAACGAAAGGATCCGCAGCCCGCCGAGACGAGCCGCGGATCCTGGCACCGCGCGCGATCGGTTACGTCGCCGCGTAGCCCTCCATCGAGCCGGCGGTTCGCCGGTCGGGAGCTGCCGTCGTCCAGATTCGGAAGGATTCCCCCGTGGCCCTCTCCAGCACCATCTGGGCGACATTGAAGACCGGGACACCCGAGGGCGTCTGGGCCGACGGTTTGCCGATGTGCGCGTGGCCATGAAAGACCACGCTGACGCCATACGTCTCGATCGGTGGCAGCAGCCTCGACGAGCCGAGGAAGGGGTAGATCTCCAGCGGCTCGCCCTCGAGGGTCTCGGGGATCGGTGAATAGTGGAGCACCGCGACGAGGGTTTCAGCCTTCGTCTGCAACGTGCTGAGCGCGGTCTCCAGCTTGAGAGCCTCGTCGAGGGCGGCCTGGACGAAATCCTTGTAGATGCGTTCGCCGAACGGTCCCAGCGTGCGCCGGCCGAAGCCGCCGCCGAACCCCTTCACACCGGCGAAGCCGATCCCTTCCACCACCACTCCCGTGCCGTCCAGCACCTGCACCCCTCGCGCGGTGAGGATCTCGCACAGCACCTCCTCCGCGTCACCCTCGTAGTCGTGGTTTCCGAGGACGCCCACGATCGGGATGTCGACCCCGTCGAGCTCCTGTACGAACGCCTCCATCTGATCGGGATGCCCATGCGTCGTGAGGTCGCCGCAGAGCACCAGCACGTCCGCGCCGCGCGCGACATCGCTGAACAGCCCTCGAAGCTGGCCCTTCCGCTTCGGCTCGAAGTGCAGGTCCCCTACCGCCGCAATGCGGAGCTCCCGTTGGTTCGTCATCCTCGCAACGACTGGTCGAATTCCCACTCAACGCCGCAGGAGGATGCCAGGAACGGGCCAGCAGTGGGGGTGCTATCGCGACGCGCGATGTCTGGTCCGGCGAAACGGAGCCCACGATCACTTCGATTCGGATCGCCGGTCTCTCCCACACCCGGGAGGAGCGCCGAACGGGAATGGTTGGCGGCGGCCGTGAGGGGGGTGTCGGGGGGCGCGAGGGCGAGGGGGTCAGGGCTGCTCCGCCTCCCCCGCAGCTACAGACCTCGCAAGGTTCAGGCGGAGGGTGCGCGCCCCGTCTCGACCGGAGAAACCGGCTTCGGCCGTCGGAGAAGGCCCACCGGCACCTTGTATTCGTCGACTACGATCACGGGAAGCGCGTTGCGTCGGCGGGCTTCCGGCGTGGCTCCCTGCTCGCTGCGAGGTGCGATGGTGGTGGGGGTGTTCCCGAAGACTTCATCGACCAGCTCGTCCTCCAGACAGAAATCGACATCGGTCTTCACGTGACGGACGAGCATACACGTCTCCGGATCGTGGCCCCGCGCTTCGCAACGCCGTTCCAGCGTTCGGCGGAGCACCACACCCAGCAACTTCCCGGTGACCGGCGCCACAACCACCATGAACGACAGTCCGCACGCCCACATCAGCTCCCTCGCCGCAGCTACGCTGTGACCCAGCGCGAGCCGCGCGGGGAGGGGTTCCATCACCTCGGAGGCGCGCCGGCCTTGTTTCCTTCCCGCAGTGTCAGCTTCCATCGTGTCCCGCCCGTTGCTACCGATCATCAAGGGCGGAGCCCGGCTCAGGGCTCCGCCCAGGTACGTGCCGACGGCCCCCTTCATTTCTCGGCAGGGGGTGGTACCCTCAAGCTAGAATGTGAAGTTGTACCCTGCAACGGGTAAGGTGCCGCACTTCGGACCTGGACCCGAGCGTGCAGGCACCACGACAAGGTTCATGGGCGGATACCCACGGGAGGAAACCGATGGCTGAATTGCATGTCGTATTCGGCGCGAGTGGCGGCGCGGGCGGAGCACTCGTCAGGGCGCTCGCGGCACAGGGGAAGGAGGTCCGGGCAGTGAGCCGTTCGCCCGCTGACCTCCCGATGGGTGTGGTGGGGGTCCGCGCCGACGCACTCGATCCCCGGGCGACGCTCGAGGCCGCAAAGGGCGCGACGGTCGTGTACCACTGCGTCAACGTGCCGTACGCCCAGTGGGACGAACAGCTGCCGCGCGTCATGGACAACCTCGTGGCAGCCGCCGCGAACGCAAACGCCACACTCGTCTACATGGACAACCTGTACATGTACGGGCTCCCGACGGGGCCCATGACGGAATCCACCCCGGAAGCGGCAACCAGCCGGAAGGGGAAGCTCCGAAGCCGCCTGGCCGCTCGGCTCCTCGAGCGACACGAAGCCGGCGAAGTCAGGGCGACGATCGCCAGGGCCTCGGACTTCTTCGGCCCTGGCGCCGCCAACACGCTCGCCGGCCAGCTCGTCTTCCCGGCGATCGCGTCGGGAAGGAAAGCCCACTGGATCGGCTCGCTCGATCAGCCTCACTCCCTCAACTACATCGACGACGTCGCCCGCGACCTGATCACATTGGGAACCGACGAGCGAGCGCTCGGCTCCATCTGGCACCTCCCTCCGCAACCACCCCTGACCGCCCGCGAATTCATCCAGGCCGCGTTCGAGGCGGCGGGCCGGCCTCCCAGCATCGGTGTGTATCCCCGTTGGATGGTGCGGATCGCCGGTCTCTTCGATCGCCAGATGCGTGAGGTGCTCGAGATCATGTACCAGTTCGAGCACCCCTTCATCCTCGACGGGAGCCGCTTCGAGTCGAGCTTCTCCAGCGGCCCGACCCCGCTCCCGGAGGCCCTCGCGGCCACCGTTGCCGCTCACCGGAACGGGAGCAACCGCCGACAGCGCGGCTGAGCCAAAAAAAAGGCCGGAGGCTAAGCCCCGGCCCGCATCTATTCGGCAGGTCGAGCCTAGCTGTTCGAGCCGGCCTCGACCTGCTGCGAACCCGTTCCGCCGCCGATCGCGATCCTTCGAGGCTTGACCCGCTCGCTCTTCGGGATCGTCACGTGGAGCACCCCATTCTCCAGGTTCGCTTGTATCCGGTCGTGCTCCACTTCCTTCGGAAGTACGAAGGAGCGGCTGAACCGGCCGTACCTGCGCTCCGAAAGGTGCCACCGATTGTCCTTCTCCTCCGAGCTGTACTCCTCCCGCTTCTCGCCACTGATGGTGAGCACGTTGTTCTCGAGGTTCACCTCGAGTTCCTCGGGCTTCAGACCCGGCGTCTCCACAGTGACGTGAATGGCATCGTGCGTTTCCAGGACGTCCGCTCGGGGCGCCTGTAACATGTCCATCCCGGCCAGACGTCCACCCCATCCGTTGCCGAAGGTCGGAAGGTCCTCGAACAGCGATCGGAAGAGGTCCGTCGTCGGGAGATAGGGAGTGATCGCCATGGTTTCCCTCCTCACGTGCAATCCAGAAAGCCGAAATTCCTTCCCCGCCCACACCCCGTGAGCGGTACCCACGACATAGGCAACCTGCATGCCGCTGGGAGCCACTCGCAACGAGCCGTTTCGGCAGGGTCAGCTTGCCACTTTTGCCGGTGTCTACAAGGGCGACAAGCAGTTGCGACCTTCCTCTCCGCCGTCGCCATGCCGCTCGTTCTTCAGCACGTGTTCAGCCAGCGACCCGGTCGGAAGCCGGGCCTCTCGATGCGCGCGAAAATTTTGATTTGCACGAGAGGCTTGCAGGGAGGCACAGGGCGGCGTAACATACAACCGTATGGTTGCACGTCCTCGACTCAGCGATGCGGAGCTCGACCGCGTCTTCCGGGCACTCGCCGATGCGACACGACGGGACATCGTGGCGCGGCTCCAGGCGGGGGAGCCGATGTCGATCTCGGCGTTGGCGAGCCGCTACGACATGTCGTTTGCGGCGGTGCAGAAGCACGTTGCGGTGCTGGAGGCGGCGGGGCTGGTGACGAAGCAGGCGCAGGGGAGGGAGTGGATCGTCCGGAGCAACCCGGAGCAGCTGGGTCGGGCTCGCGATCTGCTGGCCCAGCTGGAGGGCATGTGGAGGTCACGGTTCAGCCAGCTCGATACGGTACTCGAAGAAACCACAGACCCGGAGTAGAGAGCGATGCCTATCAAATCAGTCACCTCGGATCCTGGAAGTCTCAGCCTCACGGTCACCGGCGAATACAACGTGCCGGTGGAGCGCCTGTGGGAAGCGTGGGTCGATCCGCGCCAGCTGGAGCGCTTCTGGGGTCCGGAAGGCTGGCCCGCCACGTTCACGCGTCACGACGTGGCGCCGGGTGGGCGCTCGGAATACTACATGACCGGACCGGACGGAACGGTTTCACGAGGTTGGTGGCGCTTTCTTGCGGTCGAGCCGGTGCGCCGGATCGAGGTCGAGGATGGCTTCGCGAAGGAGGACGGCAGCCCGAGCGATGCGCTGCCCACGATGCGAATCGTCTTCACTTTCGAGCCGACGGAGGAGGGTTCCCGCTTCACCGGCGCGTCGCACTTCTCGAGCGAGGAGGCGATGGAGCGGTTGCTGGAGATGGGCGTGGTGGAAGGGATGAAGTCGGCGCTCGGCCAGATGGACGACGTGCTGGCGGACCTGGCCTCGTATGCCGCAAGCCGCCCGACTGATGCCCAGATCCTGAGCGACACGAAGGTGCGGATCAGCCGCGTCATCCGGGGAAGCGTCGAGCAGGTCTGGCGGGCGCACCATGAAGCCGAGCTGATGCAGCGGTGGCTGCTCGGGCCGGATGGCTGGACGATGCCGGTCTGCGAGGTGGGGACGAAAGTGGGCGACTCGTTCCGGTACGAGTGGGAGATGGAGGACGGTTCGCAGCGCTTCGGCTTCGAGGGAGAGGTACTCGAATCGGAGCCGCCGTACCGGGAGGTGACCACCGAACGCATGATCGGCGTTGAAGGCCCGGGCACCGTCAACGAGTTGACGCTCACCCCGCACCCGTCAGGGACGCTGTTGACGCTGGTCATCACCTACCCGAGCGCCGAGGTGCGCGACATGGTGCTCGGTACCGGGATGACGGACGGGATGGAGCGGAGCTACACCCGACTGGAGGAGGAGGTGCTGGCGGGCGCCGCCGCCTGAGGCGGAGACCGGTTCATCGAAAGGCGGAGGTGTGCCTCCGCTGATGCGCGGCGGAAGGCCCCGGCCGGTGTGGTCGGGGCCTTCCTGCGGGAAGGGGTTGCCCGGCTACCGGAGCAGGTTCTTGGCGATCGTCTGGAGCTGCATGTTGCTGGTCCCCTCGTAGATCGTGCCGATCTTCGAGTCGCGGTAATACTTCTCGACGGGGTACTCGCGCGTGAACCCGTAGCCGCCGTGCAGGTCGACGCAGGTGGAGGCGATCCGCTGCGCGGCTTCGGAGGCGAACAGCTTCGCCATCGCGGCCTCCTGGAGGAAGGGTCGGCCCGCGTCCTTGAGCCGCGCGGCGTTGTGAACGAGCAGACGAGCCGCTTCCAGTTCGGTGGCCATGCGCGCGAGCTGGAACTGGACGCCCTGGAAGTCGGCGATGGAACGGCCGAACTGCTCCCGCTCACGCACGTAGCGCAGGGTCGCGTCGAGCGCTCCCTGGGCGAGGCCAACCATCTGGGCGCCGATGCCGATCCGCCCCTCGTTGAGCGTCTCGATCGCGACCTTGTAGCCTTTTCCCACCTCCCCGAGGACGTTCTCCGCCGGCACCTCCACTTCTTCCAGGATCAGCTCCGTCGTCGAGGATGCGCGGATCCCGAGCTTGTCCTCCTTCTTCCCCACGGAGAAGCCGGGAAAGCCGCGCTCGACGACGAAGGCGGTGATGCCGCGGTAGCCTGCGTCGGGGTTCACGTTCGCGAAGACGATAAAGATCTCCGCTTCGGCGCCGTTGGTGATCCAGAGCTTCCGGCCCGTCAGGCGGAAGCCGTCGTCGACGGGGACGGCTCGGGTGGCGAGGGCGAATGCATCCGAGCCGGAGCCCGCCTCGGAGAGAGCGTATGCGCCGACCTTCTCGGAGCACAACCGGGGGAGGTATCGTTCGCGCAGCGCCTCCGACCCCCACCGGAGGAAGGCGTTGTTGACCAGGGTGTTCTGTACGTCGACGAGGACGCCGACGCTCGGATCGACTCGCGACAGCTCCTCGACGACGAGGACGGCGATGAAGAACGAAGTCTCCGCGCCCCCGAGCGATTCCGGAACGTCCACGCCCATCAGCCCCATCTCGAAGAGCTGGCGAATGAGGCCGGAATCCATCTCCTGGGCCTCGTCCATCCGTTGAACGAGGGGAGCTACCTCGTTCCGGGCGAACTCCCGTACCGCGTCCCTGAAGGCCTCCTCGTCGTCGCTGAGGAGGGTCAGTGGCGCGCCGGGAGCGGGAAGGTCGACAGTGGACATGAAGCTTCGGAGGTTAGGGTTGCGGCGCTCGGTATCGCGCGCGTGGGCGGCGGCTGCATTTCCTGCCGGCTGGTTCGCCAACGCCCTGCGCGCGAGCGCGGTACCGGAAGGAGTATAACGTAGGCCCGGGAGCGTTCCATAGGGGTGTGATCGACTCAGGAACGCATCGTGTTCGCATCGGACACCGAAGCCGGGAGAGGCAGCGGTGGGAGGACGTAGGACGATGAAGAACCGACTCAGGGATCTCCGCCGGGAGCGCCGCTGGACCCAGGCAGAGCTGGCAGAGCTTCTCGACGTCTCCAGGCAGACGGTGAACGCCCTCGAGAGGGGGAAGTACGCCCCCAGCCTTCCCCTCGCCTTCCGCATCGCGGATCTCTTCGAGACCTCGATCGAGCAGATCTTCCGCCCCCCGGGCGCATCCCGGTTCGCCGGCGAGGCGCGCTAGCTCCATCCGGAGGGTCACGGCCGGGCGGGCCTCGACGGCTGGCTGGAGGGCCCCGCGCGCTCACCGCTCCCTCGTCCGGGCGTCGGTGGAAGCCACCCGGTTGGCGGAACCGGTGCGAGTCGGATCGAACGACCCGCATCTTGCGTGACCGTCGCGTGACGGCGACGCTTGCGCCGTTCCGAGGATCATGCTTCCCGTCCCGTGGCTGCCCTGAATCCCCTCACAGATCCCTCAGGACCAACCTGGCGTGACGCGTCGCTTCCCATCGAGGAAGCCGCGACGCTCGCGCTACGGCTGATGCCGCTCATCCTCGCGGGCGGACTCCTCCCCCACGGCGTGTTCTGGGGATGGGGATCGGTCGGCCGGGGTTTCCTGACCGTCTTCCACCCGTTCCATTTCATACCGGGAGTGCTCGCCACGGTGGTGTTGCACGAGGGGCTGCACGCGCTCGGCTTTCTGCTCTTCGGCCGGGTCCCGATGAGCGCGCTCCATTTCGGGTTCGATCGCGTGACCTGGTCTCCCTACGCAGGAAGCCGCATGCCGATGACCGCCAGATCCTACCGTGGTGCACTGCTCCTGCCCCTCGTCGTGTTGGGCTTCCTGCCGCTCGCCTGGGGCTGGTTCTCGGGCGTGGGATGGATGACGGTACTGGGGACGCTACAGCTGCTAGCCGCCTCCGGCGATCTCGTTACCTATCGGGCGATCCGCGGAGTGCCGGGCGCGGTGCGGGTGGCCGACCATCCACAGCGGGTCGGCTGCCTCGTCGCCGATGGATAACCTCGCACACACCCTGGCCGGAGCGATCCTCGCCGAATCCGGATTGAAACACCGCACCCGCCTCGGTACCGCCACGCTTCTCATCGCGGCGAACCTGCCCGACGTCGACGTGCTGGTGCTGCTGTTCGGAGATGGTCTTGCCCACCGAAGGGGCTGGACGCACGGGGTGCTCGGGCTCTTCGTGCTACCCGTCGTGCTGGCGCTCGCGATGACGCTCTGGGGAAGGCGCCGTCGTGACCAGCACCCTCCCGGGAGTCCGCCACTCCGGAGCGGTCAGCTGCTGCTGCTCGCTTCCATCGGCGTGCTCAGCCATCCGGTCCTGGACTGGCTGAACACCTACGGCATGCGCTGGCTGATGCCGTTCGACGGGAGATGGTTCTACGGGGATGCGCTCTTCATCGTCGATCCATGGCTCTGGGGGATGCTGCTGGCGGGCGTGCTCGCCGCTCGTCGGATGGGAAGGCGGGCGGCCCGGGCCGGGATCGCCGTTGCGGTGCTCTACATCTCGGTCATGACCGCTACCGCCCTGGTGGGACGCAGCATGGTAGCGGTCGGGATGAGGGCGGAAGGGTACCGTCCCTCGGAGGTAATGGTCGGGCCGGTTCCGATCAATCCAAACCGGCGGCAGGTGGTGATCCGCGAGGG
>Ga0079224_100005371_pt1 | contig 16792 bp, 15 predicted proteins | sample Stecom2015_FD_80414 | JGI IMG/M metagenome (GOLD analysis project Ga0079224, IMG submission 80414) | Agricultural soil microbial communities from Utah to study Nitrogen management - Steer compost 2015 | ecosystem: Environmental > Terrestrial > Soil > Agricultural land | place: USA: Utah... | reverse complement strand
ACCGTGGTGGGCGGCGGCGACTCCGCGGCGGCGGTGCGCGCCCTCGGCTTCGACGAGGCGGCGTTCGGCCACATCTCCACCGGCGGCGGCGCCAGCCTGGAATACCTGGAGGGCAAGGACCTCCCGGGCATCCGGGCGCTGCGGGACTGACCCCGCCCCTCCGCCGACCCGCTGGGCCGACCCGCCGGGCCGGCCCGGCGGCACCCCCTTGACAGCACGCAGCAGACCCAACCGACGAGGACGACATGGCACAGGCCGAGCGCAAGCCGCTGATCGCGGGCAACTGGAAGATGAACAAGAACCACTTCGAGGCGATCAAGCTCGTGCAGGAGGTGGCCTTCGCGCTGAAGGACGCCGACTACGACCGCGCCGAAGCGGTGGTCCTCCCGCCCTTCACCGACCTGCGCAGCGTGCAGACCCTGGTGGACGGCGACAAGCTGCGGCTGGGCTACGGCGCCCAGGACGTCTCCGCGCACGAGCAGGGCGCCTACACCGGCGAGGTGTCCGCCGCCATGCTGGCCAAGCTGGGCTGCTCCTACGTGCTGGTCGGCCACTCCGAGCGGCGCGAGTACCATGCCGAGGACGACGCCCTGGTCAACGCCAAGGCCAAGGTCGCCTTCGCGCACGGGATCACCCCGATCCTGTGCGTGGGCGAGGGGCTGGACGTGCGCAAGGCCGGCGGGCAGGTCGCCCACGCGGCCGCCCAGGTCGAGGCGGGGGTGAAGGGCCTCACCGCCGAGCAGGTGGAGAAGCTGGTCATCGCCTACGAGCCGGTCTGGGCGATCGGCACCGGCGAGGTGGCCACCCCGGCCGACGCCCAGGAGGTCTGCGGGCAGGCGGTCCGGGAGAAGCTCGCCGAGCTGTACTCCGCGGAGACCGCGGCCAAGACGCGCATCCTCTACGGCGGCTCGGTCAAGCCGGACAACATCGCCGGCATCATGGCCGAGCAGGACGTGGACGGCGCGCTGGTCGGCGGGGCCAGCCTCAAGGGCGAGGACTTCGCCAAGCTGGTCCGGCTGGGCGAATAGCCGGCCGATCCGGGGCGATGAGACCCGCTCCGTCCGCTTTCCCGGGGTCCGCGGGACCCGAGTGGTGGACGGGGCGGGTTAGACTTCCCCGGAGGTTTTCTTCGCAGTATCCGCGTTCCGCCACGGTGCGCGGTAAAATCGAGCAGTGTCCCCCGGTCCCCTCCTCCGCCGGGCCCTAGGCCCAGCCGAGCGGCGAGTACGCGGTCTTGGGGTCCAAGGTCGTCCATTCCCCCTCGTCGGGGTCGAGTTACGGGTGAGCGTGTGATCCTCGGTCTGTCCATTCTCGTAATGGTCTGCAGCGTCCTCCTTCTGATGCTGGTGCTGCTGCACAAGGGCAAGGGCGGCGGTCTGTCCGATCTGTTCGGCGGCGGCGTCACCTCCTCCCTGGGCGGATCGTCGGTGGTGGAGCGCAACCTGGACCGGCTGACGGTCGTCACCGCGCTGGTGTGGATCGTCGCCGTCGTCGTGCTCGGCCTGCTCATCAACCGGGGAGCGTAGTTCCGACTTCCCCCTCGCCGGGGCATGACCGCCGAAGGAGTTTTTCGTGGGTAGTGGTAGCGCCATCCGTGGCAGCCGCGTGGGCGCCGGCCCGATGGGCGAGGCCGAGCGCGGCGAGGCCGCGCCGCGCGTCCGGGTCCCGTTCTACTGCGCCAACAAGCACGAGGTCGTGCCGAGTTTCTCCAACGAGGCCGCGGTGCCCGAGGAGTGGGACTGCCCGCGCTGCGGTTTCCCCGCCGGCAAGGACAAGGACAACCCGCCGTCCCCGCCGCGCACCGAGCCCTACAAGACGCACCTCGCCTACGTGAAGGAGCGGCGCAGCGCCGAGGACGGCAAGGCCATCCTGGACGAGGCGCTGGAGAAGCTGCGCGCGCAGCGCGCCGCGGTCAAGGCGCACATGGAGGCGGCCGCCAAGGCCAAGGCCTCCTGAGGCCCGCCTGCTGCACGGGGCGGGGGCACCGGCCGGTGGTCGGCGCCCCCGCCCTTCGCGTTGCCCCGGCCCCGGCCACCGGATCGCGCGGCGGGCGGACGCCCGCCGCCGCGCCCCGGCGGCCCCGGCTCAGCGCTCCTCGGGGGGCGGTATGCGGCCGCCCAGCCGGCGGGTGAGCTCGGCGGCGGCGTCGCCCACCCGGTGGGCCAGCGCCGCCGGGCTGACCGGGCGCTGCACCGGGACGGTCAGGCTGATCGCGGCGACCGGGGTGCCGTTGTGATCGAAGGAGGCCGCGGCCACCGAGGAGAACCCCTCGGTCACCTGCTCCTCCTCCAGCGAGTACCCGCGCCTGCGCTCCTCGGCCAGCAGGGTGCGCAGCTCGCCCGGCGCGGCCGGGCCGCGGCCGGTGCGGTCCACGAAGGCGGCCGTGTCCGGGTAGAGCGCCCGCACCTGGGCCCGGGGGAGCCGGGCCAGCAGCGACCGCCCCGAGGCGGTCAGGTGCGCGGGCAGCCGCACCCCCACCCCGGTGATCAGCGTGGGGGTGTGCGGCGGCTGCTCCTTCAGCAGGTAGAGGGTGTCCCTGCCGTGCAGGATGCCCAGGTGCGCGGTGGCCCCGGTCTCCTCGGAGAGCTGGGCCAGCAGCGGGCGGGCCAGCCGCTCCAGCGGGTCGTGCCGCAGGTAGGCCGAGCCGATCTCGAACGCGGCCACGCCCAGCCCCCACCGCCGCTCCTCCGGCAGGTGCACCACGAACCCCTCCTCGGCCATCGCCTCCAGCAGCTGGTACAGGCTGGAGCGGGGCAGACCCAGCTCGGCCGCGAGCCCGGAGGCGGAGACCGGCCCGGACCGCCCGGCCAGGTGCCGCAGCACACGCAGCGCTCGACTCGCCGCAGGGACGTGGGACATGCCCGCATTGTGGCACGTCGCAGCGGTATACCCGCCCCGCACGGGGCGTTGCGGGAGCACCGGCGCCCTCTCATGCGCCGCCGGGGCCCTCGGCCCGCGCGGAGCCGTGCGGCAGGGGCCCATACCGAGCCGTCCGCCGATGTCCTTCCACATCGAGACCGAGCGGCTGCGGATGCGCCCGTGGGCGGAGTCGGACGCCGGGGCGAAAGCGATCTCATCGGCTACTGCGGGCTCAACACCGCCGTGACAGCGGCGGGCCCCCCCAGAAGCCGTTGATCTTGGAGCTATCGACCGGTCCCGGCCCGCTCACCTGTGCGGCTGAGTGTTCCCAGACCGGTCGATAGCCCCAAGATCAACGGGGGTAGGCGCGGGGCCGGGGACCGCGGGAAAAGCGTGGCGCGCTCGGGGGCGCGGCAGGGGGCGGTGGCGGGCGGAGGCTCGGCACGATGGCGTTGAGCTCCGGCTTGTCATCTTTGCCCGGCCCACGCAGGCGGGAGCCCTCTACCGAGTGGAAAGGGGACCGGGAAAAGACGACAACCCTGAGCTCAACGAGGCAGCGCTGTGGTGCAGGGGTCGCGGGCGGGCGGCAAAGCGCAGGTCCTCTTCGGGAGAGGGAGCGGGCGGCTCGCGGCCCGGATCGGGTGATCGCCTGCATACCCGGCAGTCTCTGAGGCGGCAGCCGGAGCGCTAACCGTGCACCGCGCCGGGGACGCGGAACAGGCGGACGCGGAGGCGGCCGCAGGGGCAGCGGGTGTAGACGATCTGGCCGGCGGAGACGGTGTGCCGGGAGACCACCCGGTAGGCCTCGTCCTCGGGCCAGCCGCAGCCCGGGCAGCGGGTCGAGGTGTGCGTTCCGTGTGTTCCGTGCTGTGTCGGGTCGGTGTCCATGAGCCGAGTCTGCCGGGGGTCGACCTTTCACGTCCATCTCAACTTTTCGCTCAGCATTGTGTAGCGTGGCCTACATGATCGACATCCGCCGGCTCCAGGTGCTCCGCGCGGTGGCCCAGCACGGCACCGTCACCGCCGCGGCCCGGGCCCTGCACCTGACGCCCTCGGCCGTCTCCCAGCAGATCCGCCAGCTCGCCCGGGAGCTCGACGTCGAGCTGCTCCGCCCGGAGGGGCGCGGCATCCGGCTCACCTCCGAGGCGCACGTCCTGCTCCGGCACGCCGACGCGCTCAGCGCCGGGTGGGAGCGGGCCCTGGCCGACCTGGCCGCGCACGGCAGGGGCGAGACCGGCCGGCTGAGCCTGATCGGCTACCCCACCGCGATCGCCACGCTGATCGCCCCGGCCGCCGCCCGGCTCCGCGTCGAGCGGCCCGGACTGGAGCTGGTCGTCGGCCAGTCCGACGGGACGCCCGCCTACGAGGAGCTGCTCGGCGGGCGCGCCGACATCGCGGTGACCATCCCGGTGCAGGGCGGGCCCTCGGCGGACGACCCGCGGTTCGAGCGGCGGCCGCTGTTCCGCGAGCCCCAGGACCTCTTCGTGCCGGCCGGCCACCCGCTCGCCGAGCAGGCCGCGGTGGAGCTCTCCGAGGCCGCTCGGGACCCCTGGATCGAGTCCAGCGACGAGTGCCACCACCGCCAGCTGGTGCAGACCGCCTGCTCGGCCGCGGGCTTCACGCCGCGCACCGCGCACCGCGCCTCCGAGTGGACCGGGGTGTTCGCGCTGATCGCGCACGGCATGGGGGTGACGCTGGGGCCGCGGCTGCTCCCGCTGCCCACCGACGGGCGGGTGGTGCGCGTCCCGCTGAAGGGCGCGGTCACCCCGGTGCGCAGCGTCTTCGCGGCGGTGCGGAAGGGCAGCGCGCACCGGCCCGCGGTCGCCCACGGGCTGGACGCGCTGTGCAGCGCCGCGGCGGAGCTCACCGCCTCCCCGGAGCCCGCCGTCTGATATCTCGGACAGAACGAGTGGTGCGGGGCTCCCGCGGCGCCGCCCGGAGGCGTGGAATGGGTCCATGTCGACCACTACTGACACCACCGCCGCCGAGGTGCGGATCGGGCCCTCCGCGCTGAGCGCCGCCGACGTGCTCGCCGTGGCCCGCGGCGGCGCGCCCGTGCGGCTCACCGAGGAGACCCGCAAGGCCCTGGCCGCCGGCCGGGAGCGGGTCCGCGTCCTGGCCGAGGGGGACACCCCCGCCTACGGGGTGAGCACCGGTTTCGGCGCCCTCGCCACCCGCCACATCGCGCCGGAGCTGCGCGCCCGGCTGCAGCGCTCGCTGGTGCGCTCGCACGCCGCCGGGGCCGGCCCCGAGGTGGAGCGGGAGGTGGTGCGCGCCCTCATGCTGCTCCGGCTGCGCACCCTGGCCTCCGGCGGCACCGGCGTCGAGCCGGCCACCGCCGAGGCGCTCGCCGGGCTGCTCAACGCCGGCATCACCCCGGTGGTGCACGAGTACGGCAGCCTCGGCTGCTCCGGCGACCTCGCCCCGCTCTCGCACGTCGCGCTCGCGCTGATGGGCGAGGGGCGGGTGCGCGACGCCGACGGCGAGCTGCGCACCGCCGAGGAGGCGCTGCGCGCCGCCGGCCTGGCCCCGGTCGAGCTGGGCGCCAAGGAGGGCCTGGCCCTCATCAACGGCACCGACGGCATGCTCGGCATGCTCCTGCTCGCCTGCCACGACCTGGAGCGGCTGCTCACCACCGCCGACATCGCCGCCGCGATGAGCGTGGAGGCGCTGCTCGGCACCGACCGGGTGTTCGCCGCCGACCTGCAGGAGCTCCGCCCGCACCCGGGCCAGGCCCGCTCCGCCGCCAACATGCGCGCGCTGCTCGCCGGCTCCCCGATCGTCGCCTCGCACCGCGGCCCGGACTGCACCCGGGTGCAGGACGCCTACTCGCTGCGGTGCGCCCCGCAGGTCGCCGGCGCCGCCCGGGACACCCTGGCGCACGCGCGCACCGTCGCCGAGCGGGAGCTGGCCGCCGTCATCGACAACCCGGTGGTCACCGAGGACGGCCGGGTCGAGTCCAACGGCAACTTCCACGGCGCCCCGGTCGGCTACGTGCTGGACTTCCTCGCCATCGCCGCGGCCGACGTGGCCTCCATCGCCGAGCGGCGCACCGACCGGATGCTCGACGTGGCCCGCTCGCACGGGCTGCCCGCGTTCCTCGCCGACGACCCGGGCGTGGACTCCGGGCACATGATCGCCCAGTACACCCAGGCCGGCCTGGTCTCGGAGATGAAGCGGCTGGCGGTGCCGGCCAGCGTCGACTCCATCCCCAGCTCCGCCATGCAGGAGGACCACGTCTCGATGGGCTGGTCGGCCGCGCGCAAGCTGCGCCGGTCGGTGGCGGCCCTCACCGACGTCCTCGCCGTCGAGCTGCTCACCGCCGCCCGCGCCCTGGACCTGCGCGCCCCGCTGGCGCCCGCGCCGGCCACCCGCGCCGTGCGCGACCTGCTGCGCACCAAGGTCGCCGGCCCCGGCCCCGACCGCTACCTCGCCCCGGAGATCGCCGAGGTCTCCGCGCTCGTCGCGGACGGCTCCGTGCTGGCCGCCGCGGGCACCGCCGCCGAACTGAACTGACCGGAGCCCCGCGAGGGCACGACCGAAACGAGGGCCAGAGATGACCGACCGACCGAGCGGCGCCCGGACCGTGCGCGCCCCCCGGGGCACCGAGCTGACCGCCAAGGGCTGGCAGCAGGAGGCCGCCCTGCGGATGCTGCACAACAACCTCGACCCCGAGGTGGCCGAGCACCCCGACGAGCTCGTCGTCTACGGCGGCACCGGCAAAGCGGCGCGGGACTGGCGCAGCTTCGACCGGATCGCCGCCACCCTGCGCGACCTGGAGGGCGACGAGACCCTGCTGGTCCAGTCCGGCCGCCCGGTCGGCGTGATGCGCACCCACGAGTGGGCGCCCCGGGTGCTCATCGCCAACAGCAACCTGGTCGGCGACTGGGCCAACTGGGAGGAGTTCCGCCGCCTGGAGGCGCTGGGCCTCACCATGTACGGCCAGATGACCGCCGGGTCCTGGATCTACATCGGCACCCAGGGCATCCTGCAGGGCACCTACGAGACCTTCGGCGCGGTCGCCGCCAAGCGCGGCGGCACCCTGGAGGGCACCATCACGCTCACCGCCGGCCTGGGCGGGATGGGCGGCGCCCAGCCGCTGGCCGTCACGATGAACGGCGGCGTGGCCATCGTGGTGGAGTGCGACGCCAGCCGGATCGACCGGCGGATCGAGCACCGCTACCTGGACGCCCGGGCGGAGAGCATCGACGAGGCGCTGCGGCTGGCCGTGGAGGCCCGCGACGCCCGCCGCCCGCTCTCCATCGGCCTGCTGGGCAACGCCGCCGAGGTGCTGCCCGAGCTGCTGCGCCGCGGCGCCCCGATCGACATCGTCACCGACCAGACCTCCGCGCACGACCCGCTGGCCTACCTGCCGGCCGGGGTGGCCTTCGAGGACTGGAAGGACTACGCCGCCGCCAAGCCGGAGGAGTTCACCCGGCGGGCCCGCGAGTCGATGGCCGCCCACGTCCAGGCGATGGTCGGGTTCATGGACGCCGGCGCGGAGGTGTTCGACTACGGCAACTCCATCCGCGGCGAGGCCAAGACGGCCGGCTTCGAGCGCGCCTTCGACTTCCCCGGCTTCGTCCCGGCCTACATCCGCCCGCTGTTCTGCGAGGGCAAGGGCCCGTTCCGGTGGGCGGCGCTCTCCGGCGACCCCGCCGACATCGCCCGCACCGACCGGGCGGTCATGGACCTGTTCCCGGAGAACGAGCACCTGAACAGGTGGATCCGGATGGCCGGGGAGAAGGTCGCCTACCAGGGCCTGCCGGCCCGGATCTGCTGGCTGGGCCAGGGCGAGCGGGCCGCCGCCGGCGAGCGGTTCAACGAGCTGGTCGCCTCCGGCGAGGTCAGCGCCCCGCTGGCGATCGGCCGCGACCACCTGGACACCGGCTCGGTGGCCTCGCCCTACCGGGAGACCGAGGCGATGCGCGACGGCTCGGACGCCATCGCCGACTGGCCGCTGCTCAACGCCCTGGTCAACACCGCCTCCGGCGCGTCGTGGGTCTCCATCCACCACGGCGGCGGCGTCGGCATGGGCCGCTCGCTCCACGCCGGCCAGGTCAGCGTCGCGGACGGCACCGAGCTCGCCGCGCAGAAGCTGCGCCGGGTGCTCACCAACGACCCAGGCATGGGCGTCATCCGGCACGTCGACGCCGGCTACCCCGAGGCCGAGGCGGTCGCCGAGCGCGAGGGCCTGCGCATCCCGATGCGCGGGGGGGACACCGCGCGATGAGCGACGGCTTCGACCGGCTCTGGGCCGACCTGGAGCCGATCGGCCGCCACCCGGGCACCGGCGGCTACCGGCGCTACACCTTCGGCGCCGCCGACGCGGAGCTGCGGTCCTGGTTCGCCGGGGCCGCGGCCTCCCGCGGCCTGGACGTGGAGACCGACGGCAACGGCAACATGTGGGCCTGGTGGGGGGCGCCCGGCCCGGGCGCCGTGGTCACCGGGTCCCACCTGGACTCGGTTCCCGACGGCGGCGCGTTCGACGGCCCGCTGGGCGTGGTCAGCGCTCTGGAGGCCGTCGCCGAGCTGCGTCGCCGCGGGTTCGCCCCGGCCCGCCCGGTGGCGGTCGCGGTGTTCGCCGAGGAGGAGGGCGCCCGGTTCGGCGTCCCCTGCCTGGGCAGTCGGCTGCTGACCGGGGCGATCGCCCCGGAGCGGGCCGCCGCGCTCACCGACGCCGACGGCGTCACCTGGGCGGAGGCCATGGCCGGCGCCGGGTTCGACCCGGCCGGGCTGGGCCCCGACCCCGAGCGGGCCGGCCGGATCGGCGCCTTCGTCGAGCTCCACGTCGAGCAGGGCCGGGCGCTGGCCGACACCGGCGACGCCGTCGGCGCGGCCCGGTCCATCTGGCCGCACGGCCGGTGGCGGCTGGAGTTCACCGGGCGCGCCGACCACGCCGGGACCACCCGGCTCGCCGACCGGCGCGACCCGATGCTGCCCTTCGCCCGCACCGTGCTGGCCGCCAGGTCCTGCGCGGCGCGGAACGGAGCGGTGGCGACGGTGGGCAGGGTCCGGGTCGAGCCGAACGGCACCAACGCGGTCCCGTCCCGGGTGACGGCCTGGCTGGACGCCCGGGCGCCCGGCGCGGCGGAGCTGGACGCGGTGGTGGCGGGCGTCACCGCCGAGGCCCGCGCCGCCGCGGCCGAGCACGGGGTGCGCCTGGCCGAGGCGCAGGAGTCGGACTCCCCGCTGGTGGAGTTCTCCGCCGAGCTGCGCGACCGGGTCGCCGCGGCGGCCGGCGGCGCCCGCGGCCCGGTCCCGGTGCTGCCCACCGGAGCCGGCCACGACGCCGGCGTGCTGGCCTCGGTGGTGCCGACCGCGATGCTGTTCGTCCGGAACCCGACCGGCGTCTCGCACGCCCCGGAGGAGCACGCCGAACGCGCCGACTGCCACGCCGGCGTCACCGCCCTCGCCGACGTCCTGCAGGACCTCGCCGGAGAGTGAGAGCCGACCGGAGGGTGAGAGCCCGTGGGGAGATCCCGTGGGGAGATCCCGTGGGGAGAGCCCGCCGGAGGGGGGAACGGAGAGCGGCAGCCCGCCCCGCCCGCCGGCGTCGGCGGGCGGGGCGGATCCGATGATCCCCGCGGTTCCGCCGGCCTCCGGCCTGGGCGCGGCGTCTCGCGGGGTCGGGGTTCAGACGGGTGGCGGGCGGCGGGAGCAGAGGAGGGCAGGCGGCCGGGCGCCTCGTCCGGGTGCGGCGTCTCGCGGGGTCGGGCTCCAAGCAGGCGGCGAGGGCGGAGGAAGGGGCGGGGTGCGGCTGCCGGCCGGGCGCGGCGCCCCACAGGGCTGAGGTTCAAGCAGGCGGCGACGGCGGGAGCGGGGTCGGGGCGGCAGTTCGCCGCTCCGCCCTGCGCTTCCGGTGGTAGAGAGCAGAGCCAGGAGAAGGGACCGAGTCGGCCCCGCAGGCAGGAGGGAGGCGTGTCCTATATGTCGGGTCATCGATGGGGATCGAGCGGGGCGGCGCGGCCTGCGTGCCTCCTCGGCGACCCGGATGACGTGTACCCGCGAGTAGTAACCCCTGAGGGCCACCCCGCCCCCGAGTTGATCACCCAGAGTGATGAAGTGGGGCCTTCTGGAGAGGGTGAGTGGGGTATTTCGCCCCCTCGTCGGCCCTTTCCTGTTTTCGGAGCCTCTTTTTTCGCCTTCCGGGCGGCTCGGATGTCCTGTCGCCGCCCTGATCGGGGCCGTCAGAGCCCTGAGCGACCCGGTTCGGCCCGGGATGCGTGTCTCGACGTCGCAGGGGCGACGTCGGGGTGTGCAGGGCGCCCCTCCTCGCCTTCACTGTCCGTGTTCGCCCAGGTCAGGGGTTTCCGGTCGGCCAACCTAGGCGCCGGGGCCACGCGGGCACGGCATCCCCGCCACCTCTGCCCGCTCCGGCTGCCCTGCCGCGCCCGACTCGCCACCCCGGCCCACCCCCGCCCTCGCCGCCTGCTTGAACCCCGGCCCCGTGGGGTGCCGCGCCCGGGTGATGTGCCTGGCTTCGCCTCTTCCTTGGCCGTCGTTGCCTGCTTGGAGCCCGGCCCCGTGGGGTGCCGCGCTCGGGCGACGCCCGCACCCTGGCCTCTCCTCCGCCGTCGCCGCCCGCTTGAACCCCGGCCCCGTGGGGCGCCGCGCCCGGCCGACGCCCGTACCCCGCCCCTTCCCCGGCCGTCGCCGCCCGATGGACCTCGGCCCTGCGGGACACCTCGGCCCTGCGGGACACCGCATTCGTGTGGTTCGAGTGGGAGGCTGCTGGGATTGCGGATGATCGCCGGATTCACCCCGTCCCAGCCGTTCACCCCGTCCCGCCCGCCGTCACCGCACGGAGTCGACTGCATGTCCGACAGTCTGTCCAGCGACCTGTCCACCGATGAGCAGTGGAGGAGCCCATAGTGCCGGATCGCGAACCGACCCTGTACTGGTGCGAGTGGGCGATGGTCGCCCCGGAGCCCGACCCCGATGACCCGCCGGACGCCGCGGCCGCCGCCCCCGGCGTGCTGCTGGAGGTCTCCGGGGGGAAGATCACTGCGGTGCGCACCGGCACGCAGCCGCCGCCGGGCGCCGAGCGCCTGGACGGGCTGGTGCTGTACGACTTCGCCAACAGCCACTCGCACGCCTTCCACCGGGCGCTGCGCGGCCGGACCGGGGAGTACGGCGGGTCGTTCTGGAGCTGGCGGAAGCTGATGTACGCCGCGGCGGAGCGGCTCACCCCGGACTCCTACCGGAACCTGGCCGCGGCGGTGTACGCGGAGATGGCGCTGGCCGGGGTGACCTGCGTCGGGGAGTTCCACTACCTGCACCACGCCCCCGGCGGCAGGCGCTACGCCGACCCGAACGCGATGGGCGCCGCGCTCGTCGCCGCCGCGGCCGACGCCGGCATCCGGATCACCCTGCTGGACACCCTCTACCTCGCCGGCGGGCTGGGCGCCGACGGCCGGCACACCCCGCCCCAGGGCGTCCAGCTGCGCTTCGCCGACGCCGACCTGGACGCCTGGGCGGACCGGGTGACCTCCTTCCGGCCGGAGGGCGGCCACGCGCGGGCGGGCGTCGCCGCGCACTCGGTGCGCGCGGTCCCCGCCGGCGCGCTGGCCGGCTTCGCCGAGCTGTACCGGGAGAGCGACATCGAGTGGCCCTCCCCGCACATCCACCTCTCCGAGCAGCCCGCGGAGAACGAGGCGTGCCGGGCGGCCTATGGGCGCACCCCCACCGCGCACCTGGCCGAGGCGGGCCTGTTCACCGACGTGCACCCGGTGCTGGTGCACGCCACCCACCTGGAGCCGGCCGACGTGCGGCTGCTCCGCGAGCAGCAGGCCGACATCTGCCTGTGCCCCACCACCGAGCGCGACCTCGCCGACGGCCTGCCCCCGCTGGCCGAGCTCGGCGCGGACCGGGTGACCCTGTCGCTGGGCAGCGACGGCCACTCCACCATCGACACGCTGGCCGAGGCGCGCGCGGCGGAGATGCACGAGCGGCTGCGCACCGGCCGCCGGGGGACCCTCCCCGCGCTCCTGCTCCTGGACGCGCTGCACGAGCACGGCCACGCCGACGCCCTCGGCTGGTATGACGACGCCGGCTGGATCGGCGAGGGCAAACGCGCCGACCTGGTGGTCCTCGACCTGGACGGGGTCCGGACGGCCGGGTTCGACCCGGCCCAGGCCGCCGAGGCCGCGGTCTTCGCGGCGACCGGCGCCGAGGTGCGGCACGTCATGGCCGACGGCCGGTGGATCGTCCGGGACCGAGTGCACACCGCGATGCCGGACGCCCCGGCCCGCCTGGACGCCGCGATCAGGGAGCTCCTCGGGTGAGCCCGCACCGCCCAGGAGACCCGGCGACGCCGGCCTCCGCCCTGCCCCCGACCCGTGCGGCGGGCGGCGCACCGCATCCGCCCCGGGCGGTGCGGCGGGCGCGATCGCACCGGCCCGCCCGCGGGGCCCTGCCTCCGGCCCGGGGCGCGGCACCGGTTCCCTCGCGGCCGGGACCGCCCGGCCTCCCGCGAGCGGGCCCGCCAGGGCGCCCTCGCACGCCGACTCGGGCGCGGGCCGGGTCGCCGCGGCCGGTGCGCCGGGGAGCAGCCGGAACGGAGAGGGGGGCCGGCTGCTTCGCCGGGGACCGCTCCGACGGGGAGGGCAGGCCCGCCTCCGGAAGCGGTCCCGCCCGGCCGGCCGCGCGGTGCCCGGTGGAAGGCGTGCGGCCGCCGGCGGGACGGCGCGGCGCCGATCCGCTCCGGCACTCGGCCCGGCACTCGGCGCGCGGTGGGCCGTCAGGGGAGAGGGCCGGAACGACCACGGCCCGCCCGCACCGGTACAGGGCCGGTCCGGGAGACGGCCGCACCGGTCCGGTACGGATGCGGCCGTGACCGCCGGGCGGACGGCCCGTTCCCCGGCGGGCCGACCCGGCCGGGCCGTGCCCGCGCGGGAGCACCGGCGGCCTCGGCCCGTACCGGCGGCTCCGCGCGCGTTCCCGCCGGTCGGCGGTCGCGGCGCCCCGGGGCCTCGGGACACCGCGGTGGGCCGGGCCGCCCGTATCTCCGGCCGTCCGGGCCGGGAAGCCGGCCAGAGCAGCCCGAACAGCCAGAGCAGGCCGAAACAGTACGTACCCGGCGCCCCCGGGCCCCTGCCGGGCCCGTGCGGTGCCCGGAACGAACCGACAGGAAAAGGTAGGAAGAGACCGATGAACCAGAGCGAACCCCGGACCGTGCTGATCGACCGGATCGGCGTGCTCGCCACCAACGATCCCGCGCTCGGCGAGGGACCGACCGGTGAGATCGCCGACGCCGCGCTGGTGATCGAGGACGGCCGGGTCGCCTGGGCCGGGCCTGCCGCCCAGGCGCCCGCCGCCGACGCGCGGGTGGACGCCGCCGGGCGGTGCGCCATCCCCGGCTTCGTGGACAGCCACTCGCACATCGTCTTCGCCGGAGACCGCAGCCGCGAGTTCGGCGCCCGGATGAGCGGCCGGCCCTACGAGGCCGGCGGGATCCGCACCACCGTCGCCGCCACCCGGGCCGCCTCCGACGCCGAGCTGCTGGACAACGCGGTCCGGCTGGTCCGGGAGGCGCAGGCGCAGGGCACCACCACCCTGGAGGTCAAGTCCGGATACGGGCTGAGCACCGCCGACGAGGAGCGCTCACTGCGGGTGGCCGGCCGGGTGAGCGACGAGGTCACCTTCCTCGGCGCGCACGTCGTGCCGCCGGAGTACGCCGAGGACCCGCAGGGCTACGTCGACCTGGTCACCGGGGAGATGCTGGAGGCCTGCGCGCCGCACGCCCGGTGGATCGACGTGTTCTGCGAGCGCGGCGCGTTCGACGAGGAGGCCTCCCGGCGGGTGCTGCGCGCCGGCGCCGACAAGGGCCTGCTGCCCCGGGTGCACGGCAACCAGCTGGGCACCGGCCCCGGGGTGCGGCTGGCCGTCGAGGTCGGCGCCGCCTCGGTCGACCACTGCACCCACCTGACCGCCGAGGACGTCGACGCGCTGGCCCAGGCCCCGGAGACGGTCGCCACCCTGCTGCCCGGCGTGGACTTCTCCACCCGCCAGCCCTACCCCGACGCGCGGGCGCTGCTGGACGCCGGGGCCACCGTCGCCCTGGCCGGCGACTGCAACCCGGGCTCCTGCTTCACCTCCAGCATCGCGTTCTGCATCGCGCTGGCGGTGCGGGAGATGCGGATGACCCCGGAGGAGGCGCTGTGGGCGGCCACCGCGGGCGGCGCCCGCGCGCTGCGCCGCACCGACGTCGGCCACCTGGCCCCCGGCGCCCGCGCCGACCTGGTGCTGCTGGACGCGCCCAACCCGATCTACCTGGCCTACCGGCCCGGGGTGCCGATGGTGGACGCGGTGTGGAAGGACGGCCACCGGGTGCACGGCAAGGATCTCACCCGCGGTTGACCCGGGTGTAGCGAGCCGGAAACCTTCCCCGCCCAGACTCGGATGCGCACGGCGGGAGACCGCGCGGGGCGATCGGAGGGGAGGGACCATGGCGCTGTGGCGCATCCGGACGCCGGTCGAGGACCGGCCCGGCCGGCTGGCCGAGCTCGTCGGGGCGATGGCCGGCCAAGGGGCGGACATCGTCGGACTGACCATCCACACCGACGCCTCCGGCGCCGTCGACGAGTTCGTCGCCGACGTGCCGGGCGACCCGGAGCGGCTGCGCCGGGCGGTCGCCCAGCGGGCCGGCGGCGGCGAGGTGCTCGCGGTCCCGGCCAGGCCGCGCGAGGTCGGCGACGAGACGACCCGGGCGCTGCTGCTCACCGCGCGGCTGCGCAGCGCGCCCAACCGGCTGCCCGAGGCGCTGGCCGAGCTGCTCCGCGCCGACGAGGCGAACTGGACCAACCCGACCGTCCCCGGTCCCGGCACCGGGGACACCGGGGGCGCGGACACGCTGCTGGTGCCGGTGGGGCCGCTGCGCGCGGTCCGGGTGCGCCGTGAGGGCCGCCCGTTCACCTGGACCGAGTCGGCCCGGGCCGACGCCCTGGTCAGGTCGGTGCTGCCGGCGACGGGACCCGCCCCCACCGACGGGGTACTGGAGACCGCCGGCGGGGACCGGCTGCGCCTGTCCCAGGTGGGCGCGGGCGATGCGGACGCGGTCCGCCGGCTGCACGCGCGCTGCTCGGCGCAGACCAGGCGGCTCCGCTACCTGTCCTCGGTGGCCGAGCCGAACGCCCGGATGCTCCAGGTCTTCTGCGACCCCGAGCGGGGCCTGACCGTGGCCGCCCGCCCGGAGGGGGAGGACGAGCCGGTCGCCCTGGCCCACCTGATGTACACCCTGGACCCCGGCGTCGGGGAGATGGCCTTCCTGGTGGAGGACTCCTGGCAGGGCAGGGGAGTGGGGGCGGCGCTGGCCGACGCGGTCGCCGCGACCGCCGCCGACTGGGGACTGGCGGAGGTCCGCGCGGAGACCGCCGCAGACAACCGCGCCATGCTGCGGATCGTGCACCGGATGGGGGCGGCCGTGGGCCGGCCCTCGGCCGGCGCGGTCCAGGCCCGGGTGCCGCTGGCCGGCCGTGCGCCGGCCGCGCCCCCGGGGCGGCTGACGGCGCTGATGACCCGCCCCGGGGCCGCCGGGCGGTGAGGGAAGCGCGACCGAGGGCCAGGGGTGCGCCCTGGGACGCGCGAAGGGGCCGGGGCGACGACGCCCCGGCCCCTCCTCGGTACGGTCGGTACCCTCCGGTCCGGTGTGTCCGGCCGGCGCGCTCCCGGCTACTCGGCCGGGGCGGCCTCCGGAGCGGGCTTCTCCTCGGCGGCGGCCTTCTTCGACACCCGGCGCTTCTTCACCGGGCGGGAGTAGTCGACGAGGGGCTCGTAGCGCGTCTCGTGCTCCTTCTTGCACTCCTCGCACGCGTCGACCTCGCGGACCGTGCCCTCCCAGGCGAACTGGATGACCTCCGTCGCCTCGACCTTCTCGTCACGGACGGCGTGCGGATCGCAATACTTGCGCGTGAAGACCTCGGTGACCACGGCGGTGGCGTCCCTTCGGTTCGGTGCGGGTGCGGACTGTCGAAATCATACACACGTTCGAAGGCGTCTCAGGTGGCGCGCGTGCCCGGGGCGGGGCGCACTGAGGGGTTCCGCAGCAGCCTAGCGAATCGGCGCCCGCCGGGCGGCGCCGGAGCGGTGCGCGCCGCACCGCATGGCGGAAGTCACGTACGGCGCCGCAAACACATCGCCCGATTTTGGTTTCCAAGGAAGATTTCATCTGGTTTGATGATGCTCCGGCGCTGCGGCGTCGCCCACCGTCACCTACCCGCTGGAGTGAACGAGCATGACCGAGACCACCCGCAGGGCCCTGGGGCCGGCCGCGGACGCCACCGCGCTGATCGCCCGGGCCGCCATCGGCATCGTCTTCATCGCGCACGGTTGGCAGAAGGTCTCCGAGATGGGGCTGTCCGGCACCGCCGAGATGATGGCCGGCATGGGCATCCCGCTTCCGCAGGCGGCCGCCGCCTTCGCCATCGCCGCCGAGATCGGCGGCGGCGCCCTGCTCCTGCTCGGCCTGGTGCTGCCGCTGGCCGGCCTGGTGCTGGCGGTGCAGATGGCCGGTGCGATCTTCTTCGCACACGCGCAGGGCCCGCTGATCGGCGAGGGCGGGATGGAGCTGCCGCTGGTGCTCGGCGTCGCGGCGCTCGCCCTGGGCTTCGGCGGCGGCCGCTTCGCCCTGGACCGGCTGCTGCCCTGGGGGCGCCCGGCCACCGGCGAGCGCGCCCGCTCCGCCGAGTCCGCCTCGGCCTGACCCCGGCCCTCCTCTCCACCCGTCCCCGGAAGCTCCACTCGAAGCGCCCGGTCCCCGCGTCCGGTCACGGGCGCGGCCCGCCTCGGAGCGGGCGGCCGTCCGGGGCGCGGAGGCCCGGGGGAGGCGCCGTCGAGACCTGGCGGCGGCTCCGGACGCGGTCGGACATGCGCTCGGCCGGGCGGCCCGTACGGCCGCCCGCACACCCGACGCTCCCCGAAGCGGGCCCGCTTT
>Ga0079224_100005370_pt1 | contig 16792 bp, 16 predicted proteins | sample Stecom2015_FD_80414 | JGI IMG/M metagenome (GOLD analysis project Ga0079224, IMG submission 80414) | Agricultural soil microbial communities from Utah to study Nitrogen management - Steer compost 2015 | ecosystem: Environmental > Terrestrial > Soil > Agricultural land | place: USA: Utah... | reverse complement strand
GAAAGTTTTTAATTATTTTCCTCGTCTAAGAGAACGTGAAAAATCCTATGCAGGGACATTAAGTGGAGGAGAGCAATCAATGTTATCCATTGGTAGAGCATTAATGCGAAATCCCAAAATCCTGTTACTCGATGAGCCTACCGAGGGACTATCACCATTAATGGTAAGTGAAGTAATGGATGTTTTATTAGCTTTGAAAGAAACAGGAATGTCGATGCTACTTGTCGAACAAAATATTTCAACGGCCTTAACTTTTGCTGATGATGTATACATTTTAAGTAAAGGAAAAGTCGTTTACCACGATAATCCAGAAAAATTAAAAGACAATATGGATATCGCCTATCAGTATCTGGCATTAAGCAGTTAACAATAGCCCTTCCCATTCTCGGGAACGGGCTATTTTTTAGCATTCATAGTAGAAAACTTTTTCGTATATACTATTCATGGTGATGAAAATGCCTTGTCAATCAAATGATGAATTGCTTGATCTCGTAAATATTGCACGTAATGTTGCAAAGCAAGGGCGTGTAGCAGACTACATACCAGCACTTGGTAAAGCAAACCCGAATGATTTGTCAATTGCCCTTACCTTTCCAGATGGGAGGTGTTTTTCGGCTGGTGACATTGAAAAGAAAATCTCTCTACAAAGTATTTCGAAGGTAATTACGCTTGCCCTTGTTTTAATGGATAGAAGCAAAGAGTATGTCTTTGAACGAGTTGGAATGGAACCGACAGGCGATCCGTTCAATTCAATTGCCAAACTTGAAACCCATGTACCATCCAAGCCATTGAATCCGATGATTAATGCAGGTGCCCTTGCTGTGACTCATATGATAAAAGGGAACTCTGTTCATGAGAGGTTTCAACGATTAATAACCTTTATACGAGACTTGTCGGGTAATGATGAAATCCAATATAATGAAGAAATTGCCCGCTCAGAATTTGAAACGGCTTACCTTAATCGTGCCCTCTGTTATTTCTTAAAGCAGCATCAAATTATCGAGGAAGATGTAGAAGAGCTAATGGATCTTTATACAATGCAGTGCGCGATTGAAATGAATTGCCTTGACTTATCTCGGATTGGTCTTGTATTTGCATTAGATGGAAAGGATCCTCTAACTGGAAAACAATTGATGTCACAAGATATAGCACGCATTTGTAAAACTTTTATGGTAACGTGTGGGATGTACAACGCTTCAGGTGAGTTTGCAATTAAAATAGGTATCCCTGCAAAAAGTGGTGTAGCAGGTGGGATTATGGGGGCGGTTCCTGGTAAATTCGGTATTGGTATATTTGGTCCTGCATTAGATGATAAAGGGAATAGTATAGCAGGACTAAAATTACTAGAACTTTTATCAAAAAACTATCAATTAAGTATGTTTTAAACCATTCTAAATCTTTTCTTTGCAATCCTAAAACCCATATTATAAGATATATCTTATGGCGATATAATTTAGTGAACTAAAATGTAAACGGTAAAATATGGGGGAATGTAGATGGATTTTTCCGAAAAACAAATACGACCTAACTATGGAATACTTACGGTTCTGATGGTTGGGGCTTTTATTTCATTCTTAAATAACACCTTATTAAACATTGCATTGCCTTCCATTATGACAGAATTAAAGGTTGATGCTCCGACAGTCCAATGGCTAACGACTGGATTCATGCTTGTCAACGGAATACTGATTCCGACGACAGCTTTTTTAATTGAAAAGTTTACAGTTCGCCGTTTATTCTTAGTAGCCATGGGATTGTTCACAATTGGGACGATTCTTTCTGGTACGGCCCATGTCTTCTCTATCTTACTGGCTGGGCGGATGATTCAAGCAGCGGGCTCAGCAATCATGATGCCGCTTTTAATGAATGTCATGCTTATCAGTTTTCCAGTTGAAAAAAGAGGAACAGCAATGGGGGTTTTTGGATTAATCCTCATGTTCGCACCGGCTATTGGTCCGACACTATCAGGTTGGATCATTGAACATTATGACTGGAGAATGCTTTTCCATTTTATCACACCAATTGCAGTGTTGGTGTTTATCCTTGGGTTTATTATGCTTAAGGATAAAAAGGAAAGGGTTTTCATAAAGTTAGACTTCTTCTCAGTTATATTATCTTCAGTAGGGTTTGGTGGCCTATTATATGGATTTAGCTCTGCTGGAAACATGGGCTGGGGCAATCCACTTGTCTATGGAACGATTATTATTGGGATTCTCTCTTTGACTTGGTTTATTATCCGACAGTCAAAACTTGAAGTACCTATGCTGAACTTTGGTGTCTACCGTTACTCAATGTTTGCCTTAGCATCTGTGATTACGATGGCTGTCAATATGGCTATGTTTTCAGGCTTTTTATTATTGCCCATTTATGCCCAGACGATCGTAGGGATTTCACCGATGGAAACAGGGCTTATGCTCTTGCCTGGGGCAATCCTAAATGCCTTTATGTCACCTGTCAATGGTCGACTCTTTGACAAATTTGGCGGACGGATTTTAGCTGTAATTGGGTTAACAATTACAACCGTTACAACGTATCTTTTTAGTCAATTAACATTTGAAACTTCTTACACGTATTTAACCGTTTTACATGCAGTGAGAATGTTTGGAATGTCAATGGTATTCATGCCAGTCTCAACAAATGGGTTAAACCAACTACCAAGAAATCTATATCCTCATGGAACAGCTGTAAACAATACATTAAATCAAGTTTCTGCAGCGATTGGTACTGGATTATTAATTACTCTCATGTCCATTAAGGAAACAGCTTCTAAAGCGAATTTATTAAAGAATATCGAGGGACAACCAACACAAGCCCAAAGCTTACAAATTCAATTGCAAGCTATGCTTGATGGGATTAATTTTACATTTTTCGTTTCCACCTTCCTCATTGGTGCTGCTCTCATTCTCGCATTCTTTATGAAACGCGCGAAACAAGAAGAGGATATTACGGGGAGGCAAAAGCCAAAACAAAGTGTCAGGCCAACGCTAGCAAAAAATTAACAAAAAGGAGAAATCGACCAACATGGGTGATTTCTCCTTTTATATTTTTATTGCAGGAATTTTAATTTTAATTGAAAATTCTTCATCCTTGTATACAAAGTCCAAAAATCCATTGTATTTTTCGACGATATCATGAATAATCTTTGTGCCAAGTCCTTCGTGTCCGTCTCCTTTTGTTGTCTTTCCAGAGCGAATAAATAGATGATCAAGGATTGATGGTGGAATAGGGAGTGTACTGTTTTTACATTGTAATATATACAAACCACTTCGCTTGTAAAACTGCAAGGTCAAGAAGGCTTGTTTATTATACCTTTTTTGCCATTCTTCACAAGCTTCAATACTATTGGATAAAAGGTTTCCAACTAAAGAAATGATTTGTTGGTCTGAGAGTGGTAAGCTCGACAGGGGTAAGTCAATATCATAAATAATATCAATATCGACCGTTCTAGCTTTCCTATACATTTGGTGGAGGATGCCAGCAATTACTCCGCGCTCTCCTTTAATCGAAAGGTTCGTTTCTTTATATCCTTCAACTAATTCATCTAAATAGTGTTTCGCTTCCTCGTTTTTTCCGTTTTCAAGCATAAAGTGGATGGCGGACACATGCTTTAAAAAGTCATGGCGTTCACTCCGAACGACTCGGAATGTTTCATTAAATTGAGCACGTTGCTCCTCAAACCGTTTGTTCTCTTCAGTGAGAGTTTTCATTTTTCTCGAAATCGAAAGTCGTGATAGAAATGCGTATAGGCATAAAACACCTAATATCGCAATGATTCCCCAATATAGCATAATCAAACTTTCCCGCCACCTTAAAAATAGTTTTCTTGTAAAAATTCTACTTTTTCTTTTGTAATCATTGCTTGTTCATCGATGCCATCAAATGTGACAATATATGAATTCTTCGCATAGAGAGAAAAGTTTTTCACATAGTGGATATTGATGATGAAAGAACGATGTGACCGAATAAAATCCCTCTCTCGTAATTCCCCCTCTAACTCATTTAGAGTTTGATACGTTTTAATCGGTCCTGTTTTTGTGTAAATAGTAGTTGATCTTCCTGAGCGTTCAATGAAAATAATGTCCTTCTTTTGCAAGATATGAATTTCATTTTTTTGTTTTAAATAGAGTCGGCCATGAATTTCCGCTGACTTTGTTTTTTCAAGCAAACGCTCGATGGATTTCACTAAACGTTCCCTCGTATAGGGCTTCATGATATAATCATGAACATTTAGTTCAAATGCATGTACAGCATATCCACTATTTCCTGTTACAAAAATGACAGAAATATTGAGGGCATGAGTATGGATAATATCAGCAAGCTCGTACCCTGATAAATGGGGCATCTCAATATCAGCAATCAATAAATCAATTTCCTCTTTTTTGATTTGATCATAAGCTTCTTCGGCAGATAAGGTGGAAAAAACAATCTCAACACCTTGGATTCCACTCACAATTGCTTTTAACTTATCCAAATCAATTATACGGTCATCCACAAGACCAACCTTCATTTTCAAATCGACCTCACATCATTACTACAAAATTCCAAATATAGTATTCATCTATTTTAACACCTTTATAGGGAAAATTGGCCTATTCACGACAAAAAGTGGAACATTCACGACATAACTACAGATTTTCAAGAAAAGGTTGGCTAAGATATAGACATAAGAACAGAACAAGTCGAAGAGGTGGAAAACATGATTGAGATAAATGAAGTGACTAAAAGATTCAAAGATAAAAAGACTTCTATAACAGCTTTAAAACATGTGAAATTTACAGTTGAAAAAGGACAGGTGGTTGGATTATTAGGTGAGAATGGAGCAGGGAAAACAACTCTCCTCCGAACCATTGCAACTCTCCTTACTCCAACAGACGGTAGTGTAAAGGTAGCAGGTTATGATACTCAAAAAAATCCCGCAGAAGTCAAACGAAGAATTGGAGTTTTATTTGGAGGAGAAACGGGATTATATGATCGCCTGACAGCACGTGAGAATCTCGAGTATTTTGCTACCTTATATGGATTAAGTAAACATGAAACGAAAGTCCGTATTGATGAATTAGCCAGGATGTTTGGAATGAGAGATTATTTAAATCGAAGAGTAAGCGGGTTTTCAAAAGGAATGAGACAAAAGGTTGCAATTGCAAGAACCTTGATTCATAATCCAGAGATTATCCTATTTGATGAGCCGACAACAGGTTTAGATATTACGTCTTCCAATGTGTTTAGACAGCTAGTTCATCAATTAAAGCGTGATGGTAAGACGATTATTTTTTCAAGTCATATTATGGAGGAAGTTTCCATGCTTTGCGATCACGTTGCAATGATGCACAAAGGTGAGTTAGTTTATCACGGAGGTTTAGAAGAGCTATATAAATCAGAAGGAAGTCAAGATTTGAATTATATTTTCATGAGTAAACTTGTTAGGGGGAACGAGACTTATGCTTCGTAAAATATATGTAAAAGAAATAAAAGATTGTTTCCGAGATCGCAGAACTTTAATCCTTACGGTCATCTTACCAATTATTATGATGTCCGGAATGGTGTTCTTTTACGAGAGTATGATTTCAGATGGTGAAGGTGAAACCTATCAACTTGCTGTTAAAGAATCGTCTATGAAAGAAGCTGAATTGATTTTTTCAGGAGTAGAAAATGTGGAACTTATTGAATCTTCTAATCTAGAACAAACGATTAAGGACGGAAATGCACAAGTCGGACTAGAATTGACACCAAGTTTTATTGAAGCTACCCAAAATGGAGAGGAAGCAACCGTAACAGTACTAGGAGACTCTTTTAGTCAAAAGTCTACTCAATTAAATGCCATTTTGATTAACGCATTGACCGTTTTTGAGAAGACAGTTGTTGCAGGAAACCTTCTAGAAGGTGGAATTGATCCTTCGATTATGCAGCCATTTACGATTGAACACAAAGAATTGACCAATGAAGATCCAAGTGTGGATATGATTGCATTTTTAATCCCATTAATTTTATCTGTTGCAATTGGAGTTGGTTCTGGCCCAGCCGCATCTGATTTATTTGCTGGGGAAAAGGAAAAGAAAACGATGGAAGCCCTCTTAATGACACCAGTAAAAAGGTCCACCTTGTTGCTTGCGAAATGGCTAACCATTACAACAATTGGGTCAGTGATTGGAATTATCACATTAGGTGTGGTAGCACTTGAGATTAGCTTGTTAACAGAAAGTCTAAAAAACTCGGTATCATTTGGAAATGATGCTTATCTAATTATTGGAATTGCGATTTTATTTTCAATGATCTATGCTGCATTTACTGCATCATTAATCATGATTACAAGTATTGTTGCAAAGACAATCAAGGAAGCTGGAAGTTATAGTAGCCCAGCTCTGATGATCCCGATGTTCCCAGCCATGATTATAGTAGGTATTGGAATTAATGAATTGACAACATTCCATTTTGCAATGCCGATTATGAACCTATACACCTTGTTTAAGGAATTATTATTTGGCATCGTCAACTTCGAACATATTTTAATTGCATTCGGCAGCAACATTGTATGTATGCTCATCTTCTTTGTCATTGGCCGTATTTTATTTATGAAAGATAAATGGGTCATGAATTAACAAAAAGGGACCTACCACGTTGGAAAAACGATGGTAGGTCCTTTGAATTTTATTTAGATATTCCAACATAGTCTTAAACGTCTTGTGCGTATCGATCATCTGGTATCTTGGTTAGAGTCACATATAAACTTACATTTTCAGTACCGTCATTAACGAAACTTAAGTTTTCATCTCCATTACAAACAACAACGTCATTCTTTTTTACGTTTACCTCTTTTTCATCAATTGTAAAGGTACCTTCACCAGTTAGAACAAGTAAGTATACAATAGATCCTGGGTGTTTATGGGCGGGCAGAGTTTGGTTGGGCATAAAGTTTAAGACAAATACAGTACTTCCGCCTTCCTTAAAGATAACCCGTTTTGTAAGTCTTTCTTCATTATATTCAATAAACGTATCGAGCATTTCTTTTTGCATATGAATCGCCCCTTAATTGTTTTCTTCTTTATATCTATCCCCATTATAAGAGAGGATTAGAAACAGTACTGTGATTTATCTCATTCTCACCAGTGAAAGCAAGTAAAAAAGCATGTAAGCCAGATGATTTTCCAATTACTCTTTAAAAAGAATTCAAATCTATCTCATTCTAGTTTAGAATGAAAGGTATACACTAAATGAGCATGTATAAGGAAGGTCTAATATGTCTGAAGAAAATATTACAAGGATCGAATTAGATGGTAAGGAATACATACTAATCGGAACTGCACATGTATCCAAGCAAAGTGCGGAACAAGTAAAGGAAGTTATTGAAGCAGAGAAACCAGATTCAGTCTGTATTGAACTAGATGAACAAAGATATCAATCCATGATGGATGGCAACAAGTGGAAAGAAATGGATATTTTTAAGGTCATTAAAGAGAAAAAAGCTACATTGCTTCTTATGAACTTGGCAATCTCGTCTTTTCAAAAAAGAATGGCAAGCCAATTTGGAATCAATGCTGGCCAAGAAATGCTTCAAGGAATTGAGTCAGCAAAAGAAGTAGGGGCTGAATTAGTTTTAGCCGATCGAAATATCCAAATCACGTTTGCGCGCATTTGGAATTCAGTTGGATTTACTGGGAAAATGAAAGTTTTAATGTCGATTATCTACAGTATTTTCAGTAATGAAACAATAACCGAAGAAGAGCTTGAAAAAATGAAGTCGAAGGACATGCTAAATTCGATGCTTACTGAATTCTCGACGAGCTTTCCGAAATTAAAAGAACCTCTCATAGATGAGCGGGATCAGTATTTGGCACAAAAAATCAAACATGCTCCTGGACAAAAAATAGTCGCAGTACTTGGGGCAGCACACGTACCAGGAATCAAGGAAGAAATAAAAAAGGAGCATGATTTAAAGAAGTTAACTCAGCTTCCTCCAAAATCAAAGGCTCCGAAAATTATTGGCTGGGCGATTCCAATCCTTATCGTGGCAATCATTGTTTTTACCTTTTTTGCTAACCCAGAAGCTGGTATGCAACAAACCTTAAGTTTAATTCTATGGACGGGATCTTTTTCAGCTATTGGCGCGGCCATTGCACTTGGGCATCCCCTTACGATTGTGACCGCCTTTTTTGCAGCACCTATTGGAGTCATGCATCCATTAATTGCAGCTGGTTGGATTGCTGGCTTTGTTCAGGCATTCTTACGCCGACCAAGTGTAAAGGACTTTGAAACACTTTCAAAGGATGTATATAGTGTTAAGGGGTTCTGGCACAATAAAGTAACACGAATTCTACTTATTATCGTCCTTTGTAACCTTGGTACAACACTCGGCCTGTTCATAGGTGGTGCCGATGTTGTAAGGTTGTTTATACAGAATTTATAATAGATAAAAGTGGCCTGTCGCGTTGACAGGTCTTTTTGGTTTGGCATGGCGAGCGGAAAATGTTCTGTAGGAGAACGTGATGGGACGGATTCTGACAGCCATTGTGAGTTAATTAGTATGTGAGTTCAAATGAAGGAATGATTTGTGATTTGGACAGCCAGAGTGGGAAAATCTTCGAGTGAGTCCGAATGAAGATATGATTTGGACATCCACGGTGAGAACCGTAGCAAGTGAGTCCGAATGGAAACCTGATATTGACAGCAGTAAGAAGCAATACTATAAGTCAGGAAACAAGTCTAAATGTCAGTCCGATAAACAAAAAAAAGTAGCGTGAATCTATCTTCACGCTACTTACTATGTCCTTATACTTTGATTCAACATCACAAATGATAATTAATTTACGCCCTTCATGAACTTTTGAATTTTTGGTGATACCAATAATAGAATGATACCTAAAACAATTGATGTTCCACCGATTACTCCAAAGTATGTCATCTCATTTTCAGGTGTATAGAATTTTACGAGCTGTGCATTTAGTGCTTGTGCAGCTGCGTTTGATAACATCCACAAACTCATCATCTGTGCAGTGAATGCGGCTGGAGCTAATTTTGTTGTCGCAGAAAGACCAACTGGTGATAACAATAATTCCCCAAGTACAACGATAAAATAACTTAACACCAACCATAATGGATTAACTAGTGACTCAGTTCCACCAAAGTATCCTGGTAAAAGGATGACAAGGAATGAAAGCCCAGCGAATAGCAATGCCATTGAGAATTTTTTCGGAACAGAAGGTTGACGATTTCCAAGTTTAACCCAGAACCAAGCAAAAACAGGAGCTAGGATGATGATGAATAATGGGTTTAACGATTGGAACCACGCAGGAGAAATTTCAATACCCGCAAAGTTTAATTGTGTTCTCGTATCTGCATAGTTTGCAAGTATAGTTGCCCCTTGTTCTTGGATGGACCAGAACATGACAGCAGCTAAGAATAATGGAATATATGCTAAAATTCTTGAGCGCTCAACATCAGTTGTTTTTGGACTACGGTACATAACTACAAAATAAGCAGTTGGAATTAGGAATCCAAGAATACCAATTAATGCAATAAAGGAATCAAATGTAAGAATACCCGCGGGGATAGTTATGGCTACTAAAACAGCAATTACAATAGTTCCTATGGCAATTTGAGTATAAACTTTTTTCTTTTCATCTTTAGCAAGTGGATTTGGTACAATTGTTCCAGCAAGTCCAAGATTCTTTTTCCTTGTTAATACAAACATGACTAACCCAACAAACATACCGACCGCAGCTATTGAAAATCCTAAGTGGAAACTATGCTTCATTCCAACTTCTCCAACGATTAACGGAGCGAGGAAACCTCCAAGGTTGATTCCCATGTAGAAAATACTAAATCCAGCATCACGTCTTGCATCTTTTTCACTATAGATTTCACCGACAACACTAGATACGTTTGGTTTTAATAAACCTGTACCAAGTACGATTAACACCATTGATACAAAGAATAGGCTAATACTTCCAGGGATTGCAAGTGCAATATGACCAAACATAATTAAAATTCCACCGTAGAACACGGCTTTTGAGGTACCGAAAATTCGGTCTGCTAACCAACCGCCAATAATCCCTGACATATAGACAAGGGATCCATAAATGGACATTATAGCCATTGCGGTGTGTTGACTAAGTCCAAGCCCACCTTCAGTTACTTCATAGTACATATAAAAGAGTAGGATTGCTCTCATCCCGTAATACGAGAATCGTTCCCAGAATTCTGTGAAGAAAAGAGTGAATAAGCCTTTCGGATGTCCGAAGAACCCTTTTTGAGGGACACTGTCCACAATTTTCTGTCTATTATAATCTGACATATTAAAACCTCCAAAATAATATAGTAATATAGTAATTTAAAAAGTTTTAATATGTCAAACAAATGAAAATTCTGATTTAGATGAATGTTTTACAAGGTTTTTAATTTTGTGTTAACTATAAAGATAATTCAGGTTGTTTTTTTAAAAAAATAAACAGAATGCGTATGCAATCTGTTTAATATCTCCAGTATTGGGTAGTTTTAAATTTATTTTTGGTGTGAATTATATAGTATGTATAATAATACCAATAGCACAATATCGAGTCTTGCAGCAAATGCAAACTGTAGAAAACCTGAATGTAAGACTGGAATCTTTGTTAAAAGGATTGCTCCAATCATGATGGCAAGTAATGGTATTGTTGCCTTCTTAACTTGTTTATTCATGATGAGAAGAATTCCGCAAATGATTTCAAGTATTGCGACAATATACATAACCGTCCCTGGTGCTGGTATTGGAAGTTTCATAAAGGCCCCGCTTAATTCAGTACTAAGAAGCTTCAACGCTCCAGATGTAATAAATACATAAGCAACAGCATAGCGAATTAAGCTCATAGTTGAGAATGAGTTATTCATGATTTGTCACTCCTTTTTTCTATAACTCTATGTCGGGAAGGACAAACTATTCTCCTGATAAAAACTAAATACTTTTAAAATGGTAAGCTGAACCCATTTCAAAAGTGGAGAATAAAATAGGCAAAAGACATCTATAGATAGGGGGAATGTTTTTTGTCTTATTACAGAGTACGGCAAACTGGCATGATCGCTTTTACGGCAATACGTGGTGGACATTATGATATTTGGTTATACAATGTCCAGAACGGAAGTAGGCTGCAGCTTACAAACCGTTTAGCTGTTTCATTTTCTAAGCCTGTGTGGTCAAGAGATAATAGCAAAATTGCTTTCGTCGGGAAAAATCAGATTGTGTACGTGATTTATCTTACAACGGGAAGAATAGCAGCGATTGATCAAATTGGAATTGATGATGGTCTTACTTTGGATTGGTCTCCAAATAATCGGACGTTAGCTTATACTACGCGAAATCAAATCATCCTGTATGATGTATTATCACACCAATCAACAAGTATCCTTGCTCCTGATTCATCTGATGTACAGTGGTTTCCAAGTGGTAGAGAACTACTTTTTCAAGGTGTAGATTCTACGGGCAATCAGCAATTATACCGTATTGATACAAACGGAACGAGGAGAAGACAAATCACGAATAATACTGAAGGCCCATTAAATGAAGTATCACTTTCACCAGATGGAACATTTGCACTTTATACGACTCCTGGAGCTAGTATTTCACTTGTACGGACAGTTGACTTGTCAACTGGTGATGTGTACGAAATTACTGGTGGAGAACAAGCAAAAAATTACTATCCAACGTGGTCACCGAATGCTAATCTGATTGCATTTAGTGCAACAGCTTTCCGTGAAGATGTTGGGTATTATAATGAAATTCGAGTTGTTGGAAAACGAGGGGGCAATGAGCGAATCCTAGCAACCTCTTCATGCTTTGCAACTCCAGTTACTTGGTCTCCAGATGGTCGTTCTATAGCTTATTTATCTGGTTGTTCTGAACAAAATTACGCTACTGAAATGTGGTTGATCGAAGTTCAAAATCTGATACCTATGTTGCTTGCACGAGACACCCAAATCGGAAATTTGAGTTGGTCTTCAAGGAGTGTTCTAGGTTAAATAGGGAATCTATACTTGTGAAAAGTTTCGAATTCGATTCCATTATCTTCTTGATTGACTTCAGATAGAACCTGATTAATATGATGGAGTAGATGGTTATAGGTGATGAAAATATACATGAATGTGTGGAGAAAAGAAGCATTTTGCGAATTGATACCTATGGTTCACTCCCTCGAATTTTCGAGACTAGAATTAAGATGTTTACTTTTCTCAAAAAGGCTTTTGTTTTCAAGTTTAAGGCGTCCAAAAAAAGAGTTGCAACACTTTGGTTGCAACTCCTTTTTACATTTCGCGCAGTTTTCTAGATAATGTACTGATCTCTTTCTCAATTTCTGCAATTTGGCGTTCAAGTGGAGCGATGTTGCCATTTACAGAATCTAATTTTTCTAAGTCATTTTGAAGGCGGACATAATCTAATTTTAGTTCGCGAATTTGGTATTCTAGGTTCTTTTTATCCATTCCATTGTCCTCTTTCATTTTTTCTACATTATAACATTGCATAAGAGGATTTACCTTATTTTGCTTCATTTGGTTCAGGAACACGAGTTAATACAATAAAACCGATGATGAAGAGAAGCACTAAGCTAAAAACTCCCATATTAGAATGACCTGTAAGTTGTGCAGTCGCACCAACTAATAACGGACCCATAATGGAGGCAAACTTTCCAAAGATATTATAAAAACCGAAGAACTCGTTTGCATTTTGTTTTGGCACAAGTTTTGCAAAATAAGAGCGGCTCAATGCCTGTATACCTCCTTGTGATGTTGCAACAAGCATAGCAAGTATCCAAAAATCAAGGGTCGTTTTTAAGAAAAAGGCATACACACAGACAATAATATAGACAAAAATGCCGACATAGAGCATCTTTTTACCTGTGAATTTTTGCGCTAATCTCCCATAAAGAATGGCAAAAGGAGCTGCTACCACTTGTGTAACGAACAACACAATTAATAGATTTGTAGCACTTATTCCTAGGTCCGTTCCGTATGCGGTAGACATTGAAATAACGGTACCTACACCATCGATATAGAAGAAATAGGCGACTAAGAACAAAAATACAGCACGATACTTTTTAATTTCTTTAAAGGTCTTGCCTAAGCGTTTGAAGCTGTTTACGACAGGATTTGGTTCCCGTTCGATGTAGTAGCGTTGATGCACATTTTTAAATAACGGTATTGAAAAAAGGCCCCACCAAACGGCAGTGATGAGAAATGCAATTTTGCTAGCTACGGTTGCTGATATAGGAAGAATTTCTTGTTGTGCAAGTAGGATAATTGCGATTGCAAGTAAGAATGGGATTGTACTACCGATATAGCCTAAACCATACCCACGTGCAGAAACTCGGTCCATTTTTTCTTCTGTCGTGACATCTACGAGAAAGGCATCATAGAAGACGTTTGCTCCAGTTGATCCTAATGCTGCAAATGTATAAACAATTAATAAGAGCAGCCAATTATCACTAGGTATAAACGCTAATAATGCAGTGGCCAACACACCAAGTGCAAAGAAGAAGGTGAAAAATTTCTTCTTGTAACCCTGGTAATCTGCAATTGTTCCTAAAATGGGTCCAATCATGGCTAATATAAACGTAAATATGGCAATCGTATAGCCGAGATAAGCAGTTGAATCCGCTGCATCCACACCTGCATTTGTAGCTGCAGCCTTATAAAATATCGGAAAAACAGCAGTTGTAATAATGATTGAATAAGCAGAATTCGCCCAATCATAGTACATCCAACTCGATTCCTCTTTCGTAAATCTCTTCATAAAACTTAACCCCCTTCTCTATAGAACCAAAGTCTATATTTGACAATCGCGAGTCCAGTGGAAAAACTGGACTTGTGGTCAGGTACCTGAAGAACTGTCCCCTATATCTTCCAAAATCTCTTCAATAGCACGGCCGTCTGTTTTTCCAAGATTGAGACCTAGGAGTCGAGCGAAAGTTGGTCCTTCGTCAACTAAATGCATAGAAGGAATCTTGATGTTGGGCCGAATACCTTTTCCAGAGGCAATGAACACGGTTGTGTAGTTTTCCTTTTCTGGTGAATATCCGTGGCTAGCGAAGGTATATCTTTTTTCTCGTACATCTTCAACTCCAATCTCATCGATATATTCCCCATCGTACTGTTCCTTGAAATAGTAGCCAAGCCGTGCTTCAATCATAAAGGCACATCTTTCATCGGCACCTTTTTTTCTTGCCTCTTCACTTGAGAGAATTCGTTCAATTCCGTTAGTTTCATGAGCTAAAAGTTGTTCTAAAAGAGTTTTTAGTTGTTTCTTTGTTTTTGTATCGTTTTCGTCTTTCATATAAATATATGCAGATCCATCACAGCTTTTGCAATAAGCCTTCCAATCTATTATTTTTCCAGTTGTGTTCACAGAAATAAGTCCTGCATTTTTTAAGAGTACATTTAATTTAACGGCCTTAGACTCATCCAAAGCACTGTGATCACCCAAGGCAATGATAGTTGTTTGTTCAAAGATCCCACTTTCCTTTAACGCAGTCATAATTTTACCGAGTCTCTCGTCGTGACGAAGTAAAGCTGCCATTGCTTCTTTGGATGAAAAACCATGATAGTGACGCTGTGAATCTAAATCGACAAAATGAACAAGCATGAGATTGGGTTTTCTCGTTTTAATGGTTTCTACTGTCGACTCAAGCACAAAATCATCGAGTTGTGGTTGATTGAGTCCATTACGGAGATGCCCAAATTTACGATTCATATTCAACTGGTAGAGTGGACTTCCATTAAAAAGGGAAACAAAAATTTGATTATGCCAAGGACGGTTTGCGAAAATCTCTGGCATATTATAATCAATATTTGCCTTTGCCGTCACAGGCCACAAAAGTGCAGCCGTTTTCAACCCTGCCTTCTTAGCCTCATCGTAAAGTGTAGTTCCCTTTATATGGCGCCTGTGCCAATACCAGTCTGGTGAAGGACGTCCAGGCTGAAGAAATGTATTGTTCACGATTCCATGATTCTTGGGAAATCTCCCTGTCACAATCGTTGCATGGCATGGGTACGTTACAGAAGGATAGATGGTTTCAACGTTTCGGCAATAGGATGCGTGCTCTAACAACTTTTTAAAATTAGGTAGCTCTTCAATAATCGGAAAATCAAGTGATGATAGGCAGTCGAATGAAATAACAAGTAAATGGTTAGTGAGTCGAGACATATTTGGCCTCCATCCTAGAAAAATATAGCAATCTAGTTCAAATATAACAGAAAATTCGTAATTAAAATATGAAATTAGTGTAAAGGAAAGATTAAAGTGTTCATTTCAATTGGAGATGGAATATAATTAGGGTTATGCGAATTTTTTACTAAGGAGATAGCATCATGTACGAAACAAACACCATTAGAGAAAAGGTAAAATTAATTTTTGTGATGTTGATTCCTATTTTAATCACGCAGTTAAGTATGTTTTCTATGGTTTTTTTTAATACCATTCTGACTGGTCGATTTAACTCATCAGACTTAGCTGGGGTAGCGATTGGATCGTCGATATGGAATCCGATTTTTACAGGAATAAGTGCAATTCTACTAGCTGTGTCGCCCATAGCCGCACAAAGATTTGGTCAAAAAAAAGGGAATGAAGTTGCAACGGTTGTTTCTAGTGGAATTTATGTAAGTTTCATCATTGGGTTTGTTGTTATTTTAGCAGGGGTGGCCTTTTTAAATCCTTTGTTAACCATGATGAATTTACCTGAAAATGTGCATCAGACTGCACATGATTATTTGGTAGGGCTAAGCTTTGGGATTATCCCACTGTTTGTTTTTAATGTATTGAGGTCTTTTATCTATGCATTAGGAATTACTAGAGTTGTCATGTTCATTTTATTGGTATCTGTCCCAATAAATCTACTATTAAACTATGTACTCATTTTTGGGGCTTGGGGATTTCCATCATTTGGTGGAGGAGGAGCGGGGCTAGCAACCTCTATCACCTATTGGATTATCGTTGGAATTACGGCTTTTATCATTATGACGAAAGAGCCGTTTACTTCGTATAAAGTGTTTGTAGGATTAAGAGGGTTTACGATTAAAGAAAGTAAAGAACTTTTGAAAATTGGCATCCCGATGGGGCTGTCCACCTTTTTTGAGACGAGTATGTTTGCCGTTGTGACCATTTTAATAAGTAAATTTTCTGTCACAACTGTTGCAGCTTATCAGTCTGCTCTTAACATTGTTTCATTTTTATACATGATTCCAGTGAGTATTTCAATGGCGTTGACTGTATTAGTAGGATTTGAGGTAGGGGCTAAGCGTTATATGGATGCAAAAATTTATAGCTGGTTAGGAATTGCTTTATCTATGCTCATTGCACTTGTAACTGGTTTATTGGTGATTCTTTTCCGCTTTGAGGTAGCAGGACTTTATTCAACTGAAACGGCGGTAATCACATTAACAGCACAATTCTTGATATATGCATTGTTTTTCCAAGTCTCTGATGCGATCCAGGCAACCGCACAAGCCGCATTGAGAGGATACAAAGATGTTAACATCGCGTTCGTCATGACATTAATAGCCTACTGGCTCATCTGCTTACCAGCAGGATGGGGGCTTGCTCATTTTACAGACCTAGGAGCAGCAGGTTACTGGCTAGGACTAACATTTGGCTTACTAACAGCAGGCGTGGGATTGTCTGCAAGACTTATCTATATTCAACGGACAAGGTATGCGGAGGAAAAGATAGTTGGATAACGTTGAGAATTGTTTGACTATGAAACTTTAGTTCTCAAAAATATATAAGGTTTATAACTCAATATACGCCAGGATTCTTGAAAAGAAGGGAGCCCCTTCT
>Ga0079224_100005369_pt1 | contig 16793 bp, 15 predicted proteins | sample Stecom2015_FD_80414 | JGI IMG/M metagenome (GOLD analysis project Ga0079224, IMG submission 80414) | Agricultural soil microbial communities from Utah to study Nitrogen management - Steer compost 2015 | ecosystem: Environmental > Terrestrial > Soil > Agricultural land | place: USA: Utah... | reverse complement strand
GGCAACGGCGAGCCGGTCGCGTCGTAGGCGGCGCCGCCGATCAGCGCTTCGTGCACGTCGACGTCGAGACCGACCTTCGCCGCGGCGGCGCGGAGCACGTCGATGGCCGCAGCCGTGACCTCGGGCCCGACGCCGTCGCCGGGCAGCGAGACGATGCGCGCGCTCACGCCTGCACCCTCCGTTCGTATTCCGCGATCGCGTCGCGCTGCTCGAGCAGGAAGCCGAGCTGATCGAGCCCGTTCATCAGACAGTAGCGCGAGAACCGGTCGATCGGGAACGACACGGCGCGGCCATCGGGCAGCGTCAACGTCGTCGATTCGAGATCGACCGTGATCTCGGCGCCCGGGTTCGCAAGGAGCCACGCGTGCGTCTCCGCATCGACGATGACCGGCAACAGGCCGTTCTTCAGCGCGTTGTTGCGGAAGATGTCGGCGAACTCGCTGCTGACGACCGCGCGGAAACCGTAGTCGACGAGCGCCCACGGCGCGTGCTCGCGCGACGAGCCGCAGCCGAAGTTGCGGCCGGCGACGAGGATCGTCGCGCCTTGCGCCTCGGGGCGGTTCAGCGCGAAATCCGGTTTCGGCGTGCCGTCCGCGTCGTAGCGCCAGTCGGCGAAGAGATTGCGCCCGAGACCTTCCTTCGTCGTCGTCGTGAGGAAGCGGGCAGGGATGATCTGGTCGGTGTCGATGTCCTCGAACGGCAGCACGGCCGTCTTCGAGCGGATCGTTCGGATCGGTTCCATCGTTGCGCTCCTCGCCGCCGTCAGCCGAGCAACTCCCGGGGGTCGGCAATCGCGCCCTTGAGCGCCGCGGCCGCCGCGGTGATCGGGCTCGCGAGGACCGTCCGCGCGCCGGCGCCCTGACGGCCCTCGAAGTTGCGGTTGCTCGTGCTGACCGAGAGCTTCCCGGCGGGCACGGTGTCGCCGTTCATGCCGAGGCACATCGAGCAGCCCGGCTCGCGCCACTCTCCGCCGGCCGCGCGGATGATCTCGTCGAGACCCTCGGCCTCCGCCTCGCGCTTCACCTGGTCGGAGCCCGGCACGACCATGAGCCGGACGCGGTCCGCGATCTTGCGGCCCTTGAGCAGCTCCGCGGCCGCGCGAATGTCGCTCAGCCGGCCGTTCGTGCACGAGCCGATGAAGACGACGTCGACCGGCATGCCGAGGAGCGGCTTGCCCGGCTCGACGCGCATGTAGTCGAGCGCCTTGCGGAACGCCGCGTCGCCGCTCGCCGGCACCGGCTTGTCGACCTCGACGACCATGCCGGGATTCGTGCCGAACGTGATCATCGGCGCGAGGTCCGAGACGTCGATCGTCACCTCGCGATCGAATACCGCATCCGGATCGCTCGGCAATCGTCGCCAGCGCTCGACGGCCCGATCCCAGGCCGCGCCCTGCGGCGCGAGCGGCCGGCCTATCATGTACTCGAACGTGACGTCGTCCGGCGCGATCATGCCGGCGCGCGCACCGGCCTCGATCGACATGTTGCAGACGGTCATCCGCTCTTCCATCGACAGCGCCGAGACCGCGTCGCCGCGATACTCGATCACGTGACCGGTGCCGCCGCCGACGCCGATCGTGCCGATGACCTTGAGGATCAAATCCTTCGCGGTGACGCCGTTGCGCAGCCGCCCGTTCAGGGTGATCGCGAGCGACTTGGGCTTGCGCTGCAGCAGGCACTGCGTCGCGAGGACGTGCCCGACCTCGGTCGTGCCGATGCCGAAGGCGAGGGCGCCGAACGCGCCGTGGGTGCTCGTGTGCGAGTCGCCGCAGACGATCGTCTTGCCGGGCTGCGTCGCGCCGAGCTCCGGGCCGATCACGTGCACGATGCCGCGCTGCCCGCTGAAGAAACCGCGGAGCTCGATGCCGAACTCCGCGCAGTTCTTCTCGAGCTGCCGAACCTGACGTGCGGCGGCCGGCTCGCTGACGACGTCGAGATCCTTGAGCGACGAGATCGGGACCGTCGGCGTCGAGTGGTCCATCGTCGCGAGCGTCAGATCCGGACGTCGCACTCGGAGCCCGCGCGCGCGGAGCTCGTCGAATGCCTGCGGGCTCGTGACTTCGTGCACGAGGTGAAGATCGATGTAGAGGACGGCGGGTGTATCGTCGGTCTCGGGACGCACGATGTGCGCGTCCCAGACCTTCTCGAACAAAGATTTGGGTTGCATGCTCGCTCGCGGTCAAAGGGCCATGAGGCCCGCTTCGATTAGACGGCCAGCGTCCGCTCGATCCGCCCGGACGCGCCCGGATCGATCGGCTCGAGCCAGCCCCAGCGATCCTCGGTCGTGCCGTCGAACAGGCCGAAGAACATTTTCTGCAGCTTCTCCGCGACGGGGCCGCGCTTGCCGTTGCCGATCGGGATCCGGTCGACCGAACGCACGGGCGTGATCTCGGCCGCCGAGCCCGTCAGGAACATCTCGTCCGCGAGGTAGAGCAGCTCTCGCGGGATGTCCTGCTCGACGACCTCGAACCCGGCCGAGCGCGCGAGCTTCGCGACCGTATCGCGGGTGATGCCGGCGAGGATCGACGCCGCGACCGGCGGCGTCAGGATCCGGCCGCCGTGCACGATGAAGACGTTCTCGCCCGCGCCCTCGCTGACGTACCCGGCGGTATTGAGCGCGATGCCCTCGGCGAAGCCGAGCCGCCGCGCCTCGAGCGTGACGAGCGCGCTCGAGAGGTAGTTGCCGCCGGCCTTCGCGAGCGCGGGCACGGTGTTAGGCGCGACGCGCTGCCACGACGAGACGCAGACGTCGACGCCGTTCTCGAGCCCGCCCTCGCCGAGGTACGAGCCCCACTCCCACGCCGCGATCGACACGCGGGCCGGATCCTCGATATTGCCGGCGACGCCCATCTCACCGTATCCGCGGTATGCGATCGGGCGGATGTAGGCGTTTCTCAGGCCGTTCTCGCGGATGACCTGCCTGCAGGCGTCGACGAGCACGTCCTGCTCGTACGGAATCTTCATCCGATACACCTTCGCCGAGTCGAACATGCGGCGGATGTGATCGGTCAGGCGGAAGCCCATCGGCCCGTTCGGCGTGTCGTACACCCGAACGCCCTCGAATACGGAAGACCCGTAATGCAGCGCGTGGCTCAGCACGTGCACCGTCGCCTCTTCCCACGGCACGAGCCGGCCGTCGTGCCAGATGTATTTGCTCGTCTTGAGGGGCATCTCGTCAGATCTCCGTATTGATCGCGACCGGGCGGGGCCTTGGGTCCGTCGTGCCGCCGGCGCCCGCGTTCGCTACTCCTGCAACCAGCTCATCCGTCCACGCAGCTCGCGTCCGACCTTCTCGATCGGGTGGGCCAGATCCTGCTCGAGCAGGCGCTTGTAGTTTGCCATGCCCGTCTGGTTCTCCTTGATCCACTCGTTCGCGAACTGGCCGTTCTGAACCTCCTTGAGCACCTGGCGCATGCTCTCCTTGACGTGCTCGTCGACGATGCGCGGGCCGCGGGTCAGGTCGCCGAACTTCGCCGTCTCGCTGACGAACTCGTGCATCTTGCGGAGCCCCCCTTCATGCAGCAGGTCGACGATCAGCTTGACCTCGTGCATGCACTCGAAGTAGGCGACCTCCGGCTGGTAGCCGGCCTCGACGAGCGTCTCGAAGCCGCGGACGATCAGCTCCGTCAGTCCGCCGCAGAGCACGGCCTGCTCGCCGAAGAGATCCGTCTCGGTCTCCTCGGCGAAGGTCGTCGCGAGGACCCCGCCGCGGGTGCCGCCGATGCCGTGCGCATACGCGAGCGCGCGCGCCTGGGCGCGGCCCGTCGCGTCCTGGCCGATCGCCATCAGGCAAGGCACGCCGCGCCCTTCTTCGTACTGGCGACGGACGAGGTGACCGGGGCCCTTCGGCGCGATCAGCACGACGTCGAGGTCGGCGCGCGGCGTGATCTGCTTGTAGTGGATGTTGAAGCCGTGCGCGAAGAGGAGCGTTGCGCCCTGTGCGAGGCGCGGCTCGATGTCCGTGTAGAGCTTGGCTTGCGCCATATCCGGGACGAGGAACGCGACGAGGCCCGCGCCCTCGACCGCTTCCGCGGGCGTGCGCACCGCGAATCCGTCTCTTTCCGCCTTCGCCGATGTCGCGCCGCCGGGGCGCAAGCCGATGACGACATCGAAGCCGGAGTCGCGCAGGTTCAACGCATGAGCTCGGCCCTGGCTACCGTAGCCGAGCACGGCCAGCCGCTCGCCGCGCAACGCGTCGGGCTGGACATCCGATTCCAAGTAGAGTTGCATGACTTTTCCTCTTTTCGATCAAGCGGGTTGGCCACCGAAACGAAAAAACCCCGCAGCCTTCCGGGTGCGGGGTCTTCGCCGAGGCTTCGTCGTCAAGCCAAACGCCCGCACCGCTGCCAGCGAAGCAGTACGGCGACGGGCAGGGCGGGGCGACGTGTACTCATGGAGCTGGCAGGTGACGCGTGAACGTGGATGATCGACCAAAACAGCAAAACGTGTCAATGCCTTAGCGGGATGCCTCGCAGGCTTCCGCGGCGGTGCGGAACGGCCGCCGCAAAGAGCGCTTGCGTTCACGGCCCGGAGTCTGGTGAGATTACTATACGGTTCTAGGGTTCGTGTTCGTGGCCGAAAGAGCGCCGATAGACGAGCAGGGAAGGCGAAACGTACGCTTCGCTCGCCGCATCGCGGTAGCACCTCCGAATTATTTTGCGTTATTCTCTGCCCGGGCATGCCAATGCCCCCGTTACGCTTTGCGAAGGGGAGGCTTTCGAGGCGTTTCCGGGCAGCAGGGAAGCCAGAAGAAAAACCGGTTGACCTTCAAGAAAGGATTCGGGGGCAAGTCAGGAATCGGGGCCGGAGCGAAGCTCGCGCAGTCTCGGCGATCGATCGGGATGCGTAGCTCGCGATTTCCGTGGCGTAGCGAGGGGGAGGTTAAGCTGTGACATGGATTTGCCGTGGGAAGGCGGTGTCCTGTTCCCTTGGCGATCACTGTTTTTCGAGTCACCGGACGAGGTGCACATGAAAGGGAAACCGCGTGGCGCTTCCGCGCTGGCGGGCGTGTTGCTCGGAGCGCTCATCGCCGTCCCTGCCTCGGGGCAGGACGTCAACGCGGTGATCCAGGCCGAGCTGCAGCGGCTCGAGCGAGCACGAAGCGCCCAAGCGCAGATCAATCAGATCGCCGAGGAGACTCGTCGACGGTTCGACGAGTATCAGGTTCTCCTCAAGGAGATCGATGGCCTGCGCGTCTACAACCAGCTCATGCAGGCCCGGGTCGATGCTCAGAACAGAGAGCTCGCCGAGCTGCGAGCTTCGATGGATACGGTGACGGTCATCGAGCGGCAGGTCGTGCCGCTGATGACCAGGATGATCGACGGTCTCGAGAACTTCATCCGGCTCGACGTGCCGTTTCGGCTGGAGCAGCGATTGGCGAACGTCCAGTTCCTGCGCAACCTGCTCGAGGAGTCGGACGTTTCGGCAGCCGAGCAGTTCCGGCTCGTGATTCAGGCCTGGCAGACCGAAGTCGATTACGGATTGTTCGCCGACCGGTATACGGGGGAGGTCGAGATCGACGGCGTCATGAGGGAGGTGGATTTCCTCATGATCGGACGCGTCGGTCTTTACTACGTCACGCCGGACAATGCCATCGCGGGCGCTTGGGATCAGCGTAAGCGCGAATGGGTACGGCTGACTCGCGCGGACGCCGAGCAGATCCGCGCCGGCCTCGCCATGCTCGGAAGTGGCGCCCCACAGTTGTTGATGCTTCCCATTGCCCCACCGCAGGAGAATTAGGATGAAGATCCACCGTTTCGTTGCAGCCGCAGCGCTCGCCTTCGCGATCGCAGGCGGTCCCTCTCATGCGCAGGCGCAGGACGGCGCGCCTATGTCATTGGAGCAGCTGCTGCAGAACATCGCCCGAGGGCAGGCGAGGGACGATCGCGAGCAGCAGCAGCGGGTCGAGGAGTTCCGTAGGCGTCAGCAGGAGCAGCAGCAGCTGCTGCAGGAGGCCCAGCGGCGCAAGGCTGCCGAAGAGGCGCGCAGCGAGGAGCTCGAGACAACGTTCGAGCAGAACGAGCTGCTGATTCGGGACGTCGAGGCGCAGCTTCAGGAGCGCCTGGGTGATCTGCGCGAGCTGTTCGGCGTGCTGCAGCAGGTGTCCGGCGACGCCCGCTCGCTGTTCCAAGGGTCGTTGACCACCATCGAGTTTCCGGACCGGGAAAGGTTCCTGACCGATTTCATCGAGAAGGCCAGCTCGAGCAGCCGCCTGCCGTCGGTCAGGGAGATCGAGCAGCTGTGGTATGAGCTCGCCCGGGAAGCGGCGGAGCTCGGCAAGGTCAAGCGGATCCCGAATCACCGGGTCGTCACGGCGGACGGCCGGGAGGTCAACGAGGACATCGTTCGTGTCGGCGGGTTCAACGTGGTTGCCGACGGCCGCTATCTGCGGCTGACCGACAGCAACTCCGTCGCCGAGCTGCAGCGTCAGCCGCCGGAGCGCCGCTTCGTGAGCTCGACCTCGGCGCTGGTCAGGGCCGCACCGGATGGCGACCTCGTTCGTTTCGGCGTCGACGTCACGCGCGGGCAGCTGCTGTCGCTGCTGATCGAGACGCCGAACCTGATGGAGTACATCCAGCAGGGACAGATCGTCGGTTACGTGATCATCGCGCTCGGCATCATCGGTATCCTGATCGCAATCGAGCGGCTGATCACGCTCGGCATCGCCGGCCGCAAGGTGAAGGCGCAGCTGAAGAGCGAGACGATCCGCGACGACAACGCGCTCGGCCGCGTGCTGAAGGTCTATCAGGAGAACCCGAACGCGGATACGGAGACGCTCGAGCTGAAGCTCGGCGAGGCGATCCTCAAGGAGGCGCCGCGGCTGCAACGGGGCATCCTGTTCATCAAGGTCATCTCGGTCGTCGCGCCGCTGCTCGGTCTGCTCGGCACGGTCACGGGCATGATCCAGACGTTCCAGGCGATCACGCTGTTCGGCACGGGCGATCCGACGGTGATGGCGTCGGGTATCTCGCAGGCCCTCGTCACGACGGTGCTGGGTCTCTGCGTCGCGATTCCGACGGTGCTGCTCCACACGATCGTCAACGGCCGCGCTCGCGGCATCCTGCAGGTCCTGCAGGAGCAGAGCGCGGGGATCGTTGCACGCCAGGCCGAGCGGACATAGTAGTGCGGAGGGCGCGCGGCGGCTTCCGGGCCGCCGCGCTGCCCGAGGGGTGAGGCAATGGATTTCATATACGACGCCTACGAAGCCATTCGGGACTTCCTGGAGCTCGGCGGACCGGTCCTCCGCGTCATTGCCGTCGTGATCCTGATCATGTGGGTGTTGATCCTGGAACGGCTCATCTATTACCGGACCGGGTTGCAGAAGGTGATCCAGGATGCATTCGCGGAATGGGAAGCGCGTCCCGAACGCAAGTCCTGGCACGCGCGGCAGATCCGCAATCAGATCATCTCGAAGGCCCGGGCGGCGGCGAACACCGGCTTGCCGATGATCCAGACGCTCGTTGCGCTCTGTCCGCTGCTCGGTCTGCTCGGCACCGTTACCGGCATGGTCACGGTGTTCCAGACGATGGCTGTCTTCGGCACCGGTAACGCCCGCTCGATGGCTGCCGGTGTGTCGATGGCGACGATCCCGACGATGGCAGGAATGGTCGGCGCGTTGTCCGGCGTGTTCCTCGTGACGATTCTGACGCGGCAGGCTAGACGCCGTATCGGGATCCTCGAGGACGAAATGACGATGGATCATTGAGGGTCGAGTTATGCGTAAGCACATCGCGGCGGTCAGCTCGGCGGAGGACGAGAACGAGATCAACCTGACGCCCATGCTGGACGTCGTGTTCATCATGCTGATCTTCTTCATCGTCACAGCCTCGTTCATTCGCGAGACCGGTATCGATGCGAACCGGCCCGAGCAGGATCAGGCGACCGTCGTCCAGGAGCGTGGGGCGATTCTCATCATCATCGATAACCAGGATCAGATCTGGGTCGACAACCAGCTCGTCGATCGGCAGGCGGTGCGCGCGCACATCGAGCGCATGTACGCAGAGAATCCGGAGCGGCCCGTAGTCATACAGATAGCGCCGAATTCGTCGACGCAAACCCTGGTCGGCGTGATGGACGCGTCGCGCTCGGCAGGCGTGTACAACATTTCGCTCGCGGAGGGTCCAGGCTGACCGGCGCACGGCGGTAAGGAGAGCAGCATGGAGAACCAAGCACAGTTCGAGGAGGAGGAGAGCGAGATCAACCTGACGCCCATGCTGGACGTCGTGTTCATCATGCTCATCTTCTTCATCGTCACAGCCGTATTCGTCAAGGAACCTGGCGTCGATGTGATGCGACCGGAAGCCAACACGGCCATCACACCGGAGGCGGCGAGCATCTTCGTCGCGATCACCCCGAACGACGAGATCTGGATCGACGGCAAGCCTGTGGAGCCGGCGGCCGTCCGGGCACAGCTCGAGCGCCTTCGCGCCGAGAATCCGGAGGGCGGTCTCATCATTCAATCGGACAGGCAGGCAAAGAACCGGCTTCTGATCGAGGTGATGGACGCCGCCAAGGCGGCCGGCATTCAGGAAGTCACGATCGCGGCGGGACGGGAGTGAGGGTCGCCAGCCCGTGCGGCTACCTAATGCCCCAATTCCGGACCGGCGACGGTTCCGGAAAGGGCCCGGGCGTTGACATGCCTGGAGCGCGCAGGTACACAATCAACACTATGCGAGAATCGCGAGCGCGAGGGGGAAGATCATGATAGCTCGATATGGTCTGGCGATCGGCGTGGGTGTCGCCATCACGTTCGGCCTCCTTTTCGTCATGCAGTTGCTGATCGCGAGCGGCCAGGGCGCGCTCAGTGAGAAGCGCGCGGCACGGCTGGTCGACTTCGTTCGTGTCGAGCGAGAGCAGATCGTCGAGCGCAAGCAGCAGAAGCCGGAGAAGCCGCCCGAGCCGCAAAAGCAGCCGGAGATGCCGCAGACCACGTCGTCCTCCAACTTCGATGCGTCGCTCGCAGTCTCCGTGACGACGCCGCAGCTCTCCTCCAGCGTTCAGGTCGGCGGTCTCGGCCTCGGCGTCGCCGACGGTGAATACCTTCCGATCGTCAAAGTCGCGCCGGTCTACCCCGCTCGCGCCGCCGCGCGAGGCCTCGAAGGTTACGTCATCGTCGAGTTCACCGTGACCCGAACGGGCACGACGAAGGACATCCGCGTCGTCGAGTCGTCGAACAGCATCTTCGACCGTGCAGCGATCGACGCCGCGGCGAAGTTCAAGTACAAGCCGCGCGTCATCAACGGCGAGCCCGTCGAGGTGCCCGGTGTCAGGAACCGGATCACGTTCGTTCTCGAGAAGTGATCGGCGCGTAAGAGCGTGAAGAGCGTGGAGGAGACTCCGTTGCGGAAGCTTTGTTTGTCCCTGATCTCGGCGCAGCTCGTGCTCGCGGGCGGTGCGTTCGTCGCGTCTCACGAGGCGGCCGCGCAGCGCGCTGCCGAGGGTCAGCAGCAGGAGCAGGAGACGCGGCGCACGCCGGCAATGCGCGAGGTCGTGTACCAGCGGCTGGCGGAAGCGCAGGCGTGTGCTGAGATGGGTGACCTCCAGTGCGCGCGGGACAAGCTGAACCAGGTCAGCCGCATGCGCGATCTGAATAGCTACGAAACCGCGCAGATGCACTACTTCGAGGCGTACATGGCGTTCGAAGCGGAGGACTACAACGCCGCGATCACCGCCTACGAGAAGGTCCTGCAGCAGCCCGACCTGCCGATCAGCCTCGAGCAGAACACGATGCTGTCCCTCGCGCAGCTTTATGCGCAGCAGGAGCGGTACCAGGAGGCGCTGTCGATGCTCGACCGCTGGTTCGGGGTCACGGAAAGCCCGGGTACGACGGCGTATGTGCTGAAGGCGCAGATTCACTATCAGCTCCGTCAATACGAGCAAGGCATCCCCGCGATCATGGCGGCGATCGACCTCGCTCGCGAGCAGGGCCGCGAGCTCGAGGAGAGCTGGTTCCAGCTCCTGAACGTCTTCTATTTCGAGCTCGAGAACTACCCGAAGGTCATTGAGACGCTGACCTTCATGATCAACAACTGGCCGAAGAAGGATTACGTCATCCAGCTCGCGAGCATCTACGGGCAGGAAGGCCAGGAAGAGCGAATGACGGCGCTTTACGAGGCGGCGTACGAAGCGGGCTGGCTCACGCGAAGCCAGGAGCTCGTGAACCTCGCGCAGATGCTGCTGCAGTCGGAAGCGCCCTACAAGGCAGCGCTGATCCTCGAGAAGGGTATCGAAGACGGCTCGATCGAGAAGAACGAGGCGAACTGGCGCCTGCTGTCGCAGGCATGGCAGCTCGCGCGCGACGACGAGAAGGCGCTCCCGGCCCTGACCGAGGCCGCGAGCCGTTCGAATGACGGCGAGCTCGACGTGATGCTCGCGCAGTCGTACGCGAACCTCGCGCGCTGGGAGGAGTGTGCCGAAGCGGCACGCAACGCGCTGCGCCGCGGCGGGCTCAGCAGACCCGACAGGGCGAACCTGTTGCTCGGCAACTGTCTCGCCGAGATGAAGGATTACTCTGCAGCCCGCACCGCGTTCGAAGCGGCGCTCCGGGACGAGCGGAGCCGTTCGACCGCGGAGCAGTGGCTGCGCTACATCCGAGAGGAGCAGGACCGGGAGCGGCAGCTCAGGGAAGCCCAGCAGAGTCGCGGCTGACGCGGCGTTCGACGAGCTACCCGTCAGGAACTCGAGCGGCGGCCCCTGTGGCCGCCGCGTGCTGTACGGAGGATGAGACTATGACGATCAAGGTCGGCGACCGGATGCCGGAAGGCAGGTTCACGGTGATCGGCGCCAACGGTCCGGAAGCGTTGACGACCGATCAGCTCTTCTCGGGGAAGAAGGTGGTGCTGTTCTCCGTGCCCGGCGCGTTCACGCCGACGTGCTCCGCGAAGCATCTTCCCGGCTTTATCGAGCATGCGGACGCGTTCAAAGCGAAAGGCGTGGACACCATCGCGTGCATGGCCGTCAACGATGCGTTCGTGATGTCCGCCTGGGGCAAGAGCGCAGGCGCGGAGGGTAAGGTGCTGATGCTCGCCGACGGCAACGGCGAGTATGCCCGCGCCCTCGGTCTCGAGATGGACGCATCGAAGTTCGGCATGGGCACACGCAGCCAGCGCTTCTCGATGATCGTCGAGGACGGCGTCGTGAAGCAGCTCAACGTCGAGCCGCCCGGCCAGTTCGGTGTCAGCTCCGCGGAGACGGCGCTGCAGCAGCTTTCGTAGCAGACCGCTGCCGGAGCGCCGCGCAGGCGCTCCGAGTTCGGGTCACTCGCGCGTCACTGCCGGCGCTTCAGCTCGTCGATCAGCGCCGGCACCGCATCGAATACGTCCGCGACGAGCCCCACGTCGGCGACGTCGAAGATCGGCGCCTCGGGGTCCTTGTTGATCGCGACGATCGTGCCGGCGTCCTTGATGCCCGTCACGTGCTGGATCGCACCGGAGATCCCGAGCGCGATATAGAGCTTCGGCGCGATGACCTTGCCCGTCTGGCCCACCTGAGGGTCGTTCGGCGCGAACCCTGCGTCGACCGCGGCCCGCGACGCGCCGACCGCTGCGCCGAGCGCATCCGCGAGCCGGGTCACGAGCTCGAACCCTTCCGCGCTGCCGAAGGCGCGCCCGCCGGCGACGACGCGTTCTGCCGTTTGCAGGTCCGGGCGATGGGAGCGCTCGGTCTCGAGGCTCAGGAAGCGCGTGTGCTCGGGCACCGGCACGTGATCGAGCGACAGATCCTCGATCGGCGCAGGCGTCGCCGCCTCCTGGACCGGCCGGTAGGACGCGGTGCGCACGGTCCCGACGAGCACGTGCTCCGGCTCGGCCTCGACGGTCACGATGACGTTGCCCGCGTAGATCGGCCGCTTGAAGCGATGAGGCGCCTCGACCGCCATGATGTCGCTGATCTGACCGACGCCGAGCAGGGCGGCCGCGCGCGGCATCAGATCCTTGCCGAACGTCGTGGACGGCCCGAGCACGTGTGTGTAGCGCTCGGCGACGGCGGCGAGCTGCGGCGCGAGCACCGCAGCGAGCGGCGCGCCGTTCGCGTCTCTGATCACGCGCAGGACGCGGGAGACGCCTGCGAGCGTCGCGGCCTCGGCCGCGAGCGCATCCTGCTCGGGCCCCGAGAAGACGACGATGTCGACGGCGCCGGGCGCGATCTCGAGCGCGCACGCGACGCACTTCGCCGTGCTCTCGGCGATGCGCCGTCCGTCGTGCTCGGCGACGACGAGGGCTCTCATCGGAGGGCTCCCCGCTCGACGAGTGCCGCGACGAGCTCGGCTGGACTCGACACGCGGATTCCGCGTCGACGAGGCGGCGGTTCCTCGTATGCGACCGTCCGGAAACGGCGCACGGGCTCGACGCCGAGCTCGGCGATGGGCACGACATCGAGACGCTTCTGCTTCGCCTTCAGAATGTCCGGCAGCTTCACGTAACGGGGCTGATTGAGGCGCAGATCGGTCGTGATCACGGCCGGCAGCTCGACGTCGATCGTCTCTATGCCTGCGTCGACCTCGCGGGCGACGACCGCGCGGCCGGCCGACAGCCGCACCGTCGACGCGAACGTCGCCTGCGGACGCTGCCACAACGCCGCGAGCATCTGGCCGGTCTGATTGTCGTCACCGTCGATCGCCTGCTTGCCGAGCAGCACGATCAGCGGCGCTTCACGCTCGACGAGGGCGGCGAGCACGCGCGCGACGTCGAGAGGCTCGAGGTCCTCGGTTTGGGCGTCGACGAGGAGCGCTCTGTCGGCACCCATCGCGAGCGCCGTACGGAGCTGCGGCTGCCACTCCGGGGTCCCGACGCTGCACACGACGACCTCGTCGGCGTCGCCGCGCTCCTTGATTCGTAACGCTTCCTCGAGCGCGATCTCGTCGAACGGATTGATGCTCATCTTCGCGCCGTCCGTCGCAACGCCCGTCCGGTCCGCCGTGACGCGGACGCGAACGTTGTAATCGACGACTCGCTTTATCGCGACGAGAATCCGCCGCGGCGTCTCTGACATTCGAACCTCTCCGCGCGGAGGAGAGGCCATTCTACCCGCTTGGGGTCCGACCGAGCGTGACGGTCGTTGCTTCCGGCGCACGTGCGTTTCAGGGCAGAATAGGCGCCTTCTACTCACCGTCCGGATGAGCGCCGTGTCACGCCAAACTCATACTCTGCAGCCGAGCTCGCAACTGAAAGGCGTCCGCTACGAGATCCGCGGCAAGCTCGCCCGGCGTGCGCTCGAGCTCGAGCGCCAGGGGTACGAGGTCATCTCGCTCAATATCGGCAATCCCGGCCGATTCGGCTTCCGCACGCCGGAAACGATGCGCCTCGCGATGATCGAGAACCTCGGTGCGGCCGAGGGTTACTGCAACCAGAAAGGCATCTTCCCGGCCCGCGAAGCCGTCGTGATGCAGCAGCAGGAGCGCGGCGTGTTCGATACGACCGCGGAGCACGTCTTCATCGGCAACGGCGTCAGCGAGCTGATTGATCTGACGCTGCGGGCGCTCTTGAACCCCGGCGACGAGGTGCTGATCCCGAGCCCGGACTACCCGCTGTGGACCGCGGCGACGACGCTGAACGGCGGGCGCGCGGTCTACTATCCGTGTCCCGAGGACCAGGCGTTCAATCCCGATCCCGACGCGATCGAGAAGCTGATCACGCCGCGCACGCGCGCGATCGTCGTGATCAATTCGAACAACCCGACCGGCGCGGTCTATAGCCGCGAGTGCCTGACCGCGATCGCGCGGATCGCGGAGAAGCACGGGCTCGTCATGCTCGCCGATGAGATCTACGACCGGATGGTCTACGACGACGCCGAGTTCATTCCGATGGCCACGCTTTGCCGGAACACGCTCTGCGGGACCTTCAGCGGTCTTTCGAAAGTCTATCGGGCGTGCGGCTACCGCGTAGGCTGGGTCGCGTTCAGCGGCACGCTCGAACGCGCGGAGCCCTTCCTCACCGGAATGGATCTGCTCGCGGCGCTTCGCCTCTGCAGCAACGTGCCGGGGCAGTGGGCCGTGCAGACCGCGCTCGGGGGCTTCCAGAGCATCACGCAGCTGTGCGCGCCGGGCGGGCGACTCTACCAATCCCGGAAGGCGGTCATCGACGCCGTCGCGCAGAGCCGCTACCTGCACCTCGTTCCGCCGCGCGGCTCGATGTACGCGTTCATCGGCGTCGATCGTCGCCAGATTCCGGATTTCGACGACGAGGCGTTCGCGCTCGAGCTGCTCGAGCAGAAGCATGTCCTCGTCGCGCCCGGCTCGAGCTTCAATACGCCGTACCGCGATCACTTCCGGATCACGACGCTGCCCGACGAGAACCAGCTCACCGAGGTGTTCAAGCGCATCGAAGAGGTGCTGTCACAGCTCGCGCAGCATCCGCGGAAGCTCGAAACCGCCTGATGCGTTGCCGGAGCGGATGACGCCCGCGCTCGCCGATGCCGGGGTCGTCTACGTCACGGCCGGTCGGCTCGCGGCCGCGCAATGGCGTGCTCATCTCGTTCGCGAGGCCCGCCGTGCGCGGCGCAACGCGGTCGTCGGCACCGAGGTTCTTCCATACCGCGCCTTCGCGGCGGAGCTCTGGGAGGCGGTCCGCGGTCCCGGCGACCCGCTGCTCTTGTCGTCCCGTCAGAGCCTCGCGCTGTGGCGGCGGATCGTCACGGAGTCACCCGCCGGGGATCGGCTCCTCGGCACCGCAGGACCCGCACGCTGGGCCGAAACCGCGTGGCAGGCGGCCGTGGCCTTCGGCATCGGCCTCGACGACGAGGCGCACCGCGCGCGCGGCACGGATTTCGCCGTATTCCTGTCCTGGGCGCACGCGTACCGCGCGTGTCTCGCGGATGCAGGATGGATCGACGCTGCGCTCCTCGACGGCGCGCTCCGCGGCGGCTCACACGCGACCGCGCGGCCGGTCGTCGTCGCGGATCTCGAGCCGTCGCCGGCGCAGCAGGCGGCGCTCGACAGACTCGAACGCGCCGGCACGCGGATCGTCGCGGCCGCGTCGCCGGAGGCTCGCGGGCGCGCGATCGCGTGCCGCTGCACCGAGCCCCGCGACGAGCTCGTCGCGGCGGCCGAGTGGGCCGCGGGCAAGCTCCGGGCGGACCCGTCGGCCTCGGTCGCGATCGTCGTGCCGGGCCTCGGCGAGCGGGCCGCCGACGTCGGCCGCGTGCTGCGTGACGCGCTCGACGCGAACGTCGGATACGACGCGGAAAAGCTCTTCATTGCAGGCGAGCGTCTGACGGCCGACGCGTGGCCGCTGCTCGGCGCGGCGCTGACCGGTCTCGAGCTGCTTCTGCCGTCCGCCGGCATCGCGGAGCTGTCCCGGTGGCTCCGGAGTCGGTTCTTTCACGACGAGCCGACGCTCGCGGCGGCCGCGGTCTTCGAACGGGACCTCAGGAACATGCCGGCCGCGCAGCTGCCGTTCGTCGATGCATATCGGCGCGCCGGGCTCCGCGAGCGGATGCGCGCGGCGGTTCCCGATGCCGTGGCGCGGATCGACGCGGCCCTCGAGCGGCTCGGCGACGCGCGCCGACGCTCGCCGAGCGAATGGGCCATGCTGTGGCCGCGCGTCCTCGATGCGCTCGGCGGTCCAGCGTGGCAAGCAGCCGGACCGTCGGCGGCGGCGGAGCAGGCCGCGTACGAGGACGCGCTCGTCGAGCTCGCTCGGCTGACCCCGATCGTCGCGAGTCTCACGGCGGACGAGGCGCTCGCCGAGCTCGAGGCCGGTATGAGCCGCGAGCTCTTCGCGGCCTTGCCGCTCGCCGGGGTCCACGTGCTCGCCGATCTGGCGGACGTCGGTCCGGGTTATGCCGGTGTCTGGCTCACGGGCGCGACCGATGCCGAGCTGCCGCGGCCGGTCGCGCTCCGCCCGTTCCTGCCCCCCGATCTGCAGATCGCGGCCGGCATACCGTGGTCGTCGCCGCGCGACGCGCTCGCGCGCTCGCGCGCGCTCTTCGAGCGCGTGCTTGCCCGTGTTCCGGAGGTCGTGTGCAGCTGGCCGGACCGGATCGGCGACGAGCCGGCCGAGCCGAGCCCGCTGATCCGCACGCTGCCGCTCGCGCGTCCCCCGCTCGGCAATGGCGCGGCGTCGTCGACGTCGGCCTGCTCGGCTCGGCCGCACCGCCCGCGGGAGACGATTCCGGATCCCGCGCCGCCGCTCGCCGGACGCACGCTGGCCGGCGGCACGGCCGCGCTCGAGTTGCAGTCGACATGCCCGGTGCGCGCGTTCTGCGAGCATCGTCTGCGCGCGCGTCCGCTCGCGCCGTTCGGGCGGGGCATCACGCCGCCGCAGCGCGGCAGGATTTTGCACGGCGCGCTCGAGCGCTTCTTTCGCCGCTACCGTTCGCGCGACGCGCTCGACGTGACGCCCCCCGGGGAGTTGCAGCGTGCGATCCGCCGCGAAGCCGAGCACGCGGCCGCCGCCGTCGTCGGCGGCGGGCACGCGCTGCTCGACGCGCTCGTCGACCTCGAGGCGTCGCGCGCCGCGGCGGCGCTCGCCGCATACGTCGCGCGTGAGCGGGAGCGCGCGCCGTTTCGTGTCGACTCGCTCGAGCTCGACGCGACGCTCGAGATCGCCGGCTATACGCTCCGTCTCCGAATCGACCGCATCGACGCGCTCGAATCGGGTGGGCTCGCGATCCTCGACTACAAGACCGGCATCACGCCGCGAACGCCCGACTGGCTTTCGCCGCGGCTCCGCGACCTGCAGCTCCCGGTGTATGCGACGACCGTGCCGGCCGATCGCCTCGCGGCGCTCGTCGTCGTGGCGCTGCGGGCGGACCGCGTCGCGTACTGGGGCCTCTGGGAGCCTCAGGAGGCGTTCCCAG
>Ga0079224_100005367_pt1 | contig 16794 bp, 13 predicted proteins | sample Stecom2015_FD_80414 | JGI IMG/M metagenome (GOLD analysis project Ga0079224, IMG submission 80414) | Agricultural soil microbial communities from Utah to study Nitrogen management - Steer compost 2015 | ecosystem: Environmental > Terrestrial > Soil > Agricultural land | place: USA: Utah... | reverse complement strand
GTGCAGCACGCCCATGAGCCCGCTCAATGGCTCGTTGGGAATGAAGCGCGTCGTGATGCGAATGTCGCCCGGCGCGCCGCCCGTGAACGGATGCTCGCTCTCGTCCAGCCGTCCGCGATCGAACGGAAAGCCAATCGCTTTCATCACTTCCACGGCGAGCTGGCGCTGCTTAGAGGGAGGTATGCGTCCCGCGAGCTCGAGCGGCGCACGCGCGGCTTGCAGATCGATCACCTCCTGGATGAACCCGGGTAAGCGCATTCCGAGCGTCGTGAAGATGCCGTCGATTTCCTTCGTCGTGAGCCCGGGGCTGAACTCATCGATGAGGGCATCATAGGGGCTCAAATCGAGCGCTTTGCCGATGAGCGCGGCCTTGTCGCGCGTCAGATTGACGACCTCCTCGAAATGCGGAGCGAACACGCTGAAGTCGCTCTTCTGCTTCGCATCGAGCCAGCGCATTTCCGCACGTGAGATCGCCTTCGCCAGACGTGAGACGAGATTTTGAGGGGTTACCATCGCGAGCTCTCGCTCGCGCCGCATCTCGCGCAGATTCGCGAGCTGCCACTCCTCCAAGCCCTGCGCGTTCGCCTCGGCACGATCCAGCAAGCGCGAAACGCGCGGCGAGCTCACGAGCGCATGGCACTGCGTCTCGAGCGCCGCGAGCTGCTCGCCGCGAAGCTGCGAGCTTCCGCGCGGCATCATCACGGCGGAATCCCACCGCAGCACGGAAGCCGCGGTGCGAAACGCATGCAAGCGTCTGAATTCCTGCTCGAGTTGTTGATACGGGGTCAGCGCCATTTCGTGGCTGTGCTCGCAAATCGCTGGGGCCATTCTACCGACGGATCGCCGGGAACCCGGCTGCGGGCCGCGAGCTCGCCTGTACTCCGACCAGGAGGAAGAAAAAATCTATCTACACTCAGCTACTTACGGACACCGCCCGCGCGTAGGAACCTTCTCGTATTGTGCGTGTCGAAAGCTGTGTCCTCCTGCGAGCGCATTCCTAGCGGATGCGAGTGACGAGCCGGCGAAGATTCCCCATCTTCGCCGGCTTTTCTTTTTCGAGCCTCCCTCTTCTCAAACGCGCGGACGGGTGGCTGCCGCCGAGACGCGCTCGGGCGCGGTGCGCAGCGAATCGATCAATCTCGAAATGTATTCGGGCGACTTCGTGTTGCGCGCGACAAACGCATACACGACGGGCACGAGGTAGAGCGTGAGCAACATCGAGAAGGTCACGCCGTAGACGACGACCGCGCCGATCGCTTGACGGCTTTCTGCACCGGCGCCGGTCGCGATCAAGAGCGGTACCGCACCGAACGCCGTACAGAGACTCGTCATCAGCACCGGTCGCAAACGAATTGTCGCGGCTTGCACGATCGCTTCTCTGAACTCGACGCCGCGATCGCGCAATTGATTCGCGAACTCGACGATCAAGATGCCGTTCTTCGCGGCCAGGCCGATCAGCATGATGCAGCCGATTTGGCTGAAGATGTTGATCGAGCCGTCGGAGAAATAAAGTCCGAGCAGCGCGCCGGCCACGGCGAGCGGCACGGTCATCATGATGATGATCGGATGGCGGAAGCTTTCGAATTGCGCCGCGAGCACGAGGAACACGATCACGAGCGCGAGCACGAAGGTCACGTAGAGCGCGCCGCCCGAGCGCTTGTACTCGCGCGACTCGCCGTCGTAGTTGATCTGCGCGTGCGACGGCAGCTCGCTGCGCACCAGCTCCTCGAAATACTCGAGCGCTTCGCCGAGCGAATAGCCGGCATTCAGATGCGCCGAGATCGTGACGGAGCGCAGCCGGTCGAAGCGCTTCAGCTCGCGGGCACCGGCGGTCTCGGAGACCGTGACCAGATTCGATAGCGGCACGAGCGCGTTCGACGTCGCCGAGCGCACGTAGATATTGTTCAAGTCGTTCGGCGAAGCCCGATCCTCCTCGCGCGACTGCAAGATCACGTTGTACTCCTCGCCCCGATCGAGGAACGTGGTGACGACGCGCGAGCCCAGCATCGTTTCGAGCGTACGCCCGACCGCCGTCAGCGAAACGCCCAGGTCGGCGGCTCGATCGCGGTCGATCGCGACGTTGAGCTGCGGTTTGCGGGGGTGGTAGTCCGAATCGATATTCGTGAGACCCGGATTGTCGACGGCTTTGGCGACCAGAATATCGCGCCACGCTGCGAGCTCGTCGTAGTCGCCCCCGCCGAGCACGATCTGCACCGGCGCGCCGCCACGGATACCGAGTCCTCGCGGCGTGCCGACGACGATTCGCACCGGCAGATCCGCAAATCGCGCACGTAGCCGAGCGGCGATCTCCTGGGCGGTTTCGTCGCGCTCATCCCAATGATTCAACACGAGGAGGATGCGCCCGATATTGACGTCTCCGCCGCCGCCAAACGCACCCACGCGCGTTTGCGCGCCCTTCACGGTGCCGCGCTCGACTTCCTCCATCGCGATCGCCTCAGCCTGGCGCAAATATTCATCCACATACTGCAGGCTCGATCCTTCCGGCGCCATGACTGCAATCCACACGCGCTGACGATCCTCGGCAGGCGAGTATTCGGATGGAAGCACGGAGAAGAGCGCGACCGCGAGCGCGACCGTCGCGGCCCCGGCGCCGAGCACGATCGCCGGCGCTGCAAGCGCCGCGCGTACGGAACGCTCGTACCAGTGCGAGAGCCAACGAAAGAATCGATCGACCGCATCGGCGACTCGCCCGCGGATGATGCCGCCTGCAAAGATCTTCGAGCTCATCATGGGTACGAGCGTGAGCGAGATGAGCGCCGAGACGCCGATCGCGGCGGCCATCGAGATGCCGAACTCGCCGAACAACCGCCCGACGTTACCCGGAATGAACGAGATCGGCAGGAACACGGCGATGAGGACGAGGGTCGTTGCGATGACGGCAAAGCCGATCTCGCGGCTTCCGTCCACCGCGGCGATGAGCGGCGGCTCGCCGAGCTCGATGCGCCGCACGATGTTCTCGAGCACGACGATCGCATCGTCTACGACGAGGCCGATCGCAAGCACGGCCCCAAGAAGCGTCAGCACATTGATGGAGAAACCCGCCATGGCCATGGCGATGCTGGCCGCAATGATCGACACGGGAATGGTGAGCGCGGGAATGATCGTGGCGCGCACCGTTCCGAGGAACAGATAGATCACGACCAAGACGAGCACGAGCGCGACGACGAGCGCGTGCACGACTTCGTAGATGGACTCGCTCACGACCGCAGAATCGTCGATGCTGACTTCGATCAGCATGTCAGGCGGCAAAGTCGCGCGAACACGTTCAAGCTCTTTTTTGACGCCGTTCGCAACATCGAGCACATTGGCAGTCGATTGCGGAACGATAGCGAGGCTGATGCCCGGCACGCCATCGCTGCGCGAGATCGTGCGCAGGTTTTCGGCGGCAAGCTCGACGTCGGCGACTTCAGCCAGGCGCACGAGATAGCCGCCGGCACCGCGCCCGACGACCAGCCGGCGAAAATCCTCCGGCGTCCGCAGACCCGTATCGGTCCGCAAGGTGAACTCTCGGTCGATCGACTCGATGCGACCGGCAGGCAGCTCGACGTTCTCGCTGCGCAGCGCGCTCTCGACGTCCTGCACCGTGAGCTGACGCGCGGCGAGCGCTTCCCGGTCGAGCCACACGCGCATCGCATAGCGCCGCTCGCCGCCGATGCGAACCTGCGCGACACCCGGCACGACGGAGAATCGATCGACCAAGTATCGATTGGCGTAGTCGGACAGCTCGAGCGCCGTGCGCTGATCGCTCGCGACGTTGAGCCACATGACGGGATCGGACGTCGTGTCGACCTTGGCGATTTCCGGCGGCTCGGCTTCTTCCGGAAGATCGTTCAACACGCGCGCGACGCGATCGCGAATGTCGTTCGCGGCACCGTCGATGTCCCGATCGAGGCTGAACTCGACGGTGACGCGCGAGCGCTCGTCCTGACTCGAGGAGGTGATCTTTTCGATCCCCTCGAGGCCGGCGATGCGATCTTCGATCACTTGAGTGATCTTCGACTCGACGACGGCTGCCGACGCGCCTCGATACACCGTATCGATGCTGACGATCGGGGGCTGAACGTTCGGGACTTCGCGCACCGAGAGGCGAGCCGCGGCCATCAGGCCGATGATCGTGAGCAGCAGACTCACGACCATCGCGAACACGGGCCGGCGAACCGAGATTTCCGAGAGGATCATGTCGGCACGTCCGTCGTACGGGCTCCCGCGACGTCGGCCTGCCGCACGGGCTGCCCGTCGCGCACATCGAGCATGCCGCCGACGATCACCTGATCGGTCGGCAACACGCCCTCCAGGATTTCGACTTCACCGGGTCGACGGCGCCCGATCACGACTTCGCGCTTGCGCGCGACCCCTTCTTCGACGACGAACAGATAATGTCGCCTTTCTTCCGGCACGATTGCGCGCTCGGGGACCATCAACGCATCGCTCTCGGCACGCACGAGCTTGACGGTCATGAACATCCCGGGACGCAAGCGATGCTCGCGGTTGTCGATCAGCGCGCGGATCGTGACGGAGCGCGTCGTGGGATCGACCCGGGTGCCGACGCTCACGACGCGACCCGCGAACGTCTCGCCCGGATAGGCCGTAGCGCTCGCCGAAACGGGCAGCTCGGGCCGAAGCGCGGAAAGGAACAGCTCGGGTACGGAGAAATCGAGCTTGACGACGCTCAGATCATCCAGCGTCGTGATGACTTGCCCCGGACTCACGAGTCCCCCGACGCTCACGTTGCGCAAGCCCACTCGACCGGAGAACGGTGCGACGATCAATCGATCGTTGACGCGAGAGCGCGCTGCGGCGGCACGTGCTTCGTTCGAAAGCATCGTCGCCTTCAATTGCTCCATCTGGGCTTCCGACAACGCGCGCGTCTGATAGAGCTCTTGGCTGCGCTTGTACTGGCTGCGACTCTCGGCAAGCGCCGCTTCGGCGGCGGCAAGCTCCGCGCGCGGTTCCGCGTCATCGAGCTCGACCAGCACATCGCCTTTACGGACCTGCTGACCTTCCTTGAAACGGATGACGGCGACGCGATCGGCCACTTTCGAGGTGATGTCGACGGACTCGTTCGCGCGCACGGTGCCGAGCGCTTCGACTTCTTGCGCGAAAGGCTTGATCTGCGGCTGCGCGACGACGACGCTCGCGGCGCGCACGTCGCGAGCGCGGTCGGCCGTATCGGCCGCCGACCCATTCGCGTTCGGGCCGAGCCATACCCACAGCCCGACGACAAACGAGACGAGCGCCGCGACGCCGATCGCGATGCCGCGGCGATTCACATGTTGAGACACAATTCCACCGAGAGAGCAGACGATTGGGAGATAGACGCGGCAGAACGACGCGTGCGCGCGCACGCGGCGCGCGCGACCGCAGGCGGTCACGGTACCGCCTGCACTCCTCTTTGCCAGTAAAGAAACGTAAAAGTGCGGGGCGAGTAACGTTTCTTACAACGGCTCGGCGTCGGACGCATCATTGACGCCTTCGAACAATGCGGTCGTCAAGTAGCGTTCGCCTGTATCGGGCAACATGGCGAGGATGACGGAGCCCTGCGGCGCCTTCTGCGCAACCTTGAGCGCGGCGGCGAACGTGGCGCCCGAAGAGATACCGCAGAAGATGCCTTCTTTGCTCGCAAGCGCACGCGAGGCTTCGATGGCCTCCTCATCCTTGACCTGTAAGATCTCGTCGGCGACTTCGCGATTCAGCACCGACGGAACGAAATCGGGCGTCCAACCCTGAATCTTGTGCGGTTTGAATTCCGCCCCGGTCAAAAGCGAGGCGCTCGCGGGTTCCGCAACGATCACCTTGGTGTCGGGGCGTGCCTTCTTGATGATCTCCCCAGCGCCGGTGAGGGTCCCGCCCGTGCCCCAACCGGTCACCCAGAAATCCAACCGCTTGCTCGCGAAGTCGCTGAGGATCTCGGGGCCGGTCGTGTTGCGGTGGTACTCGGGGTTCGCGGGGTTGTCGAACTGGCGTGCAAGGAACCACCCGTTCTTCTTCGCGAGCTCCTCGGCTTTGCGCACCATGCCGGTCCCGCGTTCCGCGGCGGGCGTCAGAATGACCTTCGCGCCGAGCATGCGCATGATCTTGCGGCGCTCGACCGAGAACGTTTCCGACATGCACGCGACGAATGGATATCCCTTCGCCGCGCAGACCATCGCGAGCGCGATCCCGGTGTTGCCGGAGGTCGCTTCCACGACGGTTTGGCCCGGCTTGAGCAAGCCGCGGCGTTCGGCATCCTCGATGATCGCGATCGCGAGGCGATCCTTCACCGAGGACAGCGGATTGAAGAACTCGCACTTCACGTACATCGTCGTGTGAGCCGGCGCGAGCCGGTTGATGCGCACGATGGGCGTGCGGCCGATGGTGCCGAGGATGTTGTCGTAGATCATGGCGGAAGGGGATGGTGACTAGGGGATAGGGGATAGAGGATAGCCGGAGAAGAGACAAGAGTAAGACGAGGCGCAGATTACGTCGAGTGAGCAAAGAGTCCTGAGTCGCGGGAAAGCGGAATTCGTTAAGCCGCGTTGCACGGACTAGGCGAGTTCTGACTACCCCCTACCCCCTGGTCATTATCCCCTGGCGCCGCGCGGCGCAGCGCGGCCCCCGCGCGGTTCGCGCGCGGCAAGCCAGCCCGCGATCCGCCCCGGCACTTCTCGTTGCGCCGCAGCGCTGACGTAGATGCCGATATGTCCGCCCGGAAAGCCGTACTCCGTGTAATCCTGGGTACCGACGAGTCGCGCCAGCGCTCGGCTCGCGGCGGGCGGTACGAGGTGGTCGCGCTCCGCGTATATGTTGAGCACGGGCATTTTGACGTCGCTCAGGCGAATGGACCGGCCTGCGATCTCCAAGTCTCCCTCGACGAGGCGATTCTCCTTGACAAACCAACGCATGAACTGGCGATACATTTCGCCCGGATGATCCGGGCTGTCGAATATCCATTTCTCCATCCGGAGGAAGTTCTCGAGCGCGGCGCGGTCCCGAGGCCCGTCGAGGATCGCAATGTATTTCTGACTCAAAAGCCGATACGGCATCAGGGCAAGAAAGACCGCGTTCAGCATCTCGCCCGGCACGTTGCCGATCGTATCGACAAGCGCATCGATATCGATTCCATCGCTCCATTTCGTCAGCAGGTTGTCCGGCGTGCGGAAATCGACGGGCGTCACCATCGTGATCAGATTCCGCACGCGCTTTGGGTGCGCGGCGGCGAAGCACAAGCTCAAGGTACCGCCTTGGCAAACGCCCAGTAAGTTGACCGCAGTCGAGCGCGCGTGCGCGGCCGCAGCGTCCGCACAATGCGGCAAATAGCGCAAGACGTAGTCCTTCACTTCCAGATAGCGGTCGGCTCCATCCGGATAGCCCCAGTCGATCAGATAAACATCGACGCCGCGCGCGAGCAGACCGCGAATCAAGGACCGATCGGGTTGCAGATCCATCATGTAGGGGCGATTGACCAGCGCGTAGCAGATCACGAGCGGCGTGCGCATGCGCGCACGCGAGTCCGGCCCCGGCGTCGCCAGGTACCTGTACAAGACGACCTTGTCTTCGCGGTAGATTTCTTCTTTCGAGGTGCATCCGACGACGGGCTCGCCGACTTGCGACAGCGCGCGAGCGCCTTCCTCGAGCCGAAGCAGCCAGTCTCGCATGGCGTCTTGGAATGGCTGGCTCGTCATTTGGATGCTCGTTTCGATGTCCGCTTCGATGCCTGTTGTGACGCGCGCGCGCGCGTAGCGCGTGTCGTGTTGTTGGCCGACGGGGCTTGCCGCGGCAGCCGTACCTCCAGTTCCGCGAGCCGCTCGCGCAGCGCGCGCAACTCGCGATGTACGCTGTTCAACTCCGAGCGGGTCGGCAGATCGAAGTACTTGAGTCCGCGCTCGAGAACCTTTTGCTGTTGCGCTCGCAGCTCGATGCTCGCGTTGCCTAGCGCGGCTTGTAAGCGACAGTATTCCTCGCTGCGTGCCACTTCGGCATAAATTTCTTCACCGCACTCGATCCACAGGTCATAGAGCTCGCGAAACTCCTCGAACGGCCGTCCCTGCTCGGTGCGTTCGCGCACTGCCTGCTGCAAGCGATCCAGCGCTCGAGCGTGAACCGCCAAGAGCTTCGCGACGATCTGCGCTTCGAGCCGCCGGTACTCCGCCTGTGCGGACGCCAAGTCTCGCCATTCTCGTTCCTGCTCCCGCGCCCAACCGAGCGGAACCGTCGACTTCGGAAAGCTTGCGCGCGCGAGCAGCTCGTAACTCGACAGCCAGTCCGCACCGAGTCGCGAAAAGAGCGCTCCAAGGTCCCGGTCGCCGGACGGCACGCTGCCTTCACGCAGGCTATTTTCGAGTCTTTCGCGCTGTTCATCGATCCACGCCTGCGCCCAATCTGGGCTCTTCTCTTGCGCCTCGGTCATAACCCCACTTCGCGCTTAATCGACTTCGTATGTTGCACTGCCAAATTCAGGTCGTTAGAGTACCCGCGCATGCACTGGCGCGCGAGCGTGTGATGGCCGCTCGGACGCGGACCTCGGGTCCGAGCGCCTTCAGGACAACGGCCGTCCGCTAACCCGGGCGGACCCGGTTACCTAGAGCACTGCTGCCTATGAGCAAAGAACGCGTCATCAAGAAATACGCCAATCGCCGGCTCTACGATGCGTCCCAGAGCCGTCATATCACGCTCGATGACATACGCAACATGATCATCGCGGGCGAGCGCGTCAAAGTCATCGAAGACAAGACGAACGAAGACATCACACGCCTCATTCTGCTGCAAGTCATCGCCGATCAGGAACAATTCGGACGGCCCACACTATCCACACCGGTCTTGGAAGCGCTGATCCGCTTCTACGGCAATTCGCTGCAAGGGTTCTTGGGCGCCTATCTGGAAAAGAGCGTCGAGACATTCATGCATCAGCAAGAAGCGGTACATGCCCAGCTCGCGCGCATGATGGCGACCGGGCCGCTCGGCGCGATGTCCGAGCTCACACGGCAGAATCTAGAGCTCTGGTCGCGCATGCAGGAAACCATGCTCGCCGCGTTCGCCCCGCCGTCTCCGCCCAAGGACAAGGAAAATAGCAAAGCCGAAGATGCCTGACGGGAACACCACGAAGATCACACAGCAGACGAAGAAGACGTGAGATCCCCTTTTTCCACCTTCGTGTTCTTTGTGGCGCTCCTGCCCTGAGCCCGCGCACGTTTCGCATGCGCATTGCCTTCGTCGCCTCGGAAGTTGCGCCGTTCGCCAAGTCCGGCGGACTCGCCGATGTCGCAGGCGCGTTGCCGCGTCATCTACGAGATCTGGGTCATGATATCCGCCTTTTCGTGCCGCTTTATTCGAGCATCGGGCAGCGCGCCGCCGACGTTACGCCGCTCTCGACCGCCCAAGGCGTGCCGCTCTACTTGGGGCCTCACTTCTACCGCTTCTCCATCGTCGAGGGTCGATTGCCGGATACGAACGTGCCGCTCTACTTCGTGCACTGCCCGGAGGTTTACGACCGAACGACGCTCTACACGGACGGCGTAGACGAACACCTGCGCTTCCTCGTGCTGCAGCGAGCCGCGCTCGAGACGTGCCAGCGGCTCGCCTTCGCGCCGGACATCGTTCATTGCAACGATTGGCATACCGCACTCATGCCCCTGATGCTGAAAACGCTGTACGCGTGGGACGCGTTGTTCGGCGCAACGCGATCCGTCATGTCGATTCACAACATCGGCTACCAAGGCATCTTTGCGCACGGCACGATCCACGACATCGGAGGCGACGTGCGCGGCCTGCTCGAGCCTGCAGCCGCATCCGGTGGACCGATCAACTGGCTGCGCGAAGGCGTGCGGCACGCTCATGCCGTCACGACGGTCAGCCCGACGTACGCGCAGGAGATCTGCACCCCGTTGGGCGGGCACGGGCTCGATGCCGACCTGCGTGCGCGGCCGGACGGCGTGATCGGCATCTTGAACGGCGTCGATTACAGCGAGTGGAATCCGGCCACGGATCGCTATCTCAAGCATCATTACACTGCGGATGACCTCTCGGGCAAAGCGGCGACCAAACGCGCGCTGCTCGATTGGCTGAATCTGCCTGTCGCCGATACCACCCCCTTGATGGGCATCGTGTCACGGCTGACGGTGCAGAAAGGGTTCGATCTCCTGTTCGACACGCTGCCCGAAATCCTCGCGACGCGCGATCTCGCACTCGTCGCGCTCGGCAGCGGCGAGGCGCGCTACGAAGATTTCTTCGCGCGCCTGCAGCACCGCTTCCCTGATCGGGTCGTATTTCATCGCGGCTATCACGACGAGCTTGCGCACCTCATCGAGGCGGCGAGCGATATGTTCTTGATGCCGTCGATGTACGAGCCTTGCGGCCTGAATCAAATGTATAGCCTCAAGTACGGCACCGTCCCGATCGTTCGGCGCACGGGCGGCCTCGCCGATTCCGTGCAGATGTGGGACCCGAGCACGCGCCAAGGAACAGGTATCGTCTTCAACGATTTCGACGCAGGCGGCGTCTGGTGGGCGATCCACACCGCGCTCGATCTCTACAAAGATCGCGACGCATGGCTGCAGATAGTGCGCAACGGCATGGCCCAGGATTTTTCTTGGGAGCGTCAGGCCAGGGAGTATGAGGCGATGTATCTGGCGCTCCCGCGCGGGTAGGGTGCAAGGTGTCAGGTCAGAGGGGCACAGCCATTCTGACCTGACACTCTACACTTCACACGTTACACCGTTAGCGCGCACGCACTAACGCACAGTGGCTAAATCAACCGTCCCGCTCTCGCGGAAAGGGATCTTCTTGAGCATGCCGATGTCGGTCAGCACCTTGCCTTCGATGACGTATTGGACTCGTTGCTTGCCCTGCAAGCGGGTCAGCAAGCGACCGATGCTGCTCACGAAGTTCGTGCGCACCGTGATGTCGAACTCGGTTTCGCCGTTCGCGGGCACGACGAAAGCTTTGGGCGTGACGCCTTCCGCGAAACTATCGCCCTCCAAGAACAGTCGATAGTCGATGCCGCGTATCGGCAAGTCCCGGTCGTTCGGATTCTGGACGTGCATGCGCACGAGAAAGTTTTGACTGAAGATGTCGCCCGAGGTCATCGAGGCGCTCACCAGCGCAAGGCGCGGCGCTTCCAGCTTCGGCGCAAAGGCAGCGCAGCCGGCGAGCACGAGTAAGACTGCGGCGATCAAGCCGCGTGCGTATAGAGCTCTCATTGGAACCTCACAGAAATCGCCGCTGGTCTGGCACGCGCATCGCGCACCTTTGTTCTATCTCCCGAATCCCGAAGCCTCGTGCCCGCTCACTGCCTGAGCTTCGAAAGCATCTCGCGAGTCACGAGCACGACGCCGTTCTCGGAGATGTAGAAGCGCCGTGCGTCTTCTTCGCGGTCGACGCCGATTTGCAGCCCGGGCGGCACGATGCCGGCCGAATCGATGATCGCTCGCTTGACGGTGCAGCCGGCGCCGATGCGTACGTCCGGGAAAATGACGGAGCGCTCCACGTAACTGCGCTCATCGATGCGCACGTTCGAGAACAACAACGATTGATTGACGTGCGCGCCCGAAATGATGCAGCCGCCCGAGACGACGGAGTTCACGGCCATGCCGCGACGGCCGTCCTCGTCCAAGACGAACTTCGCCGGCGGATACTGGCGTTGATAGGTCCAGATCGGCCATTGCTCGTCATAGATATTGAGCTCCGGATTGACGTGCACGAGCTCCATGTTCGCCTCATAGAAGGCGTCGACCGTACCCACGTCGCGCCAATAGTGCTGCACGCGCGTTTGCACGTCGGTAAACGGATAGGCAAATACTTTGAGCGTGCTCAGCGCTTCGGGAATGATGTTGCGCCCGAAATCGTGCTGCGTGTCCTCTCGTTGCGCGTGCTCCTCGAGCAGCCGGTACAGCAAGCTCGCCTTGAAGATGTAGATGCCCATCGAGCCGAGTGCATATTGCTCGCGCCCAGGAATGCCTTCCGGATCCTTCGGCTTTTCGGTGAACTTCGTGATGCGGTAGTCCGCATCGACGCTCATCACACCGAACCCGGTCGCCTGCTCGCGGGGGACCTCGACCACGCCGACCGTGATGTCGGCCTTCTTCTCGACGTGCGAAGCGATCATGGGGCCGTAGTCCATCTTATAGATATGATCGCCCGCCAGGACCAGGATGTGCCGCGGATGATGCAGCCGGATGATTTCGAGGTTTTGGTACAGGGAGTCGGCCGTTCCTCTGTACCAGAAGTTGCCTAGCTGCTGCTGGGCCGGAATGATCTCGATGAATTCGCCGAGCTCGCCTCGCAAGTACCCCCAGCCGCGTTGTATGTGCTGAATGAGGGAGTGCGCCTTGTACTGCGTCATGACCTGGATGCGTCGAATGCCGGAGTTGACGCAGTTCGACAACACGAAGTCGATGATGCGGAACTTGCCGCCGAAGGGGGTCGCCGGCTTGCAGCGAAAATCGGTGAGCGCCTTGAGGCGCTCGCCCCGCCCGCCTGCCATCACGACCGCGAGCGTATTGCGCGTCAAGCGGCTCACATAGCGGCGCGCGGCGGCTTGGCGCTGCGAGAGCGCAGTCATGGACTGGTCGTCGGCGGCATCGGACGTTGGCCTTTCCTGCATTTTCCTCTTCTCTCGCTTCGCGCTCGCGCGCACCTGAGATGGGTCCACATATTAGCCGACATGAACTGGCGACGCGCGAGACGAGCGCGACGGCTTGCCTGCGGCCACGGCATTGGGCATTGTGGAGAACGCCGACCTACCCTAGCGGTTCCTCCATTCACGTGAAAGCATCCAGCGGTATCGATTCGCTTCGCCGGCGCGCGTACGCGCCTCGTTTGCGCTACGCGGTCGGGGTGCTCATGCTCACGTGGGCCTGCGGCGTGCAAACCGCGGAGGAAGACGCCCCCGCGGACGAGCCGGCGCGCTGTCTACCGAGCGGCGATGGCTACGTCAGCGCGCGACTCTCGGGGTCCATCGAAGCGGAGATCGACTGGCGCAACGAGGGAACGGAATGTGCGGGCGCCACGCGTCCGGACGGCGGCTTGCGTCTGCGATTCAGCCGGTTCGACAGCCAAGCCGAGGGCAGGATCGTACTGGTTTTCGGCGTAGCGGGACTCGAGGAAGGGCAATCGGCCAAAGCGCTACCCGTCAACGTCACGGTCATTCGCGAGGGCGCCGGCGAGTTCTACAGCACCCAGGGCGACGACAAGTGCATGCTCGACGACGTACGTCAAACGCCCATCGTCGGCCCGCCGTTTCGGGCGCGTGCCTACCGCGTCGTCGCACGCGGCTTTTGCACCGAGCCTGCTCGCGCGGTACAAGGCAAAGGAGCGATACTGATCTCGCGATTCGACTTCGCCGGTTTGGCCGATTTCGAATCCGAGGACGCCTCGAACGACCACACCGTCGCAACCCTATGATGCCTCGCGTAGCGTCACACGTGTGTTTTCTGATCGCGGCCCTGTTCGCGTCGGGCCTTTCGGCTGCGAGCGACTCGGCGCAGCTCGATCGCATTTACGAGCGCTCCACGCTGCAGATCGCGACACCGGACGCACGCCTACATCGCTTTCGCGTCTGGATCGCGGACGACGACGCACGCCGGGCGCGCGGGCTCATGTTCGTGCGTCATCTCGAGGACGACCAGGGCATGTTGTTCCTGTATCCCGCGGAGCGCACGCTCTCCATGTGGATGAAAACCACCTATATCCCGCTCGACATGCTCTTCATCGACAGCTCCGGGAAGATCGTGCACGTCGTGCACGACACCGAGCCGTTATCGCTCGACACGATCGAGTCGGTTGAGCCCGCCTCAGCAGTGCTCGAGCTCAAGGCGGGCACCGCGAGGCGTTTGAAGATCGCGCCCGGCGCGCGGGTGATGCTGCAGGAACAACGCCCGGCCCGCTGACGCGCGGCGACCGCGATCAGCGCTCGACGCTCGGCACGGCGTCGAACGCGATCGTAGTGCGCGGGTCCGGGCCGCGAATGGCGGTCGTGCCGTGCCACATATAAGAAGGAAACAACACGAGCCGACCCGGGCGAGGCTGCAGGAACCGCTCCGGAAGACAGCCCGCGATCGGGAGTTTCGGCTCGCCGAACTTGATCCAGCCCGACATCGCTGCCGCATCCGTCGTTTCCGGCGGAACGCTGACGTAGTAGGCGGAGCTGATCCACCCTTCGGGATGGATGTGATTGACATGAAAGCCTTCTTGCCGCAATCGCACCGACCAGCACTTGTCGACGATCGGGCGACCTCGATTACGAGCGCTCAGGGGATGCGAGCGGGCCACGCCGACTGCGCTCGCGTAGTCTCGAAGCGGCTCGTCGAACGCCGCGAGCACAGCTCGAATCAGCGCATCTTCATCGGCCAGGAGGCTCCGCGAGGTCTGACTGCCGTGGCGTACGCTCAAGTCGAGAGGGTGTCGAGCGAACGGATGACGCGCAGCCAGCACCTCATCCAGGGCAGCATTGAACTCGACGATCGATTGCCAGCCTGACGGCGGTGCGATCTCGTAAACGCGAACGACTCGATCGTAGTCATAGAGCTCGGCATACAACGGGTCGCCGACCATGCGCGCGGCGAGTGCCTCATACGCGATCCAGCGCTGCTCCAGCGGCTCGCGAAGGCGCCGCGCTCGAATGTGCTCGCGCGCATCGTCGGCATCGCCAAGCAGTAAGCTCGCCATGATCAGATTCTCGATGATGGCAGGACTGTCTGGGCTCAAGCTCGCGGCTGTACACGCATGGGCGTGCGCCTCCTGCAGCCGGCCCGCTTCGAGAAGCACGCTCGCAAGCGCGCTGTGCAGCAGTGCGTTGGCATGACCTCGCTGAATGAGGTCGCGGAGCAGCACTTCGGCGCTCGCGAGATCTCCGGCATTGCGCACGACCTCGGCGAGCAGCACCTGCAGCCCGATGGCTCGCGGGTACGCCGCGCACGCCGCGACGAGATCGCGCGCGAACTTCGGATCGCCCGCCATGAAGCGCAGCTGCGCGAGACTGCGCTGCGCATCGGGATCCTGAGGCGCGAGCGCGACTGCCTCGGCGTACGCGGCTTCCGCTTCTGCGAGTCGATAGAGCTTGAGCAGCGCGTGCCCTCGATTGAGCGCGAGCTCGCGACTGCGCACGTCGAGCGCCCGAGCGCGATCGAGCGCTTCCAGCGCTTCGGCGGCGCGATTCGTTTCCGCGAGCAGCGCACCGAGATTGTGATGAGCCGCCGCGTAATCGGGGCGCAGTGTCGTCGCGGTCCGATAGGCCGCCTCGGCTTCGCTCACCTTCCGTTGCCCGCGCAACGCCGACGCAAGCGCCGACCAAGCTTCGCTGTCTCTCTCGTCGCGTTGGACGAGCGTGCGCGCGTGCGCTTCGGCTGCCGCATGCTCGTCGAGCTCGTTCAGCAATCGCGCGAGACCGAGCCGCGCTATTCGGTGCCGCGGGTCGAGACTCACGGCCCGCTCATAGCTCGCGCGCGCTTCGTGCGGACGGCCTTGCGCCCGCAGCAGATTGCCGAGGTTGGAGTGAAATTCAGCTCGGCTTGGCTGCAATTGGATGCTTTGCCGGATGCATTGCTCGGCGCCCGCGAGATCGCCGAGCCGCCGGCGAATCAACCCGGACAGATGCAACGCGTCCGCATCGCGCGGCGCGCGCGCCAGCACTTCCCTGCAGATCGAATCGGCGTCCGCAAAGCGCTTCTGCTGCCACAGCAGGAAAGCTCGCTGCAACTGCTCTTCGACGCTCATTTCGCTCGCAGCCAGCCCGTAATGCTGTAGCGCCCCGCTCGAGCAAACGGTGCGACGTAGCTCACCGAATGCGGCTGGGGTACTTTGAAGATGTTGAGCGCATTGAATACCGGCGTATAACCTTCCGCAACGTGCCCGTCCGAATCCAAGAAATTCAGGACGCCGCCCCAATCCGCACGCCACTCCGGCGTCAGGTTGAGAACATAGGCCGCGATGCGCTCCGCACCGTTCGCAAGATCATCGTGCTGCGTGAGGAAGTGCCCGGGGCGATACAGCGTCGCCTGCGCATCCGCGAGCGCGATCGCTGCGCTTCCCGTGACCTCGCGCGCGAATGCCAAGAACTCGGGCGAATTCAGAAACTCGAAGATGCGCATCGCGTAAATACCCAGACTTCGCCCCAACGCGTGCGCATCGGAGAGCGGGAAGCTGTCGAACACATATTGGAAGCCGCGCTGTGCATTCGCTTGAACGCGCTCGTGCAGCAGAACGCGAGTGGCTTCCGGCAAGAGTCGCACCTGCTCTTGCGCGATGTCGTAAGCCTTCTCGCCGTCGTTGAGGTGCAGCTGCCAAGGCACTTCCTCGACGAGGCTGCGATAGGCGCGCTCCGCGCATTCGCGGCTCAGCGCCGGAGCGATATGCACTCGGCCTACGCGCGCGTACACCTGCGCGATTTGAGCGACGTCGATATGTGCCGCGAGCTTGACGGGCGGGCCGACTTCGGTTTGTGGGGCATTCATCGTGCGTAGCCAAAAGCGCGAAACACGGGAGCCGCGATGGATTCGATCGCGTCGACGTCGGCGGCACTCAGCTGCGAGCGCCAGCGGGCGACGCTCTCGAGATCGATCGTGTCGGACCGCAGCGCCGGGTGTGCCGCCTCAGGCGGCCCGACGATGCCCGCGGCCGCACGCGCGGAGACCATGGGGCGAATCGCGGCAATCGAAAGGAATCGCGCGAGCATCGCCAGCACTTCGTCGGCTCGCCGGCATAGATCTTCGTAGCGCAGAACCATCACGCGGTCTTGCAGCACGGGCGCGCTCGCCGCGCGCATCGCGGCCTGCGCGAAGTCGGTGACGAACTGCGCGCCTG
>Ga0079224_100005366_pt1 | contig 16800 bp, 13 predicted proteins | sample Stecom2015_FD_80414 | JGI IMG/M metagenome (GOLD analysis project Ga0079224, IMG submission 80414) | Agricultural soil microbial communities from Utah to study Nitrogen management - Steer compost 2015 | ecosystem: Environmental > Terrestrial > Soil > Agricultural land | place: USA: Utah... | reverse complement strand
GACGAACTCGAGCTTCAGCTTGGCCCTCAGCGCGCCCCTGGCCTCCAGGATCACGCCGCAGAAGTGCGACAGGAAGTGGAGGGGCGTGGCGATGGACAGGATCCTCAGCACCGGTACCGCGCTGTCCCACTCCTGGCCCAGCACCGTCCGGACGATCTCGCGGGAGCCGACCGCCATGCCGGCGCCGATGGCGATCAGGCCGGCTCCCGCCACGCCTACCAGCGCGAGGTAGCTCCGTCGATGCTTGGCGTCATCGTCCTGAACCGCGCTCAGTGCCGGGAAGATGACCTTCGAGATGCTGGTGCTCAGGTTGTAGATCGGCAACTGCACCAGCATGAACGCCCGGTTGTAGATGCCCAGCGGACCTGGCCCGAGCGCCGAGCCGATCATCATCGTGTCGAGGCTCGACGACAAGAACTGCAGGAAGCTGATGAGCGAGACCTTGCTGCCGAAGCCGTAGAGAGGACGGTACAGCGGCCAACTGAACGTGAGGCCGTACGGGTGTCGCGCGAGCGCGTTGAACAGCACCGCGCTGACGAGGCCTTGCCCTAAGGTAGCGCCGACCAGGCTCCACACCCCCCAGCCGTGCAGGGCCATGAGTATCCCGACAGCGCAGTAGCCGACGACGTAAGACGCCAGCTCGACGATCGCTATGAGCCGGAACTCGAGCCGTCGCCTTAGCAGGCTCTGGGCCGTGATGCTCAGGTTGTTGACGATGAACGTCACGCACAGGACCCGGACGACCGGCGCCAGGTCGGCGCTGCCGAACAGCCTCGCGAAGCCCGGGGCGGCTAGCCAGAAGAAGCCGAAGAAGAACGCGCCGAGCAGGAGCGAGGACGTGAACGCGGCGCGCACGTTGCCGGGCGAGATGGTTCGCAGCTGGATGAGGGCCGAGCCGACGCCCATCTGGCCGAAGTAGGACCCGAACCGGAGCACGACCATCGCCAGGGCGACGAGGCCGAAGGCTTCGGGCTCGAGCAACCGGGCCACCACGGCCGAGTAGCCGATCTGGACCAAGGCGGACCCCACCGTGGCCACGTAGGTCCACTTCATGCCGCGGAAGGCCTTCGAGCCCAAGCTGGTCATGCGGTTGGCGGCGGTCCGTCGGCCGACGTGTACATGCGTCCCCAAGCTTAGGTCGCCCCACTGGGCTCCCCACTTGCTCCGGTCACGACGACGGCTGCGGGCGCCAGGCAGCAAGCGGCGTCCGGGGCCCGTCGAGGCCCGCAGTGAGCGGTGACGCCGACGGGTTCTGTGCGTGACCTATAGTCGGGCCGACTCATGGGCCGACTTTCCCGCGCCGAGGTCGGGGAACCGCACGAGGGCACGCTCCCGATCCTCAGCCTCTGCATCCCGACCTACAACCGACCCGAGTGGCTCGGGCGAGCGATCCGCTCGATCGTGGCACAGGGAGTGACCGCGGGCATCGAGGTACTGGTGTCGGACAACTCTCAGGGCACCGAGAGCCGGGACGTCGTGACCGAGTGCCTCGGGGACTGGCCTGGTGCATGGAGTTACCACCAGAACGTTCCGACGGTCCCGATGATCGAGAACTTCAATAGGTTGATCGCACGGGCGACCGGCCGCTACGTGCTCATGCTCTCCGACGACGACTACCTGCTTCCCGGCGGGTTGGCGCTCGCTCTCGAGACCCTCGGGTCCACCGACCGCGCCGCCTGCCTGTTCGGGGTCCACATCGTCGATGCCGAGGAGCGGGTCCGGAAGCGCCCTGGCTTCGGGCGAGCGAGGTACTTCCCGCCCCAGGCGGCGGTGCGCCAACTGCTCTCCAACTCATCGTTCGTGCGCTTCCCCGGCATCGCCGTGAAGACCTCGGTCCTGCGGGAGTTCGGCTCGTTCGATCCCGAGACGCTGAACATGTGTGACCTGGACATGTGGTTCAAGGTCTTCTCCAAGTACGGCGTCCGCTGCGTCCCAGGCTTCGTGAGCGCGTACACCACCCATGTCGAGGCGCATACGATGACCATGTTCCGCACCGAGATCCTCGACCTCTTGATCGACTTCTTCGCGCGGGTCGAACGCAGCGGGACCGTGCCACCCGAGCGCCTGGACCGCTACAGGTCGCTCTTCTTCCACCAGTACATCCTGGCCGGCACGTACCGGAACCTCCGCTGGCACGGGAGGCAGGCGGCGCGCGACGCCTTCTCCCTGTTCGGCCACGAAGCCATGCGCGCCTTGAAGGTGCCGATGAAGTGGCTTCCCCTGCGCATGGCCTTCGCCATCTTCCTCGGGCAGCCGCGCCGCGCAATCGGCGCGTTGCCAGGAGTCGGAGACTAGTCTGCTCACACCGGCGTCAGGTGACCCGGTCACCGCGGCGGGCCATGGCGCCCGGGTCGTCATCCTCAACCGGCATCTCCCCCACTACCGCGTGCCCTTCTTCGTGGAGCTCGACAAGCGCCTGACAGCTTCGGGAGTGAGCTTGTCCGTCATACATGGGACGAACGACGCCCTCGGCGCCGACGGCTACCCGTGGCGCGTCCAGAGGCCCAACCGCGCGCTGCGACTCGGTGGCCGTGAGCTCCTCTGGCAGCCCGCCCTGGCAGAGGTTCGTAGCGCGGACCTGGTGATAGTCGAGCAGGCCAGCAGGTTGATCCTCAACTACTACCTGGCGGCGAGGCAGGCCTTGGGCCGGGGGAAGCTGGCGCTATGGGGCCACGGCAAGAACTTCCAAGCCCGAACCGGTGACTTCGTGGCCGAACTGGTCAAGAAGCGCGTCTCGACGATGGCGCACTGGTGGTTCGCGTACAACGAACTCACCAAGTCGATAGTCGAGTCGCTCGGCTTCCCCGCCGAGCGCATCACGAACGTCCAGAACGCGACGGACACGACCACGTTGCGGGAGCTCGCGGCGGAGGTCACCCAGGCCGACAGGGAGCGAACGCTGCGTTCCTTGGGCCTGAGAGGGGAAAGCGTCGGCATCTTCTGCGGGCGCATGTACGCCGAGAAGCGCCTGGACTTCCTGCTCAGGGCCGCTGAACTGGTCCGGGCCAGGGTGCCGACCTTCGAGCTGGTGCTGATCGGCTCGGGGCCCGACGAGCACCTGGCACGCGCAGCCGCCGACGAGCATCCCTGGGTTCGCTTCGTCGGCCCTATGTACGACCGCGCGAAGGCGGAACTGTTCGCGATCAGCCACGTCTTCCTGATGCCCGGAGCGGTCGGGCTGGCGATCCTGGATGGGTTCGCGCTGAGCGCCCCGATGATCACCACCAGCGACCCGCATCACGGCCCCGAGATCGGTTACCTCGAGCCGGGAGTGAACGGCGTGATCACGGCAGACGACGTCGGGTCGTACGCCGAGGCGATAGCTGTGCTCCTGTCGGAACCACGGGCCCTCGAGAGCATGCGCTCCAACGCTAGGGAGGCGGCCAAGGTCTACACCATCGAGAACATGGCCGACAACTTCCATCGCGGCGTCCTGCAGGCGCTGTCGACGAGCTGACTCTCACGTGTGACGCCTGCCGGGCCGCCTCGGAGGGTAGTTGCTACGCTCCTGACCGTGGCTCACGCTACGTTTCGCGTCCAATGCCGACGGGCCGCGGGGCAGTAAGGGCTTAGCAAGAACCAGTCTCCACTGGTCGGGCGGGGAGTCGTCCGTGAGCACACTCAACCCCGCCGCGTCGAGGTCACGATGCGCAAACGCGTCCTGGTAACTGGCGGGGCTGGCTTCATCGGTTCGCATCTGTGCGAGCGCCTTCTCAACGAAGGCCATGACGTGCTGTGCGTCGACAACTTCTACACGAGCCACCGTTCCAACATCGCGCACCTGCTCGGCAACCCGTACTTCGAGTTCATGCGTCACGACGTGACGTTCCCGCTCTACGTTGAGGTGGACGAGATCTACAACCTGGCCTGCCCGGCCAGCCCCATCCACTACCAGCGGGACCCGGTGCAGACGATCAAGACGAGCGTCCACGGGGCCATCAACATGCTCGGCCTGGCCAAGCGCCTCAAGGCGCGCATCCTACAGGCGAGCACCAGCGAGGTCTACGGCGACCCGCTGGTCCATCCTCAGACGGAGGAGTACTGGGGTCACGTGAACCCGATTGGCTTGCGCAGCTGCTACGACGAGGGCAAGCGCGCCGCCGAGACGCTCTTCTTCGACTATCACCGCCAGGTCGGCCTATGCATCAAGGTGGCCCGGATCTTCAACACCTATGGCCCCCGCATGGCCATGGACGACGGCCGCGTCGTCTCGAACTTCATCGTCCAGGCACTCAGGGGCGAGCCCATCACCATCTACGGCGACGGCAGCCAGACGCGCTCGTTCTGCTTCGTCTCGGACCTGGTCGAGGGCCTGATGCGACTGATGCGCACGAGCGACGACGTGACGGGTCCCATCAACCTCGGGAACCCGATCGAGATCTCCATGTTGGAACTGGCTCGGAAGGTCATCGACCTGACCGGCTCGCGATCGGAGATCCTGCACCTCGAGCTCCCCGCCGACGACCCGCGTCAGCGGCAACCGGACATAACCAAGGCCAAGGAACTGCTGGCGTGGAGGCCGACGGTCGACCTGGCCTCCGGCCTGTACAAGACGGTGGCGTACTTCCGCGAGCGCTTGCGCACCGAGGACCTGCCTGCCCTCAGCGTGTCCTGAGCGCCCGTGTCGGAAGCCTTGAAGGGCCTTGAGCGAAGGCGGTCTGCATGACTCCACATCGCGTGGCGGCGCTGATCGCATGCCACAACCGCAAGCCGAAGACGCTCGCGTGCCTGCGCGCCCTCTTCGCGTCGGCCGACGCCGCCCATGGCGTCGAACTGCACACGTTCGTGACCGACGACGGCAGCACCGACGGGACGAGCGACGCCATACGCAGCGAAGGCTGGCCCGTCGACGTGACCTCGGGGGATGGGAGCCTCTTCTGGACGGGCGGCACCGTGCAGGCATGGAAGCGGGCGCTGGCTTCCGGCTTGGAGTTCGATGCCTTCCTGCTGCTCAACGACGACACGGTGCTCGACGTCGGCGCCTTGTCCTCCCTGGCGGACCTGATGGTCCAGGAGCGGGACGCGATCGTCGTTGGTGCCACCCGAGACCCGACGAGCGGGGGCCTCACCTACGGTGGGGTCGTGCGAGCCGCGGCATGGCATCCCGGCAAGATGAGGCGCCTGCCGATCGGCGCCGAGCCGCAGGAGGCGGACACGTTCAACGCCAACTGCGTCCTCGTCCCGAAGCAGGTGCACGAGGTCGTCGGGATGCTGGACGCCACCTTCGTTCACGGGATGAGCGACTTCGACTACGGCCTGCGCGCACGGCGGGCCGGCTTCAGGATCGTCGTGGCGCCCGGCACCCTCGGGACCTGCTCTCGCAACGTGGTCACGGGCACCTGGGAGGACGCATCGCTACCCCTGAGGCGCAGGCTCGCGTTGCTCGATTCCCCCAAGGGCCTGCCGCGGCGAGAGTGGGGGGCGTACCTCAGGCGCCATGGGCCATGGTTCTGGCGCCTGCTAGCCGTCATGCCCACGGCGCGAGTGTTCGTGACCTGGCTGGCTCGAGCCGTGACGCCCCGGCGCCCGCTGCGCTAGGCCCCTTGGAGGCGCGCCTCGACGGCCACACACCTAGCTTCTGTCCGCGTGTGACGCGTGAATCTCTGGCGGGGACAGGGTGGCCCAGAATGTTGGCCGGTCGATGAGAGTTACGGATAGGTGGCGCCGATGCGAGTAGGAGTGAGGCCCACAGCGCGCGATCCTCAAGCCCCACGGGGGGCCGGCTCGAAGCCGGTCGGGACGCTGGCTCGGCCCAGGGCGACGGCGAAGCCGACCCCTCGCTGGCGGACACCCCTGTTGCTCGTAGGCAGTGACATCTTCGCGCTGCTGGCGGCCGCGCTCGCTGCCATCGTGCTCGGTCAGGGCCAGGCGGCGATGCCTGTGCCGCCTGCCGCTAGGCTCCTATGGCTCCTACCGTTGCTGCCCGGGATATTCCTGCTCATGGGACTCTACCCGGCCGCCGGTGTGGGACCAGTCGAGGAGATGCGTCGGCTCTTCGTGAGCATCACGGCTTTCTCGTTGGCCCTCGCGCTCGTTCTCGTCTCATCGGTGCCCCCGGTCTCACCGACGATGTACGGGGGCATCGTCACGTTCTGGCTGCTGGCCGTGGTCGGCGTCCCCGCGGGCCGCGGGCTCGTACGACACCTGTTCGCCCGCGCACCGTGGTGGGGCCGCCCCGCGATCGTCCTCGGCGCCGGCAAGACCTCGGAGCTCCTGATCTCGCGACTAGCCGACCACCCGGGTCTCGACCTGAAGATCGTCGGTTGCCTCGACGACGACGAACGGAAGATCGGGACGTCGGTCCTCGGGGTGCCCGTCTCCGGCGCCATCCGGGACGCGCCCGCGCTGAAGGAGCGGCTGGCTGCGGACTACGCGATCGTGGCGATGCCGGGCATCTCCCCGGCTCGCCTGTCAGAGATCGTCACCTGGCTGGGCACGGTCTTCGAGAACGTACTGGTGATCCCGAACGCGTTCGGCATGACCAGCATCGGCACGAGCACCCGCGACGCTGGCGGCGTTGTGGGCATCCACGTGCACGGCCACCTCAGTCGCCGCCGGAACCGCATCGCCAAGCGGCTGTTCGACCTCGTGATGCTGGTGCCCATCAGCCTCGTCGCCCTGCCCGTCGTCGCCGTATCGGCCTTGGCCGTCTTCGTCATCAGCCCCGGCAACCCCTTCTTCGCCCAGGTCAGGGAGGGGCACCGCGGACGTCCCATCAGGATCTGGAAGCTCCGCACCATGAAGAGCGATGCCGAGGACCTGCTGGAGGAGCACCTGAAGACGCACCCGGACGCCAAGGCGGAATGGGAGAGCCATTTCAAGCTCACCCACGACCCCAGGGTCCTCCCGGTCGTCGGCTCGTTCCTCAGGCGCACGAGCATCGATGAGTTCCCCCAGCTCTTCAACGTGCTGGTGGGAGAGTTGAGCCTCGTGGGGCCGCGGCCGTTCCCCTACTACCACCTCGAGAGCTTCGACGACGGCTTCAGGTCCCTCCGCTCGTCCGTGAGGCCTGGGCTCACGGGCTACTGGCAGGTGACGTCGAGGAGCACAGCCGACCTGGTGGCGCAGGTCGAGCTCGACAGCTACTACATCAAGAACTGGTCGTTGTGGCTGGACCTGTACATCGTGGCGCGGACGCCATGGGCGGTCCTGTTCGGGCCAGGCGCGTACTAGTCCCGCGCGCGGCCGCTTGCGGGTGGGCGACGTCCCCATCGGAACCCGCAGTCGTCAGGGTCAGATCGCGGAGCCGGAGGGCTGTCGCGCGTCGTAGGCGCTGGGCTCGACCGCGGTAGGCCGCTGGTCCGGCCGGGTCCTGGCCGTCCCCCACGCTAGGCTCAGCGCCATCCCGAGCGGGATCGACTGCTCGGGCAGCGGGGCGTACGTGATGTAGAAGACGAGCTGCGAGACCAGGAGCACGAAACCGATCCTTGACGCCACGTACCCCGGCTCGCCAGGGGGACGGCTGAGCGCGCGCCCGATGGTCGCAGCGTAGATGACGAGCAGGAGGGTGACTCCCACCGCCCCTCCGAGGAGGAACAGCTCGACGTAGTAGTTGTGGGGAGTAACGTTCACGGTGTAGCCCAGGCTGGGCATGAAGCGCTCGAAGCCGGCTCCCATCGGGCGCCCGGCCACGACGTCCCAGCGGTCGGCGAACTGCTCTTGGAGCAGCACGCTCCAGCCTTCGACCCGCCATGCGAACGTGCCCGTGTCCGACACCGACTCGCTCAGCACCTCCGAGCCGCGGTCGCCGTAGACGGCCAGGACGCCGATGGCCGTGAGGGCAGCGCCGACGGCGATGACCCCGAGGAGGCGGTTCCTGAGCCGCGACTCCCACAGCAAGATCACCACGGTGGCGACCACCAGGACGACCCAAACGGTCCTGTGCTGCATGATGACGACGAACGGCAGCAGGATGAGCGCGAGGTTGCGGTAGAGCTTGGGGTTCTTCGAGTCCAGCCACAGGTAGAGACACATCAGCATCGCCTGGGCCAGCACCAGCGTCACGCCGGAGTCGACCACCCGCAGCAGGGAGAAGTCGAAGCCGCCGAGCGCGTGAGCGAACCGCTCCACGCTGATGAAGCAGATCACCATGGCCGTCGCGATCCAGGCGTGGAGTAGCCAACCGATGCGCTTGGAGAGGGGCTCGAACGAAGCGAAGTAGGCCGTCCCTGCCAGGAAGTAGAACGGGCTCCGGAACTCGGTACCGGCGGAGCTGGGGTCGAGGACCAGCGCGCCGCGCACGAAGCCCGCGAACAAGAAGACGGCCAGCAGGAGCAGGGCTGCGTGCTCGATCCGGAGCCGTCTGCGCCCGAGTAGGTGAAGCCACCTCAGTGTGGCGACGACGGCGAGCATGAAGTACAGGAGGTCGACTTGATCGACCCGGAAGCCGGCCACGACGGTAGCGAACCCGTCTGGGACGAGAACGCCGAGGATGAACACGGAGAGGCACAGGACGGCGCCCACCCCCACGTGCAGGTACGCGAAGACGACGAGAGCCGCCAAGGATGCGGCGAGTGCGCCGAGGGTGGCGAGCGAGACCGCGGGCTCGAGCAATAGCGCGAAGTTCATGGCGACCCGCCGTGCTGCCCTATCACCGTGGCAGTACGGTATCGCGGTCGACGGCTCCGCGCCGGGGCTAGGTCACGCCGGCTTCGACCGACCTCCCGTCGCCCCGGCTGTGGCAATCGCGCTGGGGCCGCGAGCGACGGCTGCTATTCTCCGGGCGTCATGAGCTTGGGAAAACGGGGCGGTTAGGTGGAGTTCCCAAACGAGACATCGCTGAAAGAGCTGCTCCGGATACTCAGGCGCTCGCTCCTCCCAGCCGCGGTCGTCGCGCTCCTCCTCGGTGCCGCCACCTACTACCTCAGGGGCCTCGCTCCACCCACGTACATGGCTGCCACCACGCTCGTCTTGTCGCAAGGCAACACACCGGCGAGCGCGATCGGGATCACCCTGCTCACCTCTCCCGTGATCGACGTGCGGGCGTACCGCTCCGCCGTGGAGAGCCCGGCCATGCTCAACGAGGCGCTCATGGCGCTCGGGGTGGAGCAGCCGACGAGCCGCGACCGGAGCGCTTTGCTCGGCCAGCTCTCGGTGGGGATCGAGCAGACGCCGGTCTCCAGCCTCATCCACATCGAGGCCTACAGCGACACCGCGGCCGGGAGCAAGCGCGTGGTCGACGCCGTCACCGAGGCCTTGATCTCTTGGGACCAGCAGCGAGCCGTGCGCTCCCTCGACGGCATCGTTGAGACCCTGGAGTCGCAGATCCAGGCCCTCACGGAGCAGGTCCGGATCGGTCAGACGACCAACGAGGACCAGGGCCGCGTGAACGCGCTCCTGACCTCTCAGAACGCGCTGATCCAGCAACGCGACGCCGCCAGGGCCCTCAGGACGTCGGCCATCGGGCGCCTCGAAGTGCTGTCGCCTTCGATCGAGCCAGAGGTACCGCTGGGAACGGGCCAGACGCTCTACTCCCTCGTGGCGGCCATGCTCGGCGCCGTGGGCGTCGTGGCCATCTCCCTCGTCCGCAACGCTCTGGACAGCCGCATGCGGTCCTCGGACGAGTTCTTCGCGGTCACGGGCGTGCCCGTGCTGGCGGAGTTCTCCATGCCGAGGAAGCCCTCGCAACTCATCTCGCTCGAAGAGGCCAACTACCTCGGAGCCGGCCTCTCCTACGGCAGGAGCAGCGAGGAGCCCAAGGTCATACTCGTCACCAGCGTCGAAGGCGGTGAGGGCTCCGCCAGCGTGGCGTTCGGTCTGGCCGCCAGCATCGCCAGCAACGCCCAGAACGTCCTGCTCGTCGACGCCGATCTCCGGAACCCCGTTTCGGCCGAGGCGTTCGGCCTGCCGTTCGGCGGCCTCACCAGCATCGACGAGTACCTGGGGAACCCGAGGATGACCCTGGTGCCAGGCGACCACAGGATGCGGACCTCGCCGTACCTCCACGTGGTGCCGGGCTATCGGCCCGTCAGCAACGCCTCTGCCCTGTTGGTGCGGGGCTTCCGGCAGAGGGCGGAGGAGTGGGGAAGCGCGTTCGACGTCGTGATCGTTCACGCTCCGCCACTGCTGTCGGTAGCCGACGGCCTGATCGTCGCGCCGCACTGTACCGGCGTGCTGCTGGTGTGCAACCTGAAGGTCACGAACCGCAACCGCGTGAAGAGAGCGATGCAGCTGCTGGAGCGCTTGGACGTCAGGGTCTTGGGCGCCGCCACCTCCGGCTGGCACGGTGAGAACGACGCAGGCGCGCCGGCAGCCACCAAGCTGCCACAGGTTCGGATCCGACACAGGGTCCCGGAAGCGGCTACCCGGCGAAGGTGAGCGCTTGGCCGTGGAGCCGCGGCGGTTGTGGCATCGGTACCCGTGCCACGACCCTCGGTTCGTAGTATTGGCGTGTCTGCGACACCTACGCGCACAGCGTCCCTGACTGGAGTACCACTGTGAAGCGCGCTCTCATCTCCGGCATCACTGGTCAGGACGGCTCGTACCTCGCCGAGCTGCTGCTAGGCAGGGGTTACGAGGTGCACGGCGTCATCCGCCGCGCCAGCACCTTCAACACCGACCGCATCGACCACCTCTACGTCGACCCCCACACGGTCGGCGCCAGGCTGTTCCTGCACTACGGCGACCTCGCCGACGGCCCCGGCCTCAGGCGCATCCTCGAGGACGTGCAGCCGGACGAGGTCTACAACCTCGGCGCCCAGTCGCACGTGGGCGTGAGCTTCATGCAGCCCGAGTACACCGCCGACACCGACGCCCTCGGAGCCCTGCGCCTGCTCGAGGCGATCCGCGACTACCAGGGCCGCACCGGCAAGGAGCTGCGCTTCTACCAGGCAGGCACCAGCGAGATGTTCGGCGGCAGCGCCCCGCCCCAGTCCGAGGCCACGCCGTTCTACCCCAAGAGCCCATACGCCGCCGCGAAGGTCATGGCCCACCACCTGGTGGTGAACTACCGCGAGTCGTACGGGCTGCACGCCAGCAACGGCATCCTCTTCAACCACGAGAGCGAGCGTCGCGGCGAGACGTTCGTCACGCGCAAGATCACGCGCGCCGCGACGCGCATCAAGCTCGGCCTGCAGGAGAAGCTCTACCTCGGCAACCTCGACGCCAAGCGCGACTGGGGCCACGCCCAGGACTACGTCGAGGCGATGTGGCTGATGCTCCAGCAGGACGAGCCCGGCGACTACGTCATCGCCACGGGTGAGAGCCGCTCGGTGCGCGAGTTCGTGCAGGCCGTCTTCGGGCGCCTTGACCTCGACTGGCAGGCGCACGTGGAGCTCGACCCCAGGTACCTGCGCCCCGCCGAGGTCGAGTTCCTCCAGGGCGACGCCACGAAGGCCAGGAGGGTGCTGGGCTGGAGCCCCAAGGTCTCCTTCGACCAGCTCGTCGACCGCATGCTCGCGCACGACATGGAGCTCGCTCAGCAGGAGAAGACCCTCAAGGACGCCGGGCACGTCGTCGCCGCACGCGGAGCCGCCGGGTCGTGACCCTGGGCGCCGGCTCGCCGGTCATGACACCGGAGACGCGCACATACGTGGCCGGTCATCGAGGGATGGTGGGCAGCGCCGTCCTCAGGCGCCTGACCCGCAGCGGGTACCACAACGTGATCACCCGCACCTCCAGCGAGCTCGACCTGCGCGACCAGGCGGCGGTGGACGCCTTCTTCGACCGTGAGCGACCCGAGGTGGTCGTGCTGGCAGCAGCAAGGGTGGGCGGGATCCTCGCCAACTCGACCTACCCGGCCGACTTCCTGCACGACAACCTGCGGATCGGCCTGAACGTCATAGACGCCGCGTTCCGCTTCGGGGCGCGCAAGCTCTTGAACCTGGGCTCATCGTGCATCTACCCGCGCCTCGCTCCCCAGCCTTTGAAGGAGGAGTACCTCCTCACCGGCCCCCTGGAGGAGACCAACCGCGCCTACGCCGTGGCGAAGATCGCCGCGATCGAGCTCTGCGACGCCTACCGCAGGCAGCACGGCGCCGACTTCGTCTCAGCCATGCCCACCAACCTCTACGGACCCGGCGACAACTTCGACCTGCAGGGCAGCCACGTCGTGCCGGCGCTGCTGAGGAAGATGCACGAGGCCAAGGAAGCCGGCGCCAGGAGCGTAGAGGTCTGGGGCAGCGGCACGCCGCGGCGCGAGTTCCTGCACGTCGACGACCTCGCCGACGCCTGCCTGTTCCTGCTCCAGAACGTCTCGGTGCCCGGCCCGATCAACGTGGGTACCGGTGAGGACGTGACCATCCGGGAACTGGCGGAGCTGATCAGGGACGTCGTCGGCTTCGAGGGCTCGCTCGAGTTCGACGCGTCCAAGCCCGACGGCACGCCGCGGAAGCTCATGGACGTCGGCCTGCTATCCGGGCTCGGCTGGCACGCGCGCATCGGGCTGCGTGAGGGCATCGAGGCCACCTACCGGTGGTTCGTGGAGAACCGCGCGGACGCGCGCGGCGTGGCGCGGGCCGTCGGCTCCACCGCCTGACGCGGTCACAAAGGCGCGCCCCGAGCCATGACGACATCGCGACCTGAGGACACGGCCAAGGAGGAGAGCGCCCGGCGCGCCCTCGAGGGCTACCTGCTGACTGGCCAGGTCGCGCCGGGCACCGTCGATGCGCTGATCGAGGCGGGGCTAGGCGGCTACGCCTGCGACCGGCTGGCAGGCGACGACGTGGACTCCCGCTTGGGTCCCGACGACCTGGCTCGCCTGCGCCACGCCAAGACGCTGGTGAGGGCGCGGCACGCCGTCGTGCGCCAAGCGGTGGCGGAGCTGGTCTCGGCGTGGGAGCGGCACGGCATCGAGGCGCTGCTGTTCAAGGGCTTCCACCTCGCCGAGTACGTCTACCCCGACCCGAGTTGGCGCTCCTACAGCGACGTGGACGTCGCGCTGCGATCGGGTAACGCTGACCCGGCCGCCCTCGCTGCGGGGGCCGCGCTCGTCGCGGCCGAGCTGGGCTGGGAGGTCATCTGGCACCTCGGCGAGCCGGAGCGCGTGGACAGCGTGCACGAGAGCGCCTACGCCGGCCACGAGCTGATGTCCCTCAGGCACGGCCGGACCGGGCTGGCGCTCGACGTGCACCGTCGCCTCGCGCACAGCAACGTGGCACGCCCGCGTGACGTGAGCAGGGAGGACGCGATCACGGCCGCCGTCTGGGACGGGGCGACGTCCGCCCGCCTCTGCGGCGCCTCCGTGCGCCTGCCCTCCCCCGTTGATGCCCTGCTCGTGGGCGTCATCGCTTCCCGCAGCTGGTCCCATGACGGCCTCGGCGTCAGGCCGAGCGACTACCTGGACCTCCAGCACCTGGTCGCCGCCGGCGGCCTGTCCCGTGCCGACGTCATGGGCCGGGCCAGTCAGCTAGGCATGTCGAGGACGGTGACGCAGTTCCTGCGCCGCTGCGACCCGACGTCCGGCGTGCTCAGCCTCGAGGCGCCCGGTCAGGTGTGGCGGTTCCTCTTCGACATCTGGATCATGTCCGAGCGCAGGCACCGGACCTTGGAGAGGTTCTGGCTGAAGGTCAGGAACCTACCAGCCGATGCCGTCGTGGTCGCGCGCGAGCTCCCAGCCGTGACGTCTCAGGTGATGCGCTACCGACTCGGCGAGGCGGCACGACTCGGCCACGACCCCGCTCCGGGGACCAGGACCTTGGACCGCCAGGCGTGGCGCGAGACGCTGTTCGGCGTGCGACGGGCCCTGCAGTTGAACGGCGTGTGGGCGAGGAGCCGACCAGATCTCGCCTTGGCCTGCGTGTACGCTTCGTTGGCCAGGCGCGGGTACCGGGTCACCCTCAGGTCCCAGGGAGAGCACGTCTGGTTCGAGCACGACGGGGTGGTCTTGGACCTGGGCGTCCTGTCCGTGCGTGAGCCCGAGGGCACGGGGCGGCTGCCCGGATGGTCGATCGGGAGGAGCATGGGGTCGTGAAGGGCATGCTGCCACTCCTGCTCGGGCCGGGCTCCGGCCCCCTGCACGTCCTGTGCCTTGGCGCCCACTCGGACGACATCGAGATCGGCGTGGCGGGCACGCTCATCACGCTCCTGGAGGCCCGGCCGGGCAGCTCGGTGACGTGGGTCGTGGCGGCCGCCTCCGGCGAGCGCGACGCCGAGGCCCGCAACAGCGCCGAGGCGTTGCTCAGGGGCGTGGCCGCGGTCGACGTGCGCGTGCTGGGCCTGAGAGATGGCTACCTAGACAGGGTGGGCGCCGACGTCAAGGACGCGCTGGCTGCCGTCCGTGACGACTCCCCCGCCCCCGACGTGGTCTTCACCCACCACCGCGAAGACAGGCACCAGGACCACAGGGCCATCAGCGACCTGACGTGGCAGCTCTGGCGCGACCACCTCGTCCTCGAGTACGAGGTCCCGAAGTGGGACGGCGACCTCGGCCGGCCCAACCTCTACGTGCCGCTACCGGGCGAGGTCGCCGCGCGCAAGCTGGCTCACCTCGAGGACCACTTCGCCAGCCAGCGCGGCAAGGACTGGTACGACGCCGACACGTTCCGCGGCCTCATGCGCCTCCGTGGCATGGAGTGCCGTGCGCCCTCGCGGTTCGCCGAGGCGTTCCACGCCCGCAAGCTCGTGCTGGGAGCGTGAGTCAGCCGACCGCCTCGACCCGGGTGGCCTTCACCTGCTCCTCGATCCAAGCGTAGGTCCTGCGCACTCCCTCGACGAGCGGCTGTGAGGGTGCCCACCCGAGGCGTTCACGGATGAGCTTGTTGTCGGAGTTGCGGCCCCTGACGCCTTCTGGCCCGGGAACGTTCCGTATCGTCTGCTGCTTGCCGGCGACGTCCATCACGAGCTTCGTGTAGTCGTTGATGCTGATCATCTCTTCCGAGCCGATGTTGACGGGACCCTCGAAACCGGATCGCACGAGCCGCAGAACGCCCTCGATGCACTCGTCGATGTAGAGGAAGGAGCGTGTCTGCTGGCCGTCCCCCCACACCTCGACCGTGCCGCCTACGGGAGTCTCAGCGACCTTGCGGCAGATGGCGGCCGGCGCCTTCTCGCGCCCACCGGTCCAGGTGCCCTCTGGCCCGAAGATGTTGTGGAAGCGGGCGACCCTGACGGTGATGCCGTAGTTCCTGGCGTAGGCGAAGTAGAGGCGCTCGCTGAACAGCTTCTCCCAACCGTATTCGCTGTCGGGCGCGGCTGGGTAGGCGCTGTCTTCGGCCGTGACGGGCCGGCTTGGGTCCAGCTGGTTGCGCTCCGGATAGATGCAGGCCGAGGACGAGTAGAAGATCCGCCCGCAGCCATGCTCGCGGGCGAGGTCCAGGATGTTGAGGTTGATCAGGGCGCTGTTGTGCATGATCGCGGCATCGTTGTCGCCGGTGAAGACGAAGCCGGCGCCACCCATGTCGGCCGCGAGTTGGTAGACCTCGTCGAAGTAGCCGTCGTAGACCTGAGCGCAGGCGACGGGGTCACGCAGGTCGACTAGAGCGAAGTCGTCCGCCGTGGTCTCGCTGAACTCCGGGCGCTTGAGATCGGCGCCCCTCACCCAGTAACCCTCCCGCTTGAGGCGAGTCACAAGGTGGCTGCCGATGAAGCCTCCTGCGCCGAGGACGAGTGCCTTCTTCATGCGATACCTCCACGGGGGTCAACGAGCCTCGAAGCGCCGGAGACCCAAGAGCTGCGCGGCGATGAGCGCCAAGAACACGGGGTTGTTCTTCAGGTACCGCTTCGCCAGGCGACGCGGCTCTGTTGCCATGCGGAACAGCCACTCCAGGCCGCTCCTTTGCATCCACCGCGGTGCCTGCTGCTTGCGGCCCGAGTGGAAGTCGAAGGCTGCTCCGACGCCGACCATCACCGCGGCGGGCATGCGTCCTGCCATGGCAGCCATGAAGCGCTCCTGCTTGGGCGTGCTGAGCCCGACCCAGACGATGTCGGCCCGGGACGCCGCCACCTGATCGATGAGCTCCAGTTCCTCTTCCTCACTCAGGGGCCGGAAGGGAGGGCAGTAGCAGCCAGCGACCTGGAGCCCGGGAAAGCGAGCGGTCAGTCGGGATGCGAGCTCCTCCGCCACCCCTTCCTGGCCGCCGTAGAAGAAGTGGCGATAGCCCGCGGTGACCGAGCGCTCGCAGAGGGCCAACATCAGGTCAGGCCCATAGACGCGGTCCATGTGGCGGTGGCCGTAGAGCTTGCCTACCCAAACGAGCGGCATGCCATCGGGAGTCACCAGACCCGCGTCGTTGTGAATCGCCATGAGCTCGCGGTCCGACCTGCTCTCGATGACGCCGTGGACTCCCGTGACGCAGACGTAGGTCCTCGCGTCGCTGGCGATGGCGTCCTCGAAGAAGTCGAGCGCCATGGGCATGTCTACCGCGCTGACGCGAACGCCGAGCACGTCGACGTGGCTGGTCGATCGGCTACTGGCTGGCGTCATCTGGTCGGCGCTCAATCTCCCGTTGCAGATCGTGTGGTCGCCAGTAGGCGACCCGTGTCGGTATCGCGCGTCGCCGGCCATCTCGGTGAGCCGTGCAAGTCACGAGGTCGAAGGTCACGCCCAAGGCTCCCCGCTCAGAAGGCGATAGCTAAGTCTGGGGCACCCTGAGGCGCACTGCCGTGATAGGTGAGGCTTCTGCTGGCACTTTCGTGTCACTGGAACCGTTCCGCGTCCTCACAAGCCCCCGCGGCAGCCGTACGGGTCAGATACTACACATCCCCATCCGCGGCTTATTGGTCTGCTCTACCGGGGAGCTTCGGTCCGGGCTGAAAGTTGGGCTCGCTCCGAGGCTCGAGGAAGAGGATCGGGAAGAACTTCAGGCCTCAGGACACTATCTGGGGATTGCGCCCCGTACCCTCTGTAAATCGTGTTCTTCCTGG
>Ga0079224_100005365_pt1 | contig 16801 bp, 9 predicted proteins | sample Stecom2015_FD_80414 | JGI IMG/M metagenome (GOLD analysis project Ga0079224, IMG submission 80414) | Agricultural soil microbial communities from Utah to study Nitrogen management - Steer compost 2015 | ecosystem: Environmental > Terrestrial > Soil > Agricultural land | place: USA: Utah... | reverse complement strand
GGTGCTGCCGAAACCGTCCGAATAGCCGAAGAAGCCGACGAGACTGTTGTCGAACTTGTAGACCCGGCCGCCGCCGGTCAGCGTCAGCCGGTCGGTGATGTCGAAGCTGAGCTCGCCGAACACGGCATAGTCGCGATCGATGCGCAGCTGCTTGGTCAACCAGATGTCGCTGGGCGTGCCGGGAACGGTGATCGCGTCGGCGATGTCGTCGATAATATAATTCTGCTCGATATTGTGCGACTGACGCTGCCAGAAGACGCCGCCGATAAAGCGTAGCCGCGCGTCGGAGGGAGAGGCGATGCGGGCCTCGAAGAAGCTCTTCTTGTAGCGGTCGATGCCGTGGATATACTGGTTCGGGCTGACCAGATCGCCATTATTGTCATAAAAATAGGCGCCGTAGCCATAGAGCGCGTCGTAGAAATAAGCGTAATCCGAATAGTCGCTGTCAACCACGGTCTTGCGCCGCAGATGGCCGCCCGTGACCGTCAGATCCCAATTGCCGAGCTTGCCCTCGATGGTCAGCGCGGCCTGGAGCCATCTGTCCTTCGACATCTCCGGATTATACTGCACGATCTGCAGGTCGCGGGTCACCGCGGACGAGCGTTCCTGCGCAAAATTTCCGTTCGCCTTCTGCACCTGGCCCATCACTGTCGGGCGTAGCGTCCAGTCGTCGTCGAGTTCGATGCCGAGGGCAAGGCGGGCGCCATAGGTGTCGACATCATTATAGTCGTTCTCGACAAGTGCAGCGTTATCCTGCGTGATGCCGCTCGAGAAATAGGTACGGCTGCCGGCGATATTGTCGATATAGCCGCCATCATGGCGGTACCAGCCGACGAGGCGCAGCGCAGCGCGGTCGCTGAGCTTTGCGTTGATGAAGCCTTCGGCGACCCCGCCAATGTCACCATGCGCAACGCTATTGAGTTCGAGGCCGACCGAACCATAGGTGCCGCTGGTGTCGGGCGGATTGGTGACAAGCTTGATCGTGCCTGCCATCGAGCTTGCGCCGTAGAGCGTCCCCTGCGGTCCAGCGAGCGCCTCGACGCGCGCCAGGTCGTAGGCGTGGATGTCAAGCGCGCCCTGAATCGTCGTGATCGGCATTTCGTCGAGATAGGTGCCGACGGTGGGCAGCGACGCCGAATGGTTGGCATTCTCCCCGCTCGCGACGCCGCGGAAATAGACCTGGCTGAAGCCCGGCCCGAGCGACTGGATCGTGACCGACGGCAGAAATTTGACGACGTCCTGGAATTCCTTGACCTGCAGCTCGTTGAGTCTCTCGGTGCCGATCGCGGTGATCGCAAGCGGAACGTCCTGCAGATTCTGTTCGCGCTTCGACGCGGTGACGACGATATCGTCACTGCTTCTCGTCCCCGATTGCTGTGCGAAAGCCGCGCCTGACGTGCAGAGCATCGTACTGCCCAGCAGAAGCGCGCCGCTCTTTGCTACCACCGCCCTCAAATCACGCATGAGAACCCCCCTCAAATGACAGCTGTGTGATGCGAGCATGACGCAGTGCAGCGTAAGCGCAAGCTTTGTTGTCCAGGCAGCAGGGCAGTTTGTCCAAAATATCGGCTGCTGTTGCCCAAACGCAACGAATTTGCGCGCGTCGACTTCAGCTGAAAAGGCTGGGTGTCCCTGGATAAGCCTCCAGGACCGGGCCCAGGGCGTCGCGAAGTGGATCGAGCCAGGCTTTGTAGGGTTGCCACTGGCCCACACCGTCCCGATTGATCGGGCGGCGCACCTGTTCGCTCGACGCCGTCCGGACGGCGCGGGCATTGGTGTGAAAGGCCATGCATGCCGCCTCGTACGGCTGGCCGAGGAAGGCGAGCATGGCGCGAACTTCGCCTTCCGGGTCGTCGAGGAGCGCCTCGTGAATCACGCGGTGGACCGCCCCCGGCTGTACCGCATCGATATGCGCCATCAGCCGCACATAATCGCGATAATAGGCGCCCATGTCGGCGAGGTCATAGCTGAACGCCTGCCCCTTCGCATAATGCTGGCGGAAATTGGACCAGCAGCAGTCGAGCGGATGCCGCCGCGCGTCGATGATCTTCGCATGGGGAAGTATCAGGCGGATCAGCGGAACATAGAGCCAGTTGTTCGGCAACTTGTCGATATAGAAGGGCTTGCCCGTTTTACGCTGCACCTGCGTCCGGCGAAGGAAGGCAGCGCCCATCTCGCCGAGTTTCTCAGGTGAAGCGGCGGCAACCGCCTCGACCCAGCGCCGCCCGTCACCGAGCGCCTCGCGCCCGAGCCCCAGCGCGAGTGCGGGGATGTCGGGGAGTTCCATCGTGCCCTCGATCGCCGAATGGCTGGCGAGAATTTGTTCGACGAGCGTCGATCCGGCCCGCGGCATGCCGAGGATGAATATGGGATCGGGGGCGGGGTCACCGCTGCCTGCGCGGTCGACGTAAAAGGCAGGCGTGAAGGTCGCAATGGCGGCATCGACGATAGCGGTCGTTTCCTTCGCCTCGTAGCCGAGCTGATCCGCGCGGATTGCATTACCTGCCACATAATGGCGAAAGGCAGCTTCCGGCTCGCCGGCATCGTCATGCGCCTTGCCGAGCGCGAAATGAAGATGCAGCCGATCGTCGTCGCGGCCGCTGTCGGCTGCATCTGCGGCCTCCAGCGCGGCCTCCATCGCGGCGCGGTCGCGCTTGTCGAAGCGGATCGTCTTGAGATTGGCAAGACTCCACCACAGTTCCCCGAGCCCGGGATCGACACTCAGTGCATGGCGATAGGCGGCGATACTGTCGTCCTGCCGCCCGACGGTCTTCAGCATATGGCCATAGCTCATCCACAGCTTGGCGTGGCCGGGAAAGCGGCGCGTCAGCTCCTCATAGAGAGCGATCGCCTCGTCATAGCCGCCGATGCGACCGAGCGCTGCGGCCTTAAGGTTTGCGTGGGCGGGATTGTCCGGATCCTCACCCAGCACCGCGTCCAGCATCTCGACGGCTTCGGCATAGCGGTTCTGCTTGTAATAAACGGTTGCGAGATTGGCGCGCGCCGCGCCGAATCCCGGGGCGAGTTCGAGTGCGCGGCACAGCAGCTTTTCGGCGTCGCCATAGCGCCCGATCCGCCCGGCAACCTCCGCAAGCATGCGGATGGCCGCGACGTCGGTCGCATCGGCCTTCAGCCGCGCGCGCAGCGCCCCTTCGGCATCAGGCAGGCGATTCTCGGCGAGCGCGAGCGCTGCCTCGATCAGGGCAGGATCGTGGATCGCAGCGCTCACCGCTGCGAGTGAAGCTTGCTGAGCTTCCTCCTCGCGGCCGAGCGCGCGCAGAGCGTGCGCCGCGATCCGGTGGGCTTCAGCGGCCGTCGGCAGCGCCGCAATGATCGCGCGGGCCTGCGCGAGTGCTGCAGCGGGCTCGCCGCGCAGTAGCCGGCGAGCACTGGCGAGCGCTTCGTCGACGGAAACGGTCGCCATGCCCGCAGCCGTCACGCTTTGGACCGCGCCTTGGTGATCGCCTGACGCAGCGCGTCATAGCCAACCTGCCCCTGAAAGATCTGGTCGCCAACCACCCAGGTCGGCGTGGCATTGAGCTGAAGCTGACTCGCGATCGCGAGATTGCTGTCGAGTTCGCGTTGGAACAGCGCCTCGTTCGCGGTCGCATCTGCGCTCCCGTCGGTTACCACGCCGGACTTTTCGGCCGCAGCCGCGATCGCCGTCCGATCGAGCGACGTCGCCGCGAACATCGCGTGGTGGAAGGCGTCATATTTGCCCTGTCGCGCCGCCGCCAGCGCCATCAGCGCCGCGTCCCGGCTTTGGGGTGAAATGATCGGCAACTCGCGGAATACGACCTTCAGCCTTTTGTCCTCGCGCAGCAGCCGGTCGACGTCGGGAACGCTCGCCCTGCAGAAACCACAGGCGTAATCGGTGAAGACAACCAGCGTGACATCGCCATCGGCGTTCCCCGCCCATGCGCCGGCGTAAGGCTTTTCCAGCGCGGGGCGAATTGCATCGATTGCCCTGGCGATCTCGCGTCCCCGCTGCGCTTCGAGCGCTTCGGGAATGATCTGCGGATTGGCGCGGATATAATCGGCGACGATGGTCTCGACCTCGCTCTTGCTCATCCCGCCACCAAAGCGACCGCCGAGCCAGAAGGCGGCCCCGACTAGCAGAAGGACGCCGAGTGCCAGCGGCCAGCCGCGGGTGCGGAAATCATTCATGGATATCCCCTGCACGCGCGCCGGGAGCGGCGCGGCCATTGCCTTGGCGCGTTGTGACTGCTTCGCTGGGCGTGCGGCGGGTCCCGCATCGCGCGTGGGCTCGTCTTCCTCCGCTCCGGCGCGCTGCGCTGCCTGGGCCTGTGTCACCGTTGGCGGCGCGCCGGCAAAGAGCGGCAGGTCTGGCGCTGCGGGCTTCGCCTTGCGCGCTTCGGCCTCCTCGCGCGCGAGCAATTGTTCAAGCCCCGAAGGGGGCGGCGCAGGGTCTTCGCGCGCGGGGCGCAGCTTGGTCGCCGCCTCACCCAGTCCCTCCTTGCTTGCCTTCGCGACCTCAGCCAGTCCGGCCTTGGTCTTCCCTGCCACCTCGCCCAGCCCGCGTCCGGCCTCGCTCGAGAGCTTGCGCGCCTTGTCGCCAAGCGCCATCTTCTCCCACACCCTGCCGCTCGTCGCGGCGACGGCGCGGGCCGCCTGTCCCGAGCCGCGTCCGACCGCCCGCGCTCCGGTCACCATGACGCTCGCCGCAGCCGCGGCGGCCGCGCGCGACCGGCGCGGAAGCTCCATCGCTTCGAGGCGCGCCGGAATGTCGGCGCGTTCACCTGCCTTGATGGTCCAGTCGGCAAACGCGGCCGCGCCGCTTCGCACCGCGCGCCAGAATCCCGCCGCGCTCGCGCGGAGCTGCTCGGGTTTGAACAATGGATCGCGCGGCGTCTCCGCGCGCTGCTCGTAACGCGTCAGATCCACCCCCACTGGCGTGGTATCCTTCGGCTTCGCGAGGCCCTCGTCGCTCCTGGACACAGGCGCGGCGGTCTGCGACGGCGCTGGATCGCGCAGCCAAGGCTGGTAATATTCTTCTTTCTTCTCTGTCACTTGTCGCCCTTGTGCATCGTCAGGTAGCGATGCATCCCCAAAATCGCGTGATTCTAGCGCCGTTTGCGCGTCCGTTCTACCTCGGCGCGCGCAACGAGCGAAATATCCTGCGCGCGAATCCAGTCGGAGGAGCCTTGCGGAAGGCCTTGCATCGCCATCTCGGCATTACGCAGGGCGAGCGCTGGCTGTCCACCCTCGAGGCTGTAGCGTTCCGCCGAGGCGAGCGCGGCTCGCGCCTGATCGCCCCGCGCGGCATAGACGATTCCAAGCTGATACCAGGCAAAGGGATTTTCGTTGTCGAGCGCGACTGCGGTTTTCAGCACCTCTTCGGCTTCGGCATAGTTCGCTGTATCCTCGGTCGCGATGAGGGCATGACCCAGCGTCCCGGCAATGAGCGGCGCCGAACGCGAGTTGGCGACCGCCTTGCGCAGCGGCGCGATCGCGTCTTTCGGATGCCCCGATTCGAGCAGAACCTGGCCCTTGAGTTCGAGGAAATATGGGTCCTCGGGATCAGCCTTGAGCAGTGCCTCTGTCTCCGCGAGCGCCTTGTCGGGATAGGCGCCCTTATGCCATGCATAGGCTCGGGCATAATGGGCGGGGACGCTCGTGTCGCTTTCGGGATAGAGGCGCAGCGTCTTGGCGGGCTCGGCGATATAGCCGACCAGTTTAGCCTTTACCCGCCTGAACCGCTCTTCGATGTCGGGATTGCTTGGCTTGTTCCAAGCAGGGTCGACGACATAAACCTCGCGCAGGGCCTGGATGCGATCGCCGGACAGTGGGTGGGTACGCCCATAGGCCTGATCGTCATCCTGCTTGATCGCATAGCGGAACTCGATGTTTTGCAGCTTCTTGAAGAAATCGAGGCTGCCCTTGCCGCTGATTCCGGCCTTCGACAGATACTGCGCACCTGCGGCGTCGGCAGTCGCTTCCTGAACGCGGCTGAAGGCGAGGAACTTGCCGAGTGCGGCTTGCTGACCTGCCATCATGATACCCATGCCGGCGTCAGCTCCGCCTGCGGCCATCGCCGCGGCGCCCAACAGCAGACTGAGCAGCGAGATGCCGGTTGCGACCTTGGCTCCCTCGCCGACGCGAATCGCATGGCCACCCATGATATGGCCAAGTTCGTGCGCGAGGACGCCCTGCACTTCATTGGCGCTGTCCGCCGCCTCGATCAGGCCGCTGTGGACGTAGATGTCCTGGCTCCCCGCGACGAAGGCGTTGATGCTGCGATCGCTGAGCAGGTGGACGCGCACCTGTCCGGGGCGCAATCCCGCGGCCATGGTGATCGGGTCCATCATGTCCTGAAGCAGCGCTTCGGTCTCGGCGTCGCGCAGGATCGACTGGGCCGCCGCGGGCCGCGTTGCGACCGCGATCAACGCGAACAAGGTGATCAGGAAACGGGAAAAGGCTCGCAAGCCCTGCCCACCGAGCGCGGCCTGCAGAAGGGAGGCGGTCATTGCCGCCGGTCTTGCGCCGGGCGCCTGAACCTCGAATGAAGCCATAGACCGATTATTGGGGGCCGCGCGCGCCAAAGCAAGGCGCGAGATGGCCTTTTTGCGGCCGGTCGCCCGAAAAGAAAAGCCGTGCGTTCCTGCTTCCGCTGGAGCGCACGGCTTTATCCTGTCGAAGAAACTGCGCTCAGTTTCCGAAGGTGCGCTGCCACCATCCGCGGCGGGGCTCGCCTCCGGTCGCCTCATCGGCCGCCGGCGTCTCGTCCGCGGCGACCACCGTGGCGGCTTCGAGCGATTCCGCCTCGGGCGCTGCCTCGGCAGCCGCGGCCTTCTTGCTCCTGCTGGCGCGCTTGCGCACCGGCTTGGCCGCCGGTTCGGCCTCCACGGCTTCGGCGGCGGGGGCTTCTGCGAGCGCGGCTTCGGCCCGGGGCGCTTCGGTTTCCTCAGTTGCGGGCTCTGCTTCGGCCGCTTTGGCCTTGCGCGGAGCGCGTTTGCGCTTGGGCTTCTCCGGGGCGACTGGTGCCTCCTCCGCCGCTGCCTCGACGCTCTCGGCCTCGACTGGTGCTTCGGCAGCCAGGGTCATGCTTTCAGCCTCGGCCTCCTCGGTCTTCGCCTTGCGCCCGCGGCCCCCGCGGCGGCGCTTCGGCTTCGCATCGCCCTCCTCGGGTTCGGCTGCGATTTCGGCCGGGGCCTCGACTTCGGCAGGGGCGGTTTCCTCCACGGGGGTGACGTCGATCTGCTCTGGTTCGCCCTCGCTCTCCACAGCGTCGCCTTCGACCGATTCGCCTCCCTCTTCATCGCGGCGGCCGCGGCGGCCGCGGCGGCGGCGGCGGCGGCGCTTGCGGCCCTCGCCTTCTCCCTCGCTCTCGTCACGCGCGCGGCGGGCGGGGTGTTCGTCATCCCCAGCTTCCTCGCCTTCTTCCTCCTCGACGATATCCTCGTCTTCCTCGTCCTCGATCACTTCGATCGGGGCGAAGCTGCGGCGCGCGACCGGCGGGGGACCGCCAATCTCGATTGCCATGCGTGCGCCCTCGGTCTCGCCGTCGGGCAGGATTTCGACGCTGACGCCGTAAAGCTCCTCGATTTCGTGCAGTTCGCGGCGCTTCTCGTTGAGGAGGTAGAAGGTCGCTTCCTGGCTGGCGCGCAACGTGATCTTGCTGCCCTTGCCGCGCGCGGCCTCCTCCTCGATCAGACGCAGCGCGCTGAGACCCGCCGACGATGCGGTGCGAACGAGACCCGTGCCCTCGCAATGCGGACAGGGCCGTGTCGAGGCTTCGAGTACGCCGGTGCGCAGCCGCTGACGGCTCATCTCCATCAGACCAAAGCCGGAAATGCGGCCGATCTGGATGCGCGCGCGGTCGTTCTTCAGCGCTTCCTTCATGGCGCGCTCGACCTTGCGGACGTTCGAACCGTGATCCATGTCGATGAAGTCGATCACGATCAGCCCCGCCATGTCCCGCAGGCGCAGCTGCCGCGCGATCTCGTGCGCGGCCTCGAGGTTGGTGTTGAGCGCGGTCTGCTCGATATTATGCTCGCGCGTTGACCGGCCCGAGTTGATGTCGATCGACACCAGGGCCTCGGTCGGGTTGATCACGAGATAGCCTCCCGATTTCAGCTGCACGACGGGGTTGAGCATTCCAGCGAGCTGATCCTCGACGCCATAGCGCTGATAGAGCGAGACCGGATCCGCATATTGCTTCACGCGCCGGGCGTGGCTCGGCATCAGCAGCTTCATGAACTGCTTCGCTGCCTTGTAGCCCTCGTCGCCCTCGACGAGCACTTCCTCGATATCCTTGTGATAGATGTCACGGATCGCGCGCTTCACGAGGTCGCTGTCCGAATGAATCAGCGCAGGCGCGCTCGACTGCAGCGTCTTTTCGCGGATTTCGTCCCACAGGCGCGCGAGATAGTCGAAGTCGCGCTTGATCTCGGTCTTGGTGCGGCTCATCCCGGCGGTACGCACGATGCAACCCATCGTCGGTGGCAGGTTGAGCTCGTCGATCATAGCCTTCAGCTTGCGGCGATCGGCGCCGTTCGAAATCTTGCGACTGATCCCGCCGCCGTGCATCGTGTTCGGCATCAGCACGCAATAGCGGCCGGCGAGCGAGAGATAGGTGGTCAGCGCGGCGCCCTTGTTGCCGCGCTCTTCCTTGACGACCTGGACCAGCATCACCTGACGGCGGCGAATGACGTCCTGAATCTTGTAGCGGCGGCGCAGCGACATGCGGTTTTCGCCGTCGTCTTCGTCGCTCCGGCGGCCGCGCCCGCGGCCCCGGCCGCCCTTGCGGCCGTCGCGCCCGCGGCGGCGGCGGTCGCCGCGTCCGTCTTTGCCTTCCTCGGAGGCCTGTTCGCCGTCGCCGGCTTCGGACTCGCTGCCCTCCTCGGCGTCCTCGGCGTCCTCGGCCTCTTCGCCGATCGTTACGGGGGCGGGGGCGTCGCCATTGTCGTCGTCATGGTCCTCGACGTCGGCGACATCGCCTTCGAGTTCGTCGAGATCCTCCTCGGCGCGCATCGCCGCCTCGGCAGCGTGCTCCGCTTCTTCGCGCAGCAGCGCTTCGCGGTCTTCCTTCGGAATCTGATAATAGTCGGGGTGGATTTCGCTGAAAACCAAGAAGCCGTGGCGGTTCCCGCCATATTCGACGAACGCCGCCTGCAACGAAGGTTCGACGCGGGTGACCTTGGCCAGATAGATGTTGCCCTTGAGCTGCTTGTGCTCGGCGGACTCGAAATCAAACTCCTCGATGCGGTTTCCCTTGGTGACGGCGACCCGGGTTTCTTCCCGGTGCCGCGCGTCGATCAACATGCGCGTGGTCATTATATGCACTCCAAGCGCGCCGCGGCGCGCCAACAGAAAATCCCGCGAACTGCCCTTCGGGGCGGTTGCGGCGGATAAAGGTGAAACGGATAAAGACGTTATTGCAGCGAGGGGCTTGCGTCCGGTCCTGGACGCGCATGCGGTCTTCGAATCCGGCGACGGTCGGGGCAAAGGCGCCCGCGTCGGGATCAGAAGAGGGCATGGCAAGCCTCATGCGGCATCAACCTGTTACGGGATGAGCGAGCAGGGGGCAGAATGGCTCCGCTGTCCGGTCAACCGGGTGGACTGACGGCAGGTCGCCCTTTCCCGTATGTCCGGCGCCGGGGCTGCAGCGGTCCCGCAGTTTCGCGAGATCGGCGCCTTTCCCCTCAAAAAGGCCGGACGGACCGGAAAAGGCACCGTCAATGGTGGCGTTGCTAGCATCGGCAGGGACCAACGGCAACCTCCGCCTCCGCACAAAGATGCGATCGCGTACCAATTGTTGCGACAATGCGCTCGCGTCTTCACGCGCGCCGGACAGGAAAACCCGGGCGTTAACCGCGTTGATGCACGCCTGGATGCGGCAGGAAAGCGGCTCTTTTTGAATAAGCACTGGACCAATGCGTGCTGGGCGGCATAGTCGCCTCCATGGGCCTCTTATTCCTGTTGAGCGCGGCGCTGCTGACGCCGCCGGCGTCCGCCGGCGATGCTGCGCGCGCGGTGCCGGCGCCCCGGCCGGGCCTTCTCCAGTCCGCGAGTTTTCGCGCAAGACCGCCCGCAAAGCGCTATTCGGTCACCGTGCCGATCGGCAAGCCGCGGCCCGCGTTGCCGCTACCGCGGGTTGACGGGCCGGACGATGCAGATCTGCCGCTCGTCGTCCTTGATCCGGGCCACGGCGGGCACGACCCGGGCGCAATCTCGCCACATGGCGGGCGCCGTGAAAAGGATGTGACGCTCGCGCTTGCGCGCGCGATTCGGGATCAGCTCCTCGCAACGGGCCGTGTTCGCGTCGCGCTCACCCGGGGCGACGACCGTTATCTCGTGCTCGAGGAGCGGTACGGAATCGCGCGGCGGCTGAAGGCTGATCTCTTTCTCTCGATTCACGCCGATTCAGCCGAGAATGAGGACGCGCGCGGCGCATCGGTCTTCACTCTCTCCGAGGTCGCCTCGGACCGGGAGGCGGCGAAGCTCGCGGCGCGCGAAAACAAGGCGAACATCATCAACGGGGTCGACCTCGGGGCGCATGGCGGCGCGGTGTCGTCGATCCTGCTCGACCTGACGCAGCGCGAGACAATGAATGTTGCGTCGGACTTCGCGCGCCTGCTTCAGCGGGAGGCGGCCGACGAGGTGCCGTTTCGCAGCAATGCGCACCGCTTTGCCTCTTTCGTCGTGCTGAAGGCGCCCGATACCCCGTCGGTGCTCTTCGAGACAGGCTTCCTGTCGAACAAGGAAGACACAGCCTTCCTCACCTCGAAGGCCGGGCAACAGAAGGTCGCGCGGGGCGTGCGTGAAGCTGTGCAGCTCCACTTCGCCCGCCGGATCGCCGAGCGCTGAGGATGGGACTTTCAAAAAGTTAGTCTTGACTAGCTTTCTGCGACACTCCAGCCTCCGCCTTCTGGCAGCAAAGGGACGTTGTGGGCTGGAGCAACTGGTCAGGAAGCGTGTCGGCAGCAGCGACCGCGGCGCGGCCTCGCGACGAGGGCGAACTCGCCGCGCTGGTCCGTCACGCGCGCAAGGTCCGCGCACTTGGTGCAGGCCACAGCTTCATGCCGCTATGCGAGACAGACGATCTGATCGTGTCGCTCGGCGAAATGCGAGGAGAGATGGTGGTCGCCCCAGACCGCCGGAGCGCGCGTATCCCCGCGGGCTGGTCGATCAAGCGGCTCACTGCCGCGCTGTGGGCCGAGGGGCTTGCGCTCGCCAATCAGGGCGACGTCAATCCGCAGTCGCTCGCCGGGGCGATGGCGACGGGTACTCACGGTACGGGCGCGACCCTCGGCAGCCTTGCAACCTTCGCGCGCGCCTTCAGGCTGATCGGGGCCGATGGCGAGCTGCACTGGTGCGACGCCGTGACCAATCCCGAACTGTACCAGGCGCAGCGCCTTTCGCTCGGCCTGTTCGGTATTGCGACGGAAATCGAAACCCTGGTGGTACCGGCTTTTCATCTCGCCGAGCGGATCGAGAAGAGGCGGTGGGCCGAAGTGCGCGAAGGATATGACGAGCTCGCCGAACGGCATCGCCACATCGAGTTCTGGTTCTTTCCTCACGCCGACACCGTGATCCTGAAGACGCTCACGCCCTGTGATCCGTGCGATCCGCCCGCTTCGACCACGGACATGGAGGAAACCACCTTCCGCCGTATCCTTGATGTCTCGGCGAGGCTGCCCTTTTTGACCCCCTTCCTCCAGCGCGCGATGATGCGCACGCGTTTCGACGGTGCGCGACGCGGCCCTGCACATGCGATCTTTCCTTCGGACCGCACGATCCGCTTCGAGGAAATGGAGTATGAACTGCCGCGCGCTGCCGGGCTTGACGCGCTTGATGAGGCGGTCGGATGGATCCGAAGGAAGCGACTGCCGGTCACCTTTCCCTTCGAATATCGCACCGTCGCGGCAGACGATATATGGATGAGCCCGATGAATGCGGGGCCAGTCGCCGCAATCTCGATGCACCAATATGCGAAGATGCCCTGGGCCGGCCACTTCGCGAGTGTCGAGGCGATCTTTCGCGCGTATGGCGGCCGGCCGCATTGGGCGAAGCGCCACACGCTCACCCGCGCCGACGTCGACGCGCTTTATCCGATGGCCGAGCGCTTTCGCGCCGTGCGGCGCGCCGCCGACCCCGCGGGCAAATTTCTCAATCCCCATCTGGAGACGCTGTTCTCATGACCGACGATCGGGCCCTGCACGCGCATCTGATCGGCCGCCAGGGTTCCCGCGCCGACCTAAACACGCCGGTGCTGGTGCTCGACGTCGAGGCGCTCGACCGCAATATATCGGCGATGGCAGCGCTCGTGGCGGCGAAGGGCGTTGACCTGCGCCCCCATGCCAAGACGCACAAGAGCGTCGATATCGCGAAGCGCCAGCTTGCATCCGGCGCACGCGGCGTCTGCTGCGCGAAGATTGGCGAGGCCGAAGTGCTGGCCGATGGGGGCGTATCGGGAATATTGATCACCTCGCCGGTTGCCGCGCCGCATGCCATTAGGCGACTGGCCGCGCTCGCGGCGCGCACCGAGCGATTGATGGCGGTCGTCGATCATCCCGCGGTCGCGCAACGGCTTGCCGCGGCACTCGCCGATGTCGGCGCGAGCATCGACGTCATCGTTGACGTCGATCCGGGGATCGCGCGCACCGGCGTTGCCTCGGCAGAAATGGCGGTGGAACTGGCCCGAACGATCGCGGCGCTTCCCTCGCTTCGCTATCGCGGCGTTCAATATTATTGTGGCTCGCAGCAGCATATCGAGGATTATGACGAACGCCGCTCTGCGATCGTCGCGCGCACCGACTATCTCACCTCGGTCATCGCCGCGCTGACCGACGCGGGCTTTGCTCCCGGCATTGTCACGGGATCGGGCACCGGGACCCACCGCATCGACCTCGAGCTCGGCGTCTTTACCGAGCTGCAGGCGGGCTCCTATGTTTTCATGGACCAGCAGTACAATGAGTGCGACCTCACCGGTGACGGTAGCCGGCCATTCGAGACCGCACTCGGCGTCGATGCGCGCGTGGTCAGCGCAAATCATCCCGGGCTGGTCACGATAGATGCCGGTTTCAAATCGCTGTCGACCGACGGGGGCGTTGCGGTTGTGCGGCGCGGCGCGCCGGAAAGTGCCTTTTTCGCCTTCATGGGCGACGAGCATGCGGCGTTGATCGCGCCCGATATCGGCACTTTGCTGGCGCCAGGCGATCCGGTGACGCTGACCGTCCCGCACTGCGACCCGACGGTCAATCTTTATGACCATTATCATGTCGTTGCGGGCGACACGCTGGTCGATATCTGGCCCGTGAGCGCGCGCGGCCGCGCACGGTGAAGCCGCCGGCCAAACAGGCGCGCGCCGCGGCGACGCGCGAGCGGCTGCTCGACGTCGCGGGCGCACTGCTTGCCGAGGTTGGGGTCGAGCGCATCTCGACAAATCTCATCGCGGCGCGCGCAGGAGTGAGCCCGCCGGCGCTCTATCGCTATTTCGCCGATAAATATGCGGTGCTCGAAGCGCTGGGGCGGCGGCTGATGGCGCGCCAGAATGCGGTGCTCGAGAGGTGGGTGGAGTGCCACGCCGAGGGCGGCATATCGGCGATGGCGGCGCACATCGGTGCACTGCTCGCGGATACGGCGGCGGTGACGCGCGCCGAGCCGGGGGCGGTCTGGATTTTGCGCGCGCTTCACGCGTCCCCGGCGCTTGCGCACGTCCGCCTCGATTCGCACCGCGGCGTCACCGACCGTCTTGCCGCAGCTTGTGCGCCCTTTCTGTCCGGCGTCGCCCCCGAGCTGTTGTGGCGCCGGCTGCGGATTGCCGTGGAGATCGGCTTTGCTGCCGACGAAATGCTCTACGAGGAAAGGCGGATCGACCCCGACGCCGCGCTCGCCGACGTCGCCGCCATGCTGAGCGCCGCGCTCGCCGAACTCGCCGCGCGGCGCTGAGCCACCCATCGCAACCCTTCTTCCCTTTCGGTCATGCAGGCTTTAGAGGCGAAACCCTATGGTCGCCGACACCTCTTCCCATTTCCGCTACCGTCTGCGCCGCGACAGCAATGCCGCGATGGCCTGGCTGCGCGATATGTGGACACGCCGTTGGTTCCGCTGGCTCGGCTGGCTGGCGCTCGCGGGGCTGCTCGCGTTCATCCTCATCTGGATCATCTTCGCGCGCAACCTGCCCTCGGTCGACCAGCTTCGCGACTATGAACCGCCCCTGCCCACGATGGTCCGCGACGGCGAAGGCAAGCCGGTGCATAGCTACGCGCGCGAGCGCCGGGTCCAGCTCGAGTACAGCGAATATCCCCAGCTGCTCGTCCGCGCTTTCCTGGCTGCAGAGGACCGCACCTTCTTCGAGCATGGTGGCATTGACTATCCCGGGATCGCGACCGCGATCGTCACCAACCTCAAGAACGACGGTCGCCCGATCGGCGCTTCGACGATCACCCAGCAGGTCGCGAAGAATCTGCTGCTGACCAACGAGGTCAGCTATACGCGCAAGATCCGCGAGGCGATCCTCGCCATGCGCATCGAGGGGGCTCTGACCAAAGAGCAGATCCTTGAACTCTATCTCAACGAAATCCCCCTCGGCCGCCGCAGCTTCGGCGTCCAGGCAGCAAGCCGTGCCTATTTCGACAAGGACGTCGATCAGCTCGCGCTGCACGAAATGGCCTTCCTTGCCATTCTGCCCAAGGCGCCTGAAACCTATGGCCGTGCGCGAAACGCTGACAAGGCGCTGGGGCGACGCAATTTCGTGCTCGGAGCGATGGCGCGCAACGGCTGGATCACCCCCGCGCAGCGTGACGCTGCGCAGGCGATGCCGCTCGGCCTGACCGAGACGGGCAACCGCGCGGTCGCGCAGGTCGGCGGATATTATATGGAAGAGGTGCGGCGCCAGCTGATCGACCAGTTCGGCGAAACCGCCGAAGACGGGCCGCATAGCGTCTATGCCGGCGGCCTGTGGGTACGCACAGCCTATGATGACAAGATGCAGCAGGCCACTGCGAAAGCGCTGCGCGCCGGGCTGATCCGCTACGATGCTGGCAAGGGTTGGTCGGGACCGATCGCGACGATCGAGGCCGACGCGCAGTGGCAGAGCAGGCTCGCCTCGAGTTTCATCGGGATCAGCTATGATAATTGGCGCATCGCCGCGGTGCTTTCCAAGACGGGCAGCGAAGCACGCCTCGGATTTTCGGACGGTACGACCGGGCGGCTGCCAGCCAGCGCTGCACAAATGGCCTATCGCAAGCGCGGGACAAGTGCCTTCGTGGCGATGAAACCCGGTGACCTGATTGCGGTCAAGGCGACCTCGCCCGGCGTCTATGCGTTGCGCAACATTCCCGAGGTGTCGGGCGGCATGGTCGTGGAAAGCCCGCATTCGGGTCGTATTTACGCGATGCAGGGCGGTTTCGATGTCCGCCTGTCGCCGTTCAACCGTGCAACGCAGGCCGAACGTCAGCCAGGATCGACCATCAAGCCCTTCGTCTATGCGACCGCGCTCGACAATGGCATGACCCCCGCGACGATGATCGTCGACGGGCCTTTCTGCGTCTATCAGGGCGCAAACCTTGGAAACAAATGCTTCCGAAACTATGGCGGCGCGGGCGGAGCGGGCCAGCACACAATGCGCTGGGGGCTCGAGCAGTCGCGCAACCTGATGACCGTCCGCACCGCAAGCCAGGTCGGGATGGAGCCGATCGTCGAGACGATCAAGACGATGGGCATCGGCACGCACGAACCCTATCTGTCGACTGCGCTCGGTGCGGGCACGACGACGGTCGAAAAGCTGGTCAACGCCTATGCGATGCTCGCCAATCACGGCCGCGCGTTGAAGCCGCGGGTGATCGATTATGTTCAGGACCGCCGCGGCAAGGTGATCTTCCCGCGCGACTGGCGCCCTTGCGAGGGATGCAACCAGAAGGACTGGGACGGCCGGCCAATGCCCCGCTTTGCGCCGTCGGGTAAGCAGCTTATGAATCCGATGACCGCCTATCAGGTCGTTCACATGCTCGAAGGGGTCATCCAGCGCGGAACCGCGCAGCGACTCCGCGACCTCGGCGTCCCCTTGTTCGGGAAGACAGGGACGACCACGGGGCCCAAGGACGTCTGGTTCATGGGCGGTACCCCCGACGTGGTCGCGGGCCTCTATCTCGGCTTCGACCAGCCACGCAACATGGGGGGCTATGCGCAGGGGGGCAGCCTTGCCGCCCCCGTGTTCAAGGATTTCTTCCTCGAAGCGCTGGCAGACCGCCAACCTGTGCCCTTCACCGCGCCCAAGGGCATCCGCATGGTTCGTATCGACCGTCAATCGGGTCGCCGTGTCTATGGTAGCTGGCCTGGCAGCGACCCCAAGGCGGCGATCATCTGGGAAGCCTTCAAGCCCGAAAGCGAACCCCGACGGACAATCCGCGAAGAGGAGATCAAGCCGTCGAAACCCGCCCCGCGACAGGACGCGCCGGTGGAACAGAGCAGCGGGCGGCGCAGCGACAGCGACTTCCTCGACGATCGCGGCGGAATCATCTGACGGCTTGCCACCGGCGCTCGAGCCTCTATGGCCGGGGCCCATTGAATTCAGGAGCAAGAAGATGCGCGCCGAAGCGCAGGATCAAATCGATACGATCAACGCCGCGCTGGCATTGCTGCGCCGATTCCTCGACTGGGACCGCGCCGTGCGCCGGCTCGACGAGCTCAATGCAAAGGTCGAGGACCCGACGCTGTGGGACAGCCCCAAGGCGGCGCAGGAGGTCATGCGCGAACGCCGCCGGCTCGATGAGGCGATCAATGCGACGCGCGCTATCGAGAAGGAGCGCGACGACACGGTCGAGTTGATCGAACT
>Ga0079224_100005364_pt1 | contig 16806 bp, 15 predicted proteins | sample Stecom2015_FD_80414 | JGI IMG/M metagenome (GOLD analysis project Ga0079224, IMG submission 80414) | Agricultural soil microbial communities from Utah to study Nitrogen management - Steer compost 2015 | ecosystem: Environmental > Terrestrial > Soil > Agricultural land | place: USA: Utah... | reverse complement strand
GATTCGGCGAGGGTGGGTCAGCCGCGATGGATCAGCCACGGTGGGTCAGCCGCGCACAGCCGGGCCGGCGGCGTGTTCCGCGGGTTCGATGGCGACCTGCCCCGCGCGCAACTCCTGCCCGCAGTGCCCGCACGCCTGCCGGGGGTGGAAGTCGTTGCCGCACACCGTGTGGGTGAAAACGATCGCCGGGCCATCGGGGGCGTGGAACCAGCGCTGGCCCCAGTCGATCATCAGGGCGATGACGGGGAAGAAGGCCGCGCCCTTGGCGGTGAGGCCGTAGGTGACCCAGTCGGGGCGGACCGGGTGGGGGCTGGTCTCCACCACGCCGAGATCCTCGAAGCGGCGCAACCGGTCGGCGACCATGGCGGGCGGGGCGCTGGTGCGCTCGCAGAATTCGCCGAAACGAGTGGCGCCGAGGAACAGCGCGCCGAGCATGGCGGCCGACCAGCGGTTGCCGAGCAGTTCCATGGTGTGCGGCAGCACCTGCGAGGGACGCGCGGCGGAGCGGCGGCGGCCGATGGAGGCGGGCACGCTGCGCGACCAGTCGCCGCTCGGCCCCAGCGCGGCGGCGACCTCGCGACCAGCGCTCGGGCGGCCGCAGGCGGCGCAGATCAGTCGCGGGGCGAATCGTTGCCCGCAGACGCGATGGCGCATGATCGGCAGGGCGATCTCCGATTCCGGCGCCCACTCCTGTTCCCACGCCCACATGGCCAGCAGGATCGGCCACACGCCGCGCCCGCGCGGGGTGAGCACGTATTCGTGGCGCACCGGCCGCCGCGAGTACTCGACCCGTTCGAACAGGCCGAGTTCGGTGAGCTGGGCCAGCCGGGCGGTGAGCACGGAATTGGAGATGGCGCCGTGGGCGAACCAGTCCCCGTAGCGGCGGGCGCCTTCGACCGCGAACCGCAGGATCCACAGGTTCCACTCGTCACCGAGTGCGCCGAGGGTCACCGCGATCGCGTTGTCACCGCCCGCCCGCAGCAGGGTGGGCGCGCCGTCTGCTGCCATGTCCGGCACTCTATCGACGCGTCGCGACCCGGCCCGCCTCAGCCGACGACGAAGCTGACGGTGGTGGTGGTACTGCCGCCGATGTTGAGCATGGCGGCCCGGCGCGCGTCCGCCACCTGGTAGCCGCCCGCGCCGCCGGTCACCTGACGATGGCAGTCCAGCAGCATGCGCACCCCGGTGGCGCCGACCGGATGACCGCCGCCGAGCAGGCCGCCGCTGGGGTTCATCGGCAGCCTGCCGCCGATCTCCAGCTCGCCCGCCTCGATGGCCCGCCAGCTCTGCCCCGGTTCGGTGAGGCCGAAGTGGTCGATGGCCATGTACTCGCTGGCGGTGAAGCAGTCGTGGGTCTCGATCAGATCCACATCGTCGACGCCGCTCAGCCCGGCCCGCCCGAAGGCGTCGGAGATGGCGGCGGCGACGTGCGGGAACAGCAGCGGCTGGTCGGCGCTGCGCAGCAGCTTGTCCTCCAGCGTCAGCCCGACCGTGCGGTGGCCCCAGCCGAGGATGCGCGACAGCGGCCGCGAGCGGACCTCGGGATGCGCGGCGAGATAGCGTTCGCTGACCAGCACCACGCCTGCCCCGCCGTCGGTCAGCGGGCCACAGTCGGCCTTGTGCAGGAAGCCCTCGACCACCGGGTTGGCCGTGGGGTCGTCACTGAACGATTCCGGCCCGAGTTGCCACACCCTGGTCTGGGCGTTCGGGTTGTTGCGGGCGTTGCGGGTGTTGAGTTCGGCGATACGCCACAGGTGCGCGGGGTCGACGCCGTAGCGCTTGTCGTATTCCTGGGCGACGCGGCTGAACATGTACGGCCACATGAACTTCGCGTCCTGGCCCTCGCGGCCGATCCACGCCGCGCCCGCCATGTTCCGCGCGCCCTGGTCGCCGGGCACGTTCTTCTCCAGCTCCACGCCCAGCACCAGCGCGACGTCGTAGCGGCCGGACTCGAGGTCGGCCATGGCGGCCAGGATCGCCAGCGAGCCGGAGGCGCACGCGCCCTCGTGCCGGGTGGCGGGCACCTCCCACAGCTCGGGCACGACCGAGGCGGGCATGGCGCCGAGATGCCCCTGCCCGGTGTAGACCTGCCCGAAGGCGTTGCCCAGGTGGATCACCTCGATCTCGGCCGCGGCGAAGCCCGCCGCCTCGAGCGTGCCGGTGACGACCTCGGCGGTGAGGTCGCTCAGGTCGAGCCCCTCCTTGGTCAGGTTCCGCGCGAAGTCCGACTGGTACCCGCCGGCGATCCACACCGTTTCCGAGGTCATCTTCTCGGGCGACTTCACGGGCGACTTCACGGGCGATTTCTCGGGCGAGGTCGTGGGCGATTTCTCGGGCGAGGTCGTGGGCGATTTCTTGGCCAAAACTGCACCGCTTTCCTGCTGGTAGAGCCTCGGTACGCACTACTTCAACTAACAGAGTGTAGACGTCCGAGGCTCTCCTGCCCAGCCCCGGCCGCGAAACGACCCCCGTCTTGACAAGCGCGACCCGGGATAGTCACTCTCTTAGTTGTAGAACAACCGGCGATATCGCACCGCTGTCGTGGCGTGCGAGCCGCCGCATGTCGAAAGGCGGAAAAGGTATGGATGTCGAAGTGGTCGGACGGTTGCTGTCGACTCTGCCCGAGGACGACGACCACCCCTACCGGACCGGCCCGTGGCGGCCGCAGACCACCGAGTGGAAGGCCGACGACCTCCAGGTGGTCTCCGGCGAGATCCCGCACGATCTCGACGGGGTCTACCTGCGCAACACCGAGAATCCGCTGCACCCGGCCATCAAGAACTACCACCCGTTCGACGGCGACGGCATGATCCACGTCGTCGGCTTCCGGGACGGAAAGGCCTTCTACCGCAACCGCTTCGTGCGCACCGACGGCCTGCTGGCCGAGAACGAGGCGGGCAAACCGCTGTGGGCAGGCATGGCCGAGATGCCGGACTGGGCCGTGCGCGAGGACGGCTGGGGCGCGCGCCGCCGGATGAAGGACGCCTCGAGCACCGATGTGACCGTGCACCGCGGCCGCGCGCTGACCAGCTTCTGGCAGTGCGGCGATCTCTACCGCGTCGACCCCTACACCGCCGAGACGCTGGGCAAGGAGGACTGGAACGGCGGCTTCCCCTTCCACTGGGGCGTCTCCGCGCACCCGAAGGTCGACGAGGCCACCGGCGAGCTGCTGTTCTTCAACTACAGCAAGGAGGCGCCGTACATGAAGTACGGCGTGGTCGACGAGAACAACGACCTGGTCCACTACATCGACGTCCCGCTGCCCGGCCCGCGCCTGCCGCACGACATGGCCTTCACCGAGAACTACGCGATCCTCAACGATCTGCCGCTGTTCTGGGATCCCGCCCTGCTCGAGCACGACATCCACCTGCCGCGCTACCACCGCGACATGCCGTCGCGCTTCGCGGTGATCCCGCGCCGCGGCCAGACCTCCGACATCAAGTGGTTCGAGGCCGACACCACCTACGTCCTGCACTTCACCAACGCCTACGAGGACGGCGACGAGATCGTCATGGACGGCTTCTTCCAAGGCGATCCCGAACCGTCGGCCGACGGCATCACCGACAAGTGGGAGCGCGCCTTCCGCTTCCTGGCCCTCGACCACCTCCAGACCCGGCTGCACCGCTGGCGGTTCAACCTGGTCACCGGCCAGGTGAAGGAGGAGCGGCTCAGCGAGCGGATCACCGAGTTCGGCATGATCAACGGCGCGCACGGCGGTCGCGAGCACCGCTACATCTACGCCGCCACCGGCAAGCCCGGCCGCTTCCTGTTCGACGGCCTGGTCAAGCACGACGTGCGGACCGGCGCGGAGGAGCACTTCGCCTTCGGCGACGGCGTGTTCGGCAGCGAGACCTCGATGGCCCCGCGCGTGGGCAGCACCGCCGAGGACGACGGCTACCTGGTCACCCTGACCACCGACATGAACGACGACGCCTCCTACTGCCTGGTCTTCGACGCCGCACGGGTGGGCGACGGCCCGGTCTGCAAGCTGCGACTGCCCGAGCGCATCTCCAGCGGCACCCACTCGGCCTGGGCCTCCGGTGCGGAGCTGCGCCGCTGGCGCGAGACCGACACCGCTGCCGAGGCCGTCGGCCTGTAATCCGCCACCCACCATCGACCGGAACGGAATCCTCTTGTCCCAGTTCGCTTCCGACGTCTACGTCTACGACGCCGTGAGAACCCCGAAGGGCCGGGTGAAACGCGACGGCGGCACCCTGGCCGCCGTGCCCGCCTACGAGTTGCTGGCGACCACGCTGCGAGCGCTGGCGGCGCGCGGCCTCGACGCCCAGCGGGTCGAGGACGTGGTCATCGGCACCAGCACCGCGGCGGGTGAGCAGGGCGGCGACGTCGCCCGCGCCGCGGCGCTGTGGGCGGGCTGGCCGGATTCCGTGCCCGGCGGCGTGGTCTCACGGCTGTGCTGCTCGGGCCTGGACGCCATCGGCACGGCCGCAGCCAAGGTCGCCTCGGGAATGCACGACCTCGTCGTCGCCGGCGGCGTTGAATCGATGTCACGGGTGCCGATGCTGTTCGACAAGCCCGCATTCGCCTTCGAGGGCGAACTCCAGGACCGCACCGGGTACGTGACCATCGGAGTCTCGGCCGATCTCACCGCCGCCGACGCCGGTTTCACCCGCGACGAACTCGACGGCTACGCCGTGCGCTCGCACCATCGCGCGGCCGCGGCCCCGCCGTCGGCCGCGATCGTCCCCGTCGTTTCCGGCGAGTCGGTGCTGCTCGCCCAGGATGAAGGAGCACGAAGCGATGCCACACTCGAAGCATTCGCCGCGCTGCCTGCCCTTTTCGGGCAAGACCCGTCCTGGGAGCGCCTCGCCCGGCAACTGCCAGGCTCCCGGCGCCCGGAAGGCGGATTGCACACGATCGGCACCGCTCCCCAGCTCGCCGACGCCGCCTCCGCCGTCGTACTCGGCTCCGCCCGAGCAGGCGAGGCCACCGGCCGCGTCCCGGTGGCCCGCATCGCGGGCGTGGCACAGACCGCGGTCCGCTCACCCCGCCTCACCGCGTCCGTGCAGGCAGCTCGGGACGCCATCGCCCGTGCGGGCATCACCGCCGACCGGCTCGACGTCGCCGAGGTCAACGAGTCGTTCGCGGTGTCGCCGCTGCTGCTGACCCGCGAACTCGGACTCGACCAGGATCTGGTGAATCCGAACGGCGGCGCGGTCAGCACCGGCCATCCGCTCGGCGCCACCGGCGGCATCCTGCTGGCCGACGCGCTCGCCCAGCTCGAGCGCGTCGACGGCGAATACGGTCTGCTCGCCATTCCCGGCGGGCTTGGTCTCGGCGCGGCGATCGTGGTCCAGCGCATCCGGCGCTGACCCGCGCTCCGGCGACGGCGTTCACTGCGATCGCGTTCACGGGGGCCGCGATTCACCGGGGCCGGAGTAGCCGCTCGGTGAGGTGACGGACGAGAGTTCCCGTGCTCGCGGGCGGGGCCTGCCCGGCGAGCAGGTGCCTGCGCACGGCGGCGAGCGGCAGGTCGATCACCGCGAAGGCGAGCTGATCCGCGGGCAACCCGGTCGTCTCGGCGAGCCTGTCGACGATGCTCGCGACGATCCGCTGCTGGGTTGTCTCGATCGCCGCCAGGTCGGCCCGCGCCTGCTCGGACCAGCTGTCGGGTTCGAAGGCGCGCACCCCGGCGTGCAGCACCGCCGCCCGCCCGGGCGCGCGCCCGCACCACCGCACGATCCACTCCCCCGCGGCTGCCACCGAACGCGGCGAGGGGTCGGGGCCGAGCGCGTCGAGGTACCCGGCGTGGAAGGCGCGCAGTGTCGTCGTCCACACGGCGGCCAGCAGCGCGGGGCGGTCGGCGAAGCGGTGGTAGACCGACCCACTCGGCGCGCCCACCGCCCGCGCTACCGCGCTCATGGTGACCGCACGCGCCCCACCCTCGGCGAAAAGCGTTGCGGCGGCGTCGATGAAGTCGTCCTCGCGGTGTTTCGCCGGTCTACCCACGTACCAGAGGATATGCTCTAATACGTTTTGGAGGACAGTCTCCGAAACGGGAGCAGTGCGTATGCAGACCGACATCTCGACCACCGTGCTCACCGCCGGAGACGGCGGACGCTTCGCCGTCACCCGGCTCGGCCAACCGGGGAGCCACAATCCGGTGGTGCTGATCCCCGGCCTGTTCACCGGCCGCCGATTCTGGCTCTCGGACAAGGGCGTCGGCCTGGCCGCGCACCTGGCGGCCCGCGGATTCGGCTGCTGGATCGTCGAACGCCGGGGCATCGGCGCCTCCCGCATCACCGAGGGCGGGCGGGCACGCACCGGGCTCGACGAACACCTGCGCCACGATCTGCCCGCGCTCCAGCGCCACATCGCCGAATCCGACGACCGGCCCGCCTTCCTGATCGGCCACTCCTTCGGCGGGGTGCTGGCCGCGCGAGCCGCGGCCGAGACGCTCGACCGCGATCGCCTGGCGGGCCTGGTGCTGCTGGCCGCGCAGTGCGAGGTCGGCCTGCGCGCGCTGACGCCCCCGGCAAGCCACCTGCTGCGCGCCGCGGCCACGCTCACCGGCCGCTTCCCGGCCAGGCGGCTGGGTCTCGGCAGCGACGACGAACCGGCCGCCGCACTCACCGACGCCTGCGCGTGGGTGACCGGCACCCGTCGCTCGGGCGGCTTCCTGCCGAGCCTGACCCGAATCCGCGTCCCCGCGCTCGGTTTGGTGGGCGCGGGCGATCGGTCCGACCCGCCGGAGGGCTGCCGCCGTTTCCTCGCCCATCTGTCCGGTGCGGACACCACCTTTCGGATCGCCGGGCGCGGCACCGGTTTCGCGCGCGATTACGGCCACGCCGGCCTGGTGGTCGATCCGGCTGCGCGCGCGGAGATCTGGCCGCTGGTGACGGACTGGCTGCTCGCCCGCGCCGCCTGATCCGCCCCGATCCTCCCTTTTCCCGGTCGATCTCACCCGTTTCGGGTGAGGTGCGGTCGCGCGCGATGTGGCTGGATGAGCACGACCGGTGTGCGTTCGGCACCGGTCGGGGGTTCGCGCTCGCCTCATCGACACGCGCACAGGCGCGCCGAGCGCATCCGAGAGCTTTTCCGTTCGATCCCGACTCGACTGGAGCCCGATGACTCGCACGCACGCGTTTCCGGCCACGCTCACCGCGCTGACACTGGCCGCCACCGGAATGTTCGGCACCGCTGTCTGTTCGGCGACACCGTTTCCGGGGGAGGTGAACGCGGGCGGGGTGCGGGTCGTCGCGTCGGTCGACGACAACCACTGGTTGCTCGCGGGCGACACCGCGCTCGGGGTGCCGTTCGCGCACGCGGCCAAGGTGTCGGGCAATTTCTCGGTGAACATGCAGGGGGCCAGGATTCGCGGCGGCGAGATCGTGGCGGGCTACCTGGTGGGCTGCGCGGTCGACGTGTCCGAGGGCATCGGCATCGCCATCGTCCCGGAAATCGGCGCGGGCTACGAGATCTCGCCGACCATCGGCGGTGAGGCGGGCATCGAGTTCGGGCTCGCACTCGACGCGCCGCCGGAGGTCGCGATCGGGTTCGGCGGATACGGCGAGCTCGGGCAGACCTTCGGCGTGGAGGGCGCGCTCGGCGGCGAACTCGCGGTCGGCCTGGCTCCCGGCACCGTGACGGCCCTGCCCATCGGCGCGGCGGCACTGGACGCCGAATCCACCTTCCCCTTCACCTTCGCCCACACCACCACCCCGCTGCACGTCAGCGGCTGTCTCGGCCCCGCCTCGGCCATGCCGTTCGTCAGCGCGCGCGTCGAAACCACCGGCAGCACCCTGCAAACCACCGGCTACGGCGACGCCTTCAGCTTCTGACCGGTGGACGGGGCGGGAACTCACCCCGCCCCGGCCATCGGCAGGCACATCGACGCCCGCCCGCGACCCTTCGCACCGGTGGCCGCCGTCCTCGTCGTCGGCGCGGGCCGGAGCCGGGTCGAGCGTGATTCCGGCGACCGCGGCGGCTTCGTCGTGGTGGCACCGGGCAGCATCGCGGCCGGGGCCGGGCAGGCGTTTCCCGCCGTCCGATCCCGGGAGACACCGGCGCCGGAACCTCCTGCGACCAACTCCGCCCGCGAACGTCAGGTGTCGAACTAGGCTTCGGCTCGTCGAGCCCGCCCAGCAGGTGTCCCCGGCTGCCGGGCTCCACCGGGCCGTCGCCACCGTTCGCCGGCGGCCCGTGGTTTTCGAGAACAGGAGCTTGCATGTCCGACCTCCAGCGCTATGACGGCCGTCGTGTCCTCGTCACCGGCGGCGGATCCGGGATCGGTCAGGCGACCGTCCTGCGCATCCTGCGGGAGGGCGGCCGGGTGGTCGCCGCCGACATCAGCGACGCGGGGCTGAAGGACACCGTGGCCAAGGCCGGAGCGCACGCGGAACGGTTGAACACCGTCACGGTGGATGTCGCCGAGGAGGAATCGGTGCGGGCCGGGGTGGGCGAGGCCGTGCGACTGCTCGGCGGGTTGGACACCCTGGTCAACGCGGCGGGCATCCTGCGCTCGCAGCACTTCGAGCAGACCACGCTCGCCGAGTTCGAACAGGTGCTCCGGGTGAATCTGGTCGGCACCTTCCTGGTGATCCGGGAGGCGATCCCGGCGTTGCGCGAGGGCGCCCAGCCCGCGGTGGTGAATTTCAGTTCGACCTCGGCGGCGTTCGCCCACCCGTACATGTCGGCCTATGCCGCGTCCAAGGCGGGCGTGCAGGCCATGACGCACGCGCTGGCCTCCGAATTCGCCAAGCAGGGCATCCGTTTCAACTCGGTCCAGCCCGGTTCGATCTCCTCCGGGATGACCGACGGCAGCGGCGAGTCCAAGCAGAGCGTGGGCCCCGGCCTGCCCTCGGACGCGGACTTCTCACTGTTCGGCAAGGTCCTGCCCGCCCTCCCGCTCGACGGCGGCGCGATCTTCGCCGGGCCGGAAGCGGTGGCCGCGGTCGTGGCCATGCTCGGCTCCCCCGACGCCTTCTTCGTCACCGGCACGGAGGTGCGCGTCGACGGCGGCTCCCACATGTGACCGCCGTCGAGCCACTCATCCCGCCAGCACCGCCGCGAGCTGATCGGGGTGCGTCACCTGCGGATGGTGCCCGGCGCCGTCGATGACGTCGACGCGTGCCCTGGCACCGAGCCGGGCCAGCACGTCCGCCGCCGAGGGGGCGAGCGGGTCCCGCGATCCGACCACGATGTGCACCGAACCGGGGAACGCGGCGAGCCGTTCGGCCAGGTCCGCGTGCCAGGCGCGGTCGGCGGCACGGCGGAGCAGGCGGCCGACGCGCCGGGCCACCCCGGGACGGCGGAGGTCCGCCACGCTGGTCGCCACCTCGTCGGCGTGGGCCGGCGAGCCGGTGAGCCGCCGGGACAATGTCTTCGGGCCGACGTGCCGCAGGTAGCGGCTCGCCGCCGCGCCCACCAGGACACCAGGTGCGGGTTGCAGGAAGAACGGGGCGACGAGGACGAGTTCCCCGACGCGGCCGGGTCGCCCGCTCGCCGCTTCCACCGCAGCCGCCGAGCCGATCGAGTGGCCGATGATCCGGCGCCTGCCGAGCAGCAGTTCGTCGAGCCAGCCGGGCCAGTCGCCGAGGTCGCCGCTGCTCATGCCGAGGCCGGGCAGATCGGCCACCGCCGTGTCGGTGGTGGCGGCGGCGACCAGGGACCAGGTGTCGGCATTCACCGGAAGCGGCGGCAACACGAGGGTTTTCGCGTCCTCGGGGCCGAGGAGGAAGGTGCGCACGCCTGCGCGCTCGGTGAACCGGCGTTCGAGACCGTGGTCGCCTGCCGCGCCGAAACGGTGCGCGGCGAGGTGATCGGCCCACCGGTGGATGGCGGGCATGGTGGCGGGCTTGATCAGCCCGTGCCGCGCGGCGAACTCGTCGGCGGGACCGGTCGGGTACCGGTCGGCGGACAGGAAGCCGACGGTCTCCGGGTCGGCCTTGGTCAGCGCGGGCGGCAAGCGCCGGACCACGGCGACCGGGATGCGCGCTCGCGGCACCGGAACCCGGTAGTGCTCGCCGACCTCGCGCAGCAGGTCCGGCAGCGGTGGGGTGTCGTCGTCGAGCACCCAGTAGGAGCGGTCCGCGGTCTCGGGATCGGCGGGCAGCCTCGCCATGAACCGCGCCACGTAGTCGACCGGGATCACCGGCACGAACGTGTCGGCATCGCCGGGCCGCGCCGCCATCTCGCCCCGCCACAGCAGGCGGAAGCTGTCCGCCAGGCCGAGATACTGATCGGATTCGCCGGTCGCGGCCACCCCGCTCACGGTGGACGGGTTCACCACCGTCCACCGCACGCCGAGCCGCCGCGCCTCCCGCCGCACCACGGCATCGGCCTCGACCTTGGACGCCTCGTACGGCCCGAGGTCGCGGTAGACCCGCCGGGTGTGTTCCGCGCTCCACTCCACCGCATCGTTCCGCTCGGCGACGCGATAGCCCGATACGTGCACCAGCCGTTCCAGGCCGGGTAGCGCGGCGGCCATTTCGACGATCGCGCGGGCGCTGTCGACATTGGCCTTACGCGCCTGCTCCCGCGACATCCCGAACCGGTAGGCCCCGGCGCAGTTGTAGATCTCGGTGATGCCGTCCAGCCGGGTGGTGCCGATACCGAGTCCGGGGGCATCGAAATCCACTGGCACCGAGTCGGGCAGGTCCGCGCAGCCGTGCCCGGCCAGCCACTCGAACAGTTTCTGCCGCGACGCCTGCGACCGGCAGGCGACGAGCACCGCGACCCCGTCGCCGAGCAGTGTCGCGGTCAGATGGCGGCCGAGGAAACCGGTGGCGCCGAACACCAGCGCCCGCCTGGTCATGCCTGTCCCCCGGCCGCGCCGACGGCCTCGTCGAGCAGTGCGCCGAGCACTCCGGCCGCGCTGCGCATCGGCTGCGCGTCCCGCATGGCGCGGCTGACCACCATCGCGCCCTCCACCGTGCTGACCACCGTCTCCGCCAGCTCCCGCGCCCGTCCCGGCGCCAGCCCGGAATCGGTGAGGTAGTCGGCGACCGGCGCGATCCACGACTCGTAGGCCAGCGCGCATGCCGAGCGCAGCCGGTCGCTGTGCGCGCCCATCTCCAGCGTCACCACCGACACCGGGCAGCCCAGCTCGTAGTTCCCGTCGACCAGCAGCCCGGACAACACCTCGAGCACCCGCCCGATCACCCGCCCAGGACCGGGCTCGCTCGCCGTGGTCTGCGCGATCAGCGCGCGGAACTCCTCGGACGCCCGGGCGATGGCCTGTTCGGCCAGTTGCTCCTTGCCTTCCGGGAAGTGGAAGTACATCGATCCCTTCGGCACCCCGGACTGCTCGAGCACCGTATTGATCCCGGTGCCCGCGTAGCCCCTGGACTGGATCAGCCCCAGCATGACCTCGACCATCCTGGCGCTCGTCGCCTCGCCTTTTCGTATCCCTGCCATCACCTGATAGTAGACCGGTCTATTTTTGTCGTCCAGCACGGGGCTCCCCGACGCCGGTCGGCCGCGGGGGCTCAGGGCAGCGGACGGAAAGTCTTCCGGTACGCGCCAGGGGTGACCCCGACGGTCTGGACGAACTGCGCCCGGAAATTGCTCGTCGAAGCGAAACCGACCTGCCCGGCGATGCGGTCGACGGTGTAGTCGGTGGTCTCCAGCAACTCCTGAACGTGCCGGATGCGCACGCCCGCGACCCACTGGATGGGGCTCTGCCCGGTCTCCTCGGCGAAACGCCTGGTGAGAGTGCGCACACTCATCCCGGCGACGGCGGCGATCTCGGCCAGGGCCGGGTTGCGGTGGGCGTTGTCCTCGATCCAGGCCAGCACCCGCTCGAGGGTGGCGGTGCGGAAGATCGGGCGGTTGCGCAGGATGTACTGGGACTGGCCGCCGGTGCGCTGCAAGGGCGTCACCGAGAGCCGGGCGGTGTCGGCGGCCACGGCGACGCCGTAGTCCTTACCGACGATGTGCAGGCACAGATCGAGCCCCGCCGCCGCGCCCGCCGAGGTCAGCACACTGCCGTTGTCGGTGTAGAGCACATCCGGGTCGACCCGCACCGCCGGATAGCGGCGGGCGAGGTCGGCGGCGGCCAGCCAGTGCGTGGTGGCGGCCCTGCCGTCGAGCAGTCCCGCCTCGGCCAGGACGAACGCGCCCACACAGATGGAGGCCACGCGGGAACCGCGGTCCACCGCGGCGCGCAGGGCGTCGAGCACCTCCGGGTCGGTGGGCCGGGTCGGCTCGTCCAGGCCGGGGACGACGACCAGATCGGCGCGGTCGAGCGCGTCCAGACCGGCGTCGACGGTCAGGCGCAGCGGCCCGGCGCTGATCCGCTGCTTCGGACCGGCGACCACGACGCGATAGCCCGCGCGCCCGTCCGGCAGGCGCACCCGTCCGAACACCTCGATCGGCGTGGCCAGATCGAAGGCGATCGCATCGTCGAGCAGCAGGACGGCCACCGTGTACATGCCCGGACCGTAGCGGGCATCTGCGCCCGCCATCGGGCCCAGAGCGCCGCCTGGCCGGATTCAGGTGTTTTGTGGCCGGATCGCCACTGCTGCCGCCCGGCACGCGCGGGCGAGCATAGGGGCACGCACCAACGGAAGGATCTCCATGCCCCGAATCTCCACACCCCGGATCCTCATGCCACGGATCTCCGAGCCACGGCCACATCCGCGATTCGTCCGGTTCGACGGCCTCGATCGGCTCGACCCGGTCACCTCCGGTGCATCGGGGCTCACCGCCGCCGGCACACCGGAAGTCACCCTGGGCGAACGGATCGGCGCGTGACCGGTTTCCTGCTGTCGATCCACGTCCTCGCCGCCATCCTGGCCATCGGCCCGGTCGCCGTCGCGGCCAGCATGTATCCGCCCGCCGTGCGCGCGGCGCACCGCGAACCCGGCGATGCCCGCAAGGCCGCGGTCGTCGCCGTGCTGCACCGGATCACGCGCGTCTACGCCGTCATCGGCGTGCTCGTCCCGGTGTTCGGGTTCGCCACCGGCATGAGTCTGGGGGTGCTGAGCGACGCCTGGCTCATCGTCTCGATGGTCCTCACCGCCACGGCCGCCGGACTGCTCATGGGCGTGATCCTGCCCGCCCAGGAATCGGCGCTGGCCCGCGTCCAGGCGCCGGTGGGCGTTACCGCCGAGCCGCCGCGCAGCCGCTCGCGCGCCGACGACGCCGTGCCGCTGGACCGGCTCAGCGCCCGCCTCGGTATGTCCACCGGCGTGTTCAACCTGCTGTGGGCGATCGTCGTCGTGCTGATGATCTTCCGGCCTGGCTCCACCACCGGGGCGGGACTGTGATCGCGCGGTGAGAGCTGTTGGGGGACGGTATCTTCGGCCCGTGCTGCGCGAAATCGGCTGGGGCGCGATGATCTTTCGGTAGCCGAACTACAGCTACACGGAAAGCTCGAAAGGAACGTCGGACATGTTGTCGCAAGCCACCATCCGTACCCACCGCCGGGAGGTCGTCGCATGAGCACGGCGCAGGAACGTTTCGCCGGCGGCACCGCCGTCATCACCGGCGCGGGTTCGGGGATCGGCGAGGGTCTGGCCCGGTACGCGGCCTCCATCGGGATGCGGGTGGTGGTCACCGATGTCGACGCCGAACGGGCCGCCACCGTCGCCGACGACATCGTGGCGCAGGGGCAGCAGGCCGAGGCCCAGGTACTCGACGTGACCGACGCCGAGGCCTTCGAGAAGCTCGCCGTCGACGTCTACGCGCGCTACGGCAGCGTGGAACTGCTGATCAACAACGCGGGGCTGGAGACAGCGGGCGTGCTCTGGGAGATCCCGGTGGAACGCTGGCGTCACGTGATGAACGTCAACGTGGACGGCGTCTTCCACGGCATCAGGGCCTTCGTGCCGAAGATGATCGAGGCGGGCACCCCGGCCACGGTGGCGAACATGTCCTCGGTCGGCGGCGTGCTCACCCAGGCGTTGCAGACGCCCTACATCGTGAGCAAGCACGCGATCGTCGCGCTCACCGAGAACCTGCATCAGGAGGTCGCGCTGGCGGGCGCGCCCATCCAGGTCACCGTACTGTTGCCGTACTCGGTGCGCAGCCGGATCTTCGTCGACGCCCAGGCCGCCGCGCCCAGCGGCAACGCCGCCGCCGACAAGATGTTCGAGGTGCTGCACAACCTCGGCGAGACCGCGGGCATGGACCCGATCGACGCGGCGCGGAACATGTTCGCCGACATCGCCGCGGGCGAGTTCTGGGGCTTCACCGACAAGGACTTCGGCCTCGGCGCGCTCGGCCACCGCGCGGAGACACTGCGCGAACGCCGCGCGCCCGCGCCGCCCATGACGTTCTGAGGCCCGGACTTCCGCACACCTCCGGGTGACCGGGTGCACAGTATCGGCAAACGCCGGGCTACTGTGCTCTGGCCGACACGACAGCGCCGCGGCCATCCGCCACCACGGCCGACGCCGCGGCGCTGTCGCCAACCGTCGGCGCGCTCGGCCGAAAGGAACACGATGCCCGACCACGAGACCACCCTCGCCCGCACGATCGCCACCGCACGATCGCAGACCGTGGGAGACCTGCTGCGACGCAGCGCCCAGCGCTTCCCGGAGCGGCTGGCGATCGCCGACGCCGAGCGCAGGCTGACCTACCGCGAATTCGACGCCGTGGTGAACCGGGTGGCCAACGCGCTGATCGCGCGCGGCATCGGCAAGGGCGACGCGGTGGCGCTGCTGTCGCGCAACTCCAGCCAGTACGCGGTGCTCACGCTGGCGCTGGCCCGGGTCGGCGCGCTGCTCGTGCCGATCAACTTCATGCTCGGCGCCGAGGAGATCGCCTACATCCTGCGCCATTCCCGGGCCAGGGTGTTCGTCGCGCAGGACGGTCTGCTCACGGTCGCGAACGCGGCCGTCGAGGCAGGCGAACATCGGCCAGAGGTGCTGGTCCGCATCGGCGGCACGGCCCCCGACGAGCGGTGGAGCGCCTACGAGGCCTGGGAGGCCCACACCGACGACTCCGACCCCGGCGTGCCGGTGGGCAACGACGAGCCGATCCGCCTGATGTACACCAGTGGCACCGAGTCGCGACCGAAAGGCGTTCTGCTGTCCAGCAAGTCGCTGATCAGCCAGTACGTCAGCGCGGTGGTCGACGGCGGGATGTCCGGCGACGACATCGAGGTGCACGCCCTGCCGCTCTACCACTGCGCGCAGATGGACTGCTTCCTGCTGCCCGACATCTACCTCGGCGCCTCCAGCATCATCCTGTCCGGTCCCGACCCGGCGACGGTGCTGGCCACCATCGAGCGCGAGCGGGCCACCAAGTTCTTCGCCCCGCCGACGGTGTGGATCGCGCTGTTGCAGTCGCCGCGCTTCGCCGAGACCGACCTGTCCTCGCTGACGAAGGGGTATTACGGCGCCTCCCCCATGCCGGTGGCGGTGCTCGAGCAGATCCGCACCGCGCTGCCGGGGCTGTCGCTGTGGAACTTCTACGGCCAGACCGAGATGTCGCCGGTGGCGACCATCCTGCGGCCACACGAACAGCTCGCCCACGCGGGCTCGGCCGGCCGCCCGGCCCTGCACGTGGAGACGATCATCGTCGACGACGAGGACAACCCGCTGCCACCGGGCGAGCTGGGCGAGATCGTGCACCGCAGCCCGCACGCCACCCTCGGCTATCTCGACGACGAGGCCAAGACCGCCGAGGCCTTCCGCAACGGCTGGTTCCACTCCGGCGACCTGGGCATCATGAGCGAGGACGGCTACCTCAGCGTGGTCGACCGCAAGAAGGACATGATCAAGACCGGCGGCGAGAACGTGGCCAGCCGCGAGGTGGAGGAGGCCCTCTACACGGTCACGGGCGTGGCCGAGGCGGCCGTCTTCGGCACCCCGCACCCCACCTGGATCGAGGCGGTGACGGCGGTGATCGTCGCCCAGGACGGCCACGAGCTCACCGAGGAGCGGGTGATCGACGAGCTGCGCCCCCGGCTGGCCGGCTTCAAGCTGCCCAAGCGGATCGTGTTCACCGACGAGCTGCCCAAGAACCCGAGCGGCAAGATCCTCAAGCGCGAACTGCGGCAGCGCTTCGCCGAGCACGCGCACTGAGCACGCGCATCCGACCGGGCCGGGCCGCTCTCCGCGAGGTGAGCGGCCCGGCCCGCGTGCGGCCCCGGTCGAGGAGCATCAGCTCAGGACTTCGTTCAGCTTGCCGGTGGCCACGTCGAAGACGAAGCCGCGCAGCGAGGTGGTCTGGGTGACGAACGGGCTGTTCTCGATGCGCGCGAGCGACTGGCGCACGTCCTCCTCCACATCGGGGAATGCCTCGGCCGACCAGTTCGGCTTGATGCCGGTCTCGTCCTGGATGGCGCGCTTGAACTCGTCGTCGGTGAAGGTCAGCATGCCGCAGTCGGTGTGGTGGATCAGGATGATCTCGGTGGTGCCGAGCAGGCGCTGGCTGATCGCCAGCGAGCGGATCTCGTCGTCGGCGACCACGCCACCCGCGTTGCGGATGACGTGCGCCTCGCCGTCCTTCAGGCCGAGGATGCGGTAGACGTCGAGCCGGGCGTCCATGCACGCCACCACGGCGACGTGCTTGCTCGGCGGCAGCGGCAGCGGACCGCTGAAGGTCGCCGCGTATTCGGCGTTGTTGGCCAGGTACTCGTCGGTCACGCTCATGAATCGCGCCTTCCTCTATCAGGGGAATCTGGGACTTGCGCGTACGGATCGACAGTTGCCCGCGACAGGGGCAGGGGCAAGAGATTCGCGCAGCTCGAGCGGAATGCCCTGGACGAGACGCCCCGGAGGAGATGCCCTGGAAAAGATGCCCTGGAAAAGATGCCCTGGAAAAGATGCCCTGGAGAAGATGCCTTGGAGAAGATGCCTTGGAAGGATGTCCCGGAGGAGCTACCCGGCGAGG
>Ga0079224_100005363_pt1 | contig 16809 bp, 16 predicted proteins | sample Stecom2015_FD_80414 | JGI IMG/M metagenome (GOLD analysis project Ga0079224, IMG submission 80414) | Agricultural soil microbial communities from Utah to study Nitrogen management - Steer compost 2015 | ecosystem: Environmental > Terrestrial > Soil > Agricultural land | place: USA: Utah... | reverse complement strand
GGCGGCCTGGCTGCGCATCGCGCCCGGGAAGAGCCGGGGTCCGAAGCGTCTCTCGAGCGCCGCGGCCAGGTCGCGCGCGATCCTCGACGGCGGGTCTGCTTCGGCGAGCGGGGCATGCTCGTGCGGAGGCGATGCAGGCAACTTTCGCTCCATGCTTCGTCCGTCCGCGATCAGATGGAATCGGGCGTGCGCAGGGTTCGTTGTCCGGTGCGCTCCGCGCGCCGCTCGTCGCGGAAGCTTCGCACGGGCGCCCGCGTGACGCCCTGCGGGCCGACGACCCACGAGAGGGGCCGCCGCTCCGTGCCGACCGCCTGCTGCAGCAGCGTGAGCCCCTCGATCAGCGCGTCCGGCCGAGGCGGGCACCCCGGCACGTACACGTCGACCGGCATGAAGCTGTCGACGCCCTGCACGACGCTGTACACGTCGAACATGCCGCCCGAGTTCGCGCACGAGCCCATCGAGATGACCCAGCGAGGCTCCATCATCTGCTCGTAAAGCCGGCGGATGACGGGCGCCATTTTCCTGAAGACGGTCCCCGAGATGACGATCAGGTCGGCCTCCCGCGGCGTCGCGCGAATCACCTCCGCGCCGAATCGCGCAATGTCGAACTTGCTCGTGAAAGACGTCGCCATCTCGACGTAGCAGCAGGACAGCCCGAAGTTGAACGGCCAGATCGAGTACTTGCGGGACCACGCGGCGAGATCCTGCAGCTTGCTCAGGAACACGTTGCGCTGCATCGCCTCTTCCTGAACGGAATCGTGGCTCCGATTCGGCTGCGCAGGGGACCGCGCCGGCGGTGCCCCTTCGGGGTCGCTCAGCCACCAACGCATTGGCTCTCCGTCATGCTTCGCCTCCGAATCCTGGTGCCGGGGCCGGCGCGGCGGGCGCGGGCGAGCCGGCCGGGGCTGCGCGAACGCGCCCTCGCCGGCGCGCGGCGCGGTGCCGTTCGGACGGCGCCCAGTCGAGCGCGCCGATTCGCCACAGATAGGCGAGCGCGGCGATCAGCACGGTGATGAAGATCGCGATCTCGATGAACGGGGCCCATCCCCCGTCGCGGCCGATCACCGCCCACGTGATGATGAACACCGCTTCGATATCGAAGATCACGAAGAAGACCGCGACCATGTAGAACTTCGCATGGATGCGAAAACGGGCCCGGTGAACCGGCACGACACCCGACTCGAACGGGTCGCCGGTCGCACGCTCGAAGTGACGCTCGCCGAGCCAGTGCGACGCGGCGAGGATGCCGCCGACCAGCACGAGCGCGGCCGTGATATAGACGGCCAGGGGCCACACCGCATCCACAGACCAACCTCCGGCGAGCCGACCTCTCGGGACGAGACCGATGCAAGCTTGGTGCCATGCGCTGCCGGGGCACGGTCTCGCGGTTGGCGAAAAAGGATTCGAGGTCTTCGGACGGCCGCGCCGGAAATGGCCCGTCGAGTCGCTTAGTTGACTGAACGCGGGAAATTTCCGGATCAGAATGAATTCGGAGAGATACGCATGAGACGATGGCCTTTGAAATACCACCTTTCCCGGCGAGACGAGCTCGAGACGGAGCTGTTCGAGCTGTGCCTGCGATTACGCCGGCCGCGCGAGCCCCGGTGGATCGCGGTGAGCCGGGAGGCGGGACCCGGTCCCGATTGCGAGGACCGCACCGTCCGGCGCTGCTACATCGCGCCCGGGTACCTCGCGGATTTCGATCTCCCGCGCCTGCTCGAGGCGGACGAGCACGCCAGCGCGCTGCTTCGTGCGCTGAACGAGGCAGCGCTGCTCCTCTATTTCTTCACGAAAAGCGGTCTCGACGCCGCCGGTAATCGCCGCCTGCCGTCCTGAGGCGAGGCGGCCCCGGCGGGCGCAAAGCGGCCCTGCATCGAAGCCGGGAATCGGTAGACTTGCGTCTTCGCTCGATTCTCGGAATCCGGCATGGCATTGAAAAGACCGCGATGGCCGGGCGGCCGGCTCGTCACGCTCGAGGTCGCCTCGAAGGTGCTCGCCGACAATCCGCTGGGCGACCCGCACGTGCGCGAGCTGGACGTCTGGCTTCCGCCGGGATACGACGAGGGCGCGGCGAGCGGCCGCGGCAAGCGCTATCCGGTTCTGTTCGATCTCGCCGGCTACACCGGCTCCGGAAAATCGCACACCGCGTGGAAGAGCTTCGACGAGAACGTGCCCGAGCGCGCGGCCAGGCTGATCGCGGAGCGCAAGATGCCGCCGTGCATTCTCGTCTTCCCCGACTGCTTCACCGCCTACGGCGGCAATCAGTACGTGAATTCCCCGGGGGTCGGCCGCTACGCGGATTACCTGACCCGCGAGCTCATTCCGCTCGTCGACCGCGAGTTCCGCACGCTCGCGGACCGGCGCCATCGAGGCTGCTTCGGCAAGTCGTCAGGCGGCTACGGCGCGCTGCTTCACGGCATGAAGCACACGCGTTACTGGGGCGCCGTCGCGAGCCACGCGGGGGACGCGTATTTCGATTTCGCGTACCGCTTGGACTGGCCCGCGACGCTCGACGAGCTCGCCAAGTATCGGGCGAGGCCCCGCCGCGAGGGGCCGGTCGACGTCCGCACCGATCTCGCGACGCCCGAAGGGGGCGTCGACGACGGCCGAATCCGCCGTTTTCTCGAGGCCATATGGCGCAAGCCGAACCCGACCGGCGCCGAGGTGCATTGCCTCATGTATCTCGGCATGGCGGCCACCTACGACCCGGACCCGGAGGATCCGCGGCGGCTGCGGGTGCCGTTCGATCTCGAGACGGGGGAGCTGATTCCGGAGCGCTGGCGGCAATGGCTGCGCCACGATCCGATCCATCTCGTCGAGCGTTTCGCGAAGAACCTGAAGACGTTGCGGGGAATTTACCTCGACTGCGGCTGGCGCGATCAGTACCGGCTCCACTACGGCGCCCGGATTCTGTCGCGCCGGCTCACGGAGCACGGCGTCGAGCACGTGTACGAGGAGTTCGACGGCACGCACTCGGGCATCGACTACCGCATGGACCGCAGCCTGCCGTTTCTGCTGCGTGCGCTTCGCTAGTTCGTTTTTTCGAGCGCTTTTTCGAGTCGCGTATGTTATTCGGGAACGGTCAGCGTCGGCGCGGGTCGGGTGCTGCGTGATATGGGCGTCTTGGGGACCGCCGTGAAGACGTCCATGTCGGCTGCGGGCGCGCCATCCATGGCGCGCACGCTCCCCAAGACGCCCATATCACACAGCACCCTCCTTCGGCGTCGGGGCACGTTTATCGACATTGTCGGGGTTCGGTGTCGTCGGGCGTTCATTCGGTGTCGCCGGGCGTTTATGAATCTCCGGCGTCCAACCGCGCCGGAGCGCGCAGCCGGGTTCGGCGTGGGGGCGTTCAGGTCGAGCCGCCGGAGCGCGGGCTCACCGCTCGAACGCCTGCTCGACCGGCTGCACTTCGATCGCGTCCGGATCGACCGGCAGCGGGTGACGGGCGATCTCCTGGGCCTCGTCGAGCACGTGCTGCGGCTTCGCGGTCGCGTACTCGATCGGGCTCGGCGCGCCGGCCGCGAGCGCGGCGCGAAGCCGCTCGGCGCCGCCGGACACGATCGCGAATTTGAAGCGCCGGCCGGCGAGGTGCCGCGCGAGCGCGCCGTCGACGTCGTCGAGCGTGAGCTCGCGCATCATTCGGCGGAAGCGCGCGAGGTGGCCCTCGCCCTCGAGACCGTAGAAGCGGTCGTCCATTGCATAGCCGAGCCGCCGCGCGGTCGTCTCGGCGAAGTGCAGGGCGTACTTCGCGAGGAAACGCCGGGTCAGCTCGAAGTCCTCGCGCCGCATGCCGTTCGCGACCAGCCGCTCGATCTCGCGCAGCGCGGCGCGGATCGCGAAGTGCGCCTGCTCGTTCGGCAGCGTGCGGATCCAGACCTCGAACAGCCGCGCGCGGCGCGGCACGTTGACCGGCGGCATCCGGCGCTCGCCGCCTTCCGGGAAGGCCTCGATGTACGCGTAGTTGCCGTAGCTGAGCCCGCGGATCTCGCGGATCACCTGGAACAACCGGCCGACCTGCTGACGATGCTCGCCGAGCCAGGAGCACGCGATCGCGAGCGCATAGAAGTCCCGCTCGCCGCGGGCGACATCGATCGGAAAACCGAAGCTGATCGACGCGTCGGCCCCGGGCTTGTCGATCAGCAGCACCTCGTTGCGCTCGATCGGCGCGGGCACGATCGGCGGCGGCTCCCGCGGCGCCTCGTCGGGCGGCAGCTCGTCGCGCGTCCGGCCGATGCGCTCGGCGAGCGCCTCGTCGAAGCCGCCTGCGATGCCGAGCGTGACATTCCCGCGCGTGAAATGCCGGCGGTAGAACTCGCGGACGTCGTCGAGCGTGACGGCGCGCAGGCCGCGGACCGTGCCCTGCGGCGGATGCGCGTAGCGCGTGCCGCGGAAGACGAACGCGTCGAGGGAGGCCTTCGCGAGCTCCTCGTCCGACGCGTAGCGGAGCGTGTTCTCGATGTCGTTGACGGCGTCGCTCTTGAGGCGCTCGAAGTCGCGAGCATCGAACGCGGGCCGCAGATACGCGTCGGTGAAGAGCGGCACGTAGCGGTCGAGGGTGTCGCGATGCGTGCGGCCGGTGAGCGTCGTCCGCTCCTTGTCGACGCGCACGGCGTAGGCGGACGCGAGCGGGTAGAGCGCGGCGAGGATCTCGTCGTACGAGTGCCGCTCGGTGGCGGCTTCCGCGAGCATCAGGCCGGTCAGCCAGGCCAGGCCTTCCTTGCCGGGCGGATCGTCCTGAGAGCCGACGCCGAACGAGACGGAGAACGAGACGGTCGGCTCGCCCGGCACGGGCAGCAGCACGTCCGGGCCGCCGTCGACGTTGGGCGCGTGTCGCCGGGCGGTCGAGCCGGGCCGTGCGTCCGTCATCGCCGCCCCCGCAGCACGCCGACGGTGCGGCGCTCCGGCCGAAGATAGGCCTCCGCAGCGGCCTGGACGTCGTCGGGCGCGACGTCCGCGTACGCGGCGTAGAGCGCCTCGAGGCCGCTGAGCTCCCCGCAGACCGCGAGCGGCCGGGCGACACGCTGCGCGGCGCGGTCCGGCGTCTCGAAGCCCATCAGGAAGTCGTAACGGATCCGGGACTTGAGCGCGGCGAGCGCGTCGGGCCCGGGCCGGACCGCGCGGCAGCGGGCCGCCGTATCGTCGAGCACGCCGATCACGTAGTCGACCTTCGCTGGGGCCTTGACGCTCGCGTAGACGTCGAGGAGCCCGGGATCGCGGTTCCATCTGGCGCCGGCCGACAGGGACTCGACGACCTGCTCGTCGAGCACGAGCCGGCGGTAGGCGTCGCTGGTCTCGCCGAACGCGAGCTCGGCGAGCAGATCGGCCGCGACACGGCGCGGGTTGCCCGGGTCGAACGCATCGACCTTGTAGGCGAGCCAGACGAGCGGCAGCGTGCGGCCGTCGTAATCGACGTCGACGCGCCGCTCGCCGCGCTGCTCCGGCTCCGGCGGGATGGGCGGCGCGACGTAGCCGGGCGCCCAGCCGCCGTACCAGCGCTCGACCTCCCCGAAGACCCGTTCCGGATCGACCTCGCCCGCGACGAACAGAATCGTGTTGTCCGGGCGGTAGTAGCGCGCGAAGAATTCGCGGGAGTAGTCGTAGAGGCCCGGCATCGCGGCGATGTCCGCCTCGTAGCCCATCGTCGTGTGGCCGTACGGATGCACGTCGAACGCCGTCTCGACGACCGCCTCGTACAGTGTGAACACGGGATCGGTGCGGCTCTTGCGATACTCGCCGTAGACGGCGCCGGCCTCGGTCTCGAAGTCGCGCCGCGAGTAGGCGAGATTGCGGAAGCGGTCGCTTTCGAGCTCCATGACGGTCTCGAGGTCCTCGGCCGCGAGCGACAGATGATAGGCGGTGAGGTCGTCGGTCGTGTACGCGTTTGCGTCGGCGCCGATCTCCGTCAGAATGCGCTGATAGCGCTCCGTCGGATAGTGCTCGGTGCCGCGGAACATCATGTGCTCGAAGAAATGCGCGAAGCCGGTTCGCCCTTCCTCGTACTCGTCCCTCGAGCCGGTGCGCACGATCGTCCAGAACGCGACGAGGCCGTTGCCGGGCATCGGCATCACGACGGTCTTGAGGCCGTTGCCGAGGATCTCGACGTGAGCCGGATAAGGAATGATGCCGGTCATCGATTCGCTGACGGACGCCGAGACGGACGATGCGGCGATTAAAGCACACCGTTTCCGCGGCGGCAGCCGGGCACGCGCGCCGTATGGCTTCGCGCATACGGGTCCGCGAGAATGTCGCTTCGCGCGCGGCCGGGAGCGGGCCTGTCGGCACGGCGCCGCGTCGGCGCCGGCGAGCGGAGGAGGCCGGATGAATCCTGAGCTGCCCTATGCCCGGCTGAGCCCCGAGGTGGTGTTCGAGGCCGTCGAGAGCGTCGGCTTCGAGTGCGACGGCGGCTTCATCCCGCTCGCGAGCTACGAGAACCGCGTCTACCAGGTCGGTGTCGGCGACGGCTTCGTCGTCGCCAAGTTCTACAGGCCGGGGCGCTGGTCGGACGACGCGATCCTCGAGGAGCACCGCTTCGCGCTCGATCTCGCCGAGCGCGACGTGCCGGTCGTGCCGCCGCTCGTGATCGAGGGCCGGACGCTGCACGAGCACGCGGGCTATCGCTTCGCGCTCTTCGAGCGCCGGGGCGGACGCTGGCCGGAGCTCGCGACCTCGGAGGAGCGCGTGTACCTGGGGCGGGTCATCGGCCGCATGCACGCATTCGGCGCGACGGAGCGGTTCCGCCATCGGCCGACGTTGTCGCCGCGGACGCTGGGCCGCGACTCCGTCGCGACGCTCGAGGCGAGCGGCTTCGTTCCCGCGCACCTGGTCGACAGCTACCGCAGCATCGCGGCGGACGTGCTCGACGCGGTCGACCGCCAGTTCGCGGCCGCGGGCGACTACGCGGTGCTGCGCATCCACGGCGACTGTCATCCCGGCAACGTGCTGTGGACGGACGCCGGGCCGCACTTCGTCGATCTCGACGACTGCATGAACGGCCCGGCGGTGCAGGACCTGTGGCTGTTCCTGTCCGGGAGCCGCGACGAGATGAGCGTCCAGCTCGCCGACCTGCTCGACGGCTATACGCAGTTCCGCGACTTCGACTACCGGGAGCTGCACCTCGTCGAGGCGCTGCGTGCGCTTCGGATCATCCACTACAACGCGTGGATCGCCCGCCGCTGGAAGGATCCGGCGTTCCCGCGGGCATTTCCGTGGTTCGCGGAGCGCAAGCACTGGGAAGAGCACGTCCTCGCGCTCCGCGAGCAGCGGGCCGCGCTCGACGAGCCGCCGTTGTCCGTCCTCTGACCTCGCTCGCTTGCGGCGTCGTGCCGTGTCTCGGGCCTTGGCGTCGTGCCGCATCGCTCATGAACGTTTGGCGTGGGCGCAGCGCGGCGGCCGCGTCGAACGGCCTGTCGCCGGATCGCCGTGAATACATCCATGTAGGCTCCGGGCGCGCCATCCCTGGCGCGCACGGTCCGGCGACGGGCCGTTCGACACGTCCACGGCGGTCACGGCGTGCCGTTCATGAGCGAGGCGCCGCCCGCCCTGCCAGCCCGGAGGGTCAGCAGCATCGAGCGTCGGCCCGGCGTCTGGGTCATCGAGATGCCAGGACTGTCGCGATGGCGGTGGCGAGCGCCGCCGCTCCGGCAAGAGGGCGATAGGACGCGGCAGCGGCCGCCGCGGCTGTCAAACGGTTCACGAATGATGCGTCCCGACGCCCGAGCCGTCTCGAGAAGCGCGCGCCCAGCGCCCTCGGAAACGGCCGCCCCCGGGAGCTTTGGACACACCCGAGTGCCCGTAACTGCTCATCTTCGGTATCATCGGCAGCGCAGCCCGCGTGGCCGGGCCCGGGTCCCACACCTCGGAGGAGTGTCGCAAATGGCATACGAGCCGCTGATCGGCAAGGATTTCGTTCCCCCCGACCTGCTGGCGAAAGTCACGGGCCGCGCGAAATATGCCGAGGATTTTCGCGCCGACGGCATGGCGTTCTGCAAGCTGCTGACGAGCCCGATGCCGCATGCGCGCGTCAGGAGGATCGACGCCGACGAGGCCCTCGCGATGCCCGGCGTCTTCGGCATCCTCACCGCCGACGACGTCCCGGCGATGCCTCCTCCGCAGGACGAGATCCTGACCAACGAGCCGCTGTTCGTCGGTCAGCCGATCCTCGCGATCGCCGCCGAGACCGAGCAGCTCGCCGCCGATGCGCTCGAGCGTATCCGCGTCGAGTACGAGGAGCTGCCGTTCACCGTCGATCCGCTCGAGAGCTTGTATCCCGGCGGCCCGAACGCCCGCACGGACGGCAACGTCGCGGCCGGCAACGGCATCACGAGCTTCAAGTGGACCGCGCAGGATTTCGCCGCCGTCGGCGAGGACCAGCTCCCGACCGGCAACCCGCTGCAGGAGTGGTCGTACGGCGACGTCGAGGCCGGCTTCGCGCAGGCCGCGCTCGTGCTCGACGAGTCATTCGTCACGGCCGGCCTGTCCCACCACTCGATGGAGCCGCGCTCCGCATTCGCGTACTGGCAGAACGGCAAGTGCTTCCTGCACGCATCGTCGCAGAGCCAGAGCTTCCCGGTGCCGACGGTCGCGCGGTACATCGGCATCGATCCCGCGGACCTCGTGTTCATCGCGGAGTTCTGCGGCGGCGGCTTCGGATCGAAGGGCGGCGCGTACCCGATCGTTGCCGTCCCGGCGCTGATGTCGCGCAAGATCGGCCGCCCCGTCATGATGCGGATCAGCCGGCACGAGGAGTACTTCATCGGCTCCGCGCGCGCGGGCTTCCAGGGCCGCATCCGGCTCGGCTTCGCGCAGAACGGCCGTCTCACGGCGGCGGATCTTTTCATCGTCCAGGAGAACGGCCCGCACGCGGGCTTCAACGACTGGCAGGCCGCGGCCGAGGCCGTCTCGCTCGTCTACACGCCGCCTGCGATGCGCTTCCGCGGCGTGCCCGTGATGACGAACACGCCGCCGCGCGGTCCGCAGCGCGGACCGGGCCAGAACCAGATCGCCGCCGCCGTCGAGCCCTTGATCGACAAGGCCGCGCGGCAGCTCGGCGTCGACCGGCTCGACATCCGTCGCATCAATGCGCCGGACAGCTCGACCCGGTTCGGTCCGCGCCAGGGCGGCGTGACGAGCGCGCACCTGAAGGAGGCGCTCGAGATCGGCGCCGCCGAGTTCGGCTGGGAAGAGAAGCGGGCGCGCAGCGGGCAGCGCAACGGCTCGAAGGTCATCGGCGTCGGCATCGGTCAGGCGTTCCACACGGCGGGCGCGAGCGGCTTCGACGGCCTCGTCGTGCTGAAGCCGGACGGCAAGCTGCACATCCATACCGGGGTCGGCAATCTCGGCACGTTCTCGTATGCCGCCACGGCGCGCGTCGCGGCGAATACCTTGAAGTGCCGATGGGAGAACTGCGTCGTCGAGCGCGGCGACAGCTCGAAGCACCTGCCGTGGAATCTCGGCCAGTTCGGCAGCAACACGTCGTTCACGATGAGCCGCACGAACTATGCGGCGGCGATGGACGCGGTCGCGAAGCTGAAGGAGATCGCCGCGATGGATCTCGGCGGCGAGCCGGACGACTACGACATCGAGGACGAGCGGGTCTTCAGGATCGACGATCCGGACACGGGGATGACGTACGCCGAGGCCGCCCAGCGGGCGATCGAGCTCGGCGGCAAGTTCGCAGGTCACGAGGTGCCGTCGGACCTGAACGACCTGACGAAGGCGGCCGCGGCGGGGGTCGCCGGCACCGGCCTCGTCGGCGTCGCGAAGGACAATCTCGCGCTGACCGGCACGGTCCCCGCGCTCGCGGCGGGCTTCATCGAGATCGAGCTCGACGTCGAGACGGGCAAGTTCGAGATCCTCGATTACGTGGGTGTCGCGGACTCGGGCACGGTGATTCATCCGAAGGGGCTCGCCGCTCAGATCAGGAGCGGGGCGGTCATGGGCTTCAGCCTCGCCGCGCACGAGCGAATCATCTACGACCCGCAGAACGGCCTCCCCGGCAACGTCGGGCTGCTGCACGCGAAGCCGGCGTCGTATCTCGACGTCGCCTCCGGCATGCGCGTCGCGGCCGTCGACATTCCGGATCCGCAGAACCCTATCGGTGCGAAGGGCATCGGCGAACCGGTGCAGGGCTGCGCGGCCGCCGCGCTCCTCTGCGCGATCTCGGACGCGCTCGGCGGCCACACGTTCAACCGCACGCCGGTCGTGCCGGACATGATCGTGAACGCCGCGGCGGGACGGCCGCAGTCGCACAAGCCGCTGCAGGTCAACACGGCGTGAGGGCGATTTCGGACGCAGGGCTAACGGTTTTCGAGCGGAGAAGTTTCGATGGCTGAGAATCCGAAGGACGGCGTCACGTATCCCGAGCCGCGGTACGACGACGGGGGAATCGCGAGCCTCGCGCACCGCAAGGCGTCGCGGCGGCAGTTCATCAAGGGCGTGATCGCGTCGGGCGCGGTGGTCTCCGGCGCAGGCTACCTGTTCGGCTGCTCGCCGGGCGGCGAGGGCCCCGCGGCGGGCGCGGTCGAGCGGATGCTGACGTTGCGCGTGAACGGTCAGATGCGCCCCGTGGACGTGCTGCCGAACGAGACGCTGGCGATGACGCTGCGCTACAAGCTGGGCCTGACGGGCACGAAGCTCGGCTGCGACCGAGGCGAATGCGGCGCCTGCACGGTGCTGATCGACGACGTGCCGACGTACGCGTGCTCGACGCTGACGCACAGCGTGCGCAGCCGCTCGATCGAGACGATCGAGGGCCTCGAGGGTCCGAACGGAGAGCTGCACCCCGTGCAGCAGGCGATGATCGACGAGCTGGGTCCGCAGTGCGGGTTCTGCACGCCGGGACAGATTATGAGCGCGGTGGGACTGCTGCGCGCAAACCCGGCGCCGACGCGCGACGAGGCGCGGCTCGCGCTGTCGGGCAACCTGTGCCGGTGCGGGGCGTACGACCATTACCTGAACGCCGTGATGCGGGCGGCGGGTAGCGGACAGGTTTCGCAGGCGTAACGGCGCCTCTTGGGGAGCGAGCGATGGCCAGAGACATGATGCCGGGATTCGAGTTGTACCAGCCGGACACGCTTGAAGGGGCGGTGGATCTGCTGCAGCGTTTCGGCGAGGACGGCTGGGCGTTGGCCGGCGGGAACGACAGCCTGGACTGGTTCAAGGACCGGGTGAAGCGGCCGCGCTACGTCGTGGATCTGACCGGCATCGAGGCGCTGCGCGGGATCCGCGAGACGCCGGACGGGGGCGTCGAGATCGGCGCGCTGACGACGCTGACGGAGGTCGAGAGGAGCGACGTGATCCGTATGCGGTACGGCGTGCTCGCGTCGGCCGCGGCGCACGTGGCGAGCCCGCAGATCCGTAACACCGGGACGCTGGGCGGGAACGTGTGCCAGGACGCGCGCTGCTGGTATTACCGCTACGGTGTGAACTGCTATCGGGCCGGCGGCAACACGTGCTATGCGGACACGCCCGAGGGACAGAACCGCGAGCACTGCCTGTGGGGCGCGGACCGGTGCGTGGCGGTGAGCCCTTCGGACACGGCGCCCGCGCTGGTCGTGCTGGATGCGCGCATGGTGATCGCGGGGCCGGCCGGCGAGCGGGAAGTGCCGGCGGAGCAGTTCTTCATCGGCCCGGACGTGGACATCACGCGGATGACGGTGCTCGAGCCCGGCGAGGTGCTGACGGCCGTGCGAATCCCGGCCGACTGGTCGGGGGCGCGCTTCTACTTCGAGAAGGTCGCCGACCGCAACGTGTGGGATTTCCCGCTCGTGAACGTCGCCGCTGCACTGTTCGTGAGCGGCGAGACGATCGAGCGTGCGCGGCTCGCGGCCGGCGCCGTGCAGTGCGTGCCGCGGCGGCTGACGGTGGTCGAGGAAGTGGTGCGGGGGCAGCCGAAGACAGAGGAGACGGCGCGGCTTGCGGGGCAGGCGGCGGTGCGCGGCGCGACGCCGCTGAACTACAACCACTTCAAGATTCCGCTGCTGCAGAACCTCGTGACGCGGGCCATCCGCGACGCTTGAGAGGATGGAAATTTTCCGGGTGAGCCGCGACGTTTACGGCCGCGAGGTGCTGCAGGGCGTGTCCTGGGACCTGCTCTGGGTGTTCTTCGCGGCCGGCGTCGCCTTCGTGTGCGTGCACGCGCTGTATCGGCGCTTCCTGGCGCCGAAGCGGTAGCCGCGCCCGAGTCCGCCCGCGCGGCCGGGCTGCCGGAGGTCTTCGCAGTACCACGAGCGTCCCGAGACGGATTCCCTTGAACTCCACGACGACAACCGAAGCCGCGGAGCGCAGGTCTTCGCGGGTCGAGCGGCATGCGCTGGTCGACCGCATCTTCCATTGGGTCACGGCTGCGACGGTGCTGACCCTCCTCGCGACCGCGTTCCTGCCGATCCTCGGCGTCCGGTTCGCGTGGGTCACGCCGCATTGGATCGCGGGCTTCGTGCTGATCGCCCTGGTCCTGTTCCACGCCGTGCGCGCCCCGCTCGTGCAGAGCCTGCGCGCGATGTGGATGGGCGCCGACGATCTGCGCGACCTCGTCTCCATCGTGCGCTGGAACCTGCGCCTCACGGACGAGCCGCCGCGCAAGCCCGGCAAGTATTCGCTCGCGCAGAAGCTGATCCATCATCTTTTCGCCGTCGTGCTGCTGACGGCGATCGTGACCGGCGGTCTCATGATGGTCCGCATGGACACGCCTTGGTGGCAGCGAAATCCGTATTGGCTCGCGGACTCGACTTGGGGAGTCGTCTACGTGCTGCATGGTTTCGCGGCGCTGATGCTCGTCACGATGATCATCGCGCACGTCTATTTCGCGCTGCGGCCGGAGAAGCTTCTCTTCACGCGCTCGATGATCCGCGGCTGGATCACGCGCGAGGAGTACGCGCGTCATCACGATCCGGAGCGCTGGAGGGTGGGCGAATGAGTGCGACGAACGAGCCGCGGGAAGAGCTGCGCAAGCGGATCGACGCGATCGAGTCCGGTTACGAGTTCCTGCTCGCCTACGCGGCGCAGGGCAGAGCGACGGACAAGGGCGGCGGCACGGCGAGCCGCGTGCGCGAGCACCTCGAAGCGATGCAGCAGGCGCTCGAAGGCCTCGGCAACGTCGTGCGCGGCGTCGCGGCGAGCGACCCGCATGATGCGGCTACGATCGGCGCGCCGTTCTTCGAGGCGCTCGACCGCGATGCGGCGGCGGCACGTTCGGCGATCCGGCTCGTGCTGAGCCGGCCGGACATCAGCTCGCAGCTCGTCGACAACCTGAACGCCTCGATCCACCTGCGCGCGCTGCTCACCGATCTCTTCGTCGTCGACGAGGCGCTGAAGCAGTCCGGGTCGTGATTCGGCATCGGGTTGCGGCTGCTTTGGCGCTTTGTATATCCTGCACCGCTATTTCGTGGCAGACATCGGAAGGTCCAAGATGAAAAACTCCTGCAGCAGAGTGCTGGCCGTCGCGGCCGCGCTCGGTATGGCGCTGACCGCGGGATGCGGCGGCGGCGGAATCGATCGTGACGCGCTTGCGGAAACTCCGGAGGGACAGGCATTCCTGTTCCGCGATGCAGTGATGACGCTCGTTGCGGCCAAGATGCTGACTGTCGGCGACATGGCGCGCGGCGACATCCCGGCGGACGATGCCGTCTTCACGAAAGCGGCGACGGATCTCGCTGCGCTCGCCGGGATGACGACCGAAGGCTTCATGCCCGAGGGCATCCCCGCCGGCAGCCGGGCGATGCCCGAGATCTGGCAGAACTGGAGCGACTTCGAGGCGCGCGCACGGGACTTCCAGCAGGCGGCTCAGGCCGTCGCGGACGCCGCGCAGAACGGCGGGCTGCAGGCCGCACGGGATCTGGTGAGGCCGCTGCAGCAGACCTGCGGCGGGTGCCACAGCACGTACCGGGCGCCCGAGCAATAGCGCGGAGTTGACCCGAACCCGCCCGGCTCTCGCGGCCGGGGAGCGAAGCGCGGCAAGCCGTCCCTTGCCGCGCTTCATTTTGTGCCGCGGCGCCGCGCGGTTACTGCATCGTGCCCCGGCGCTGGAAGATCGCGCGGTCCGCCGATCGCACCACGGCCTCGAACTGCTCGCCGTCGCGGACCACGGTCAGCGGCACGTTCGTGCCGGCGCTGCCGAGCCGCCAGACGCGGCGGAGCATCATGCCGAGATCGTCGACCGGCGCGCCGTCGACGCCGACGATCAGGTCTCCCGGCTTGAGCCCCGCCTTGTCGCCCGGGCAGTTGCGGTAGACGCCGACCACCGTGAGCCGCTCCTGCGAGTCGTCGATGAGCAGGCCGAGCCATGGGCGCGGCGGCGTCCTGCGCCGGCCCAGCTCGCACATGTCGTCGACGATCGGCATCAGCAGCTCGATCGGTACGAACATGTTCACGGTCGTCAGCACGTCGTCGATATCGAAGTTCTGCACCACGAGCGAGCCCACGCCGCACAGGCGCCCCTGGGTGTCGAGCAACGCCGCGCCGGACCAGCTTTCGTGCGGAGGCGCGGTGAACACCGCCTCCTCGAGCAGGTACTCCCAGCGGCCGGCGAATTCCCGCTTCGCGACGACCTCGGCCGCGAGCCCCTCGTCGTGCGCGTCGCTGCCGACGACGAGCACGTCGTCGCCGACGGCAAGCGCCTCGGCGGAGCCGATCTCGATCGTTGCGCCGGGCAGCGGCAGGGTCGGCCGCACGAGCCCGAGCCCGCTCTCGAAGTCGTAGCCGATCGCGACGCCCGGCACGATCGTGCCGTCCCGCGAGCCGATCCAGATGGTGTCGGCCTCGTTGACGATGTAGCCGATCGTCGCGATGAGGCCGTCGTCGCGAATGCGCACGCCGTGTCCGGACCGTTCCGTACCGAGCAGTCCGGCGCTCATTGCGTCATCGGGAATGCGCGCCTTGATCGAGACGACGGCATCGAAGGCCGGCGACAGGCGGGTGGCAATGAGGCTCATCGAGCTATGGTAGCGTCGGCCGGCAGCGGCAGCCATGCGGCCGCGGTGCCGCGAACGCTTAAGAAAAAATGAGGGGTCCGAGCAGCCGGGCGCGCCAGAATGGCGGGTGGAACCCATGGCATAATCACGAGGCGTGTAACCCGCCGCGACCGCCGACGAAACAATGAAATACTTTCTCTTGCTGATCCTGGCTCTCGCAGCGGGGGGAGGCGTCTGGTATCTCGCCGCGCGAGACGGATCGGCGACATCGGCGCCGGGGGCGGCGGCCGGAGGGTTCGGTGCACAGGAGGTGCCGGTGGTCACCGTCGAGCCGGTTCGCTTGGAGACGCTGAGCGAAACGATCGAGGCGCTCGGCACGGCGCTCGCGAACGAATCGGTGACGCTCGCCGCGAAGGTCACGGACACGGTGAGCGCGGTCGAGTTCGAGGACGGCGACTACGTCGAGGCCGGCGCGATCCTCGTGCAGCTGACGAACCGCGAGGAGGAGGCCCAGCTCGCCGAGGCGCAAGCGAATCTCGAGGACGCGCTGACGCAGCTGCGCCGCGTCGAGGAGCTCGCCGAGCGGGGGCTCGCGCCGAGGTCCGATCTCGACATCGCGCGCAACCGGGCCGCGGCCGAGCAGGCACGGCTCGACGGCATCATCGCCCGCTTGAGCGACCGGCTGATCCGGGCGCCGTTCAGCGGCGTGCTCGGCTTCCGGCAGGTTTCCCCCGGCACGCTCGTGCAGCCCAACACGCCGATCACGACGCTCGACGACATCTCGACGATCAAGCTCGACTTCACGGTGCCGGAGACCGCGCTCGGCGCGATCCAGCCCGGGTCGACCGTCGTCGCGCGCAGCGCGAGCTACCCGGAGCGCGAGTTCAAGGGCGTCGTTCGCACGATCGACTCGCGCGTCGACCCCGTCACGCGCGCCGTTGTCGTCCGGGCTCACATTCCGAACGAGGACCGGGCGCTCCGGCCGGGCATGCTGCTGACCGTCTCGGTCACGACGCAGGAGCGCACCGCGCTCGTCGTGCCCGAAGGCGCCGTCTTCCAGATTCAGGACCGGGCGTACGTCTTCCGGGTCGACGGCGAGCGGATCGCGCGCCAGCGCCAGATCCACATCGGCTCGCGGCGCTTCGGCATCGTCGAGGTCGCGGCAGGCCTCGAGGAAGGCGATCTCGTCGTGTCCGAGGGCATCGTCAAGCTGCGCGACGGCAGCCGGGTGCGGTTCTCGGACGAATCGAAGGGCGTTGACTTGACGTCGAACGCACCGCCGCAGGCGGCAAGCGCGAGCTGATGACGCCGGCCGCGCCGGGGACGTGCGTCGGCGGAGGTTGCCGCGGCGAGCGTGGGATGACAGGAGCAGGGACCGATGTGGCTGTCTGACGTTTCGGTCAAGCGTCCGGTCTTCGCGACCGTCATCAGCCTCGTGCTCGTCGCGTTCGGCGTGCTGTCGTTCCGCGATCTCACCGTTCGCGAGCAGCCGGACGTCGTCCCGCCCGTCGTGCAGGTGCAGACGTCCTATCCCGGCGCCTCCGCGGAGATCGTCGAGACCCGGATCACGCAGGTGCTCGAAGGAGAGCTCTCCGGCATCGAGGGCGTGAAGACGATCCGCTCGGCGAGCCGCGACGGACAGGCCCAGGTCACCGTCGAGTTCACGCTCGATCGCGATCTCGACGAGGCCGCGAACGACGTCCGCGATCGGGTCTCGCGCATCCTGCGCCGCCTGCCCGACGACGCGGACCCGCCGTCGGTGTCGAAGTCCGATTCGGACACGCAGCCGATCATGTGGCTGACGCTGACCAGCGACAGCATGAACATGATGGAGCTGACGGACTACATGGAGCGGTACATCATCGACCGCTTCGCGACGATCCCCGGCGTCTCGCAGATC
>Ga0079224_100005362_pt1 | contig 16812 bp, 10 predicted proteins | sample Stecom2015_FD_80414 | JGI IMG/M metagenome (GOLD analysis project Ga0079224, IMG submission 80414) | Agricultural soil microbial communities from Utah to study Nitrogen management - Steer compost 2015 | ecosystem: Environmental > Terrestrial > Soil > Agricultural land | place: USA: Utah... | reverse complement strand
GATCGGCCGGCAGTTTCGGGGGCAAAGCCCCCTCCTTAACCCTTAACCCCTAACCCCTTAACCCGTTCCCTCAGCCCGTCGTCGCCGCCAGCACTTCCTCCAGCTGCTCCCGCGTCATGAGCTTCCGTTCCAGCACCGTGTCAACCACGCTTCCGCCGGTTGCCAGTGCAGTGCGCGCCACCTCGGTGGCCGCTTCGTAGCCGATGATCGGCACCAGCGCGGTTACCACCCCGATGGAATTCTCCACGAACCAGCGCATGCGGTCTTCGTTTGCGGTGATTCCCTCCACGCAGCGAGTGCGCAATACCTCGCAGCTGCGGCGCAGGGAGTCGATGCTTCGCAGCAGCCGGAACGCGATGATCGGCTCGAATACGTTGAGTTGAAGCTGTCCGGCTTCCGCTGCCAGGGTTACGGTAACGTCACCACCGATGATATCGAAGCAAACCTGGTTCACCACTTCCGGAATCACGGGGTTCACCTTGCCCGGCATGATCGACGAACCCGGCTGCATGGCGGGCAGGTTGATCTCGCCGAATCCGGCACGGGGGCCTGACGAGAGAAGCCTCAGGTCATTGCAGATCTTGGAGAGCTTCACCGCGCAACGCTTCAGCACTCCGGACAGCTGAACGAAGGCACCCGTGTCGGAGGTGGCCTCAACGAGATCCGGCGCGGTTATCAGCTCGAGCCCGGTGATCTCGCTCAGGTTGCGCCTCACGAGCTCCGCATACCCCGCAGGCGCATTGATACCCGTACCGATTGCCGTTGCACCCATGTTGATCTCTCGGATCAGTGCCTGCGCCTCACCCAGGCGCTCGACGTCTTCGCCGAGGGTGGTGCCGAATGCGGAGAATTCCTGGCCGAGTGTCATTGGTACCGCATCCTGCAACTGGGTGCGTCCCATCTTGATGAATCCCGAGAATTCCACACCCTTTGCACTGAATGCCTTCGCCAGCTCTGCAACCGAGGTCCGCAACTCTTCCAGCGATCGGTGCAGGGCGATCTTGAGCGACGTGGGATACACGTCGTTGGTGGACTGGCTGAGGTTCACGTGGCTGTTGGGGTGCACGAAGTCGTACTCCCCGCGGTGGCGGCCCTGGAGCTCCAGTGCGCGGTTCGCAATCACCTCGTTGGCATTCATGTTGGTGGACGTTCCCGCTCCACCCTGGATCATGTCCACCAGGAAGTGCTCGTGGTGCCTGCCCGTACGAATCTCCCGCGATGCACGCACGATCGCGTCGGCCGTCTCCGGCTGAAGCAGCCCAAGCTCCGCGTTGGCGAGCGCCGCAGCCTCCTTCACGGCGGCAATCGCTTCCACCAGCGACGGGAACTCGCGCACGGCAACGCCGGTAATGGGGAAGTTCTCCAGCGCGCGAAGCGTCTGCACACCGTACAAGGCATCATCCGGCAGCTCGCGCTCGCCCAGAAGGTCATGCTCAGTGCGCGTACGCATGCCGCCGAGCGCCACGGTCTGGCCGCGGCCCGAAACGGTGGCGTCTACGTGGCGCAACCGTTGCGAAATGGCTCGCGCAGCCCTCGCGACCAGTGCCGCGTAGAGCTGTGGGAAGTCCTTGATGAGGTCGTCGAGCTCCGAGCGCTCGAGAACGAGTGCTTCGGTTGGCTCCAGGGCTCGACCAGTGGTTCCATGTTTGTCGTCATCCAGGAGAACACCCTCACCAAGCCCCTCACCCGGCCCGAATGTGCGAAGCCGCACCGGCCGGCCGTCCCTGTGCTTCTCGATGGCCACTGTTCCCGCCGTTATGATCGCAAAGATCCTGCGCGGGTCACCCTCCTTGAAGAGCAGGGTATCAGTGTCATAGCTCACCGGGTTCATGCTGCGGGCGAGCCGCCAGTAGTAGGCGTCTGGAAAGCCGGAAAGGAATGAAGACTTGCGAAGCGTATCGCCGATGATCGACATGACGAATAAGGGAACGAGTAAGGGAAATTTGCGCCTGCAACATGCAATCTACCGCATGCGCGGGGTTCTTCTGATGTTGCTCGCCTTTCTGGCTGCATGCGGCGAAGCGGAGCGAATTGTGGAACAGCTTCGCCCGGCACCCGCAACTCCGCATGAGAGCTATACACGCAAGCTCGAAGACGCAGGAATGCTCGAAACGGCACTCGGCCGCGACTGGGCTGCCGCAGCGGACTCTGCTCTCGCGTTCCCCGTACCGATATCGCTGCCCTACCGCGAGCGTGCCTACTTTTCGCAGTTCGAAGCCGCTGCAGGCAGCTGGAGCTTCAACGCAAGCCGGGGTGAGCGGGTACGCGTAACGCTGGCCAGGGAAGACACGTCCAACTTTGCCGTGTTCGCAGACCTGTACGAGGTGCCTGCGGACACCACGGACGAGCCCGAGCGGCGTGCGTGGGCAGACAGCCTTGCGATCGGGTTCATTCACGACGTGCGCCGCGATGCGCGCTTCGTATTGCGCGTGCAGCCGGAATTGCTGCGCACCGGAAGCGTTACGGTAACGATCGAGCGCGGACCTTCACTCGCATTCCCCGTTGAGGGGCGGGATACTCGTGCGATCCAGAGCTACTGGGGAGCGGACCGCGACGGCGGGCGCAGAAGCCACGAGGGGTTGGACATCTTCGCTCCACGCGGAACGCCGGTGCTTGCCGCGGTGGATGGAGTCGTGAGGTCCACGCGCACCAACAACCTGGGCGGCATTGTCGTCTGGCTCAGGGACGAGGTTGCCGATCAGTCGCTCTACTACGCACACCTGGACACACAGGTGGTTCAACGCGGCCAGCGCCTGAAGATCGGAGACACCCTCGGTTTCGTTGGCAATTCGGGCAATGCGCGCACCACTCCGCCGCACCTCCATTTCGGCGTTTACGTGCGCGGCGAAGGCGCGGTTAATCCGTTGCCCTTCGTACGCGCCGGAGTGCCCATGGAGCGCGATGTCATCGCGAGCGTGGAACTTGGCAGCTGGGTGCGAACGCGCTCGGGCGGCGTGGAAGTCTATCGGGACCCGAGCCGAGTGCCTGCGCCGCGCAGGAGCATCGAACGCGGCACGCCACTCCTGGTACTGGGCGCGTCAACCAATCTGCTGCGCGTCAGGCTGCCTGACGGCACCACCGGCTTCGTTCCGCCGCGCGTGCTCGAGGGAGTGGATCGTGCCCTGGCAGAGGAACGCTTTGACGGCGGAAACCAGGTGCTGGTGGAGCCTTCACCACTCGCACCGGCCGTTGCACTTGCACCTGACGAGCCGCTGAAGGTGCTCGGCAGGTTCGGCGGCTATGCGCTCGTGAGGGTGGACGGCGAAAGGGCCGGGTGGGTGGCAATGGACTGAGTCCCGGCCACGGCACGAGACCCTGGCCGCGACGTACCCGCGCCTGACTGCTCGCCTGCGGATCCCGCACCCTCACCCGCACGTGTCGAACCTTGCTGCCTTCGATCGCCTGGTGCGCTGTCCAGCTGGAACGTGTCAACCAGCGACGCGAGGTGCTCCGCCGAACGCGTGAGCGTTCCGGCTGCAGCAGCCACCTCCTGCGTGCTCGCGCTCTGCTCCTCGCTCGCCGTTGCCATCTCGCGCATGGCACTGGCGAGCTCGCGCGTGCCTAGCGATACCTGCGCCAGCCTGGTTGACATTCCGCCGGCGAGACTCGTGGTGGCAACTGATGCCTCCTCCAGTGCACTCATCAGCTCGTCTGCCTGCTCCACCGCCTGCTCCACGCGCGAGAACGACTCGCTTGCCTGGCTCGTGGCGGCCAGCACTTCGTCAACCGTGCCCACGGCTCGTTCGGTGTTCACACGAGACGTCTCCAGCCGCTCGAGGACGGCCGTCACGGTGTTCTCCGTACGAACCGCCGCATCATTGGACATCGTGGCGAGACGTCGCACCTCGGCAGCCACCACGGCGAATCCGTCTCCATGCTCTCCGGCACGAGCCGCTTCCATGGCCGCATTCAGCGAGAGCAGGCGACTCTGCCGCGCCATCTTCTGCACGAGCGTCACGAACGCGCGAATCTCCTCGGATGCTTCAACCAGCGCCTCAACTGCCTGCGCTGTTTCATGAACTTCGCTTTCCAGCCTCGTTAGGGCCCCGGCGCCTGTATCCAGACGCTCACGATTCTCGGCCGCGAGTGCGCGAAGTTCCCTGTTGCGGGCGGCACCCGCACGCGCGCCGCTCGAGAGATCACTCGCGATCTCGTCCAGCCTGTGCGCGTCGTTGGCTACGTCGTTCACCACACCGGCCATGTCGTGCACGCGGCCGGTTAGAGCGGAACTGGTTTGCGCCATGTGCTGCGCTCGCTCCGCCATGTGTTCCGAGCTGGCTGTTATCTGTTCCGCGAGCGCTGCGGTTTCATGAGACGCGCCGCGAATTGCACCCGCCAGGCGCCTGAGCGACACCACCATTCGCGCAACCGCGCGACGCAACCGCGGCAGGTGACCGCCACCACGCTCGTCGAGTGCCTGCACGGTGAGGTTTCCCGCCGCGACAGCCTCCGCGACAGCAGCGATCTCCGCTGCGGGTCGCTCCAGCGATGGCGCAATGGCAAAGCGGAGCAGGGCGGCACACATCCCGAAGCCAAGGGCGAGGCCGAGCATGAGCGGACCAAGCGGCACCGCGCCAAGAAATCCACTTTGCGCAGCTTCCCACCAGAGAATGATGGCAAGCAGGCTCGTTGCGAGCGCTCCGACGCCGAGCCAGCCGGCCAGTCGCGGCAGGAGCGTGATCGCCACGCGTTCAGCGCGTCGCGCTCCGGTACCGGGTTGGAGCACTTCACCGGTGCGGGTAGATTTCATCGAACTCATAACACCGTTGTCCCCTTGCGCATGTGGCGTCGCCGACCATCCGGCCAGCCGGCCGCACGCGTGTTCCGTCGTTCGTTCAGCAAATGACCGCGTCCAGTCCCAACCAGTCCGCCGCCGCCGAGGCGTACGAGCCAGCCTCCATCGAACAGAAGTGGCAGCAGCGGTGGCGCGAGCGGGGCACCAATTCCACCAACCTGCAGGATGGTGAGCGCCCCTTCTACGCACTGATGATGTTTCCCTATCCCTCGGCCGAGGGATTGCACGTGGGAAACCTCTTTGCGTTCACGGGCAATGACATCTATGGACGATTCCAGCGGCTTCAGGGGCACACCGTGTTCGAGCCGCTCGGCTACGATGCGTTCGGTATTCACTCGGAGAACTATGCCCTGAAGGTGGGCGAGCACCCCATGCGGCTGATCCCGCGGAACATCGCGAACTTCAGGCGGCAGCTGGAGCGTGGTGGTCTCATGGTAGACTGGCGGTACGAGGTGGATACCACGGACCCGGGCTACTACAAGTGGACGCAGTGGATTTTCCTGGAGCTGTACAAGCGCGGACTGGCATACAAGAAGCGCGCGGCGGTGAACTGGTGCCCGGTGGACAAGACGGTGCTCGCCAACGAGCAGGTGATCGCGGGCCAGTGCGAGCGGTGCGGTTCCGAGGTGGAGCAGCGGATGCTGGAGCAGTGGTTCTTCAGGATCACTGACTATGCGGGCCGTCTGCTGGACAACCTGGACGGGCTGGACTGGTCGGAAACCACGAAGACTGCGCAGCGCAACTGGATCGGGCGATCGAGCGGTGCTCGGGTGCGGTTTCCGCTGGCGGCCGATCCAGGTGCGGCGCCCCATGCGGCAGCAAGCGGAATTTCGACTGCCGACGGCGGTTCAGGTCCCGGTTCCGATGCGGGCTCCCCGGAGCTGGCGAGTTCCGCGGACTCCATCGAGGTGTTCACTACGCGTCCCGACACGATATTCGGTGCCACCTACATGGTGCTCGCGCCGGAGCATCCGCTGGTGGACCGCATTACGACGCCCGGGCAGCGTGAGGCAGTGGATGCGTATCGCGAGTACACTCGGCAGCAGGATCTCATTTCCCGCAAGGTGAACAAGGAGAAAACGGGAGAGTTTACCGGCGGGCACGCCGTGAATCCTGCCACCGGCCAGCTCATTCCCGTGTGGGTGGCTGACTACGTGCTCATGGAGTACGGTACCGGCGCAATAATGGCGGTTCCGGGCCATGATGAGCGGGACTTCGAGTTCGCCACGAAGTTCTCGCTGCCGATAGTTCGAGTGGTTGCGGGGGCGGGTGAAACAGCCGGCACTCCGCTGGCCGAGGCGTACTCGGGTGGCGGAACGCTGGTGAATTCCGGTGAGTTCAACGGGCAGGATGCGGAACAGTCGATCGGCCGCATTACTGAGTGGCTGCACGCTACAGGAGCGGCAGACGCGCAGGTGAACTATCGCCTGCACGACTGGTGCATTTCACGCCAGCGTTACTGGGGTCCGCCAATCCCGATCGTTTACTGTGATTCGTGCGGCACGGTACCCGTGCCGGAGAGCCAGCTGCCCGTGTTGCTGCCGGACGTGGAGGACTTCAGGCCGGACGACACCGGTGTGTCTCCGCTTGCGCGCCACGAGCAGTGGTACTTCACGGATTGTCCCTCCTGCGGCGGTAAGGCTCGCCGTGAGACAGACGTGTCCGACACGTTCCTCGACAGCGCCTGGTATTTCCTGCGCTACCCGAGTGCAGGTAGAGACGACGTTCCGTTCGATGCAGAGCTGACGAAGAAGTGGCTGCCGGTGGACAGCTACATCGGCGGCAACGAGCATGCCGTGCTGCACCTGCTTTACTCGCGCTTCATAACGATGGTGCTGTACGACGCGGGTCACCTGGCATTCGAAGAACCGTTCACCCGTTTTCGCGCGCATGGCCTGATCATCCGGGAAGGCGCGAAGATGTCCAAGAGCAAGGGGAACGTGGTGAACCCCGACGAGTTCATGGACAGGTGGGGTGTAGACACCTTCCGCACCTTCCTGATGTTCCTGGGTCCGTACGAGCAGGGCGGAGACTTCCGTGACCAGGGCATCAGCGGCGTGAGGCGCTTCCTGGAACGCCTCTGGAGTTCGTCCCTGGTGGCGACGAACGAAGGCGAGCCTGACGCGTCGGTGCTGCGCAAGCTGCATCAGACCATCCGCAAGGCCGGCGAGGACATTTCGAAGCTGCAGTACAACACGGCCATTGCCGCGATGATGGAGTACATGAACGTGCTGCGTGCCGGCGAGAGGTTGCCGCACCGGGCAGAGGTGGATCCGCTGATTCAGCTGGTGTCCCCGTTTGCACCGCACATTGCGGAGGAGCTGTGGGAACGGCGCGGGAATGAAGGAAGTGTGTTCGACGTGCAGTGGCCCACGTTCGACCCGGAGCTGGCGAAGGACGACACGATCACGCTGGCAGTGCAGGTGGGCGGCCGCTTGCGCGGTACGATCCAGGTGCCGGCGGATGTAACGCAGGAGGACGCGCTGGCAGCTGCTCTGGCAGAGGAGGGTGTGTCGAAGTTCGTGACGGGCGAGCCCAGAAAGGTGATCTACGTCAAGGGCCGGCTGCTGAACCTGGTGGTGTAGATGAACTGCAGTACTCAGTACTGAGAGGTCAGTACTGAGTACCTCGGTTTCTGACTACTGCAGCTACCAAATACTGACCCCTCAGTACTGACTGCTGCTGTTTCTCAGTACTGGCCTCTTAGTACTGAATACTGCAGTATTGCAACCCTCTTCCGTTGTCCCGTGTCTCAGTGATCGGAGCCATTCGACACTCGAGGACATCATGACATTCGGAAAGATCATTCTCGCTGCAGCAATGGCGGGACTGGCGCTGCCGGCGCTATCCCTGCCGCTCAGCGCGCAGGAGCCAAGTCCCCGCGAACGCACTCGTGATTCTGTGCGCGTGAGGGTGGAGCCGCGCGTGGGCACATTCAGCTTCCCTTCCGCCATGTCTGCCCGGCGTGCGGTTATCGGCGTGGCACTCTCCGGTGGAACCGAGGGTGACACGGCCGGGGTACGCGTGGAGGAAGTCACGGAGGGCGGACCCGCTGATCGCGCGGGGATCGAACCCGGCGATCGCATAGTTGGTGTGAACGGAAAGGACGTGCGCCTCACGCGCAGCGAGGCCGCGGACGAAGCACAGCGCGGCCTGGCGTCGCGCCGCATCACGCGGGCCCTTGGTGAGCTGTCTCCCGGGGATGATTTAACACTCCGCGTGAGCAGCAATGGCAGCGAGCGCAATGTCCAGCTACGCGTGGTGAGCCCGATGGATCTCGCGCGGGTGCGCACGGGAGGTGACTCCACGTCGCAGCGCTGGCTGACTGTTGGCCGCAATGACAGGCCGGTACTCGGCCTGACGCTTCAGGCAACCGGCACGGCGCGTGACACGCTGGGTGCATTCGTGGCGAGCGTGTCGCCTGACGGGCCGGCAGAAAAGGCCGGAATTTATGAAGGAGACCGCATTGTGAGCATCAACGGCACGGACCTGCGAGTTCGTCCGGTAGACGCTGGTGATCGTTACGTGGCACAGCTGAAGGCGGGCGCAATCGACCAGGCCATGGAAAATGCGAAGGTGGGCGAAGCCATGGACGTTCGCGTGTGGCGCGCGGGGCAGGTTCGCTCCGTACGCGTGACGCCCGCTCCCGCGAGCGAGGTGCAGGGGAGTGGGATGGCCATGCAGCTGTTCGGCGCACCCGCCGCCATGTTCCGGTCGGCTGAGTTCTCCATACCGGGGGAGGCATTCCGTGTCTGGTCTGACAGCGGTCCGGCGGCGGCCTTTCAGTTCCGGTCCGACAGCGGGCCTGGAGCGGCATTTCGTGTCTGGTCCGACAGTGGGCCGGCGAGAGTTTTCCGGTTCGAGGGCCGTCCCGATCGCGAAGTGATCATCGAGATTGACCCGGAAATGAGGGGGCAGATCGGCGAACACATGGAGCGCGCGATGCGGCAGATGCGGCGTGCCCTGGAAGAAGCGCGTCGCAGTTCGGTAGACGTGGAACAGGTGCGCCAGGCTGCGCAACTGCAGCGCGCGCAGGTGGAACGAGCGCGTGAAGCCTCACAGCTGCGGCGCGCCCGGGTGGAACAGGCGCGTGAGGCTGCACAGCTTCAGCGCACGCAGGCAGAAGGTATGCGCGAGGCGCTTCAGCTTCAGCGGGAGGGTGTCCAGCGCACTCGCGAGGAGGCGCTGCGGGCAAGGCAGTTAAAGCAGCGTTCAGGCCGAATCGTCATCATCTGACTCTGACAAGCCAGAAGGCCCGGCCAGTCGTGTTGCAGCGACTGGCCGGATTACTTCCAGAGATGATTCCGGCAATGTCTGCTCAGGTCATTCACTCCTGCAGCTGCTACCGCTGAGCTCCTGACACCGTGAGCAGGCTGGTGCCGCGTGAGGTGGCACAAACTGCATGCTCACTCCTGAAGCGCTTCCATCGGGCTTACACGCGCCGCTCGTAGTGCCGGAACCGCGCATGCAAGCGCTGATACTACAAGCAGAGCCAGCGCTGTGAATGCGAGAATCACCGGATCCCGCGGTGCCACCTCGAAGAGCAGGCCCTCCAGCCTGCCAGCCGCGCCAATCGCTACGGCAAGCCCGATCGCGATGCCTGCGCCCACAACCGTTACACCTTGTTGTACTACCAGTCGGGCCACACGCCAGCGTGAGGCTCCGAGTGCGCGCCTCACGCCCATGTCATGCGTACGCTGCGCCACCATGTAGCTGATGGCCGAGTAGAGTCCAACTGACGCGAGTACCAGAGCGAGCAATCCGAACGCACTGAACATGGTTGCGCCAAGCCTCCAGGACCGATAGTCGGGAGACAGCACGGACGTAAGCGATCGCACGGTTGTCCAGTCCAGCCGGGGCTCCGCAGACATTGCGGCCTGTCGCATTTCGTTCTCCAGCGAGCCAATGTCCTCGCTCAGCGGATGCGACATTCCCACCAGCAGTAAAGGGGATGTCTGGCCCTCCATCTCGTGAGGGACGAACACCTGCAGCTGTGTGCTCTCGGAAATGCCCCGCCACTTCATGTCCGCAACGATACCCACAATGGTGTTGCATGGCTCTGATTCCACCTGGTCGCCAAGCACTACACAACTACCAAGCGCGTTCTCGCCCGGCCAGAATTTTCGTGCCGCAGATTCATTGATCACCGCCAGGTGTGACCGTGACTCGGATTCGCTGAAAAACCGCCCCGCCACGAGTTGCAGCCCCATCGTTTCCAGGTAGTCGTGCGACACTGAGTGCACCAGCGATATCTGTTTCTCCGCCGGTCCCGAACCCACGCCTGGTACCGATACGTCGTAGGCGGTCGTGCTCCAGCGTGGCACCGAGTTCGTCAGGGCTGCCGACCTCACCTGCGGCAACCGTTGAAGTGTCTCACGAACAGTCTGTACCGCCAGCGGCCATTCCTCTCGAGGAATGGTGGAACGTGGCAGCGGTAGCTCAACGAGTGCTACGGACGCGGGATCGTATCCAAGGTCGGTGTCCAGCGCGCGATTCAGGCTGCTCACGAACAGACCCGCGCCAACGAGCAGCAGCACGCAAAGCGCAGATTGTGTAACCAGAAGCGCGGCGCGCAGACGGGAGCGCTGGAACGTGCCGGCACGGTGACCACCCTGAAGGGATGGCAGAACATCCACGCGAAGCGACCGGAACGCCGGAGCGAGGCCGGCAATCAGCGTCGTGACCAGTATTGCTGTCGAAGTAATGAGAGCGACCCTTATGTCCAGCAGACGATCCGGCCAGGACATCTCGGGGAAGAGCACCGTTCGCACCAGCGCACTCGCCCATCGGGTAAGCAGCAGGGCCAGAATCCCGCCCGCGACTGCCAGAACGAGTGCTTCCGCCAGCGAATTCAGCACCAGTCGGCCCGGATTGACGCCGAGCGCCACGCGCAGTGCTGTCTCTTTCTGCCTGCGCATCCCGCGAACGAGCAACAGGTTCGCCACGTTTGCACACGCAATCAGCAGCAGGATAACGGACATGCCTGCAAGCCAGCGAGAAACCGTTACGGAGGTGGCCTCCTCGGGCCCAGCCGCCGCCTGCACACCGTAAGTCAGCCCGCGAACTTCCAGAACGACGGGCTGACTCTCGATCTCGCTCATGGCACGCTCGTTGGAAAGCAACGCCTGCGTGAGCTGCTGCTCCAGCTCCACAGCCGGCACGTCCTGCCTCACGCGACCGACGATGCGAAGCCAGTGCATGTAGCGGTTCGACTTCCAGCTTTCACCCAGTCCGAGAATGGGCATGGCAGCTAATGGTGCCCAGGCGTCTACGCGCTCCAGTTGCAGCGACCCAACGCCCTCCGGCAGCACTCCGATGATCGTCATCTGGTGGCCGCCAAGCAGCATGGTTTGGCCGATTGCATTCTCGCTGCCGCCAAAGCGGCTGTGCCAGAGCGCGTTGGACAGCACTACGACGTTCGGCGCCGAGCCAGCTTCGCCCTCCTGTTGAACGAACAGCCTGCCGGCAGCCGGCCGAGTTCCGAGCGTGGAGAAATAACCGCTGGTGGCGAAGCCGACACGCAAGGCCTCCGCATCCTGCCCATGTCCGGATACGAGGCTGCGAAAGGCGTAGGCGGATACGTCGGAAAAGCCGGGAACCTCGTTCTGTATATGCTCGAAGGCCGGATAACTGAAAAACTCGATGTTGTCTACTGCAGACTCGTGCTTCTGCTCCTGCCACACGAGCCTGACATGCTCGGCATGCTCCACCCCTTCCGGTGGTCGCAGAAGGAGTCGATCCACAATGCCGAACATCGTGGCATTGGCGCCAATGCCTATCGCGAGTGTGAGCACCACGCCCAGGGTAAACACCGGTGCCCCGGCAAGGCCCCGAAAGAGTCGGTTGGCCTCGGCTGCGAAAGTCTCCCAGCGGTCGGCGCGCCTGACGCGTACGTCGCGTTTCGTGTCTTCGTTCATGAGTTTCGCTCGCCAGCCTTCCAGGCTGCCAAAGCGCTCCGTTGCGAGTCGTTGTGCTTCGTCTGGTGAGTGTCCGGCTCGTACCAGGTCGCGAACGGCCATCGTCATGTGAAACTCCAGCTCTTCGTCCACTTCCATCTGCGCTCTGCGCCTGGAAGTGAAGGGGAGCCGAAACCCGCGTCGAATGCCGTCCGGGAGTCGCGACTCGTCAGGCCGAGGCATGAAATCTTCCGGTGTTGCTCTCGATCGGAGTACCCGCGTTGCAGCTCCGAACATGCGGCGGGTGCTGCGGCAGGCTGGCTCCTGCCCTGAACACGAGTTGGCCGGCGGCGCGAGGGCCCGTGCGCATCACGCCGTTTGCAGAATTCGTTCTACGGCTGCTGAGTACCGCTTCCACAGCGCGGACTTCTCAGCTAGCTGCCTGCGTCCTTCGGCGGTGAGGCTGTAGTACCTGGCTCTCCGGTTGTTCTCAGAAAGCCCCCACTCGCTCGCGAGCCAGCCGCGGCGCTCGAGCCGGTGGAGCGCGTGATACAGTGCGCCTTCCTCCACCTGCAGGGCATCATCGGAGGTTTCGGCAATCCACCGTGCTACGGCGTACCCGTGCCTGGGTCCCCACGCGAGTGTCTTCAGCACGAGAATGTCGAGTGTGCCCTGGAGAAGCTCGAGGTCGGCGGACATGTGCCTGGTCGCTCCCTGAAAGGTTCAGGGGAAAGGATACGGACTTCGAGCGACAGGCGCAATAGGGTTCCGGCTGCGTGGGGTTCCCGTGTGCTTCCGCCGTTCCTCTTCACCCCAGGTCGGCGCAGGCGCCGACCGGTTCAGTCGCCTTCTACGGTCTCGGCTATCTCCGTTTCCAGCCTGCCTGTGGTGCTGCAGTAAACAGTATTGCCACTCACGCCCATGGGACGTGCCGTTGCGTCGATACGACTGGTCAACTGTGTGGCAGCTGTTCCCGCGGGGCGCAGTTCGGAGATAATGGAGAGGGTGATCTCGTACTGGTCCGCGTTAGGTCCGGTCATGCCGGCACCGCAGTTCAGCAGCGTGGACAACCGGCGGTTACCCAGGCGCCTGCGGAGCCTGAGGTTCCGCGCACCCACAAAGCGCTCACGCTCGGACATCGCGTTTGCCTCGATCCCGAGTACGTCGTACGCCGCCAGCAGCCTGCGATAGGCAGTCTCCATGGGCATTTCGAGCACCACGGTGTGCGTGGTTAGCGACCGCGTGGTCTCGATCTGCTCGGTATTGCCGTCCGCATCCGTGATGATTGTCGGAGCACGAGTTTCCGTATCCCGAACTGATCGGCTGCCACCACAGGCAGATATGCCCATGGCGGACAAGAGTACCACCAGCGAAACGGCAATTGAGTTCTTCATCAGAACGCGGGCCCCAGTAGAAGTGCATTGAGGAACATCCCGTCCAGCGAACGCCACCATCCGCGGAACAGTGGTTCCTGCTGGAACAGGATCACGTGCCCCTGGCCTAACGGCTCAGCAACTATCGCAGCAGTGCCGCGCAGCAAACGCTCGGTATTGTTCGGCCACACGAAGCCGGCGCGGTGGAAGCCATCTTCCTCCGGAAAGGCGGCTATGTTCACGCCTTCCTTCGACAGCGTGAAGAAGTTCCGCCCATCCACCATCAAGGTCAGGTTCGGACGCTCGTAGCCGAACGTCAGCCAGTGCGTGCGATCGATTCGCGCCTCGAAGTGCGCGCCCGGAACAGGCGCCGGACGGTCTTCAGCACCGGGGCTGGTCACGGCAAGCAGAGAATCCACCTGGCGACGCTCGCTGCCCTCGGCATCCTCGGCAGTCGCGCGCTCGGAGGAATCGTCGGACGCACTGACGAGACGGGTACTCGTGAGGTTGGCGGCTTCAGTCGCGGCCCACGCAGCACTTCCCGACATCGTCACCAGCGTTCCACCCGCGCGCACCCAGTCGCGCAGTCGTTCGGTGCCGGCGCTGCCAAGCCTCGACGATATGCTGCCCGCCGAGCCTGACGGGATAATCAATACGTCGAACCGCGACAGCGACCCCGAAAGCCGATTCCAGGTGAGCGCCGTGAACGGAATGCGATAGCGACGCTCGAGTGTCCACCAGATGGCACCGTAGCTCGTTTGCGAAATGCCTTCGTCAGCAACCATCGCAATTCGCGGCTGTTTCAGCGGAACTACCCAGCCCGAGCCGATTCCGAACTGCTGCTGTCCGGCCCATGCAGTGTTCGCAGCGCGCACGGCAACGCCTGTCTCGGATGCCAGCTGTGCAATGCGCTGATGCAGGGTGCTGTCGTTCCGGTTCACGCGCACCACGTAGGAGCCTCTCGAATACGCAAACCCGTCAGCTTCGATGGGCTCCGCAGCCACCGACACACGGAAGCCCTCTTCCATGAGGCGATAGGCCAGCGTGGCGGACATCGTGCGCTCCGGTGTGAACAGGTACGCTGTTCGTGCCGCGCCGCCCACCACCCCGCCGGGAATGTCTACCGGCAGCCGCTCGGTGCCGAACGCGGCCTGGGAGATCGCAGCCGCACCTGTCGGTGCCGGCGGCAGAGACAGCAGGTCTCCGCTCAGCGCCTGGGCGTCTTCCGTCCACCACGCCTCGAGACCGAATGCAACCGGCAGGGACCAGGCGGTAACGTCGTAAAACTCGAAGCCCTCGGTGCCAGACGAACGCTGCTGGTTGCGACGAAACCTGTCCAGCTGTGTTCGTGCAAACTCCACGTCCATGGCGGCAACGGGCTCCAGCATTGCGCGCGCCATTCGCCCGTGCGGCTGTGCCAGGTCAACAACGTAGCTGCCGACAGGAAAGCGACGACCCTGCACACGCCCACCCGAGTATGCATGCGCCCTTGCAGAGGCGAACTCGCTGTCCACCCTGCGCACCTCGATACCTGAACGCATGAGTGCAGCGGCCAGTTCTGCTGCGCGCTTCGGTCGCTCCACGCCATCCCACACAATCCGACGCATGCGATCCGAGCGTCCCGAGGCAACCGCCTGCCGCCGGAATGTTGCCCAATCCTCCAGTCGTTCGGCGCTGCGTTCCGCAACAGTACCGATGGTGGCGAGTGCCGCCACGTGGTGCTTGGAAATGCCGTCCCGGAAGGACAGCAGTGACTCGTCATCGCGACGGTAGAGAAGGCCCTTCCATCCGCCGCCGTCCGTTTCGTACGTCATGCCCGTGGCACCTGTGAGCGACGGCCACGTATCGAAGTAACCCGGGTAGTACAGGTCGAACTGATCGCGAACGAAATAGAGCCAGCCGTTCTGGTCGAAGGCCGCAGCGTTACCGCCGCCGATTGCCGTCATCCACTTCTCGCTCAGCGAACCGGCAATATGCTGGTGCACCGGTCGTGCGGCAGGCGGAAAGAAATACTGTGTGGTTTGACCATGAAGGTCCACTGCAACCTGCGGTTTCCAGCGCAGCATCGCACCCACGATCGCCTTGACCTCGGCCTGCGTACTCGACATTACGTCGCGGTTCATGTCGAACCGGTAGTGATTGAAGCGGCCCTGGATGCTCCAGGGCTCGCTATGCTCGAGTGCCGCGAAGTCCGGATTTCCCATGGCTACGGAGTTGTACCATACGGCGAACCGTTCATGGCCGTCCGGATTCGAGCTGGGGTTGATGACCACAACGGTGTTGCGGAGCGCCTGCTGGGTGTTTGCGTCCTCGCCCGCCGCGAGCTGGTACAGCACCGACATCGCGGCCTCGAACCCCGGCGATTCGTTGCCGTGAACGGAGAAGGACAGCATGACTACGGCAGGTGTCTGCGCGGCCAGTTGCGCTGCAGCCTGTTCGTTCGTGCGGCGGGAGTCGCCGAGTGACTCGAGATTGGCGCGGATCTGGTCGAGGCGGGCGATGTTCTCGGGCGCACTCACCACATAGAGGCGCATAACGCGACCCTCAGCGGTTGCGCCGAACTCCTCGACGTGCACTCGATCGGACGCGGCCGCCGCAATTGCCTGGAGAACTCGTTGCTGGTCGGCGTACTGCGTCTGTCGCATGCCGATCGAGTAGCCCAGCAGCGAATCGGGCCGTGGTACACCCGTTCGATACGGCCCTGAAGCGTAGAAGTCGAACGTGTCGTGCGCCCGGAGTGAGTCGAGCCACACCGGATGCTGAGCCTCGGTGCTGCCGGCAGCCGCGCCGAGCAGGAGCAGCACGGCCGAAAGGAAAATTGCGGCGCGCGAAGATCGCGCGCTCGTGTGGCATCGAATCACTGAACGCATCTGGAGATAGTGGGAGGAGCGCTCGCGCGACGCTGCCGGATCCGGTAGCGTCGCGCCGGGTGCCTCCTCCAATCTCGGCTACTGTTCGCGACTGCGCGAGGGGTATGGTTTTCAGCCCTGCTGCCGCCAGTATGCGCGGGGGCGCGACCTCAGCCGCGGTGTGTCACGATGCGATCGGCCCGGCCATCGCCGCGCAGGTCGTACCAGGTTTCCAGCGCACGACCCTGACGGTCGTAGAAGACCACGCGCTCCGGCCGCCCGTCTCGATTGCGGTCTTCGTAGCGGGCGTGGGAAACGTTGCCGCGAATTCGGCGCTGAACATCCGACGGAATTCGGTTCCGGCGCAGGTCCGACACCCGCGGCATGCGAGGTAGTGATGCCCTGGCTCCCGGGCGTGAATCCCACACGCTACCGCCACCGATGATTACGCGACTGCCTCGGCGATCGCGCTCCCATCTGTCGTCGTCCCTGCGATCGTCCCGGCGGCCGTCACGTTCCCAGCGGCCGTTGTCGCGTCTCGAGTCGCCGTAGATCACGCGTGCGCTGCGACTGCCTCTGGCTACCCGCTCCGCCTCCCGGCAACTGGTGGGCGGTGGCTGCTGCCCGGGTGGACGACCTTCGTACCAAACCCGGCATTCACCGGCGCTGGGGGCATGGCCTGGTGGTACGGCCCGGCCGTTCGAGCGCGCCTGAGCATCGACTGGAGCGAAGGCGAGCGGAGTTGCGAGCAGCGCGAGCGCTGCCGGGCGAAGGATTTTGCGAAGCATGGCTACCTCCTGATTCCCATTTCGGCGGCCTGATGCCGCCAAGCTGATGGCTGTAAGGGCAGGAGCGGGGCCGCCGTGCGCGCAATTTTGCCAGCGACATAACTCGTTGGT
>Ga0079224_100005359_pt1 | contig 16813 bp, 13 predicted proteins | sample Stecom2015_FD_80414 | JGI IMG/M metagenome (GOLD analysis project Ga0079224, IMG submission 80414) | Agricultural soil microbial communities from Utah to study Nitrogen management - Steer compost 2015 | ecosystem: Environmental > Terrestrial > Soil > Agricultural land | place: USA: Utah... | reverse complement strand
GCCCGTCGCCGCCGTCTGCGGCGCGGGAGAATCCCCGGTACAACCGAATGCGTTTATCTGGTCAACGGAGTCCAGATCGCGCCGGTTTACGGCCGTTTAGAGAACAGGAAGAACCCGCACACGGGATGAGCGACAACCCTCCAGGAGCAGCAGTGGACCTGTCCATCGTCGTGCCGTTGTACAACGAAGAGGACAGCGTGCGGCCGCTCCATGCAGCGATCACCGAGGCGCTTGCCGGCCTGTCGCTTCCCGGCGGGGCGGAGATCCTGTTCGTCGACGACGGCAGCCGCGACGGCACGTTCGCGGTGGCCGAGCAGCTCGCGCGACAGGACTCGCGGCTCAGGGTCGTCAAGTTCCGTCGCAACTTCGGGCAGACGCCGGCGATGGCCGCGGGCATCGATCTCGCCCGAGGGAAATACATCGTGACGATGGACGGCGACCTGCAGAACGATCCCGCGGACATCGGCCAGTTCCTCTCCAAGCTGGACGACGGCTATGACATCGTCGTCGGCTGGCGACACGAGCGCCAGGACAGGCTGATATCGCGCAAGATTCCGTCCAGGATCGCGAACTGGCTGATCGGCAAGGTCACCGGCGTGCCGATCAAGGACAACGGTTGCTCGCTGAAGGGCTTTCGCGCTTCCGTCATCAAGAACGTGCCGCTCTACAGCGAGATGCACCGCTTCATTCCCGCGATGGCGTCCATCGCCGGCCCGCGCATCGCGGAGATCAAGGTCCGGCACCACGCGCGCAGGTACGGTCGGTCGAAGTACGGCCTTTCCCGGGTCTACAAGGTGCTCTTCGACCTGCTGACGATCCGGATGGTGTCGGGCTTCGCCGCCCGGCCGCTGGCGTGGTTCGCGTTGCTCGCGCTGCCGTTCTTCCTCCTGTCCTCGTCGATCCTGACGTGGCAGATCGTCGCGATGCTGGTCGGCGGCAAGACCTCGCTGCCGATCGCGGGTGCCGGCGTGTTCTTTGGCGCGCTGTGCTTTTTCCTGCTGTTCAGCGGCGCGTTTGCCGAGCTCATCAACAGGACCGGCGACATGCGAATCATGAAAGCCAGTCTCCTCACCGCGGAGGAGCGGCGTTACCGGGCGCGCACCGGGACGGAGCCGGTGCGCGACGTGGAGTTTTCACGATGAACGACAACGTGGAGATCTCGGCCATAGTGCCCGTCGTCAAGCTCGTGGATCCCGGCGGGCGGCTGGTCCGGCAATACCTCGAGGTGCTGGAGAGCACGGGAAGGCCGTTCGAGCTCGTCTACGTGCTTGACGGGGAGCACGAGGAAGTGCTCGAGCAGCTCTGGGCCGTGGCCCGGTCGGAGCCGCGGCTGCGCGTCATCCAGCTCGCGAAGAACTTCGGGGAGGCGAGCGCGCTGACGGCGGGCTTCGAGAACACGCGCGGGTCCGTCGTGCTGACGCTGCCCGCCTACGCCCAGGTCGAAGCGGACGGCATCCGCGCCGTGCTCGACGAGCTCCGGCACTGCGACGTGGCGGTCGCCACGAGGCAATCCGCCGGGTCGCGCTCTTCGGCGTTCAAGACCGCGCGGCGCAGGGTCTTCCACTGGCTCGTTCACGTCGCGACCGGGCAGACCTTCAGCGACGTCGGCTGCGGCGTCCGTGCCCTGCGGCGCGAAGTGGTGGACGAGCTGCCGCTGTACGGCGACCAGTACCGTTTCATCCCGCTCCTGGCCGCGCGGCGCGGCTTCAACGTCCGCGAGGTGCCGGTGCGCGAAGCGGAAGGCGACCGCGTCCATGACCACCACAGCGTGACGGCCTACCTGGCGCGGCTGCTCGACGTCTTCGGCATCGTCTTCCTCACCCGGTTCACGAAGAAGCCGCTGCGCTTCTTCGGCACGATCGGCAGCGTGATCTTCGCGGTCGGAGCGGTGTTCCTCGCGTACCTCGCGGTGCAACGCCTGTTCTTCGGGGTCGCGCTGGCGGATCGCCCGGCGCTGCTCCTCACGTCGCTCATGGTCGTGCTCGGAATGCAGGTATTCGCCCTCGGGCTGCTCGGGGAGTTGATCATCTTCACGCACGCCAGGGACATGAAGGAATACTCCATTGAGCGCATCGTCAATTGAGGCACGGCGGATCGGCGGGAGCGGCCATCCCTGATGCAGTACCTGCTCGCTGCGTTCTTCTTCCTGATCTACGCGGGCGATACGTTCGGGCTCGCCGTGGGCATCGCGCCCGGCCTCAGCCTGAAGAACCTGCTGCTGTACCTCGTCCTGACGGGAATCTTCATCAACACCGCGGTGGTGCGGAACCGGAAGCTCGAGCTGACCGGGGTCCTGGTCATGTTCTCGCTGCTCATCGTGTACGCGCTCGTGACGTGGATCGTCCTCACGTTCATCGCCCGCGACCCGGACTACCTCGCCAAGGCAGCCTTCATCAAGCTGAAAAGCGGGCTCGGCGACCAGCTCATGACGCTCCTCATGTTCTTCTACGGGTGCCTCGCCCTCAAGGACACGAAGTGGCTGCTGCGGGCGATAATCTGGATCGCGGTGATCGGGAACGTGGTCACCGTCATCGACACGATGAACATCCCGGATCTCGGCATATTGCCGGTGCCTCGCAAGGGAGGGCGGTTCGAGGGGTTCCTGGGCCAGCCGAACGAGTACGGCCAGTTCCTGGCGCTGTTCCTGCCGGCGTTCATCGTGCTCTTCATGGAATCGCGCAAGTGGCAGCGCTGGCTGGCCGGGCTCGGGCTGTTCGCTTCCGCGATCGCGCTGGTGCTGACCGGCTCACGTGGCGCGTGGGTCGGCGTGGTGGGTGGCGCCGTGCTGGGATGCTTCTACATGCGGCAATACATCCCGGCGCAGACCGTCGTCCGCGCCGTCATGGGCACGGTGGTGGTCGGCAGCCTGGTGCTCGTCGTCACCTACCTGACCGGCTACGCCGACCTGTACCTCAGCAGGTTCGAAGGCATCGGGGGCACGCCGCATACGGCCACCGCCGGCCGCAGCTCGATCTGGCGCAACGCCATCAAGTACATGCTGGAGAACCCGTTGTCCTTCATCACCGGTTACGGCTTCTATGCTTACGAAAGCTCGCGCAACTTCCGGCTGTCGACGCACAACATCTACCTCTGGTACCTGTACAACCTCGGTGTGATCGGGCTGTCCCTGTTCGTGGGAGTCTTCGCGCGCGTCCTGTCGACGGCCCGGAAAGCGCTCGCCGATGCGCCTCCCGAGCAGCGGCCTCACATCATGGGAATGCTGTTCGGCGTTCTCGCGTTCCTCGTATCTTCGTTCTTCAGCGACTTTCACAACGTGGGGTACCTGCTGTGGGCTTACATCGGTATCGTGATGCGGATTGCCATGCAGTTGAAGAGCGCCGTTCCTGAGCAGGCGGCCGCGCCCGCCGGGGAGGCACCCGTCCCCCGGCCGGTGCCGGAATGGCGACCGCGCGGCCTCGGGAGCGCGAGCCGATGAGCGGCGCCGTCACGGCACGGCCGGCGGTGCGGCCGTCTTCCGCCAGGTCGGGGCAGGCGGCGTCCGGCAAGGCGCCGGTACGCGTGTGCATTGTGTACCCGGCCGAGCCGCTGGGCGTCATTCCCGGCGGAATCGACACGTTCATCAAGGGCGTGCTGCGCTGGGCGCCCCCGGACATCGCGTTCGAGCTTTTGGGCATCACGACCGATCCGGGGAAGGCGCAGCCGCGGCGCTGGATGACCTGCAGTCTCGACGGGGAAAAGGAGTTCCGCTTCTACCCGGTGCTTGCGCTGCAGAACTCGGAACGGCAGTCGCCCGTGCCCGTCGCGCTGCGCTTCCTGCTGGGCCTCCTGCGACAGCGCGTGCGGACCGCCGCGGACGTGCTCGAGTTTCACCGGATCGAGCCCTGGCTCGCCTTTGCCCGCGACCCGCGGCCCAAGCACCTCGTCATGCACCAGAACATGCAGGACCTTCGGAACTTCGGTTCCGACATCCGCTGGCGGCACCTGCCTTCGCTGTACTTCCGCCTGGAGGACTACATCTTTCCGCGAATGAGCTCCGTCTTCTGTGTCAGGGAAGATGCGGCCGATGCCTACCGTGCACGCTTCCCGCACATGCGCCGCCGGATCGAGTTCACGCCGACCTGGATGGATCCCGACACGTTCCGGTTACGGGACGAGGGGGCGCGGCTCCGGGCCAGGCAGGCCTTGCGCCTTACATTCGGTTTTCCCGAGGACGCGTTCGTGCTCGTCACCGTCGGCAGGCTGGACCGCCAGAAGAACCCGCTGCTGCTGCTGGAGGCGTTCCGCTTGCTGCACGAGTCCATGCCGGAGCTGCGGCTCGTCTTCATCGGCGACGGCGTGCTCCGACCGCAGCTCGAGGAGCGCATCGCCGCTGCCGGGCTGGGATCGCACGTGCGCCTGGATGGCGTGCAGCCGCCGGCGACGATCGCGGAGCGCCTGGCGGGCGCAGACCTCTTCGTGCTTTCTTCGGCCTACGAAGGAATGCCGATCGTCGTCCTCGAGGCGCTGGCGTCGGGGTTGCCGGTCGCGGCGACCGACGTCGGCGAGGTCTCGCGCGTCGTCCGGCCCGGCATCAGCGGCGAGCTCGTGGACCGGCACGAGCCGGCCGCGCTCGCCCGGGCGATCCGCACCTGCCGCGACAGCATCGCGCGCTACCGGGGGACGCCGTGCGTGGAGGCGGTGCGGCCGTTCACCCCGCCCGCGGTCCTCGAGCCGATCTACGAGAACTATCGCATCCTCGCGCGGCAGGGCAGCCGCGACATGGCATGACCCGTGCCGGGCCGCAAGGTGCGTCGTCGCCACGATGCAAGGATTCTGCCATCCGTGCCGACCCGACTCGCCTTCTGCTGTCCCCGATTCGCGACAGTGAATTGAGCGACAGTGGCACGGCCTTTTAAACGATCGTATGATTACGACAACGGCGATGCGAGCTCACGAGCCGGGCACGAGTGGAACAACCTCGGCCCTGCACGCTGAACCGCCGCGCCTTCTCGGGATTCCTTACACTCTGCTCCGGCCCGATTGGGCGCCAGCGCGTCGAGCGTCCGCCGTTCGAAGTTCTCGCAACGACGGCAGTCACTGACGGAATTACACGACGAACTGAATTCGTGCCGAAGCTTCCGCTTCGGCCAGGCAGTATTCGCAACGAGGCGCGGTTTTGTCCCTGTACTTTTATATCAGTGCAGCCTTGGCTTTCTTCGCGACGACGGCGCTCATCCTGAGCTTCCGTCCGCTCGCGAAGTCGCTCGGCCTCGTCGACATCCCGAACGAGCGCAAGATCCACGAAGGGGAGATTCCCCTCGTCGGGGGTATAGCCATCTACGTCGCGGTCGTCGCGACGCACCTCATCTCCACGGCCTTTTTCCCGGGGACCGGGGGTATCGAGCACTACACGAGCTTTTACGTCGCAGGCGCCTTGCTCGTTCTCGTCGGGATTGCCGACGACTTTCGCGAAGTCTCCCCGACGCTGCGCCTGGTCACGGAAGCGGTCGCCGTCGTGCTGATCATGGTGGGCGCCGACGTGGTCGTGCGCGACCTCGGCACGCTCGGCATCGGAGGCGAGCACGTGATGCTGGGGGCGCTGGCGGCGCCGTTCACGATCTTCGCCGTGGTCGGCGTGATCAATGCCGTGAACATGGCGGACGGGCTCGACGGGCTCGCCGGAACCCTGAGCCTCGTCCCGATACTCGGTTTCATCTTCGCCACGATCTTCCTGGGCGACGGCAAGGACCTCGTCATCCTGTGCTGCTTCGCCGCAAGCATCATCGCCTTCCTCCTGTTCAATGCCGCCGTTCCCGGGCGGCGCAGGGCGCTGATCTTCCTCGGCGACTCGGGCAGCATGTTTCTCGGGATCGCGCTCGCCTGGTTTGCCATCCGGCTCTCGCAGGGCGAGGGCGCGCCGCTGTCGCCCGCGGCCACGCTCTGGTTCCTGACCCTGCCGATATTCGACACCGCCTGCACGACGATCCGCAGGGCCATCCGCGGGCGCCCGTTGTTCAGTCCCGACAAGGAACACCTGCATCACGTGTTCCTGCTCGCCGGTTTCACCTCGACCGAAACCGTCCTGATCATGGCCGGCCTGTCGGCCGCGGGCGTCGTGATCGGGATCACGGCGAGCTGGCTCGGCATCTCCGATGCCTGGCTCGCGGGCGCGTTCCTCGTGCTGGGCCTGCTGTACTTCTGGGTGATCATCCGGGCCTGGACGTTCATGCGCTTCCTGAGGCGCTCGATCTGCCGCCGCCGCGAGATCGTGGATCGCCGGACGCGCGGCGAGCGCCGGCGTGGCGACGGCGGCACCTGGACCGGCATCGAGCGCCGCGAGCACCAGCGCAGGCTCGGGGAGCGCCGCCACGGGTCCAAGGCGCGCCGCTCGAGAATGCCCGGCCCGGAGAACGTCTAGGCCGCGCCATCGCGCGCTCTACAGGGCCGGTGCGCGGGTCAGCCGCCGCCGCAGCTTGCCGAACAGGATCTCCACTTCCTCCAGCCTGAACAGCCTGAGCGCCCAGAGATAGACGGCGGCATAGCCCGCGCCGAAGAGCAGCATGCGCGCGACGTCCGGGAGCGGGACGTATTCCCCGGCCGCGAGCACCAGGCCGCTGCCCACGGTGCAGGTCCAGAGCGCGGCGTGGCTGCGCCACTTGATCACTTCCGGGAAGCCGACGCCATACCAGCGACAGACCCGCCACGCCAGGAAGACGAGCTGCACGAAGTAGCCTGCCACGATCCCGACCGCCGGCCCGAATATCGCAAGCTCGGGGAGCCACGTGAAGAATGCGGCGATGCAGGCCAGGTTCGTGCCGAGCAGCAGCACGTTGCCGGCGAGCATGTCGCCGGTGCGCTTGATCGCCCGCAGCGGCGCGTTGAGCTCGAGCGTTTCGATCGGCAGCACGAGCAGCAGTACCCGGAAGATCGGCACCGCGCCGGCGTACTGCTCGGTGAACACCAGCGGGATGAGGACGTCCGCGTACCAGAAGAGGAGTGCGAACGTCGGCAGGATCAGGCAGGCATACCCGATGTTGGCGCGCTTCCAGAGCTTCAGGCCGTCGGCGGCATTCGCGGCAGCCTGCCGGACCATGTCCGGAAATATCGCATCGCCGACCGCACCCCGGGCGATCTTCGTGATCGGCACGTTGTAGCTCGCCACGGCATACGTCGCCAGGGCGACTACCCCGAGCTGCGTGGAAACCGCGAGCTGGCCGATCCACTGGTGCAGGTGGACGAGGGAGGACCCGAGGCCGATCGGCAGCACGAACCTGAGCTGGTCCGCCAGGGTGTGGCGATCCAGCCGGAACGACAGCAGGCCGATGGCACGGGTGATCAGCAGGACGACGAGGACGCGCAACGCTTCGGCCGTGAGCAGGGCGACGATGATCGCCTCGAGCGAGCGCGTCACCCAGGCGGCTCCCACCACGGCCAGCAGGCGCACGACCGTGCGCAGGGTGGTGTAGTAGAAGACGTACTTCGGCTGCCGGGTGGCGATCCAGTAGGCGTCCAGGAAGGAGACGTTGATGAACAGGAGGACGTAGGCGGCGAGCGGCAGCACCAGCTCGAAGCTGGCCGAGGCGTGGATTTGCTCGCGGAACGACCACAGGATCGCACAGGTGAGGAGGGACATGAGCAACGTCAGCCAGTTCGTGTGGCTCACGTACTTCACCGTGTTCTCCGGGTGCCGCGGGACGAAGTAGAGCAGGTTGGAGGTGATCGAGAACCCGGCGATGATCGTGGTGATCATCGACCACGCGACGAACTCGCGGTACTGGCCGAAGACGGTCGGATCCAGCAGGCGGACGAGCAGGATCGGGCTGAAGAACAGCAGCGCGAAGTTCGTGATCCTGGCGAACGCCAGGATCAGCGTGGATTGGATCAGACTGGGCAAAGGTTCTGCACCGCCCCCGCCGCGGTTCCCGCGTCCCGGTTCGTGCCCCGCCGGCAGCTAATAATAGTACGGCGAAACCGACCCTTTCTCGCGGGACTGGTTCAGCACGACCCCGAGCAGGTTGCGCTCGCCGAGAAGCTCCATGGTGCGTCCGAGCGCCGCCCTTTCGGTCTTGCCTTCCGCCACGACGAGGAGGATGGCATCGGCGTAGGGTGAGAACGCGAGCACGTCGTCGCAGGCGAGCACCGGGGGCATGTCGAAGATGACGATGGTCTCGGGTCCCTGCTCCTGCAGCCACTGCAGGAAGGTCCGCATGCGCGGCGAGGCGAGCAGGTCGGAGGAATTGGGCACCGGCTCGCGGTTCGGGACGATGACGAGTCGCTCCAGGCCGGCGGGCGCGTACACGATGTCGTCGATCTGCGCGTGACCGAGCAGGTAGTCGCCCATGCTGGCACGGATGTCCAGGCCGAAATACGAGGCCACCGTGGAGCGCTGCAGGTCCAGGTCCACGAGCACGACCGCCTGGTTGACGTCGTTCGATACGCTGACGGCGAGGTTGCAGGCCGTCAGTGTCTTGCCTTCCCCGGCGCCGGCCCCGGTCACGATGAGCGAGCGCCACCCGTTGCTCCGCAGCCGTTGCAGCACGCGCGTGCGCAGGATCTTGTAGGCCGTGACGGCGCTCTGGTCGTCCACGGCCGGCAGGATCTTGTTGCGCTCCATGGCTTTCGATTCGACCCGGGTCGCGAGGCGTTTGAACAGTCCGGTCGCCGCGACGAACTCCTTCGTGACCTGCCCGAAAGTGCGCCTCTCCGGGTCACGGTCACGGGCCGAGCCGGTGGCGGCATGGCGCCGCTTCTCGGCTTCGAGCACCTTCTGGATGATGGACGTCATGTCTGCTCTGCCTCGCTTGCGGTATCGGGCGGAATCACGCCGTGACCGCGCCGACGATCAACACGATGATGGCACCCAGCATGAGGGCGCTGATCGACACGATGACCAGGTGGCGCCGCCGCTCGGCACGATAAACGGAGTTCTGAACGACCGGAATGGCGGCGATGGCGTGCGTGTGCATCACCGTCAGGATGTCCTTGCTCCCCCGTATCGTGTCGTCCGACATCTCGGCCAGCAGGGTCGCGCCCCCGGCGAAGGTCGTCGCCAGGAACAGCCCCAGCACCGCCAGCGCGATGCGCGGCGGTCCCGTCGGCTCGTCGGGTGCGCGCGCTGCCCTGATCTGCTCCAGGCGTGCGCCGCGCTCGCCCGACTCGAAGGATTCGATCTGCTGCGCCTGCGCCAGCCGCTGTCTCAGGTTGTCGAAGGCGAGCGTCGCGGTCTGCAGCTCGCGCTGCAGTGCCTGGAACTGGCGCTCGACCTGCGGCATGCGCGCAATGCGGTCCTGCAGCTCCGCCTGCCGTGCACGCAGCTCGTTCGCGCGTTTCCGCAGCCCCTCGACGTTCGAGTTGATCGCGTTGATCTGCGCCCGCAGCTGCAGGTAGACGGGATCCGTGGGCGCGTCGCTCGCGCCGCCGGCCTCCAGCGCGGCGATCCGGCGCTTCAGGCTGACGACGTCGGGATGCGCGTCGGAGTACCGTTCCTGGGCGGCCGCGAGCTCCGCCTGGAGCTGCGCGAGCTCCCCCGCGCCGGCGGCAGGATCGCCCGTCATGGCCGCGATCTGCCGCTTCGTGCGGATCACGTCCGGGTGCTCCGGACCGTAGAGGGCGACGGCGCGCGTGTACTCCTGCTCGAGCTGCGCGAGCTGCGCGTTCGAGCCGACCGTCTGCCGGATCTCCTGCAACTGCGCCTCGCGGAAGAAGCGGTCCTGCTCGAGCGTGCGGATCTCGCGCTCCACCTGCTCGAGCTCCTGCGTCGCGCGGTCCAGCGCGGTCATGTTCAGGACGAGCAGGTCCGGCATGCTGCCCGCGTGCCCCTCCTTGAACTCGGCGATCCGCGCCTCGATCTCGGCGATCTCCTCGCGCTTCACCTCGATCTGCTCGCGCAGGAAGCTGGAGGTGGCGCTGGCCTTGTCGACGCGGGTTCGCCGGTCCTCTTCGAGAAAGGCCTCCGCGACACGGCTCGCGATGATCTCGGCGGACTTGGGATCGCGGCCGGTGAACGATGTCGTGAAGCCGGTGATGAGGTCGAACTCCTCCCCGGTCTCTTCCTCGATCACCGACGTGAACACCATCTGGACCTTTATGTCCTCGCGCAGGCGGGCGATCAGCTCGGACTGGGTCGCGTCCTCGTCGTACCAGTACGCGTTGGATTCTTCCAGCCACCTCTGCAGGTTGTCGTTGGTCATGACCTTCTGCTGCAGCGACTTGATGTACTGGTCCGCGTAGTTCGTCAGCGCGATCGGCTCCAAAAGCTCGACGTTCGGGCCCTGCAGGTCGATGCGCATTTCCGCGCTGGCGTGATAGGTGTCGGGCAGGAGCACGGCCAGCGCCACGGCAATGCCGAACAGCAGCGACAGCACACCGAGGAACAGCCCCGAGCGCCGCCGCAGCGCGTTCAGGTAGTCCTTCGTCGAGTACTCGGTCGTGATCTCCATGTCGGGTCTCCGTAACGCCTTGCCGTCACTGCGTGGGCAACGGCGGCCGGTAGATGAACGAGAGCCGCACCTCGTGTTCCTGGGCGTCGCCCGGGATGTTGGCAAAATCCTGGTACGTCAGCGCGTACAGCCCCTGCACGGTCCAGGCCGGAGTGAGCCGGAAGCCGAGCGCCACGCGCCCCTGCGCGTAGTCCCGGTCGCTGCTCGTCACCTCGCTCTCGGTGGCCACCGCGTCCGATCTCAGGTACACGGCGGACAGGTGCAGCAGCCAGCGCGGATCGAGCTGGTGCTCCATGCTCACGCGATACAGGTCGCGCTCGACGAGGTTCCCGGACCCGCTCGGCGTCACCTGCTGGCCAAGGTCCAGGCGCCAGGTCGTGACCTGGAGCGCACGCCGGTACCCGATGTTCCACAAAAACGACGTGTCCGACAGCTCGACGCCGGGCTCGCTCAGCGAATCGCGGCGAGTCTCCTGCGCGCCGACCTCCACGAACCACGTCGAGATGTCGGACGTGCTCTGCTGGTACCCGATGCGCGCGCCGACGGCATCCGTCTCGCGCCCGTCGATGCTCGGGTCGTACCGGGACCCGAAGACCGCGAACTCGAGCCGGTTGTAGGGCGAGAGCTCGCGCTGTATCGCGGCATCGACGTACATGTTCCGGTAGTCGACCGCGGTGCCGGGCTCTTCCTCATCATAGCTCACGTCCTGGTAGCGGAGCTCGAGCGCCAGGGCCGTGAGCTCGGTGAAGCTCATCCGGAATTCCGGCTGGATGCGCCACAGGTCGCGCTGCCGGCGCTGGAACGTGCGCCCGGTGCCGGTCTGGACGTCGTCTTCCAGCAGGTCGTCGAAGTCCGCCGGCGTGGTCTCGCCCCGGAAGACCTGTTCCTGCCGGTAGTTGCCGCGCAGCCGCCAGCCGCTGCGGCGACCTTCGCCGCCCGCGTCCATGTCCAGGAAGTACGCCTCGGCGTCCTCGTCGGTCTCCCCGGCGTAGCGCTGGACGACGACCGAGGGGCGCAGCAGGAACGTCGAGACCGGGGTGTTGCGCCGCAGGGCGAGCGCCGCGTCGATCAGGCCGCCTTCGATGCTGTCGCTGGGGCCGGCCAGGCCGTCCTCACCGGTACCGGGCTCTTCGCCGTCTTCCCGCAACCGCGGGTTGTCCACGTACTGCGCGGCAATCTCGAGCTCGGGGGTGACCAGCCATTGCTGCGCGGCCGCCGTGTCCGGGCGGAGCACGAAGAAAAGCACCGCCGGGGCGAGCAGCAGCCCGGTTGCTCTGCGCCGGCGGGTAAGGTTCCCGGGCGTTGCCGTCATGCCTGGCTCATCGTCGTTCATACGTTCTCCTTTCGCCGTCGTGTCGCACGCGGCAGCCACGGGCGGGGCCGCACGGCCTCCGCCTCGCCGGTGTGTCACGATGTAAACGGCCGCGGCTCTGCCTGAAGAGCGTGCGCCGGATCAGGGGACGACCACCACGTCGCCACTCTTCAGCAAGATGTTCTGCTCGAGCGACCGGCCGTCGGCGACTTGCGTGTAATCGAACTTGAGAGCCCTCTGGACTCCGTTCTCGCGCCGCAGGATGCGGATGTTCTTGAGCGCCGCGAACGGCGTCGTGCCGCCCGCCATGGCGAGCGCCTGCATCACGTCCAGCGACGGGTTCATGACGAACGAGCCCGGCGCGTTCACCTGCCCGATCACGAAAATCCGGTTGCCGTTGACGTCCACGACCGTCACCGTCGACACGAGGTCGGGGATGTAACGGGACAGGCGCTCCTCGAGCTCCTGGCGGATCTCCGTCACCGTCCGCCCCTGTGCCATGATCTGCCCGGCGAGCGGGAACGAGAACGCGCCGTCGGGGCGCACGAGCACCTGCCTCTGCAGGTCCTGTTCCTTCCAGACCGATATGTCGAGCCGATCGCCGGCGTTGACGAGGTAACCCGCCTGGTCGGCACTCGGCATCGGCTCCTCCTGCGCGTGCGCGACGGCGACGAGAAGGAGAGCCGGAATCCACTTCAAGACAGTACTCGATCGCATGGGCAATCCACGTGTTCTTTAAGGTATTCTCCGACGCCCGGGACGACCCCGAAGCAGACGAGGTGGTCGTCTTGCGTCTGGTGTACAGGGAACGGCTGGCAGCCGATGTAGAGATTCGCCGGTCTCGCGTCCGGCCTGCCGGCTCTCTGTCGCCGAAGAGCGACGATGCGTCCGGCCGACGGACTGCTCAAGAACCGACTTTTCAGCAGTTTACGGGGAGCGCATCGGTGAATCAACCGGGCAGCCGCCGCCACCCGCCGAGCAGCAAGCGCCACGCGATGCGGCAGCGGGACTGCAGGTCCTGGCGGAAGACGCGCGGATGGTGCGCCTTGCGATACCAGCGTACCACGCGATCCGCGAAGAAGGCGTGTACCTTCTCGAGCGGGCCGGCCGGCCGCGGTGACGCATACACGGTCGCATAACCGTAACTGCGGAGCGGCCCGGCTTGTATCGATTCGATGATCTCGATCTCGCGCGGCGTGAAGCGGCGGCGAAACGCACCCACTTTCGCCGCGCTGATGCCCTGGCGCAGCGACGAGTGCCACGGCCCCTGGGCATCGAGGTGGCGGCTGAGCGCGGACCCGGCGTAAGTCGCGACCGTGTCGACGTACGGCTCCTCCAGGAACTCGAACAGGGTCCGCATCACCTGCCCGGGGGAGGTGACGAGATCCTCGTAGCGCACCACGAGCGTGTTCTCCGTGCCGGCCGAGTCACAGAACGTTTTCCAGTGCCGGATCTCGTCGCACCAGACACGGGCGACGCCGTAGGCGGTGACGGGATAGAAGATCATGCGCTGCATGGCCTCGGCGACGTCGCGCCCGTCCCGCACGAGGTGAATGAGCTTCGCTTCCGGGAAATCGCGGCGTATCTCCGCGAGATGGCGAATGTGCTCCGGCGTCTTGTCACCCCAGCGGCGCGCGCCCTGGCGTTCGGCATACAGCTCGAACAGCGCTTCCACGATGCCGCCGAAATCCGGGCGGCGCAGGCGCTGCTCGATGTCCTCCGGCGTCGCGCCGAGGCCCCATTCCTCGATGAAGGCGTCGCCCAGCATGGCGGAGACGAGGCGTCGCCGGCAGCGGCGCTCCCGGAGATCGCCCCAGGTGCCGGCGATGCGGCCGAAGCGGGCGTACACGTGGCTTTCGGGCGGGATCGCGAGGTGCGGGTGGCTGTCGATGAGCGCCTGCAGCAGCGTCGTACCCGAGCGGCTGCACCCGACCAGGAAGAAGGGCGGCTTGCGCTCGTTCATCGCGATCCTCCGGGCAGCACGGAGCGCAGCACGAAGCGGATCTCGTCGCCGCGGACGAAGCCGGTCACGAGGAGCCCGCCCAGGAACACCGAAACGGCGATGACGGCCAGGGCGAACGCGTTGATGCCGGTCGTCGCCGCGCCGGCCGTGACCGCCGCCGCGAGCAGCGTCGGCAGCAGGAGCCAGCGCCGGAAATCGAACTCCCGGCGGCTGGCGCAGGAGAGCGCGTAGAGCACGATGAGCAGTGTCCCGCTCAGGAGTCCGGACCAGGCGGCGCCCACCGCGCCGAAGAGCGGGATCAGTATCGCATTGAGCCCGATGTTCACGGCCACCGTCACGCCGAGCCACGCCACGCGCCGGAAATGCAGGTCGACGCTCGACAGCAGCAGTTGCAGCGGCACCATCATGCAGCGGCTGGCCATTACGCCTCCTAGGATGCGCAGGATCGACGCACTCGCCGCGAACTTCTCTCCGAACAGCGCGACGATGAGCTCGTCCGCGAGTATGAAGGCCGTCACCCCGGCCACCAGGCCCGCGATCGCCATGAAGCGCGTCATCATGCTCGAGAAAACCTGGTAGGCCTTGCCGGGCTCGTGGCTGGCCTTGAAGATCGCCGGCGCGAACACGCGGCCGGACACGACGGCGACCTTCGACACCAGTTCCACCAGCTTGTAGGCGGCGGCATAAATGCCGGCCTCCCGGATGCCGGCCAGGGCCGAAAGCATCACGATGTCGGCACGGGTATAGACGTGCCCCAGGATGTTGCTCATTGCGTACTGGTTGCTGTCCCGGAGCACGGCGAGTGCATTCGCCGCATCGAACTTCGGGCGGACGCGCCGCAGCGTGAGCACGAGCCAGAGCGCCGTCACGGCACCGCCACCCACGACGTAAGCATAGCCGACGGCCTGCAGCGAGACGGACTGGCCGGCCAGCAGGAACCACGCAGCCAGGATGCCGAGCGGCGCCGTACCCTGGAACAGCGCGCTGATGCCCATCGTCTGGTAGGCGGCATAGACCGAAGCCAGGGTGGTCTGCAGCGCGAGGATCAGCCCGTACGGCAGGAAGACGACCAGGAACGACAGGATGGAGTTGTCCGGGAACCCCCGGTGGGCCGCGATCACGCCGAGGTAGAGGATGGCGAAACCGGCGCCGACGACCGCGAGGCCGGTGCCGAACAGGAGCGGCAACCGCCCGTGGTCCCGCGACCCTTCCTGGATCGTCCACATCCCGGTGCCCGCGCCCATCACGATCGACCCGAGGAGCGACCACGAGTAGGCGGTCACGAACACCCCGTATGCCTCCGCGCCCAGCCGCCGCGCGATCAGCACCTCGACGAGTGTGAAGACCAGTTGTGCTACTATTCCACCGGCTGCGAGCGCCATCGCGTTCTGCGCCAGTCGCTGCACTTGCGATTTCAGGTCCATGTGCGGTGACGGGTCATCCAGGCGTCAGGGCGTTTCTACAGCTTCCGGCGACCGGTCGGCGGCGGCGATTCTCGCGGTCTCTCCCGGTCTGCCTGCCACAGGCGATCACGACTCCCCGCGCGCGATCCGGCACTCGCCGGTCACCTTCGGTGGCGCTCGTTCTTACTGTCACATGCTGCTGTCGAACGTCCAGCATTCCGGGCGCCCGTGGCGTTCACCCTGCAGCACGACGAATCGAAGGAAAGGGCGCCCATCGACGAATCATACAACGGCTCGAAGAACGCGGAAGGCGGTTGAGACGAATGCCAGAGGCTCGAACGGGACATTGCACGATCGACCTGCGCGTGGACGCTCACGTGCACGTGTACCCGTTCATGTCCGTCGCGGCCACGCTCGACGCCGCGGCGCACAACCTGTTCGAGGAGCACGCCGGCGGGCCGCGGCACGGCGTCCTGCTCGTCGCCGACCCGGAAGGTGTCGACGGGTGGGAGCGCCTGGCGCGTTCGGCGCGGGCGGGCCGCTGGCAACGGGTCGGGATCGACGGCGACGCGGTGACGTTCAGGCGCGACGACGACGTCGAGCTCGCCGCCGTCAAGGGCCAGCAGCTCGTCAGTCGCGAGGGCCTCGAGGTGCTCGGCACGGGATGCCGCGCGCGCGTGCCTTCCGGGTTGCCCGTGGCGGACATCGTCGAGCGCATACGCGCGGCCGGGGGGCTCGCGATCCTCGCCTGGGGCGCCGGCAAGTGGCTCGGTGACCGGGGACGTGTCGTGGACGACGTCATCGCCCGCGAGAGCGGCCGGACCGACGTCATGCTGGCCGACAACGGCGGTCGTCCGCGACTCTGGCCGCGCGTCCCCCAGTTCGAGACGGCGGCGGAGCACGGCTTGCGCGTGCTGGCCGGAACCGACCCGCTGCCCCTGCGCGGCGAAGAACGGCGCATCGGCAGTTACGGTGTTCGCGTGCGCGTGCGCGTGCCGGGCGGGCCGGCGGCGCTTCAGGACGCGCTGCGCCGCCCGGAGGTGCCGGTCGAGATCGTCGGCCGCCGGGTCACGACGCCCCGTTTCGCCGCGGGGCAGCTCAGGCTGCGGCTCGCGCGTGCCGCGACAGGCAAGGGGGCGCCGTGAGAATCCTGTTCCTGGCACCGCAGCCGTGGTTCGAGGAGCGCGGCACGCCCATCGCCGTCGACCTGATGTTGCGGGCCTTGTCGGAACGCGGCGACGAGATCGATCTTCTGACGTTCCACGTCGGGGAGGACCGATGGCACGCAGGCGTGACCGTGCGTCGCATCCGCCCGCCTTTCGCCCCACTGTCGATTCCCCCGGGCTTCTCGTGGCGCAAGGCCTGGTGCGACGCGTTCCTGTGGCGCGAGGCCGCCCGGCTGATGCGCTCCCGGCGCTACGACCTCGTGCACGCCGTGGAGGAGGCGAGCTTCATCGCGATGGTGCTCGGCAGGCTGCATCGCGTGCCGTACGTGATCGACATGGATTCGTCCATGGCGATGCAGCTCCTCGCCCAGTTCCCCTGGCTCCGGCCCGCCGCCGGGCTGCTGAGCTGGGTCGAAAGCCTGCCGATGCGGCGCGCGATCGCCGTCCTCCCGGTGTGCGAGGACCTCGCGGCACAGGCACGGGATTTCGCGTCCGGCATCGTGCACGTCGTCAAGGACGTGAGCCTCATCTCGGATGCGCCCGTGGAGTGCATGGAAGACCTGCGCCGCGACACCGGCATCGAAGGGCCG
>Ga0079224_100005357_pt1 | contig 16818 bp, 10 predicted proteins | sample Stecom2015_FD_80414 | JGI IMG/M metagenome (GOLD analysis project Ga0079224, IMG submission 80414) | Agricultural soil microbial communities from Utah to study Nitrogen management - Steer compost 2015 | ecosystem: Environmental > Terrestrial > Soil > Agricultural land | place: USA: Utah... | reverse complement strand
TCCGCAAGGACAGAGCGTATTCGATTGGGCTCTGCGGTCACCGTGCTCAGCGCCGCCGATCCGGTACGGGTATTCCAAAGCTTTGCCACCCTGGACCTGATTTCCAAGGGCAGGGCCGAAATGGTGGTGGGCAGGGGTTCTTCTGTGGAGGCCTATCCTCTTTTTGGGTTTGACCTGAACGATTACGATGCCCTGTTCAAGGAAAAATTGGAACTCTTGCTGCAAATCAGGGAGGACGAATATGTCAACTGGATCGGAAAGTTCCGGCCGGCCCTCAACAATCAACCGGTTTACCCCAGGCCTTTACAGGAAAAGCTTCCCATTTGGCTCGGAGTGGGAGGGACCCCGGAATCCTTTATGCGTGCCGGATTGTTGGGACTTCCCCTTATGGTGGCGGTGATCGGAGGGGAAACCCACAGATTCCGTCCCTTGGTGGACCTGTATAGGGAGGCCGGGGCCAAGGTGGGACACCATCCGGATTCTCTGAAGGTAGGGCTGCACTCCCCGGGCTTTGTTGGGAAAACCTCCGAGGCGGCAATCGCTGATTACTACCCCGGTTATGCCCGGCAATGGACCAAATTGGGACGGGAACGCGGATGGCCTGCAGTGACCCGACCCCAATTCGACGCCCTTATCGGGCCCAAAGGAGCTTTGGTGGTGGGGGGTCCTGAAGAGGTGGCCGAAAAACTGCTCCGACACAGTAAAGCCTTGGGCGGGGTGGACCGCTTTACCTTCCAAATGGACAATGCAGGTCTGACCCATGAACAATTGTCCGCTTCAATAGAACTGATAGGCTCCCAGGTCATTCCCTTGGTAAATTCCATGGTCAGGGCCAAAGAGGCTTAAACTTCCAGGGAACTTCCATCACCCAGGCTGAGGACCACATTGCCCTTTTTTCTTCCCCCATCCACATAGCGATGGGCTTCCACGATCTTTTCCAGAGGATAAATGCGATCGATGGTGGCCTTCAAGGCCCCGTTTTCCCAGAGCTCTTTGAGCTACAGTAATTGCACCCGGCTTTCCGATGCTATATCAAGGCCGGCGACAATCACGAACCTGCCCCCTTTTTTAAGGAGGGGGGCACATTGCTTTTTAGAAGTTTTGCCCACGGCATCAAAGACGATATCGAAGCGTTTGGATACTTTGGTGAAGTCTTCCCTGTCGTAAAGAATTGGATCGTCCACTCCGAGGTCTTGGACCATTTGTTTCCCTTCGGAGCTACAGACGGCGGTGATATCCGCCCCATGGTGCCTTGCGATCTGCAGGGCGGCTGAACCCACCGATCCTGTGGCTCCATAGATCAATACGTTCGGGTTTTCCGATTCCCTTAATTTGGCCTTGTCCAAAAAATATAAGGCGGATTGCCCCCCGAAGATCAGCGATACCGCCTCTTCATGGGTGGCATTTTCAGGCATGGGGGTAATATTGCTTTTTTCACTTACCGCGATATATTCCGCATAGGTCCCGAACTTAAACCTGGTCATCCCGAATACGCGGTCCCCGACCTTGAAGGTAGTAACCTTGTCTCCAACGGCCTCGATCTCCCCGGAGTAGACCGTTCCCAGAATGGGTTTTCGGGGTTTGCTAAAGCCCAACACCAAACGCATGATGAACTTGGTGACCCCCTTCACGGCCAATCCTCTTACTCGAACATCCCCTGAATTCACCGCAGTGGCCTTGATTTTCACCAGGATTTCATGGGCTTTGACCATGGGTTTGGGCAACTCCACCAGGTGTAAAACCTCCGGGGGACCGTATTGGGTACAAATGACAGCTTTCATGGATTTTCGGGTTTAAAAAATGGATTGTTCCTTATTAGGGGAACAGTGTCAATCGAACAAATTACAGGATTGATCGTAAATGAAAACTTAAATCCATACCAAGATACTGTAAAGAAAACCAACCCATTATTTACTTCAAGATTACTTCTGGTTCAATTTTGATGGAAGTGTGAAGGTGTATTATTTTTTGAATTGTGGGGCAACCTTTGGGTTTTTGGTCAGGTTTCCAGTCCTGGTCTTCTGCTCATATATCTCTATTTCCCTCAAAATACGGGGCATCTGGGATTTCATTCTCCGTGTCATGTCCTCAATCTGGGAAGTAATTGTATCCTTTTTGTCCTCCATTACACAAAGATTAAAATTTTTGATTTATTATCTTGAATTACAGAAACCTATTGAACGGTTGGATCAAAGCTCAAATTGCTAACTTTAATAGTTTCAAAACACAGATGATCTTGGCCATTTAATCGCAAATGGTAGAGCAATCCTTCAATTCTGGCATTCAATTGCTTGGAGTACTTGAATTCCCTTTTAATAAGGGAACAAAGATGAAAATGAAAAATAATTCATAATTTATTAATCTGAAAAGTCATGGAACCACAACATTCCATGGGTCATTTGTACCACTTAACAAAAGCCCCATGAAAATCAAGACCACATTTCCCATTGCAATTCCATCAGCCTTTTTACTTATACTTTCGGGCTGTTCGGACAAAAAAAGGAATCCACTATGGAACAAATGGAGTTAGGCAGCCGAACGGTAAAGATCATAGAAACCGAGGACTTGGAATTCAAGGACCTCAACGACAACGGAACCTTGGATCCCTATGAGGATTGGAGGTTGTCGCCAGAGGAAAGAAGTCGGGACCTGCTCGGTCGGATGACCTTGGAAGAAAAGGCGGGCATGCTCCTGATTGCCGATATGCGGATGACCAATGAGACCTTTATGTTGGACAAACAGGGGAAAAGTGCCCCCGTGACCACTGAATTCAACGAAACCGATATTGTCCTGGACAAGAACCAGTTTACCGGGGAACCCTTGCCCCATCCCGTGATGAACACGGTGGGGACCACCAAGGGGATCACCGAGCACAAATTGCGGCACTTCATTTGGAGGACCACCACGGCCCCTGCCGACACCATGGCCATCTGGGCCAATAAAGTACAGGCATTGGCCGAGGGGGACCGCTTGGGAATTCCCGTGTTGTTTGCCTCCAATCCCCGGAACCACATTACCGGGGGGTCCATGGGGGCCACGGCCTCGGCCTCAGTGGGCTTTTCAAAATGGCCGTCGGAAATAGGATTGGCGGCCATGAATGATTCTTCCTTGGTAGGGAAGTTCGCCGATATGGCCCGACAGGAGTGGTTGGCCACCGGGATTCGAAAAGGCTATATGTATATGGCGGATCTGGTGACCGAACCGCGTTGGCAACGTAGCGAGGGCACCTTTGGTGAAGATCCGGCATTGGCGGCAAACCATGTCTGCCATCGTCAGGGGCTTTCAGGGGGATAGCTTAAGTTCCACTTCCGTTGCCCTGACCACCAAACATTTTCCCGGGGGTGGGGCCACCTATAAAGGATTCGATCCCCACTACCACTTTGGCGGGAACGCCGTGTTCCCAGGGGAAAGATTCGAGGCCAACCTCTTGCCCTTCAAGGCGGCCATAGCGGCCGGAACCTCTTCCATCATGCCCTATTATTCCCTGCCCAAGGACACGCAGTACGAGGAAGTGGCCTATGCCTATAACAAAGAGATCCTTTGGGACCTGTTGCGGGAAGAGCTCGGTTTTAAGGGCATCATCAACTCGGATACGGGTCCCATTGAATCCATGCCCTGGGGAGTGGAGGAACTGAGCGTTGAACAAAGCTATGTCAAGGCCCTGGATGCCGGGGTAAACCTTTTTGCCGGAAATGCGGACCCCACACAATTGATCGCCACCCTAAAGGCCCATCCCGAAACAATGCCCTTGGTGGACGAATCCGTGGAACTCTTGTTGAGGGAGTTGTTCCAACTCGGATTGTTCGAAAATCCCTATGTCGATGAAGGGGCCGCAACCTCCATTGTTGGGAAGAAGGAATTTGTAAAGGCCGGCAAACAGGCCCAACGCAAGTCCGTGGTGCTTTTGCGCAATGGGGAAGGGGCCCTGCCCTGGCCGGGGATGTCAAAGTTTATTTCGAGGATTATCAAAAGGATTGCCACCAGCCCGAACCAGGCCCTGGAACGGTGTATTCAGGGGATCATGCCCACCTCAATTTTGTGGCCGGTCCAGAGGAAGCCGATGTCATTTTGTTATGGATAAAACCTGTCATGCGTCCGCTGTTTCCCGCAGATCAAAACCCTTTGCAGGTGAATCTTTCCAATTGTGTCGTTGATGTGGACCACATCAATGCCCTTATCGCCAAAAAGCCCACGATCCTGGACATCAACCATGCCAATCCCTTTGTGATCGATGAGATATACAACGAGGGAACCATGAATCGGTTCCCGGCCGTACCGGCCACCTTTGGGGTGGAACCCGAGGCCTTGTTGGACGTGGTCTCGGGCCAATTCAACCCATCGGGTAAAATGCCCTTTACCACCCCGATCGACAACCGGACCGTGGAAAACAACAAGGAGGATGTTCCCGGTTATGACGAAGGGGAGGGGTATGCCCTGTTCCGGTTCGGGGAAGGAATCCCTTACGAGGATTGAACATACAACATGCCAAAAAGATAGAACCTTGCAGGGACGAAAGTCCTGCAAGGTTCCCTATCAAACTAAACTAAACTAACGCAATCCCATTCCATTGGTTCCAATGGAACAAGTCGTTCCCCCGGCCGGGAAATAATCCTTCCTTTGGCCTATTCGGGCCTAAAGACCCAGGTCCAGCCCGTTTCACCTGCATTGAAGGGTTCGTAAAGGATCAATTCATCCTCGGTCAGGCTGACAATTGTGTACAGGCCATCGGGATTGCCCTGTTCCGCACCCAAAATATTGCCGTTGTTGATCTTTAAGGTCTGATTGGCCACGTCAAGGACAAAGCTGCCCAGCTGAGGGTCGGCAGTGGGGCCTGAATAGTAGGTGTAATTGGCCGCGCCGTCCAGATCGAAGGTCATTTTTCCGGCGGCATCCCCGGGAGGACAGCAATCGCCGGCGGCATTCCACCATGCGGTTCCCCAGGCCCCCGGATCATTTGGAGGGGACATATACCACCACATCCCTCCATCGGGATCTGGACCTCCATTGAATACCCAAGTTTTGCCAAGATCCGTTTGTTCACTGACCAGATCGTACCAATCGGGATCAAGGGCATTGTCCAATTGATCCACCTGTACCTCAATGGTCTTGGAGAAAAATTCGGCACCCAGGGTCCCCACAAAGGTGAAGGTGGCCGTTCCGGGTATGGGGTAGATAAATTCCACCCTGTCCGTATATGCATTTCCCAGGTTATAGTCCCAGTAGCCCGTCACCCCCGGGGTAACCATGCTCAATGTGATCTTGTTCCCCCCGGGGGTACTTTGGGTGGCCACGAGTTCCACGCCCGCCACATCGGTGCTGTTCTTCAGATAGTCCCTATCCTCTATGGGAGAGCATCCGAAGGCGACCAATAGGGTGGAAACCACAAACCATCCCATGATCCCTGTATTGTTCTTGTTTTTCATCTGTCTTGTTTTATGGATTATGTTCATTACCATCCCGGGTTTTGTGAATAGACCCCGGCGGACAATCTGATTTCGGATTCGGGCACCGGAACCAGTCCTTTTGTCTCAGGCCTGTATTGTACGCTGTATACCGCATCGGCTCCGGAATTGACCACGTTGATGTTATCGTTGAAGGCTGTCTCCACATCCCCCCAGCGCACCAGGTCGAACCAGCGTAGGCCCTCAAAGAAAAATTCATGCAGACGTTCCTGCTTCAGGGCATCCAGGGAATAGCCCACCGGTCCCAGGCCGGCCCTTAGCCGTACCGCATTCATTCCATCGGCCGTTTCGGAGATTTCCGAGTGCATCAACAGTACATCGGCATAGCGCATCAGGATAAAATCCTGGGCGGCCCAGAGTTGCATGGGGTCGCCATGGCTCATATTGTACAAAAAGTAGAACATTCCCTTGACCCCATCCAAGCCGGCCGGGTCTGGATGTTGTATGGTGGTGTATTTCTTGTTGAACAGGCCGGTCTCGTGGTCCCCTTTGTTGGCTTCGTAACCATCGGTGCCCTGATCGGCATTGCCCATTTCCAAAATGGAGCCCACTTTCCGCTCATCGGCATCGTCCCATTGGTTCCACAGTTTTGGGTTAACGGTTCCCCATCCCCAACCCTGTCCAAAGGGTACCATCGAATTGTCACGGATACCAAAGAACAGGGGCATCCTGTTGTTGAATTGCTGGCCTGGTCCCCAATCCGTTATGGAATAGCGATGGGCGAACATGGTTTCCAAGTTTCCGGTTCCATAGGTGGGGGAGTGTCCGTCCTGGCCCACCCAATCCAAGCCTTCCGCTTCTGCCCAGGGCAATACTATGGTCTCTGCGCTGGTGTTGACATAGGAGTAGGGCCAAAGGTTCCTGAAATCCCCGGCCAGGTCATGACCGCTGTTGTTCATACAGTCCTCGAGATAGGCCAGGATATCGGCCTTGGAAAGGGAGCCCCCGTCCGCCAAGGGAAGTTCAGTGGTGGGCTGGCCTTCCATATGGGTCATATACCCGGTATAATAGAGATAGGCCCGGGCAATATAAGCCTCTGCCACCCATTTGTTGGCATGGCCGTACTGGGAGGTGGGAATGCTGGTAAAGGAAACGCTGGGCATGGTCTCAATGGCCGTTTTAAAGTCCGAGGCGATCTGTGCATAGGTTTCCGTGATCGAGGACCTGGGAGCGTCCCTGGGGTCGTCAATGGCCAGGATCAGGGGCATGCCCCCAAAGAACTTCACGGCCCTGAAATAATAGAATCCCCTCATGAAATAGGCCTCACCAATAATTTGGTCCTTAAAGGCCACAGCTTCCTGGGGAAGGTCGAAATATAGGCTAAGGTCCACCTCGGCCGCCTTTTCGATCAGGGCATTGGCCCTTGTGACCCCATTATAGGTCTCGATCCATAGGTCGGCGTAGGTATCCTCTTCGGGATCTTGGAACCCGTCCACGTTCTTCGCCGATCTGTCATCGGGACCGCCCCCACCGAGCACCATATCGGACAGCAAGTTGGCGGCTATACCCTCATCGCTATGGACCCCTGCAGTGTAAAGGGCATTGTACACCCCTGCCATGGCCTCGTTCAGATCCTGTGGGCTCTGGTAGAAATTGTCCAAACTCTTTTCATAAAGGTTCTCCGTATCGAGTAAACTTTCACTACAGCCCGCCATAAAGATCAAGGAGGCCGCGTAAAGTGTATATTTTAGGTTTTTCATCATCTTAGACTTTAAAATTAAAATTCAACACTCATTCCGAACATCCAGGTCCTGGGCAGCGGGTAGAGTCCAAGGTCGATTCCCGAGGCCCAACCAAAATCTTCGGGCTCGCCACTACCAAACCTGACATCGGGATCCATTCCCTTGAACTTAGTAAAGGTGTACAGGTTGTTGATCGAGGTATAAAGCTTGATCTGGGAAATGAATTTGATATTGTCCAGATAATCCCCCAATTTAAATCCTACCGTCAGGTTGTTGATCCTCAGGAAATCGGCATCCTGCATATAAATGTCCGAAATGTTCTGAATATTCCGGTTGGATACGGAGCTCAGGCGGGGCAGGCGGTTCGAAGTCCCCTCCCCATGCCAACGGCCGAATATTTCCGTGGTATAGTTTTGATCGTAATTATCGGAAAACGAACGGTAGGACTGCATGACCTGCATGCCGTATTTTCCCGATAGGGTGGCATTGGCATAGAATCCCTTGTACTCCGCATTGAGCTGTATGCCCAGTTCAAAATCCGGATTGGGCTTGCCCAGCATGGTCTTGTCGGCCTCATCGATCACCCCGTCCTGGTTCCGGTCCACAAAGCGCACATCGCCGGGGCGTTGGTCGCTGAAGTAGGGGGTACCGTCCGTGGGTTTGACATAGGCGTCCACCTCATCCTGGTTCTGTAGGATCCCATCGGTCTGGAAGCCGTAGAAGAAGCCGATCGGCTTGCCCACTTCCGCCCGGGAGACCGCTGCGGTGCCCTGGGCCAGGATGTGGTCCTGTCCGGTGATGATCCCTTCCGCATTGGCGATCCTGGTGATCTCGTTCTTGTTGAAGGCCCCACTGACGGTGGCCCCGTATTTGAAGTCCCCACTGTAATCGTTCCAGGAGAGCATTAGTTCAAATCCGCGGTTCTCGATATCCCCGCCATTGATGAATGGTGGTCCGGCACCTGCGGTCCCTTGGATCGGGGCCACGACCAACCAGTCCTTGGTGGTCTTGATGTACCAGTCGGCCGTAAAGGCCAATCGGGAATCAAAGAAGCGGGTGTCCAGTCCAATGTTGAGCTGTTCCGAGGTCTCCCATTTCACATCGGGGTTGGTCACCCGTGCCGGTACCGCAGTGGCCCCGGAAATGGGCTTGGTGTCCCCAAAATAATAGCCAGGGTTCCGGTATGCGATATTGGAGCTGTAGATGAAATTGTCAATGTTCTGATTCCCGTTCTGGCCCCAACTTCCCCTTAATTTGGCGAAGTTCATGACCCCTTGGTTCCCGATAAAATCCTCATTGGTCATGATCCAACCCGCGGAGACCGAAGGAAAATACCCCCAGCGGTTTCCCGGGGCGAAATTCGAGGAACCGTCCGCCCTCATGGTGGCCGATAGCATGTATTTCTCCCTATAATCGTATTGTGCCCTGGCAATGTAGGACAATAATCCTCCCCCGCCTGCGGCCCAGTCGGCCCCCCAGGTGTTGATGGAGCCTATATCACTTTTGTCCACATTGTTCAAGAAGGCATATTTCGGATGGCCAAAACGGGTTCCCGCCATGGAGCCCCCGACCTCATTGTTGAGCTTGCTCTTGATCACCTCATTCCCGATAAGGGCAGTGATCTTGTGGTCATTGATCGTCTTCTCATAGGAAATTGTATTGGTCCAGGTATGTTCGGCACCCATGTACTGGCTTTGGGACGCACCGTCCTTGGCATTGCTGTACATGACCCCCAAGGCATAGGTTGGGGTCCATGACCTGGAGTGGCCAAACCAGGAATTGATTCCAAAGGAGGTCCTGAATTTCAGGTCCTTGATTGGCTCGATTTCCAAAAAGGCATTGCCCACTATGGTATTTCCCCGGTTGCCCAGGTTGCTGTACTTGTGCCTGTAGAACATGACCGCCAATGGATTGTGCTGGTTGTTGGACAGCCCGTCCAAAGTGGGGGTGAAACCATGTTGGTCGGGTGATTTGTCCCAATAGGCCGGCATCAATGGATTTTGGACCAAGGCGTTGTGCAGGTCGTTCCAATAGATGTTGCCGGTGGCCACACTTCTATTTTCACTATTGGTATAGGTAAAGTTTTCCCCAATGGTGACAATGCTGTGGTCCTCGTTTTTGAAAAGGACATGTTCGGTGTTCATCCGTGCCGTCAAGCGTTTGTACCCGGCATCGACAAGATCTCCCCCCAAGATCCCGGTCTGGTCCAGATAGGAGATCCCGAAGGCATAGATATTGTCTTCCCCGCCGCCGGTGATATTGATGGAATGGCTTGCAATGGGGGCATTCTTGGTGGACATTTCATCGATCCAGTTGGTGCCTTCCCAGCCATTTTGGAGCCTGGCCCATATTTCCTCGCCCAATTGGGTCCCCAAATTCCCGGGATAATTCATGTTCAACCAACTGTTGTTGGTCAACATGGCCTCCCAATCGTAGGGTTCCCGACCGTCGTTGACCATCCCCTCGTCCATGATGAACATATATTCTTGGGCGTTCAAGGGGGATAGGTTCTTGTAGATTTTTTGGAATCCGTAATAGGTGTCATAGGTTACCCGGGCCTTGCTGCCCTTTCTCCCTTTGTGGGTGGTCACCAGGATTACCCCATTGGCCGCCCTGGAACCATAGATGGCGGCGGAGGCCGCATCCTTGAGTACGTCGATGGATTCTATGTCCGAGGAACTGAGGTAGTCGATGTTTCCGACCGCGACCCCGTCAACAATATAAAGCGGGTCGGAATTGTCTATGGTTCCCAGACCCCTGATCGTGACCTTGGTTCCCGCTCCCGGTTGCCCGCTGTTACGGGTAATGCTCACTCCGGGGGCGACCCCTTGTAGGGCTTCCATGGCCGTTGCCGTGTTCAGGCCGGCGATATCCTCTCCCTGGATATTGAGGTTTGCGCCGGTGGTCAGGGCCTTCTTTTGGACCCCATAGCCCACTACGACCACTTCCTCCAGGGACTCATAGGACTGCTGCAGGGAAATGTTGATGATACTGCGCTGGCCTACCAGTACGGTCTGGGCCACCATTCCAATATACGAAAAGGTCAATCGGTCGTTCGATTGGACGTTCGCAATGGAATAGTTCCCATCAAAATCGGTGTTGGTCCCATTGGTGGTTCCTTCAACCACCACGGATACCCCGGGCAAAGGCACACCTGAGTCATCGGTGACCAGCCCGGTTATGGTCTTGGTCTGTGACAGGGCATCCTGTGTACAGACCACAACCATAGCAATCAACAATAATTTAAGTTTTAACATCATTTAAAATAGTTTAGGTTGATCTTTCAGTTCCTACCAATTGGCTTTGTTGGGGAAACCCTGGTCCAAGGGCCTTGCCTACTCGGCCAATCCGTATTCTCATAGGATGAACTCAAATACAAAAACCAAAAGGGCGACGATGGACAGTACCAGCAGTATTTCCATCAATCGCTTCCAATTGAAATTTGAAGAATTCGATTTCATCCCGATAAATGTTAAATAAATATTAATTCTTTAATGGAAGCAATCGTGCAAGAGTTAGCATTTATGGGGCATCATGAAGTGGAATAAGAATAATGCAACATTTGTTATAAAATATTGCTACATTCTTTATAATTCTCTAAAATAGATTCGAGAGCAGGGAGAAGGGTCCAACGTTTCCTTAACATAGGGAGGTCACAACATGGAAAGGAAAACAGGGGGTTGGAAAAGTTCACCGACAATCAGTGGCATGTTTTTCCGCGGAAGTTCATATGACCACAAACCCAATCTATAAGGAAATCGTGTCGAGAAATATCCGTTCATCAGGATTCCTGGATCTGGATCTCTGTAGGCAAGATTCCGAACTGGGCCTTAAAGCATTTCGTGAAATAGGAAGGGGAGGAGAAGCCCACGCTGAAACATACCTCACTGATGGAGGAATTGCCCAATTCCAACAGTTGTTTTGCCCGCAACAACCTTATGTTCCTCAAGAATTCATTGGCCGTCTGTCCGGAAAGGGCCTTGATCTTTCGATAAAATTGGCTTCTGCTCAAATTCAACTGGCTGGCCAGGGCCTCCACGCTCAACTCTGGATCGTCGATGTTTTCATGAATGTGGTTCATTACCTTTTCCAAGAACTCTTTGTCCAATGCCGTCGTGTTCCCATTGGTGGGAAGGTCGCTGAACAGGCTGAAATACTTGTTGAAAATGATTTGCCTGCTGTGGATCAACTGGGATAGGCGAAGACGCAGCAGCCTCATGTCAAAGGGCTTCACCATATAGGCATCCGCCCCGGTCCCGATGCCCTCCAAACGGTCGTCGATCCGTGCCTTGGCGGTGAGCATCAAAAGGGGGATGTGGCTGGTCCTGAGATCCCCCTTGATCTTCTTGCAGAATTCGAACCCATCCATTGTGGGCATGATCACATCGGTCAGGATGATATCGGGAAGGACGGTCTTGGCGATTTCCAGGCCCTCCTTGCCGTCCGCGGCCAAAAGGATTCTGTATTGGTTCCTGAGCTCATTGCGCAGGTAATTTCGAAGCTCCGCATTGTCCTCGACGATCAATAGGGTATGGGTACAACTGGGTTCCTCTCGTTCGGGCAGGTTCACGGCCCTGGGAACAGCGGGCATGGTGGTGGACCCGTTCTGTAACTTGTCCGGTTCCCGGAGCGGGGAGAACAGTTCCTCTTCCTTGAAGTGGGCCTTCCCCTTGGGGAGGATCAATTTAAAGGAGGTGCCACGGCCCACTTCGCTGCTCACCTCTATCTTTCCCTTGAGCAGGTTCATGAAGTTCTGCACCACTTCCAATCCAATGCCGGTGCCCCCGTTATAGGATTTGTCCTTGCCCTCCACTTGGTAGAACCGGTCGAATATCCGTTCCAATTGATCTTTTTCCAGTCCGGGTCCCGTATCCGTTATCAGAATCTCGACCCCTTTTGTCGGCTTTATGGGATCCACCAATGGCAAATGATACATGCCGTCCTCGGACCTCAGTTCAATGGTAATGGCCCCTCCATCCGGGGTGATCTTAAAGGCGTTGGAGAGGATGTTGAACACAATTTTCTCCAACATACCCTCATCGGTCCAGATCATGGGGTCTTCTTTGTCGGCATCAAGACTGAAATGGATGTTCCCCTCAATGGCTTCCTCCCTGAAATGTCCCGAGACCTCTTCCAACAGTTCGGCCAGATTGAACTCACTGGCCCGTACCCCGATCTTGTTCAATTCCAGTTTCCTGAAATCCAACAGTTCGTTCACCAATCGGTAGAGCCGATCTGTATTCTTATAGATGACCCTGTGCTTTTCCTTGATCCTTTGGGGAAGTTCCAGGCTCCTGTCCTCGATCAAGTCCCGCAAGGGATTGATGATCAGGGAGAGGGGCGTTCTGAATTCATGGGAAATGGTGGTGAAGAATTGAAATTTCTTTTCGTCCAACTCCTTGTCCCGAAGCCGTTTTTCACGCTCGGAACCGATCATTTGCTTTTCCCGGATCCTGGATTGTGTGATGGTGTTCAATAGATAGATCCCCAACATGAACAGGGCGATATAGGAGACAAGGGCCCAATTGGTTTTCCACCAGGGCGGCAGGACCGTGATGTGAAGGTTCAGCGGGTCGGTGTTCCACAGGCCATCGTTGTTGGCCGCCTTCAGCTTGAAGGTGTATTCCCCGGCATCCAGGTTGGTATAGGTGGCACTTCGTTTTTCCCCCACATAGTTCCAGGTCTCCTCATAGCCTTCCAGGTAATAGGCGAACTCGTTTTTCTCGGGACGGGTAAAATTGATGCCGGAATACTCAATGGTAAAAACGGACTGGTCGTGCTTTAGAACAATGCTGTCCATTTCGGAGATCACTTTATCAAGCGGGGATTTTTCCTGGGTGGGCAGTACGATCTCATTGAACAATTTCAAATCGGAAAGGTAAAGGGAGGTCTCGCTGGTATTGATCGGAATTTCCGTGGGATTGAAATAATTGACGCCCTGATATCCTCCAAAATAGAGGTTCCCCCCTGCATCGATAAAGGTGGAATTCATATTGAAATCATTGGAAAGCAGGCCGTCACTGGTCGTGTAGTTGGTAAACTCCTCCGTGATCGGGTTGAGCTCGGTAATCCCCGAATTTCCCGACACCCAAATGGTGCCCTGGGCGCTTTCGATGATCGCACAGACGTTTTCCTCCATCAGGCCGTTGAGCTTGTTGTACCAAGTGAAGGTCTGTGAATCCGGCTCGTACCTACAGAGTCCCGCCCCTTTGGTCCCGATCCAGATGGAACGATCTTCCCCTTCATAGAGGGACAGTATATGGTTTGCCGCCGAACTCCCCCCGAACTCCCTGGACATTTTATCCGACATGGGCACGACTTCGATCTCGCCCCCCTTTTTCTTTTCCAGTCTAAAAAGCCCTCTGGTGGTGCCCACCCAAATTTGGTCTTGATGGTCCACCATGACCTTCCAGGTATCGCTCTCCCATAGGCCACTTTCCCTAAAGGCAGGGCTGTCGTGGTGCTCAAATTTTTGCGTTCGTGGATCAAAGGAGTGGATCCCCCTGTGGTAGGTACCGAACCATAGGATGCCCTCGCTGTCCTGATCGATGCTTACCACGGTATTGGACAATAGACCGCCATCGGTGTTCCCAATATGGTAATTGACAAAGTGCCTGGAACCCTTTTTCAAAAAGTAGATTCCCTTGTCCCAACTCCCGGCCCAGATGTTTTCTCGGTCGTCGATGAATATGTTCAGGATATAGTCACTTCCCAAACCGGTATATTCCCCCTTGCTGCCAAGGTTGATGTGTGTGAAGTCATTTTTCTTCAGGTCCACGATGTCGATTCCCCCACCGTCCAGACCTATCAGGAATTTCCCGTCGGATTGCTGTACAATAGAGGTCACCGAGCTAATTTGCAAGGAATTGGGGTTGTTGTGATAGCTCGCTATATCATTGAATTTGTCGTACAACCTATCGTATAGGGCCAATCCCTTGTTGTAATAGCCCAGCCAGATCCTCTGGCCATCGTCCAGGTACAGGGACCAAATGGAATTGGACTGCATGCCGGTTTCATCATTCTTGCTGGCGAAATAATGGTTCAACACCTTTCCTTTTGGGGTGATGTGAAAAAGTCCATTGTTTTCCGTTGCACACATCAAGGTCCCATCGGGGAGAACGATCAAGGAAAAGAAAGTCGTTTGGGAAAACAGGAATTCATCGACGGCATAATAGTCCTCTCCGATAATATCCGTCCTCCCCAATTTGATCAGCCCGTCCGAAAAGGTTCCTATCCAAAGGTTGTCCCCCTGGTCTATCAGCAGCGATTTTATCGGGACCCGTACCGCCTCCATGGTGTCCCGACCCCTAAAATAGGAGCGTTTGAGAAGTCCTGTTTGGGCATCTATCTCGAAGAGTCCCCGGTCGGTTCCCACATAGATCTTTCCATAGCTGTCCTTTTGTATGGTCTCGATGATCAGGGGTGGGAGCGAACCGGGTTCGTCCACCTTTATTTTTTCTACCTTGAAATCCACAGGATCGAGCCTGTACAGGCCCTTTTCAAAACCCCCGATATACAGTTTTCCCAGATTGTCCTCCTGAATGGCAGAGATGGAGATCGGGTTCCTTTCGATGCTATCGTCTTCCAAGGGGATCCTTTTGAAGCGGTCGTTGGCCCGGTCATAAAGGTTCAATCCCTGTTCCGTTCCTGCCCAAAGTCGGTTTTCGCGATCGAAATAGGTCCTGAACACCAGGCTGCTGTTCAGGGAAGTACTGTCGTTCAGAATATGTTTATAGGATTTAAAGTCGACCCCATCGTAGCGGTAGAGGCCCGAGCCGTTGGTCCCCAGCCAAATGAAGCCGTAATTGTCCTGTACGATGGAGTAGATGCCCACCCTGGAGATCCCTTCGGTAATATTGACAAAATTGTATTTGGGATAGGCTTCCTGGCCCCTCATTCCGGAAAGGAACAGACCAATGCCTATAAGGACCAGAAAACAGCGTACCCTATGGGAAATCGTTTTCATTTCAATGGTTGGTTTACAGTAAATATAGTGAATCCAAGCAGACCTTGTCGAGGGTGCCCCCAAATCCATGGAGATTAAAATCCACCATGGGAACATGGTTGTTTCCAGGAAATGGAGATCCTTCCCCATTTCAATGGATTCAAATTTCCATCCCCCGGTCCTTTGATTTGACCAAACGTCTGGAGAATTGAAGGGAGCCCTCCCTCAATCCCCGGGCCAGCCGCTCCGAGACCCGTACAGTTCTTCCCATAAACCCCATGGCCCTTGATTCGATCATCCGTTTGGCCTGAAAACTTCCAATTGTAAGTTGGGCCGCAATCCTGGTCATGGACATGTTTGGGTGCACCTCACTGCCCTTTAGATTGGTTCCCTTGTATTCAAATCGAAAACCCTGAAGTTCATTTTGCTTGTTTATGAACGGGAGTACCTTTATTTGCTCTCTTTTCATGGCCTTCATATAGTCCTCAAAATTTCCGGGCCTGTTCCAAATGATGACCCGGTCATGGATCTCCTTGATCTCTCCCCGGATTTCCCTGGTCTGGGCCAGTCTTTGTTCCCGGGCCTCGCGCACGGTGGTCAGCCCCATTTGCTGGGCCACCACCTCCGCGGCCAATTTGGCCCGAATGCCAATAAAGCCGATGTTTTGGGCCTTTCCATTGAAGTCGATGCGGTTCACATAAAGGTGCAGGTGCAGATGTTCCCGGTTCCTATGGGCAATGGCGATGGCTTGGCAGTTCTCAAGATTCATTTCCTTAAAAAACCTTTGGGAAAGCTCCTTGAGGTCCCTGGTCTCCATGTTCTTTCCGTCCTTAATGGTGGGACTCAACATAAAGCCGATGGTTTTGTTCTTGCAATGATCGTGGTGCCCATGGAAGATTTTGAACTCCCCGGTAATTTCCTTTGGGTTTTTTCCGACCAGGAACTGACGATGGACGATTTCAGGCTTTTTGGACTGTTGAAGGGCATAGGAAACTGCTGCCCCGGTGTTCGATATGGCCATTCCCTTGCCTATCATTTTGCAAAGTTCAACAAATGGGTTTCCAGTTTCTCGACCAATTCCAGGATCCTACGACCCAATTCGGGATCATCCCCATCTAGCTTCCCGGCGAGTTCCTCCAAGGTTCCATGGCATTGCATCATCATCCTATAGGCCTGTATCTGCTCGGGGGTGAACCATTCGGTAACCTCGATATCAAGGGCAGAACGCCGACAGAATTCACCCATGGCCATGAGGCAGCGTTCGGCCTTTTCCCGAATCAACCTCTTTTCCTCTGGGGTACAACGTATTTGAATTAAGACCCTTTTCATGATACCACTGTATTTTCATACCCAACAAGCCTATCCAGGTTCTTGGCCATTGGGTGGTTCCGGGAACTTCACCATCCTTCCACGGGAATACAGGGCCAAACTATGAAGAGAAAAAAACAAAAACCCTTGCATCCCTTGCAATGCAATGGAAATTGTCTTGGATTTTATGGAATTTTCAGGAAAAGTTGGAAAAAACTGATTTAAGATCAATGGATCGCTTGGAATTGCCAATCCTATTGGCCAGGCTTCTTATGGTGTCGTAATTGTATCTGCGGCCATCGGACTTTAGGACCACTTTGGAATTTGAGATAAAATCGATCAGGTGAAGGGAGTTTTTGGGGAAGGCGGTCTTCAGCAATTCATAGAATTCACGAAGGCTCGGGCTGTCCAATGTAAAATA
>Ga0079224_100005355_pt1 | contig 16819 bp, 12 predicted proteins | sample Stecom2015_FD_80414 | JGI IMG/M metagenome (GOLD analysis project Ga0079224, IMG submission 80414) | Agricultural soil microbial communities from Utah to study Nitrogen management - Steer compost 2015 | ecosystem: Environmental > Terrestrial > Soil > Agricultural land | place: USA: Utah... | reverse complement strand
TATCGAGATCGTCCGTTTCCACCGCCTCGTACGCCCGCCTGAGGAGCACCGGCGCGAACGCCTGCAAGCCAAAGCCAATAACAATCGCCGTCAGAATCAGCGCCTGGGGTACAGGGTCAGCAAAAACCCCCGGTGGGGTGGTCATGCCTTCAGGAATCAGCGGCGGCTGGGCACGAGTGAGCCGCGCCACCGTAAAGATCAGCAGGTTCGAGGCGTACCCCAGCAGCACCAGCCCGGCAATCAGCTTGACGATGCTGCGCCGCATCATCATGTACATCCCGGCGGCGTACAGCGCCCCGATCACAAAGGCAAGAATGACAACCATCAGGCCTCCCTGTCTTCCTCATCTTCCGCCTCGAACATGGCAAAGATCACGGTCAGTGTTACCCCCACCACCACCAGATAGACCCCGGTATCAAAGACCAGTGGCGTACTCAGTTCACCGATCACCGGCAGTTCGATACCTGTCCACAGCGCCGTCATAAAGGGCCGATCCCAAAACAGCGACAGCAAACCGCTGATGAACGCCAGCAACAGCCCCGCGCCGATCAACTCAATTGTGCCGATTCGGAACACTTCGCGCGCGCGGTCCACCCCATAGGCGATTGCATACAGCGCAAACCCCGATGCCGCCACCAGCCCGCCAACAAATCCGCCGCCCGGTTCCTGATGACCACGCAGCAGCAAAAACACCGAAAACAGCAGCATCAACGGCAGAATCAGCCGGGTCGCTGCTGCGAGAATTAATGAAGTCACGCCTCGACTCCTTCTGTCTTTTCCGCCACTGCCGGGGACTCAGTCGCATCCACTGCTTTGACTTCGGCTTTGCCAGCTTTGTCCCGCCGCTGGTGTAAATTCATCCGCAGCTTGAGCAGGCCAAAGATACCCATCGCCGCGATCCCCAGCACCGTGATTTCGCCCATCGTATCAAAACCACGAAAGTCCACCAGAATCACATTGACGATGTTACGCCCGTGCGCGGCGGTGTAGCTGTTGCGCGAAAAGTAATTCGACAGCCCCGAAGTCAGCGGCTCCGATGTAACCGCCAGAATCAGCGTGGTCACCATTCCCCCCGCCAGCAGCGACAGGATCGCATCACGGACACGCGCTCGCCGGGTCGAGAGCCGGGCCAGCGGTGGCAGCCGATACAGCACCAGCACGAACAGGATCGCGCTCAGGGTCTCGATGGCGAACTGGGTCATCGCCAGGTCCGGCGCGCCAAAGAGGACAAACAGCAGCGCGATACCGTAGCCAATTGAACCCAGCGACACGACGGTAATCAGCAGTGTTGGCGCCCACAGCACCGAAACCAGCCCCAGCAGAATCCCCAACCCGATCAGCACCTCATAGAAGCGCACATCAGTAATTTCGTTCAGCGCCTCATAAGGGAACTGCATCCCGCTGTGGACATAGTAGGTATAGGCCACCAGCAGCACCACCATTCCGACAATCGTCGCCACATAATAGCGCAGGTAGCCGCTTTGCAGCATCTGGGTGACCGCGTCCGCCAAGCGGGGCAGGCCGTCCATCATGGTCTCGTACACCTTCTCCGGCCCTGTACGCAGCCGCAGCGCCCTGAACACCGGTTGCAGCCACCGCAGCCCGGCGAACAGCGCCACCCCGCCCACGATTGTCAGGACGCTGAGAATCAGCATAGGTGACACATAATCCGGCAGGATAAACAGATGCATCTCGACCGCGCTGCCGTAGACCGCGCTGGCCGCCGGGCCGGTCAGGAATTCCGCAACCACCTGCGGCAGCAGGCCAAGCACCAGCCCCAGTGCGCCCAGCACCAGCGGGCTGAGTTTCAGATTGAGCGGCGGCCTGTGGGGACGCTGCGGCGTTTCCGTATCCGCGCCGGCAAAGGGCACAATCGTCACCAGCAGCGCGACAGCCACAAAAGCGATATTGGTCAGCAGCGCTGCCAGGGTCAGCAGCCATTCGACGGCGGTCAGGCTGAATTCAGCGCCGGCTTCATAGCCAAGCGTCGCCTCGTAGATGAATTCCTTGCCCACAAAGCCGATAAACAGCGGCACACCCGACATCGACAGCGCCGCCAGCCCTCCGGCAAGGGCCAGCACCGGCATTATACGCGCCAGCCCGCCCAACTGGCGAATATCGCGCGTGCCAGTCTCATGGTCGATTGTCCCGGCGACCAGAAACAGCGTGCCTTTATAGAGCGAATGCACCAGCAGGAACAGCACCGCCGCCTCGATAGCAATCTTGGTGTTCCATCCCAGCAGGGCCACCAGCACACCGAGCGAACTCACCGTCGAATATGCCAGAATCCGCTTGAGGTCCGTTTGCTGGAGCGAAAGATACCCGCCGACCAGCATCGTCGCCACACCCACAGCCGTGAAGATCAGCCGCCATTCCTCGCTGCCGGCCAGCGCCGGACTCAGCCGGGCCAGCAGATACACGCCGGCTTTGACCATCGTGGCTGAATGCAGGTACGCGCTGACCGGTGTGGGTGCAGCCATCGCCCCCGGCAGCCAGAAATGAAAGGGAAACTGTGCTGACTTGGTAAACGCGCCGATGCCCACCAGAATCAGAATCGGCAAATAGAGCGCGCTGGCTCGCAGCACCTCGTTCTGTTCGCTGAGGGCCGAAATCTCCCACGTTCCGCCGGCCAGCGCCAGCAGCACGAACCCCGCCAGCATCGCCAGCCCGCCGGAGACGGTGACGATCAGCGCCTTTAGCGCCGCCGCCCGCGAATCAGCATAGGTATGCTTGAAACCGATCAGCAGATAGGATGTCACGCTGGTCAGTTCCCAGAAGGTGAACAGCGCCAGCAGGTTATCCGCCAGTACAACGCCGAGCATCGCAGCCATAAACGCCAGCAGGAAGGCGTACATCCGCCCCAGATGCGGGTCGCCGCGCAGATAACCCCCGGCGTAGATGATGATGAGCGCGCCCACCCCGCTGATAATCAACGCCATCATCAGGCTGAGGCCATCCAGCACAAACGACAGGCTGATCCCCAGACTAGGAACCCAGTCCAGCATCTCGTGGATGGATTCTCCATGCGCAATCGCCGGGGCATAGCTGGCAAAATAGATGAATAATCCTAGCGGCAGCAGTGACAGCAGCCAGCCGCTGCGCCGCCCGAGGGCACGGTGAACAGCCGGCGCAAGCACGGCCAGCACGAATCCAGAAAGTACGGCAAACAACATGCTTCGGTTATCGTCTCTTTGATTTCCGGTCAGGCACAAGGGCGAACAGCATACCACAGGTTGGCTCACCTGCCAACGGATTTGTGCCGAACCTGTGCGTCAAAGGTACTTCAAAAAGCTGTTGGGATACGCCTTGCGGATAAGGCGATAGCGTGTACACAGCACGTACAGCAGCGGCAGCGACAGAGCTGTGATGAGCAGCACAGCCACAAAGGGGTGCATTTCAAGCGGTTCCAGCAGCGCCGAAAAGAGGTCGATGGCGTAAAAGTGCAGGATGTAGAATATGAACGCTGTCTGACCAAGCCGGGCGATCCGGTTGAAGGGAAAGCGTTCCTGAACCGAGCGATAAACATGCAGCAGATGCAGCAGCAGATAGGCCACAGTGGTATAGAAGGTCAGATAAGCCAGAGAGGGGGGATGCTTGGTCATCAGCAGGGGATGCAGCGGGAACAGGACGCCGAACTGGTTCACGTCGGAGATGACGAGCCAGATGCAGCCTGCCGCCAGCGCGATGGCGAATGTCACCCGTGTGAATTGCTGCGGGTTGGCGTGCAGATAGCGCATGGTCATATATCCCATCAGAATCACGCACAACCAGGGCAGCACCGGAAAACCAAAATTGATCGGGTCGAGGGGACTCATGTACAGAAAAATCGTGCGCAGCAGGTTCACATCCAGCGGCAGGGTAACGGACTCGTAGATAATCTGTACCCCCAGCAGCAGACTGGAGGCAATGATGAGGAGGTAGCGCAGAGGCAGCAGGCGCATGAAGGCCACAAACCACAAACAGATGCCGATGCAAGTCAGCACAAAGTATACATTGGCCTCGTAACCCGGCTGCGGATAAAACTGCCACGGCAGCACCAGCGAATCAACCGCGATAAGCACCCCGCCGCGAATAAGCAGGAAGCGCGTGATCTGCCACTCCGTCCAGCCTTTGCGCCGCTGGCTGTATTCAAACAGGGACACGGCAAAACCTGCCATGATGAAGAACAGCGGCGTCCCCTGGATCAGCCCGACCCACATATAGGGATTCAAAAACGGCAGCGGCGGGAAGGGCACATCCCAGCCGAAGTTCACGCGGAAACTAATGCCCGGCACATGCCATGTAGCATGATTGAGCAGCATAAAGATCATGGCAAGACCGCGCACAATATCTATCGCGCCGAGCCGCTCCGTTTGTTTTTCCGTAGGTTCCTGCCCGGCTGAAGCATACGCCTGCTGGTACAATGACCTGCCTCATCTTAAATTGACAGACTGGTTGACATGACGCGACACAGCGGCTGCGGTGTTAGTGATCTTAACGAATCTGGTGGGACCACCTCACCCCTGTTCGCCGCACTCGCTTTCCCCTCTCCACGTATAGACAGGGGAGGGAGAATCGTGGTTTCAGAAGGGGTGAGGTTTGGACAGATAAGTCACCAGGCACAGATTCCACCAGACTAGTTGGAACGATCAATGTTCCAATCGCAGAATTACACCCAGTATAACAGATTTTTCGAGCCGCCGGCCTGCGCTAGAGATCGATCTCCGCCCTCATCGTCTGGTTTTCCGGTACTTCGTAAATCTGGAAACCAAACTTCCCGAAGATATGCCGCATGTCATCGGCCTCTGGCAGAATGGCCGCGCGGATATGACCGATATTCTCCGCCCGCGCGATGTCCATCTGCCGCCGCATCATTTCCGTCCCCAGCCCTTTACCCTGCCAGGCATCGGTGACGACGAGGGTAAAATCAGCTACGTCGGAACCATGCAGCTTGCTCAGACGCGATACCCCGATAATCTCTTTCTCGCCGCTGTCAGGATTGTGTCGTTCAGCTACCAGAATGATTTCCCGCGCATAGTCGATAAACGTGATGCGGGCCAGCCGTTCATGCGAGATGCGGGCGCTCAGCTTCAGCGGATCGAAATAGCGCAGAAACACGGTGCGTTCGGAAAGCGATTCATGGAACTTCACCATCAGCGGTTCGTCTTCCGGGCGAATAGGCCGGAGCACCACCCGCGTGCCGTCCTTGAGGCTGGCCTCGCTCACATACTGCGCCGGGTAGGGGCGGATCGCAAGCTGCGGCAAATCTTCTTCGCGCACCTCCGGCTCATACAGTACCACGCGCGCATCCAGCGCCACGATCCGTTCGTGCGAAGCCAGCAGCGGGTTGATGTCGATCTCCTTGATCCAGCGGTTTTCGGCCACAACCTGGCTGAAGCGCACCATCAGCCGTTCCATCGCAGCCAGATCAACCGGCGGCTTGCCCCGGATACCCTTCAGCGCCGTGTAAATTTTCGTGCGTTCCATCATCCGGCGCGCCAGCGTCGTATTCAGCGGCGGCAAACCAAGCGACCTGTCTTTGAACACTTCCACGAGTGTGCCGCCCGTCCCGAACAGCAGCACCGGCCCAAACTGCGGGTCAACGCTGCTGCCGATAATCAACTCGTAGCCATCCAGCTTAATCATCGGCTGCACGCTCACACCCAGAAAATCGGACGGGGCGTACTGCCGGAGTACATTGGCTTCGATACGCCGGTACGCCTCGCGCACGGCGTCCGCATCGGCCAGATTCAGAATCACCCCGCCCACATCCGTCTTGTGGGTGATCGTCTCTGAATGAATCTTGACCACAACCGGGTAACCCAGTTCGTCGGCGGCCTTCACGGCCTCATCCGGGCTGGCGGCCAGCTTCATCGGCACAACCGGAATCCCATAGGCAGCCAGAATCTGCTTCGAGTCATATTCCGAAAGAATGGTGCGTCCGCTGGCCCGCGCCTCCTCGATTGTCCGCCGCACCTGTTCCCGATTCAGGGCTTCTCCATCCTCCTCATCGGTGATGGCGGGGGTTTCGTACAGCGCCTTGAGGTTATCGGCGTAGCGCCACATATAGTTAAACAAGCGCGTGGCGGTGTCCGCATATTCAAAGGTCGGGATGCCGGCTTCGTTGAGAATGGCCTGGCCGGCGCGAATATCGCTGCCGCCCATCCAGCTTGCCAGCACGGGCTTGCCTGTGCTGCGCGCATATGGCCGGAGCCGGGCAGCAGTCTCAGTCGGGTCGGTCCTCGCCTGCGGGGTCAGAATCACCAGCAGGCCATCGCTGTTGGGGTCGCGTGCTGTAATCTCCAACGCTTTGGCGTAACGTTCGGCATCGGCGTCCCCCAGAATATCAATCGGGTTGCCATGACTCCAGTGTTCCGGCAGCAGATCGTTCAGTTCGGCAATCGTCTCTTCGGATAACTGAGCCAGCTCACCGCCCTGGGTAATCAGCGCATCGGTCGCCAGCACGCCGGGGCCGCCGGCATTGGTCAGAATCGCCAGGCGTGGCCCTTTGGGGCGTGGCTGTTTGGCGAGTACTTCTGAGGTGTAGAAGATGTCCGACACGCTGTTGATGCGCAGCACCCCGCTGCGGCGGAAGGCTGCATCCAGCACTTCGTCGCTGCCGGTCAGAGAGCCGGTGTGCGAAGCGGCAGCCTGCGCGGCGGCCTCAGTGCGCCCGGCCTTGATGACGATCACCGGCTTGTGGAAGGACACTTCGCGCGCTGCTGACAGAAATGACCGCGCATCGCCTACCGACTCCATATAAATGACGATGCTCTCAGTATTCGGGTCGTCGCCGAGATAGTAGATCAGGTCGCCCCAGCCGACATCAAGCATCGAGCCGATGGATATAAACGCGCTGAAACCGACCTTTTCCTCAAAGCTCCAATCCAGCACCGAAGTACACAACGCCCCACTCTGGCTGATAAATCCGACATTGCCCGGCAGGGCCATCGCGGCGGCAAAGGTCGCGTTCAACCCGGTGATCGGACTCATCACACCGAGGCAGTTCGGCCCCACAATCCGCATATTTCCCTGCTGCGCGGTCGCCAGTATCTGCCGTTCCAGTTCGGCTCCTGCCGGCCCGCGCTCCTTGAACCCGGCGGAAATGACAATCGCCCCGTGCACCCCGGCAGCCACGCACTCCTCGATAATGCCCGGCACAGTCTGCGCCGGTGTCACCACCACCGCCAGATCGATTTCATCATCAATGGCCGCGATATTGGGGTAGGCTTTGATGCCCAGCACACTGCGCCGCGTCGGGTTGACCGGATACACAGTCCCACCAAAGGGGTTGCTGATGAGGTTCCACAAAATCGTCCGCCCGACACTGCCGGGCCGTTCTGTTGCGCCGATCACCGCCACGCTGTTCGGCTTGAAGATCGCATCCAGCGTTTGATAGCGATAGCGTCTAACCTCTGTCTGTTGTTCTTGCTGTATCTGCATTTCTGGCTCCTCATATTCAACTGAGGTACAGGCTCAATAGTAACGCTTCCACAGGCTGTTGGCGATATCCGGGCCGCCGATGGTTCGACACCGCCAGCAGCCGGACGCTGCGGTTTTAACCCTACTCCCTAACGCTGCCCGATGACCGCACCAAGCATCCCGTTCGCCGCTTCCAGTTGGGCGCGGGCTTCCTCAACAGATACACCGAGCAGGGCCATGACGATGGCCGGTTTGACTTCGTTACGGGTCTGGTGGAGCAGGGCGGCGGCTTCCTCGGCGCTGACGCCCGTGACTTCGCTGACGATACGCCGGGCACGATCAGCCAGTTTCTGGTTGCTGACTTTCACATCGACCATCAGGTTATTGTAGACCTTGCCCAGCTTAATCATGGTCGTCGTGCTTATCATGTTGAGGATGAGCTTCTGGGCAGTCCCGGCCTTCAGACGGGTGGAGCCGGTGAGAATCTCCGGCCCGACCAGCACCGCGATGGGAATATCGGCGGCATCGAGCACCGGGGCAGGGGAGTTGCAGCTAATGCCGACTGTGCCCGCGCCAATATGCCGGGCGTAGATCAGCGCGCCGACCACGTAAGGGGTGCGCCCGCTGGCCGCGATGCCGACCACAGCATCCCGCACCGTCAGGCCGCGTGCCATCAGATCATTGCTGCCGCCTTCGGGGCGATCTTCCGCCCCTTCTACCGAGCGGGTCAGCGCGGCTTCGCCCCCGGCGATAACACCCTGCACCATCTCTGGCGGCACGCTGAAGGTTGGCACACATTCGACCGCATCCAGCACCCCCAGCCGCCCGCTGGTCCCTGCGCCGACATAAAACAGCCGGCCGCCGCCGCGCAGCCGGTCGGTAATCATGTCAATGGCTGTGGCGATGGCCGGGAGCGCCTGCCGTACGGCTCCGGTCACTGTCGCATCCTCGTTGTTCATGATTTCCAGAATTTCGAGTGTCGAGCGCTGGTCGATGCCGGCGCTGTTGGGATTTCGCTGTTCGGTGAGCATAATAGCGTCGTGCCCCCTGCATCTGTACAGGCTGATTATACCCTTACCGGCGGGGAAATGCTGAAATATGCAGGTGGCAGATTATGCCTGCGAAAGTCGGGGAAAAGCGCAGGTTGCAGGCGCGCGGTGTTTTCCCGGGGCAAAAAACACCCCACAACAGACAAACAACCACGTACATGCAACCCGCTGCTGCGAAAAGACCGATACTTCGATCTTCTATTGTAACACATTTGAAGGCCGGATGGTGCGCTAATCACCCTGCGCGACAGCAGCGACAAGACCATTCTTGTCCGCCCGCAGCGTGCGCGGGTCGCGCAGGACAATCATGAGCACCAGCACCGCCAGCAGGGCAGCAGCCAGCGCCAGAATAAACATAGCCGCAAACCCGACCAAATCGACCAACGCGCCGCCGACGACAGGGGCCATAAGCGTGGCCGGGGCGATGAGTGTATTCGCCAGACCGATGTAGTAGGGGCGTTCGGTTTCGGAACCAAATTCGACCGTGATGGTCAGCACACTGGTCCAGATCACACCGTTGGTAAAGCCCGCCAGCGCGAACACCAGATAGAACCACTCCAGCGTCGGGGCGATCAGGGCAATAAAGATGCTGCCCGCCATCGCCAGCATTCCGACCGCGAACACGCGGCGGTGGCCCCAGCGGTCACCAATCCAGCCGACCGCCGGGCTGCCAATCATCTGGGAAAAAGCCATCAGTCCGGTCATGAAGCCGGCGGTGGATTCGCTCATCTGGAAGTGGCGTACTGCGTAAATGGTGTAAAAACTGACCGCCATAAGCGCCACCTGGGACAGCATTCGCGCCAGCAGAAACCAACGGAAATTGACATCGCGCCGGAGGATGGCCCACAGGTTGTTCCAGCCGAGTTTCCGGTCACGGCTGGCCTCGACAGGCGGGCCTTCCGGTTCGCGGGTGCGCCACAGAAAATAGAATGAAATCATCATGGCGACTGTGGCAATGAAAAAACACAGAGCGAAATTATAGGGGTATTCGACCTCATCCAGAATCAGGCCAGCGCCGATTGCGCCCAGACCGATCAGCAGACTGATGCCGGACGACTGCACACCATAGAACGTCCCGCGCCGGTTTTCCGGTATAATCTTGCCGATCATGGCCTGCCATGCGGTCGCCGTGAAACCGCCGCCCAGCGCCTGGATGACCAGCATGAGGAAAGCCAGCATCACGGCGATTTCCGCGCCGACGACCGGAATCAGCAGGGCGACCCCCGCCAACCCCAGAAACGGCCAGCGTTCGTGTATAGTCATGGCGATCACCATGGGTTTGTAGCGGCGCAGGCCAGCCACCCGGTTGGAGGTAAGCACCTGTGGGAGCTGCCAGCCGACCAGATGAATCGACACAATCAGGCCGATCAGGGTGGTCGAGTCGGTCAGGCTGTTGATGAACAGGGGAATAATGGTCACAAACGAGGCGAACCCCAGACCGAGTCCGAAAAAGGCGCCATCGAGCACGTTGACGATAAAATTGTGCCGGTAATGTTTGAGGATCGCTGATTTGTGCATAGACACTCTCCCCGATTATTGTAGCTGTGCAATTCGGCACAATCCATAGGGACATATAGAGCCACCGGCTTACGTCGATGGCTTTCAGAATGTCCGTCCTCTCATTCAGAAGCTTTCAGCAGCCCTCAAACAGGCCAGTCAAATCTGCTGGCAGGACATCCGCGACCACACCACAAGCTGTGATCCGGCTCCTCCTGCCTGACGGGCTTCCACCCCGCGACCAGCAAAACCTTTGAACGCCAATCCTCGTATACGCTTTTGGGGGAAAATGCTGGTTATCACGGATCTGGTGGAATTTACTTCAGCCCCTCCATTGGATGGGGGATGGAGAGGCAACGCACTTCCTGAGAGGGTCAACATGATTCATGTGGAAAATCTGGTCAAGCACTATGGTGAGATCAGGGCTGTCGATGGGGTAAGCTTTACTGTTCCCGACGGCCAGATTACCGGCCTGATCGGCCCCAATGGCGCCGGCAAGACAACCACGCTGCGGATGATCGCCGGCCTTATCAAGCCGCAGCAGGGGAGGGTGCTTATCGACGGTGTGGATGTCGCACAAGAGCCGCAAAAGGCGCGTTCCCTGCTGGGCGTCCAGTCGGATATGCTGGGTGTATACCCGCGCCTGACCCCGCGCGAACAGCTTCGTTATTATGGCCGGCTTCAGGGCCTGCGCGGCGACATGCTGGAGCAGCGGGTCGAGACGGTGATCATCGAACTGAGGATGGCGGACATTGCCGACCGGCGTGCCGAGGGCTTCAGCCGCGGCCAGCGCCAGAAAATCATTCTGGGGCGGGCGCTGGTGCATAATCCGCACAATATCCTGCTGGATGAACCAACACAGGGCCTCGATGTGATGGCTGTCCGCGAGACGCGCGAGACGATGGAGATGTTCAAAGCACAGGGGCGGGCCATCCTCTTCAGCACGCACTATATGGATGAAGCCGAGCGCCTGTGCGATCAGATCGTGATTATTGTGCGCGGCAAAATCGTCGCCAGTGGCACGCCGGAGGCTCTGCGGGAACGCACGGGTCACGACAACCTGGAAGACAGCTTCGTCGCACTGGCGGGCGCAGGGCTGGTGCGCAGCGGCGAGATCGCGCCAGAAACAGAACGGTGAGGGTGAAAAATGTTCTATCGAATTCGCAGCATCTGGCAGAAGGAACTACTGGACAATCTGCGTGACCGGCGCGCAGTGATTCAGAGCCTGCTTTTTGCCATTGGCTTTGGCATATTCTACGCGGTGTTCAATCCACTTATCAGTGCCTCGTTTATCGAGCGGGCGGCGGCAACCCAGTATATTCCCACGCAGGGGATCGAATACGCCGACCCAACCTTTTTGAGCCTGCTGGAAGTTTATGACATTGTGCTGGAGGCTTATGAGGGGGACCTGACCGGCGACATCCAGCGCGGCGTTTTGCCGGTAGGGCTGATGATCCCGGAGAATTTTGTCGAATCGCTGGCGGATGACGAACCGGCCAGCCTGACGCTCTATGTCAATCCCAGCGCAACCGGCTTCTTCAGCCCGAATTTTTCCGGCGAGCGGCTGGAGCTGGCGATCAACGAGTTCAATAACCAGGCTGCAGCCCGGCGGCTGGCCGAGGTTAATCTTGACCCCGACCTGCTGAGTCCGATCCGGCTGAACCAGGAAAGCCTGATGACACCAGAGCAGCAGGCCGGGTTGTTCGCTTCCTTCAGCCTCCCACTGATCGTTACGATTCTCATCGCACAGTCAGGCGTGTTTATTGCGATTGATGTCACCGCCGGCGAAAAAGAACGCGGCACACTGGAAGCACTGCTGGTCACGCCGGCCAGCGATACCGAAGTGCTGGTGGGCAAACTGGCGGCTGTCTTTACCTTCGCCATCGTGCCGGTAACATTGACGCTGCTCAGTTTTTATTTTGCTACGTTCTTCTTGCCGGAGAGTGTACAGGCCGTCACGCTGCCCTTCAACGTTATTCTGGTGTCGCTGCTGGTCGGGATTCCGCTGACGCTGGTATTCAACGTCATTGTGCTCATTCTGGCAGTGCGGCAGAACACGTTCAAGGATGCCCAGTCGGCGGCTTCGCTGGCAACGTTTCTGGCCCTTTTCATTGGCTTTCTGGTTGCTTTTCGCCCGCCAGAAGCTGATCTGGCCTATCTGATTCCGCTTTATGGCCCGGTTGCAGTGATTTCACGGACGACGCTGAGTGTGCCGCTGCCCCCAACGGCAATCCCCTACGCCATCCTGGGGAGTGTGATCGGCGTTGTCCTCGCGCTGCGGATCGCGCTGCGCCTCTTCAATCGTGAGCGGCTGCTCTATACCAGCGGGTCCTGATCGACGGACAGGACAGAGTCAGCGCAGGTTGTGTGATATTAGTCACAGCAGCTATCAGATCGGGACCCATTATTAGGAATAAGGAGGAGGATCAACATGAGCACAAGTGTACTTCTTATTCTTCGCGCGGTCCATATCATCGCAGGCGTGCTGTGGGCTGGCACGGCAGTCTTCTACTTCTTTCTGGTCGAACCTGCCGTTAAGTCAATGGGACCGGTCGGGCCAAAGTTCATGCAGGACCTGATTGAAAAACGACGGTATCCCCTGTATATGAACGTCGCCAGCGCGCTCACCATTATCGCCGGAGCCTTGCTGTACTGGAATACTTCTGGCGGCCTGCAATCGCTCTGGATTCAATCCGGCCCCGGCCTGGGCTTCACGATTGGGTCGGTGTCCGCCATCGGGGCCTACCTGGTGGGTTTCTTTATGCTCCGGCCACGTGCGGAACGGATGGGAGCGCTGGGCAAACAAATTGCTATGGCCGGCGGTTCCCCGGAACCGGCCCAGTCAGCCGAATTGCAGAAACTGAGTCAGCAAATCAGATCCATCGAGCGCATTGATGTGATTCTGCTGACGATCTCGCTGTTCACCATGGCGACCGCTCGTTACTGGTGGTTTGCCAACTGACAATCTGATGTGACCGGTCAGGCAGGACATTCAGCATGGCGTCAAACGGGCGCAGCAGAAATAGGCGCGCCCTGCCAGACGCCATGATACGGAAAGAGCGCCCTAAACAACCGCAGCCGGAACTGCCGGCGATGTCCCCCCGCATCGCTTCGGTAGTTTCCGGCTGATGGTGTGTTTGTTGGCGCAAATCGATTCCGATGTTGACCAGCAGCTATCGCCCTCAAAGCATCGTAGTTTAGACGCACTGGTCCGCACCCCGGCAGGTGCGCTGTTAGTGGGGTATTTATAATTTATGCATATTACCATTAAAAGAATATATCACGTTTCTTGCTTCATTCCGGTATATGGGTCTAAAATAACAGAGAAAATTTCAGGGGTTTTGTCTATTTTTGGGGCTATGCCCTCATTTTTTTATCCGCACTATCCGCGTATCCTGGTCGCTCGACCAACCTGGAAGGAAACATCGTGGAGAGACAGAACACCTTGCTGACCTCAGACCAGTATATTGATCAACGGGCCATTCTGACCGCAGAAATTCGCCTTCTGCTAACCGACCTCGGTAAAGGCAAGATTGATGGTGTTGCTTACGATACGGCGTGGGTCGCACGTTTAGCCCCGCATTATCCGGGCTTTGGTTTTGAAGCCTCGCTGGAATGGCTGCGCCGCAATCAGTACGATGATGGCACATGGGGCGGGCCGTTGGTTCAGTATCATGACCGGTTCATTTCGACGCTGGCCGCTGTCGTGGCGCTGCGCGAAGTCGGCGGCGATTCGCGCGACGAGCGCCGGGTCAAACGCGGAGAAGATGCCCTGTGGCGGCTCGTAGGGCGGTTGGGCCGCGATGACAGCGACACCATTGGCTTTCCAATTCTGGCTGCCTCGCTGGGGCAGGAGGCCAGATCGCTCGGTCTGGATGTACCGCAGCCGCCGGTACGTTTTGCGGCAGCTTACCGGATGAAGGTTCAGGCTCTGCTGAACCAGCCGGAGCGCAACTGGGTACATAACACGCTGACCTATTCACTGGAAGGTCTGCGTTCTGCCGTCACGGAGACGGACCGCGTGCTGGAAGCTAATGCCTCCGCCGCCAGTTCGCCAGCGGCGACAGCGGCCTATCTGCTGATGCAGCGCCGCGACGATGCTCTGGCGTATCTGCAAAGCATCATGGAACCGGATGGCAGCGGCGCTGTCCCCACGTTTTCGCCCATCGACATATTTGATGTGATCTGGCCGCTGAATCACCTGCACCTGGCAGGGGCCATCGAAGCGGATGACCCTGACGCCCGGCTGGCGCTGGAACGGACATGGCGCTTCTGGTCTCCAGAAACCGGTATCGGCACATCGACCTTTTTCAGTGTGCCGGACATGGATGATACCGCCGCCTGCTTCGCCGCGCTCAAGCGGGCAGGGTTCCCTGTCAGCGCCGATGTCTTCCGCTATTACGAACTGGACGATCATTTCTGCTGCTATCACGGCGAAACCAACCCGGCACTGAGCGCCCATGTGCGTCTGCTGGCCGCCCTCAGACTGTGCGAGGATCACCCGTATTACCAGCGATGGATCGACAAGGTCGTCAATGTGCTGCGGCATTTTGACGAGAACGGTTCCTTCTGGTGGGATAAATGGCATTCATCGCCGTATTACGTCAACGGCGCGGCGATCCAGGCCCTGCATGGGGTGGCTGATGACCTGATGGGGTCACGCTTCAGATGGATTCTGCGCACGCAGAACGATGATGGGGGCTGGGGGTATCTGGGTGAGTCAACGCCTGAAGAGACCGCTTACTGTCTGGAGGCGCTGCTGTACTGGGATCGCCACGTCGCCCGCGTCGAACCCAGTGTGCTGGATGCCGCCGCGCGCTATCTGGCACAGCACCTCAATGACCGGTACTATGTCCCGCTGTGGATCGGTAAATGTCTGTATACGCCGCGTAATCCTGTCCGGGCCGCTATCCTGAGCGCGTTGTTCAGTTACAGCCAGAGCTAGTCTATGGTTGTGCCCTTTACAAATCAGTCGCTGGATAGTCTGACCAGAGGTCCGAAGGCCCTTATTCTCGGCTGGCTGGAACCACGCGCCATCGACCGCGACGAAGCCTTTCGCGAGCGAGCGATTCGCAGTTCTGTGGCGATTATGGGCGCGCTGGCGCTGGTCAGTTTTGCGCTGTCCCTGTTTGTCTTTGATGATCCCTGGGGGATTGTATCAATCCCGACCATGCACATCGTCGCGCTGGCCGGCTGTCTGGCGTCCAGCGTGGCCGTCGCGCGGGGACGCCTGCTGCTGTCGGGCTGGCTGCTGACAGCTACCGTTATGCTGGGGGTGAGCCTCATCGTCATTCTCGCCCGGCAGGATGGGGTGGTATCGCGGATATTTGTCGGCATCCCGGCGTTTATGTTTCTGCCGCTGGTGGCGGCGCTGATCTTTCCGCGCAACCACATTCTGCCGATCAGCGTCCTGTCGATTGTGCTTTATACCTTCGCGCAGTTTATCCTGCCTGTGGGTAATTTCACGGTGGCCGGGCTGGACACCACGCAGCTGCTGGGGCAGTTGATCGCCCTGCTGCTGATCGAAGGTGCTGTGCTGCGCCAGCTTCGCATCGAATTCGACGCCCGACTCGAAGCCATGCAGGAGTCGATTCGTCAGGCCGAGATCGCCCGGCAGCAGGCAGAGAAGGATCAGCAGCGCGCCGAGGAGGCGGACAGGGCCAAATCACAGTTTCTGGCGAATATGAGCCACGAACTGCGCACGCCGCTTAATGCCATCATTGGTTATGCCGAAGCTATGCTGGGCGGCATGGCCGGCGAATTCACCCCCCAGCAAAACAAGCTGCTGGGTCACATCCGGCACAACAGCCGCCGCCTGCTGGCGCTCATCAATGACGTGCTTGATCTGTCCAAGATCGAATCGGGGTCGGTTGAGGTATACCTTGCGCCGATGTCGCCGCGCGTCGTCATTCAGGACAGTGTGGAGAGTCTGCGCAGTCTGGCGCTGGAAAAAGAGATCAGCCTCAGCATCCACCTTGCCGACAACCTGCCTGAAGTGATCCTCGGCGACGCCAGCAAAATCCAGCAGATTCTGGTAAATCTGGTCAGTAATGCGATCAAATTTACCGAAGAGACGGGCCGTGTCACGGTCACAGCCAGCAGTCTCGACTCCAGCCGCTGGCAGTTTGAGGTCGCCGATACCGGGATCGGTATGCCGGCAGAGGCGGTGTCGTACATTTTCGATCCGTTCCGGCAGGTCGACGGCACGGCGACCCGCCGGCATCCAGGAACGGGGTTGGGCCTTGCCATCTGCAAACGGCTGGTCCAGAAAATGGATGGCTCGATCCACGTGGAAACTGCGCCCGGCAAGGGGTCTACCTTTACCGTCATTCTGCCGCGTGTCAGTGTGCCGGGCGAGGGTGGTTCATCCGCGAAGCGCAGCACACCGGACAAATCATGAAAGCGCTGTCCTGCAATATGCATTTCTGCGTGTCTCTGCGCCAGTTCAACCGATGATACAGGAGTACGATTCTGTGGAAGCGACGGACCTGTCTGTGCTGCTGGTGGATGATGATCCTCACGTTCACGGCATCTTCGAGCTGGTCATGAATCATCACCGGCTGCCGCTGGCAGTCGCCAGAAATGCCGAAGAAGCCCTCAACTACCTACACACTCATGCGCCCGATGTGGTGGTGCTCGATATTTTTCTGCCCGGTCTGGACGGCTACCAGGCGCTGAACCGGATACGCGAGAGCGCGCTCAATCCGAATTGCAGGGTGGTAGCAACTACGGCATACTACACCAATGACACCCAGCAGGAAATCCTCAGGCGTGGGTTCGATGGCTTTCTTGCCAAACCCTTTGATACGAAAAACCTCGTCAATTACCTGCTGGCTGTTGTCAATCGCAGTTAGCAGCCGGCTCTATCGAGG
>Ga0079224_100005354_pt1 | contig 16821 bp, 10 predicted proteins | sample Stecom2015_FD_80414 | JGI IMG/M metagenome (GOLD analysis project Ga0079224, IMG submission 80414) | Agricultural soil microbial communities from Utah to study Nitrogen management - Steer compost 2015 | ecosystem: Environmental > Terrestrial > Soil > Agricultural land | place: USA: Utah... | reverse complement strand
CTCGGCTGACGTTGGTCGTCTCGCTCGGCACGATCAGGTTGGCCACGGGCGGCCGGTTGTCGAGGTCGATGACGCCGCGGCTGACGAGGAGCTGGCAGCTCACGAGCGCACCGAGCGGGTCGCCGGAGACCGAGCGCAGCGACTGGCCACCCGAACTGCCCGCCGGCAGGGTCAGCAGGTAGGTCTCGTTCGCGCGGAAGCCGAAGAACGTCGTCCCGCCCTGGATCTCGATCTTCGGCCGGAAGGTGATGGTCGAGCCGCTCACCAGGAGATCGCCGATCGGCGGCTCCCCGGAGGCCGTGCGCAGCGACACCGTGGCCGGGTTGACCGAGCTGGGATCGATCGCCTCGCTGAAGACGAGCGTGATCGGCTGGTTCTGCGCGATCTCCGACACGCTGCACGTCGTGTTCGAGCAACCCAGGTTGCACGACACCAGGCAGAACTTGCTCGTCCCTTCGGTGCAGCGGATGGGGCTCAGCCGGGAGGTCGAGCCGCTGCCGCTCGAGCACCCGGAGAGCAACCACGCCAGCAGGACGGCAGAGGAAGCCGCGAGGCGATCAAGGCGAATCAGCATGTGCTTTCGGTTCGGAGAGGACGGAAGCGGGATCTCGGGGCGCCGGGCGGTCTGCCGGGACGACCGCAGTCGGCGCCCGGGAGCCGTCCGCCGGTCAGTTGTCGTAGAGCAGGGTCAGCCGCCGGACGACGATCGTCGTCGCGCGGGTGTAGTCGAAGATGAGCTGGAAGCGGACGGCGGTCGCGCCGTCGGCGTTGAGGTTGCCCTGACCGTTGTCGAATGGGCCGACGAACTGCCGCCACGGGGCGGTGGGCGGCAGCGGTCCCTCATTGCCTTGCAACGTGCCTTGCACGACGAGGCCGACCGGTTCGGCGAACGGCACCGCGCGCCGGCCGCTGCCGCGGTTCGGATCGTCGCTGAACACGACCGGCACGCCGTCGATCTCGGCCTCCAGCTCGTACGCGACCCACTGCGGCGGGAACACGTCGGTCAGCCGCAACCAGCGCGACTGCAGGCCGACCCGGCGCTCACGATCGGTCAGCACGCCGACGTTCGCCGCCGTCGCCGGCGGCTCGATCGTGCCGATGTTCTGCGGCGAAGGCGCGACCGGCGCCTCGACGCGCACGTAGCCGGGCGAGCCGTCGCCCGCGTGCAGCACCAGACGATCCCCGACGCCGGGAGTCGCGTGGTAGTTGTACTCGATGTCCGCGCCGTTCCCGCCGGTGACGCGCACGCGCCCCAGGAGGTCGTAGTTGCCGGCGACTTGCAGGAGCACCGTGCCGCCGCTGCCGCCGCCGCCCGGGTTCGCCGGGCCGAGGACGAGCGGCCGCTGCGTGTCCGTGACCGTGGAGCCGTCGCCGCCGCGCGCGTCGATGAACGCGTTCGACTTGATCAGCAGGTCACGGCCGACGCGGACGAGCAACGCGCCGCCGCCGCCGCCGCCCGCGCCGCCCGCGCACCACAGCATCGGCTCGCCGAGCGCGCGGAAGTAGGTGTGCGCGCCACCGCCGCCGCCGCCCGCGCCGCCGAGCAGGAAGTGCACCGCCGACTCGCGGCCCAGCGGCGGAAGCGCGAGCGGGTCGAACCCGCCGCCGCCGGCGGTATCCGCCTGCCGCAGGTGGGCCGGGATGCTCAGGTTGCTTCCCGTGCCGCCGGGGGTCACCCAGCCGCCGCCCCCACCCGGAGAGGGCGCCATCTGGGAGACGACGCCGAGGTACGAGAACACGATGTCGGTGTTGAGGCCGCTCGCCGGCCACTGCCGCGAGCCGGCCCCGCCACGCGCCTGAGCCAGGTTGAGGTAGGCGTGGTCGGGGTGCACCCAGCCGGCTCCGCCGTCCATCCCGTCGAACGCCGGCTTGTTCGGGTTGCCCGGCGTGCCCATGTCGGGCTCCAGCGAGCCGCCGCGCCCGCCTTCACCGCCGCCCGGACCGCCGGGCGACGCCGGCTGCCCGGCGAGCATGGTCGCGATCGACGGGCGCGCCGGGTAGTCCACGGCCGCCGAGCGGCCGGCGAGGTCGAGCACGCCGCCGATCTCGCAGCGGCCGCGCACCCACAGGCGGAGCGGGCTGCTCCCGACGACGCGCACGTTGGCGGTGTCAGGCAGCACGAACATCGCGAACTCGAACGCACCGTCGGTGACCAGTTCGTCCTCGCCGGACAGCGTGCGCGAGCCCGGGATGAGGAAGCCGCGCCTGCCGTTCACCTCGTCGCGGTCGAGGTCCCACAGGTAGTCGTTGGCGCCGACGCGCTCGAGCAGGTCGAGGGAGAAGTCGCCGTGCCGGCCGGAGCCGCCGATCTGCGCGGGGCTCACGGAGCCGCCCGACCACTCGCCGGCCGAGCGCTCCGGATCGAGCGTCTGCTGCGACGAGAACGACTCGACCAGCGTGCGCCGCACGAGGGCGGCCTCCTCGATCGTGAAGCGGAACAACTGCGGACGCGCAGCGACCCCCGCGACGTCGCGCACGCGGGTGGTCACCTGGATCTCGATGCACGCCTGCGACGGCAACCGGTCGCCGGGCACCATGGTCAGCACCGAGATCTGCCGCGCCGGATCCTGATCGAGGAACTGCGCACCGCGCAGCGGGAGCTCGGACGACGTGTCGCACTCGAGGACGCCGTTGTTGTTCACCGTGCGCCGCACGAGGAAGCGCACCGGCCGGTCCTCCTCATTGGTCGTCTGGAAGGGCGCGCGGTCGAGGATCTCGCTGAACTCCAGGACGATCCGCGTGTCGCGCGGCACGTTCGTCACCACGCTGGGCGTGACCAGCGTGGCGCGCGGCGGCGCATTGTCGAGGTCGACGATCCCGCGCGACACGCGCAGGCTGCAGGTGAGGCCGCGCACCATCGGCTGGCCCGAGACGGAGCGCACGGTCGGGCCCTCGCCGCCGCGCCGGATGATCAGCGAATAGGTCGCGCCGTTCTTGAACCCGAAGAAGCTGCTGTTGCCGACGACCTGGATCTCGGGCACGAAGGTCACGCGGTTGCCCGACACCAGGAACTGACCGACCGGCTCCTCGCCGGTCTCGGTCTTCATCTGGATCGTCGTGAAGTTGACCGACGCGGGATCGACCGGCCGGTTGAACTCGAAGGTGATCGGCTGGTTCTGCGCGATCTCGCTGATCGCGCAACCGATCGGCCCGCAGCCGAGGTTGCAGGCGACGACGCAGAACGACGAGGAGCCGGTCCCTTCGCCGGTCCCGTCCTCACACGACGGCTGACTCAATCGGGCGGAGCCGCCGCCCGAGGAGCAACCCGTCAAGGCGAGGGCGGCAGTCGTGAAGGCAGGGAGGAGGAGGGTTCGAACCTGCATCGGGGTCGTCGTGGAACGGCGTACGATCGGGCCGCGACGGCATCCGCGGGCACGCACCGAGGAAGCCGGGGAAACATACCCGCTGCATCGGCGCCGGGCGGCACGGGAGTCCGTGGACCTTCGGGGGGCGGCGAGCATAACCCAACAAGCATGCCGGCCAACGATCCGCCGACGATCGCGGCCCGGCTCCCCCGCGCGTCCTGAACGCGCGGCGCGGCCGGCAGCACCGCGCGCGAGGTGCGATGGCAACGGCGCCGCTCGCGCACGCTCCTGCCTCCAGGGGAGCGGAGCGCGAGCGAAAAGTCTTCGGTGCCGGTGTTCGAGATCGCACCATTCTGCGCTCGTCGGCACCACGACTCCGCGCATGCCGACCCCCGCCGAACCCGTTGCCGCCGGCCGCTCCGTATCCGTCCCGCCGTCCGCTCGGAATGCAGAGCGCGCCAGCGCCTCGGCTCCGCGGCCGCCCGAGCTAATGTCCGCCGTCATGCCGCAGGACCACCGCGTCGCGCGCATCGTGCTCCCCGCCCTCGTGGTGCTCGCCGTCGCCGCCACCGTGGCGACGTGGCTCAACGTCCGGCGCACGCACCGCGAGACCGAACGCCGCATCGCCGACCTCGCGCAGGCCCAGCAGCGGCTCGAGCGCGCCGTCCACCTCTTCCGCCTCGAACGCGGCAGCAAGGGGCTCGGCGTGACCGCGCCCCTCGAGCAGCTCAGGCACTGGGCGCCGCTGCTGCAGCTCTCCACCACGCCGCAGCACCAGCTGCCCGCCATCCAGGAGCGGGCCGACGACATCCTGCTCGCGCTCGAAGACCACGGCGCCGACGCCTTCGGACCGCTGCGCGCCGAGTTCGACCGGCTCGAGCCGGGCAACCAGGACGAACTGGCGCGCTGGCTGCTCACCGCCATGGTCCGGGTCGACCGGGCGCGCGGCCTCGACCTGCTGGCCGCGTGCGCGCGCGGCATCGCGCCGCGCGTCAGCGCCCGGATCCGGTTGTTCGCCGCGGAGGAGCTGGTCCACCAGGACCGCCCGCGCGCCGCGGCGCTCCTGACCGAAATCGTGCGGACCGAGACCGCGAACGGCGTCGACGTCAACCAGCTCCCCGAGGACCTGCGCGCGCAGCTAGGCAACAACCCGCTGCCGCCGATGCCGATGTTCTTCAACTTCATCGACCTGCTGGTCGCGGCCGCGGGCAATGCCGCCGAGGACACCCTGCTGACCGCCGCCTCACGGCCCGATCAGGACCGCATGACGGTCCAGGCGTGCGTGAAGCAACTCGGCGACATGAAGTCGGAGCGGGCGAGCAAGGTGCTGCGCCGGCTGTACGCGAACCCGCCCGAGATGATCATCAACCCGATCTTCCAGAACCACTGCCTCGACGCGATCGCCAAGATCGAAGGCGCGGGCGCGTGCGACTGGTTCCGTGAGCAGATGACCCGCAAGCTCGACGAGCGCGTGCTCGCCAAGCTGCAGGACCTCGTCAAGACGCACTGCCCGTGACCGGCGTCACCGCGGCGGGCGCGCCGGCGCGGCGCCGCGCGCGACCAGCCGCTCGACGACCGCCGGATCGAACGGGTTCTGCGCGATCACCTGCCGCGCGAGCGCGTCGGCCTCGGCGTGGCGGCCGAGCGCGCGCAGGCAGTCGGACCGTTCGAGCTGCACGCGCGGCAGCGCGAAGCCGGCCGCGACCGCCGCATCGAGGAGCGCCAGCGCGCGCGCGTGGTCGCCCTGACGCAGGCGCGCGGACGCCGCGGTGCGGTAGACGAGTGCCTTGGGCGGCGCGATCTCCAGGCAGTGCAGCGCCTCGCGCTCGGCGTCGTCGAACCACCCGGGCTCGCCGAGTTCCTCGGCAGCCGCGGCGAGCGCGCGGCTGCGCAGCAGGCGGTGGAACGGGTCGCTCGGCGCCATCTCGACCAGCCGGTCGGCGGTGGTGAGCGCGGTGAGCACGCTGCCGCGCGTCGGCGCGAGCGCGAGGTGCAGCTCGGCGAGGTTGCGCAGGGCGGGCGTGTGCCCCGGCCAGATCGCGATGGCCCGCTGCACCAGGGGCAGGGCGGCCGCGAGGTCGCCCTGCTCGATGCGGTGCTGGGCGAGGCCGCACAGCCCGCGCACCGAGGCGGGCTGCGCCGCCACCAGCCGCTGCCAGAGGACGCCCGGGTCGTGGTACTCCAGGCTGCGCCGCGCGGCGAGCACCGGGAACGCGACCAGCAGCGCCGCGGCGAGCGCGCGCACCGTGCGCGCGCGGGAGGCCGAGAGCGCGCCGGCTGCCGGCAAGGACGCGGCCAGCACCGCCGCCAGCCCGGCGAGCGGCGCGTACATGCGATGCTCCAGGTACGGCAAGTTGAGCGGGATGAGGATCCAGGGCAGCGCCGAGCCGACGGCCAGCGCCATGCCGAGGCGGCGGACGGGGTCGGTCGCGGTGCCGCGCAGGCCGAGCGCGACCAGCGCGGCGACGAACGCGGCGCCGGCGATCACCTGCGCCGACGGCGAGCGCACGAAGGTCACCGGCGGATCGAGGCTCAGGCCGACCGGCACGACGCACTGCAGCAGGGCGCGCGGCAGCAGCGTCGCCATCGTGCAGAACTGGGTGAACAGGTCGCGCCCGTGGCCGGCCATCGGCTCTTCCCCTCCGCTCCACTGCGGCACGGCGACGGTCGCCTGACCGAAGAGCAGGCGGCGGACGACGAGGTACGCGGCGACCGCCGCGAGCGGCGGCAGATGGCGCGCGATCCACGCCCGCCAGCCGGTGCGCTCGCGCAGCGGCGGCGGGTCGACCGCGACCAGCAGCACGGGCAACACGACGGCAATCTCCTTGCACCCGCACGCCGCGAGCGCGCACGCGGTCGTGCCCGCGGTCCAGGCCGGCGCGCCGCGCGCGCGCAGGTGCGCGTGCAGCGCGAGGAGGAGGAACAGCGTGACGCCGGTCTCGCTGCGCCCCGTAACCGTGTTGACCGCCTCGGACGCGAGCGGGTGCGCGGCGAACAGGCACGCGGCGAGCAGCGCGGCGCGCGGCCGGGCGCCGAGGCGCAGGAGGAGCAGGTAGAGCGCCGCGGCGGTCGCGGCGTGCAGGACGAGGTTGGTGAGCTTGAATGGCAGGACCGCGCCGCCGCCCACCGCCCAGTCGAGCGCGTAGGTGACCAGCAGCACCGGGCGGTACATGCGGCACTCGGTGCTGAACAGGTCGACGTCGACGAAGAACGCCGGGAGGTTCGCCAGCGTCCGGATCGCCGGGTTGTCGCGCACCGCGTGCAGGTCGTCGTAGACGAACTCGCCGCCCAGGATCGCGCCGTACGCGAGCAACGCGCAGGCGAGCACGGCGAACAGGCCGCGACGGCGCCCGGTCATCGCTGCACCATGGCGGCGGTCTCGGCGGGCGCAGCGGCCGACGACGGCCCGGCGCGCTCGGCCACGCGCGCGAGCAGCGCGCGCATCTGTCCGGCGAGCGCCGCGGGCGAGAAGCAGCGTTCGTAGGCGGCGCGCGCCGCCGCCGCGAGCGCCGGCAGGCGGGCGCGGTCGGCCACGAGCGCGCGCAGGCGCGCTTCGAGCGCGGCCTCGTCGGCGACCGGCGCGAGCAGTACCTCCTCGCCCTCGCGCAGCCAGGCGCGGACCGCGGGCGTGTCGCCGGTGACCACCGGCCGGCCGGCGGCGAGGCCGTGCACGACCTTGAACGGGACGACACGCTGCGCCTTGCCCGACGCGCCGAACACGCCGGCGACGACGTGCGCGGCGGCGAGCGCGCGGTCGAGTTCGCGGCGCGGCACGAACTCCGGACCGAGCACGACGTGCGGCGAGGGCGACGCGGCGAGCGCGCGCCGCTCGGCCGGGCTGCCGCCGATCACGGTCAGGCGGACCGCGCCCGCGCAGCGCCGCGCCGCGGCGCACAGGAACGGCAGGCCGTGCAGCGGAACGCCGGTGCCGCAGAACAATACGTCGATCGGTGCGCCGGGCTCGGGCGCCCGGTAGGGCGCGGGTCGCGCCGGCGCGTCGGGATCGCCGACCGCGAGCCAGCCGACCCGTTCGGCGGGCACGCCGCAGGTCGCGGCGACGCGCGCGGCGTGCTCGGGCGTGTCGACCAGGACCAGGTCGGCGGCCGCGCACGCGCGCCGGTCGAGCGCGCGCAGCGCGCGCGCGGGCAGCGAATCGGGCCGGAACCAGCCGCGATCCTCGACCACCGTGTCGTGCGCCGGCAGGAACAGGTCGAGCACGACCGGTCCTTCGAACCCGCGGCGCACGATGCCGGCGAGCGCGTGCCCGGGGTAGGGCACGAGCACGACGTCGGGCCGGTGCGCAGCGAGCGCCGCGGCGAGCTGGCGGCGCGCGTCGCGTCGCGCGACGAGCAGGTCGACCGCGGCGCCCGGCCACCGCCAGGGCCGGCGCACGATCGCGCGCTTGCGCGCGCCTTCCCATGGCGAGCGCAGCCGCCAGAGCGCGACCTCGCAGCCGGCGCCGTCGAGCGCCTGCAAGAGCGAACGGGTGCGCGGGTAGCCCGGCCCGTCGTCGAATGCCCCGAACACGAGCACCTTCACGGCTTCACCCGCGGGACGAACGGCAAGACCCCGCCGTACGGCACGCCGCCGACGGCACACTGCACGCGGCTGGCGACCTGCATGCGACTGACTTCGACGCGCAACGCGGTCAGCCCTCTGCGCCGCCGGTCGGCTCGTGCACCGGCGCGCGCTCGAAGCGCATCGCCGCGATCTGCTCGGAGACCAGGCCGAGGGCGAACAGCACGGTGGCCTGCGCGAGCAGCAGCAGCGCCATGTTGGTGAACCGCCCGTAGGCGAAGAAGGTGTAGCCGTACCACGCGAGCCCGGCAGCGAACATTGCCGCGGCGAGCGGCGCGAACACGCGCAGCGGCGCGAACAGCGTCGCGATGCGCAGGATGATCACCAGGAAGCGGCTGCCGTCGCGCAGCAGGCGGATGTGGCTCCGCCCGGCGCGCGGACGGACGCGGATCGGATGGAACGCGACCGAGTAGCCGGCGCGCAGCATCGCCAGCGTGATCGTCGTCGGGTAGCTGAACGTGTTCGGCAGCAGGTAGACGAAGCTCTTCAGCACGTCGGCGCGCACCAGGCGGAAGCCGCTGGTCAGGTCGTCGATGCGCCGCGCGGTGACGTACGACGCGAGCCGGTTGTAGATCCGGTTGGCGAGGTTGCGGTGCACGCTGCCGCCGCGTCCGCCGCGCGAGCCCACCACCATGTCGAAGCGCTCGGCGAGCGCGAGCATCGCCGGGATCGCGTCGGGCGGATGCTGACCGTCGCCGTCGAGCAGCAGGATCCAGCCCCGGTTCGCGCAGCGGATGCCGCGCTTGACCGCCGCGCCGTTGCCGAGCGGCACGGCGTGCCGCACCACCGTGGCACCACCCGCCTCGGCGATCTCCGCGGTGCCGTCGTCCGAGCCGTCGTCGACGACCAGCACGTCGGCGGTGAGCCCCGCCCGGCGCAGGGGCGCGAGGACGGCGTCGAGTTCGGCGAGCAGCCGGGGCAGGTTCGGCGCCTCGTTGCGCGCCGGGATGACGACGGTCAGGTCGCGCACCCGGCTGCGCCGCGGCGGCGGCGCGGCGGGGGGCTCCGGACGCGGCACGTCGCCGGCCGCCATCAGGGCCGGCAGGCGGTCGCTGACGGCGGGCGGGGCAGGCGGGGCGGCGACGTCTTCGGTCGCGAGGGTCATGCTCCGGTTTCGGCCGGATCCCGGTCCCCGGTTGAGCCGACCGGGGCGCCAGACCGCCGCATGCTCCGGCAGCGCGGGCCGGAAACGACGCGGGGCGCGGTCGCCCGCGCCCCGGTCGTGCGGATCGGACCGCGACGGACGTGCCGTCGCGGGATCGCGCTCACTGCACCGCGATCCAGCGCTCTTCGTTCGACCCGGTCGCGTTGACGGCCAGCGTCGACGCCATCGTGGTGCCGATGTAGGCGGCGTTCACGTGCGGCGTCCTGGTGGTGCCCGAGTACTGCGTGCCCGTCGCGACGTTCGGCGAGGCGAGCACGTCGCCGGCCTGGTTCACGAAGAACACGCGCTTGCCGGAGTTGCCGCGCGAGACCGGCCAGGCGTAGCAGGCCCACAGGACCTCGGACTGCGCCGGGTTCGGGTTGTTGTGGCCCGCCGCGCCGCCGGTCGGCGCCTCCTGCACGACCTCGGAGTTCACGCCGGGCGCCAGCATCGCGAAGTAGTAGCCCGAACGGAGCACCGCGCCGCCGTTGGTGGCAGCGCCGTTCCGGGGCGTGGCCTCCGTGAACGTGCCGAACGCGCCGGACAGGACCGGCGGGGTGATGCGCACGGTCGTGCTCGGGGTGCCGTTCGCGTCGCGCACGCCGACCGCGCCGGACAGCTCGCCGAAGTAGCCGTACTCGCCGGCGCCGTTGCCGTTGACGTCGATCACGCCGGACGCCTGGCACTGGGCCTGCGACGACGAGATGTTCTTCAGCGTCGCGATCGCCGCCGACTCATTGGCGTTCAAGCGCGCGCTCAGCAGGTTGGGAATCGCGATGGACGCGATGATGGCGATGATCGCAACCACGATCATCAGCTCGATGAGTGTGAAGCCTTGCTGCTTCTTCATGTCTCTCTCCTGATCAGCCAGAACGAACGGATCCACCCCCGGCCGGATTGCTTCCCCCTCTCCAGCGGTCAGCTCAACGGCCCGGACGGGCCGCTTCCATCTCCGGGAAGAGCTTGCGGAAACGCTCGGTGGCCGCACACGAGGCCCAGACCTGCGGCTCGCTCTCCACGAGCGATCGCACCCTGGGCGCCGCGTCCGTCATCGCGCGTTCCAACATCCCCAGCGCGTTATCGACGTCCCCCGCCCTGGCCTTGAGGCGCGCGGCGAAGTAGTTCGCGAACGGAACCGACGACGCCGCACGCTGATACGCCGCCAGGGCGCTGGCATCGGCGCCCAGTTGTTCGAACACCTGTCCCGCGGCGAGCAGGGCCTCGCCCGCGACCCCCTCGGTGGCCACCACGGCGTCCAGTTCCGCGACGCCCTCCGCCTGCCGGCCGAGGCGGATCAGGATGCGCGCCCGCTCCAGGCGCGCGGCCAGCGCCGTCGCCGGCAGGAGTTCGCCGGCGTGCTCGGCGAGCAGGGCGAGCGCGCCCTCGTCGTCGCCCGCGATCGCGCGCATCCGCGCTTCCGACAGCACGAGGTCGCCGCGCTCCTCCGGCTCGGTGGCGAGCGCGACGGCCCGCGCGTAGCCGGCCGCGGCGGCCTGCGCGTTGCCGCGCAGGAACTCGACGTAGGCGCGGAACTCGGCGGTGCGCGCGGTCGGCGACGCGAGCCGCTCCGCCTCGTCGATGAAGCGCACGGCGTCGGCGATCATCGCCTCGCGCTCCTGCACCACCGACCCGTCGGGCCGCTTGGGCGGCAGCTTCGCGGCGAACAACAGCTTGATCTCCGCCTGGGTCATCGCGAATTCGGGGTCGTCGGCCGGCTGCCAGACGAACCCGGCGTAGCACAGGCCGGCGGCCACCGGGACCGCCAGGCCGTAACCGATACAGCGTCGCGCGAAGGCTCGCATGCGTGGTCCTCCGGCTCAGCCGCCGGACAGCTTCTCCTGGAGCTTGAAGATCGGCAGGAACACGGCGAGCACGATGCCGCCGACCACCACGCCCATCACCGCGATCATCAGCGGCTCGATGAGCGACGTGAGGCTCTTCACCTCGGCCTCGACCTGCTGGTCGTAGAACTCCGAGATCTTCTCGAGCAGCGCGTCGAGCGCGCCGGACCGCTCGCCGATGCCGATCATCTTGGTCACCATCGGCGGGAACACCGGGCTCTCGCTCAGCGGGTCGGACAGGGTCTCGCCCGCCTTCACGCTGTCCTTCGCCTTGTCGACGATCGTCGAGATCACGCGGTTGCCGGCGGTCTCGGACACGATCTCCATCGCACCCAGGATCGGCACACCGCTCTTGATCAGGGTCGAGAACGTGCGCGAGAAGCGCGACAGCGCGACCTTCTTGAACAGCTTGCCGAACACCGGCATGCGCAGCATCATCGCGTCCCAGGTGTAGGCGCCCTTCGGCGTCGCCTTCCACGCCTTGATCCCGAAGATCAGGGCGGGGATCGAACCGGCAAGCAGCCACCAGTAGTCGCGCATCCAGAACGCGAGGTCCATGATCGCGACGGTCAGCCCGGGCAGCTCGACCTCGAGCGACTCGAACACCGGCTTGAACGACGGGACGATGCCCATCATCAGGAACGCGGCGATGCCGATGACCAGCGCCAGCGAGATGACCGGATAAGTCATCGCCGACTTGATCTCGGAACGCAGGTGCGCGGCCGCCTCCAGGTACTCGGCGAGGCGGGTGAGGATCACGTCGAGCTGACCGGAGACCTCACCGGCGCGGATCATGCTGACGTAGATCTGGGAGAACACCTTCTGGTGCGGCTCCAGCGCCTTGGACAGGTCGGCGCCGGTCCGGATGTCCTCCACCACCCGGGACAGGCAGTACTTGAACCCCTGGCTCTCCGCCTGGTCGGCGAGGATCTCCAGGCCCTCGAGCATGGGGATACCGGCGGACAGCATGGTGGAGAGCTGGCGGGTGAACACCTCCAGCTCGCCCTTCTTGACCGAGGCCTTCTTGGCCACCGGCTTCTGCCCGGTCCGGGCGAACATCTTGAGCCCGCCCCCGGTCTTCTTGATGTCGATCGGGGTGAGACGACGTCGGCGGAGGTCGGCGACGACCTCGCTCTGCGAGCCGGCCTGCATGGTGCCGCTCACCGTCTTGCCCGAACTGTCCTTCGCTTGGTATTTGAACGTCGTCGTCATTGTTCCCCTCGCCGGCCGCTCAATCGGCCATCGTCGAGCGTTCGACTTCTTCGATGCTGGTGATCCCGCGCGCCGCGTTGAGCAACCCGCAGCGGCGCAGGGTCAACATCCCCTCCTTCAGCGCCTGTTCCTTGATGTCGGCGGCATTCGCCCGCTCGACGACCATGCGCTTGATCGTCTCCGTCATGCGCATGGTCTCGAGGAGCGCGAAGCGGCCCTTGTATCCCGCGTTGCAACGCGCGCAGCCGACCGGCCGGAAGCTCTGGAAGTCCGGCTTGGCGAGGTCCTCCTCGGTGTAGCCGACCCGCAGGTACACCTTGGGATCGAACCGCTCCTCGACCTTGCACGCGGTGCACAGCTTGCGCGCCAGACGCTGGGCGCAGATCAGGATGGTCGAGCTGGCGATGTTGAACGGGTCCATCCCCATGTCGACCATGCGGGTGACCGTGCCGACCGCGTCGTTGGTGTGCAGCGTGCTCAACACGAGGTGGCCGGTGAGCGCCGCCTTGATCGCGATCTCCAGCGTCTCCTGGTCGCGGATCTCGCCGAGCAGGATCACGTCGGGGTCCTGACGCAGGATCGAGCGCAGTGCCCCGGCGAAGGTCAACCCGCGCTTGGGGTTGACCGGCACCTGGTTCACCCCCTCCATCGTGTACTCGACCGGGTCCTCGACGGTGACCACGTTGATGTCCGGCTGGGCGATGTGGCGCACCGCCGAATAGAGCGTGGTCGACTTACCCGAACCGGTCGGGCCGGTGACCAAAATCATCCCGTACGGCCGCTCTATCGCCCACAGGTAGTCGTCGAGGCTCTTCGGCTCGAACCCCAGGGCCTTGATGTCGAGCGCCAGGTTCGACGAGTCGAGGATGCGGAACACCGTCTTCTCGCCCCAGATGACCGGCAGGATCGACACGCGGAAGTCGATCGCCTTGTTGCCGAGCTTCATCTGGAACTTGCCGTCCTGCGGCTTCTGCTTCTCGGCGATGTCCAGCTTCGCCATGATCTTGATGCGCGAAGTGATGTTGTTCTGCATCCGCTTCGGCAGCGTCATGGCCTCCACCAGGCAGCCGTCCCGGCGGTAGCGCACCACCACCTTCTTCTCGAACGGCTCGAAGTGGATGTCGCTCACGCCCTGGGTGACGGCGTCGACGATGATCTTGTTGACCATCTTCACCACCGGCGACGACTCGTCGCTGATGGCCGAGAGGTCCATCCCCTCGTCGTCGCCGAGGTCCTCCTTGAGCTCGAGGTCGCTGTCGTCGAACGAGCCGAGGATGTCGCCGACGGTCTCCTCGTCCGCCTTGTAGGCGACCGCGATGAACTGCTCGATCGCCTCCTGCGTGGAGATCACCATCCGGAGCTGGCAGCCGGTGATGATCCGGATGTCGTCGAGCTTGAGGACGTCGAACGGGTTGGCGACCGCGATCGTCAGGATGTTGCCGATCCGGTCGATCGGGAACACCCGGTACTCCTTGGCGACGTCGATCGGGATCGCCTGCAGGACCTCGCGGTTGACCTTGAGCCTGTGCAGGTTGATCGGCGGGATGTTCGCCGCGCGGCCGATCAGCGCGAGCAGCTCGGCGGCGTCGACGATCCCGTTCTTGACCGCGACCTCGGTGATCGGGCGCTTGTGCTGCTGGGCCTCGGCGACCAGCTGCTCGCCCTGCTCGGGCTTCAGCTTGCCGGCCTTCTCGAGGATCGCGCGGACCTTCTTGGCGAACTGGATCATCGCCGCCGCATCGCGGCCGAGGCCGCGGACATGGTCGCGCCGCTGGCCGGACGCTGCGCCAGGCGCTCGAGCTCGGCCGGATCGGGCGAGCAGTCGCGCGCGTCCTCCCAGGTGATCAGGTTGTGTCGGTACAGCTCGAAGATCGACTGGTTCATCGTGCGCATGCCGAACTGACCGCCGGTCTGCACGATCGACGCAATCTGGTGCGCCTTGTTGTCGCGGATCAGCGCGCGCACCGCGGGCGTGCAGATCAGGATCTCGGCGGCGAGCACGCGACCCTTGCCCTGCGCACGCGGGATGAGCTGCTGGCAGATGACCGCCTGCAGGGTGAAGGACAGCATCGTCCGGATCTGCTGCTGCTGGTGCGCCGGGAACACGTCGACGATGCGGTTGACGGTCTGGACGACGTCCGAGGTGTGCAGCGTGGCGAACGTCAGGTGGCCGGTCTCGGCGAGGGTCAGCGCGGCCTCGATCGTCTCCAGGTCGCGCATCTCGCCGACCAGCACGACGTCAGGGTCCTGGCGCAGCACCGAACGCAGCGCCTCGCCGAAGCCGTGCGTGTCACCGCCGACCTCGCGCTGGTTGACCAGACACCCCTTGTTCATGTGCAGGAACTCGATCGGGTCCTCGATCGTGACGATGTGTCCCTGCCGCGTCTGGTTGATGTGGTCGACCATCGAGGCGAGCGTGGTCGACTTGCCGGACCCGGTCGCCCCGGTGCACAGCACGAGGCCCTTGTGCAGGGCGCAGATCTCCTCCGCGACCTTCCGCGGCAGGCCGATCTGCTCGAAGCTGAACACCTCGTACGGAATGATGCGAAGCACGGCCGCGACCGTGCCGCGCTGCAGGAAGGCATTGGTGCGGAACCGCCCGAGGTTGGTGACCCCGAAGGAGAAGTCGAGCTCCCAGTTCTTCTCGAACTTCGCGATCTGGTCCGCGCTCAGGACCGAATAGACCAGCTTCTTGCTGATCTCGGGGCTCAGCACCTCGTAGTCGGTGTCGATGAGCCGCCCGTCGACGCGGATCTTCGGTGGCGAGCCGACCGAGAGGTGAAGGTCAGAACCGCCCTGCTGGACCATCAGGTTCAGCAGCTCTTCCATCGAAACCATGGGTGCCTCCGCAGCGTGCCGAACGGCGCCGCGCCCACCGGTGGACGCGGACGGTCGGATGCCCGGAGCTATCGGCGCCGGCCGGCGCCCGGGTTGACCGCTGGTTCGAAAAGCGGCACCGACGCGCGACGGCACTGCGCGCTCGGCACGACGCAGTCCTCCGGCTGCCGGTTCAGGCCGGGCGCGGGCCGGCACCCCCGGGGTGCACGGTCCGATGCGGACGGAGGTCGGCGGCCGTCACCCGGCAGGTTCTGCCGGGGGGGACGCGCCGGCGAACGGGTTGCTCAGTGCTGCGCCGCGGCCTCGTGCTCGCGCTTGTAGGCGGCGACGACCTCCTGCTGCACGTTGGGCGGCGCCATCTCGTAATGCGACGGGCGCATCGAGAAGGTGCCCTCACCGGCGGTGATCGAGCGCAGCTGGGTCGCGTAATCCTGCATCTCCTTGAGCGGCACCTGCGCGCGGATCACCTGGTCGCCCTCGCGCATCTCCATGCCGGACATCCGACCGCGGATGCTGGAGAGGTTGCCCGCGACGTCGCCGGTGAAACGCTCCGGCACGTGGATCTCCACGTCCATGTACGGCTCCAGCAGGATCGGCTTCGCCTTGGCGAAGGCATCCGCGACCGCGCGCTCGCCGGCGATCTGGAACGAGATCTGGTCGGAGTCGACCTCGTGGAACTTGCCGTCGTAGACCTCGACCTGCACGTCCTCGACGACGCAGCCGGCGAGCGGCCCCTTGGCGAGGAACTTGCGCACGCCCTTCTCCACCTCGGGGATGAACTGCTTGGGGATCGCGCCGCCGACCACGCTGTTGACGAACTCGAACCCCTTGCCGCGCTCGCGCGGCGCGACGCGCAGGAACACCTCGCCGAACTGGCCGCGCCCGCCCGACTGCTTCTTGTGCCGGTGGTGGCCCTCGGCGCGCGCGGTGATCGTCTCCTTGTACGGGATGCGCGGCGGATGGGTCACCGTGCCGATCCCGTAGCGCCGCTTGAGGCGGCCGAGCTGCACGTCGAGGTGCAGCGGACTCATCCCGGCGACGACCATCTCGCCGGTGTTCTCGTCGCGCCGCAGGCGCAGGGTCGGATCCTCGATGTGCAGCTTCTCCAGACCCTGGCTGATCTTCTGCTCGTCGCCGCGCGACGCCGGCTGCACGGCGAGGCTGAACACCGGCTCGGGGAACTCGATCGGCGGGAAGAAGACCGGCGCCGAGTCGGCGGTGACCGAGTCGCCGTGGTTGAGCGACTCGATCTTGCCGACGCAGAAGATGTCGCCGGTCTCGACCCGGTCGACCGGCTTGGTCTCGTGCCCCTTGAACCCGAGCAGGCTGCCGACCTTCTCGTGCTTCCCGGTGCGCACGTTGAGGAAGCCCTCCTCCACCGAGAGGTGCCCGCGCATGCAGCGCAGGTAGGCGAGGCGGCCGACGTACGGATCGACCACGACGCGGAACACGCGCGCGGCGAACGGGCCGTCGGGATCCGGCGGCAGGAGCTGGTCGGCGGCCCCGCCGCTCTGCGTCGCGACCGCGCGCGGTCCGTAGGCGATCGGCGATGGCAGCATGCTCGGCAACCGCGCGAGGAGCTGCTCGACGCCGAGCATCTTCGGCGGTGACACGACGAACAGCGGCACGAGCTTGCCGCGCGTCACCGCCGCCGCCAGGTTGTCGAGCACGGCCTGGGGGTCGAGCGTCCCGGTCTCCAGGTAGCGCTCGAGCAGCGCGTCGTCCGCTTCGGCGACCCGTTCCTCGAGCTTGTCGCGGAACTCCTTGGCGCGCGGGCCGCCGTCGCCGAACACGTCGTGCACGCTCTGGAACCGGTTGCCCGAGCCGTCCGGGTAGGTGATCGGCACCACCACGTCGCCGAACGCGGCCTGCAGGTCCTGGAGCGCCTTGTCGAAGTCGGCGT
>Ga0079224_100005353_pt1 | contig 16821 bp, 20 predicted proteins | sample Stecom2015_FD_80414 | JGI IMG/M metagenome (GOLD analysis project Ga0079224, IMG submission 80414) | Agricultural soil microbial communities from Utah to study Nitrogen management - Steer compost 2015 | ecosystem: Environmental > Terrestrial > Soil > Agricultural land | place: USA: Utah... | reverse complement strand
CTTCACCGTGCTGATACGGCGACATCGTGCCGGGATCGACGTTGATGTACGGATCGAACTTCTGCAACGTGACGGAGAGGCCGCGTTCCACCAGCAGCCTTCCGAGCGACGCCGCAGCGATTCCCTTGCCCAGCGACGAGACAACGCCACCGGTCACGAAGATGTACTTGGTATTGCGATTCGTCGTCGTCATGGGTTCGCCTCGGCAAAGTCGGGCCAGCGCTCCTCGGCGGCGGCCAGGTCAGCAGGAGTGTCGATTCCGTTTGGTGCAGGTGCTTCTAGCAGTGCGACCCCGATCGTCATCCCCATTTCGAGCGCCCGCAACTGCTCGAGTTGCTCGGCGCGCTCGAGGGCCGATGTCGGGGCCGCAGCCATCCTTGCAAGCACGTCGCGGCGGTAGGCGTACACGCCGAGGTGCTGCCACCATCGTGTCGAGTCGAGGTTCGCAGCGTCACGAACCGCCGGGATCGGCGCACGGCTGAAGTAGAGCGCCTTGCCGCCTTCCCCGAAGACCACCTTCACCAGCGAGGGTTCGGTGCGACGATCCGGGGCCAGCGGTGCCGCCGCAGTTCCGATGTCGAATCCAGCCCTGACCTTCTCGATCGAGCCCGAGACGGCGTCGATGGGAATGAACGGCTCGTCCCCCTGCAGATTCACCACGATCTCGAAGCCCGAATAGGCCGGCATCGCGCTGACGGCCGCGACCCGGTCGGTTCCACTCGCCAGTTCGGAGGGCGTCTCCACGACTGCGAGTGACAACCCCGCCACCGCGTCGGCGACGGCGTCCGAGTCTGTCGCGACCACAACCTGATCCACGCCGGCGACGCGCAACGCACGTTCGGCTACTCGGTGGATCAACGGAGCCCCAGCGAGCAGCTGGAGTGGCTTGTTGGGGAGTCGCGTCGAGCCGACGCGTGCCGGAATCACAATCAGGACGGGCACGATATAAGCTATCTGGTCGGCGGCCGCCTGTCAAAATGCATGCCGCACTTGAAGGCGCGTGGGTAACTGCTTGACAATTAACCGATTAGCGCACCTGCCCCGCCAATTGAAGGAAGTTCGCCAGCAGCCGCTTGCCATCGGGAGTCCCGACCGACTCGGGATGGAACTGAACGCCCCAGATCGGCGCGGCTCGGTGCCGCAGGGCCATCACCTCCGAACCCGGCTCACGATCGGTGGACCAGGCGGTGATCTCCAGCTCCGCAGGGAAGCCCTCGGCGGAAACAACCAGCGAGTGGTAGCGCATGACCGGCAGCGGGTCGGCCACACCTTGGAACAGCTCGGCGTCACGGTGCGTCACCTCCCCGACCTTGCCGTGCATCAGTCGATCGGCGCGGACCACCCTGCCCCCGAACGCCTCCCCGATGGCCTGATGTCCCAGGCATACTCCCAGGAGCGGGACCCCCTGGCGGGCCGCCGCCCTGATAAGTTCGATCGAGATCCCGGCAGTGGTTGGCGTGGCCGGGCCTGGTGAAACGACGATCGCCCCGGGCCGCTTGGCGAGCGCCTCGTCCACTGACATCTGGTCGTTCCGGACGACCCAGGGATCGGCTCCGAGTTCGCCGAGATACTGGGCCAGGTTCCAGGTGAAGGAGTCGTAGTTGTCGAGCAGCAGCAGCATCGCTGCAATCTATCCGGACTAGCGCCGGTCGGGCTCACCCTCGAGGAAGGCCAACAGGTCAGCCACCACCGCCGCCGGCCGCTCCCAGTGAGGAGCGTGTCCGACGTCGCGGTACTCGACCAGGTAGGAGCCCGGGATCCCGGAGAGCAACGCCTCCTGGTCGGTGCGACTGACGATCGCATCGCGCGAGCCCCACATCAGCATCGTCGGGACCCTGATCGATGCCAGCGAACGGGAGTCGTTGTACTCGAGAATCTGGACCAGGACGTCGCGCCAGATCGCAGGCGGAACCGTGCTGGAGGCCTCGATCACCTTGTCCAGGAAGCCGGCAGGAACAGGCGCATAGAGCGTGCTGCGCTGAAATCCCTCGACGAACTCCCGGTCTATCGCATCACCGAGGGAGTTCAGTTCTGCCTGCAGTCCGCGCACGACTTCGTTGTCGAAGGTCACCCCCGACCCGATCAGCACGAGTCCAGCCACTCGCGAACGAGCCTTGCGTGCGGCTTCGCGGGCAACCAGCGAACCCATCGAGTGTCCGACAAGGGTGACCCGCCGCAGTCGCTTCGCCTCGATGAAGCGGACCACGTCGTTGGCCATTTCGCGAATGTCATATGAACCGGGTCGATCGCTGTCGCCGTGGCCACGAAGGTCGATCGCAATGGTCCGGACCCGGTATGGCAACTGCGAGGCAAGTCGCTCGAACGACTGGCGGGAATCAGTGTAGCCGTGCAGCAGGATCAGCGGGTCGCCGGTGGTGTCACCGCGCTCCTCGTACCTCAGGGTGAGGCCGTTGGGAAGGGTCAGCCAGCGCGGATCGGGCCCCGTCAGGGCGCTGCCGAGAAGTGTTGCAGCAACAGTCATCAGTCCGAGCATCGTTTCGCTCCCGTTGGTCCTGCAGGATGATGCGGAAGCGACGTTGCCTACCCGACATCACCCCCGGGGATGGAAGTCACGGTGGACTCTTCGCAAGTGGTCGCGGTCGACGTGGGTGTAGATCTGGGTAGTCGAAAGGTCGGCATGGCCCAGCATCTCCTGGACGGCACGGAGATCGGCCCCACCCTCCAGCAGGTGCGTCGCGAACGAATGTCGCAGCGTGTGGGGCGTCACCCGCTTGTCCAACCCCGCACGCTCCGCGTGCTTGCGAACGATTCCCCAGGCTCCGACTCGGGTCAGCGGTGTGCCGCGTGCATTCAGGAAGACCCGCTGCCTGGTGGCTCCCCTGTCCAGGATGGGCCGGAGTCGTTGCAGGTAGGTGGAGACCGCGGCCATCACCGGGCGACCGAGGGGGATCAGTCGCTCCTTGCGGCCCTTGCCGAATGCCCGCACCAGCCCTTCGCTGAAGAACAGGTCGCCGAGTCCCAGATCGCAGAGCTCGGACACTCGCATTCCGGCGCCGTACGCAAGTTCCAGCAGCGCGCGATCGCGCCAGGCCATCGGGTCATCAATCCCGGGTGAATCGAGCAGTCGCGTCACCTCGTCCACCGTCAGTGTCTCCGGCAGGGTTCGCCAGCGCGCTGGAGTCTCGAGACGATCGCTGGGATCCTTGCCCACCAGTCCCTCGGCCGCGAGGAACCCGAACCAGGTGCGGATCGCCGAGATGTTCCGGCGAATGGTCGAACCTGCCAGCCCCAGGTCCTTGAGCAGGAACACGAACTCCCGGAGCAGTTGCGTCGTTATCTGCTGGGGCGAGGTTACGCCCTTGCTGGCGGCGAACTCGATCAATCGAACCAGGTCACGTCGGTACGCGGCAATGGTATGCTGTGAATGTCCCGCCTCAAGCGAGAGGTGGTCGCGGAACGACTCGAGATGGAAGGCCGCGATTCGTGCCGGATCCAGTGCGGGTGAAGTCACGCGGGTTCTTCCTCCTCCTCGCTCAGTTCCTGGAGTGCCCGGCGACGGCGAATCGCTCGCACCACGAGGTAGGCACCGACCAGCAGGACCAGGAGTGAGGTGATTCCCAGGCCGCGGTTCATCCCGTCGATGGCCTCGATGATCTCACCGATACGATGCCCTAGCTGGGAAGCGATGAAGACGATCGCACCGTACCAGACTGCTGAGCCCAGCGCGATCGGGAGCAGCGCCTTGACGAACCCGACCCGCATCAATCCCGCGAACGGCCCTACGACGGCTCGGAAGCCAGGCAGCAATCGGCCGAGGAAGAGGACCGCGACTCCGTAACGAAGGTAGTTCTTGCGGACCCGCCTGACCGCCCTGGGAGGCATCACCAATCGCCCGATGCGGGACCTGAGCAACGCGCCTGAGTGCCGGGCGGCCAGTTCATACATCAGCAGTGCACCACCCGTGCTACCCGCGAAGGTCGCAGCGTACACCAGCCACGGATTGGTGATATCGCGATGAGCCAGGAACGCACCGAGTGCGATCGCGGTGTCAGCAGGAAAGGGCGGGAAGAAGTTCTCGACGGCCGCGAGGAGGCCAAGCACGAGGTAGATCGCAACCGGCGGCTGGCCGGACAGCCAGTCCAGCAACCCCTCGATCATCGTTGCTCAACCGACCGGCAGTATGGTGGCGACGGCGTGAACTGCGATCCCCTCGCCCCGTCCCACGAAGCCCATCGTCTCGTTGGTCTTGGCCTTGACGCTGACGGCATCGACGTCGACATCCATCGCTGCGGCCAGTCGCTCGCGGATCGCGGCGACGTGTGGTCCAAGTTTCGGACGCTCGAGGATCACGGTGATGTCACACTGATTCGGTCGCCAGCCGTGTCGAGACAACAGGTCGATCGTGAGCCTCAACAACTCGATGGAATCGGCGTCGCGCCATTCCTCGCTGCGGTCGGAAAAGTGGCCGCCGATGTCCCCCAGGGCTGCGGCGCCAAGCAGTGCGTCGATCAGCGCATGGGCTATCGCATCGGCGTCCGAGTGCCCGATCAGCCCCGGTGCGCCAGGGATCTCGACCCCGCCGAGGACCAGCGGACGAGCGGCACCGAAGCGATGCGAGTCATACCCGATGCCGACCCTGATCACGCGACCGCCGCGAGCGGCTCGTCGAGAAGTGAGTAGTCCTGCCTGCGTCGACGCGGTGTCATGCCTGCGTCGCGGATGGCGCGCTCCATTTCCTCGATGGTGGCCCGATAGGTGGTGCCGGCGGCCGACACCACGTTCTCCTCCATCATCAGTGAGCCGAAGTCGTTGGCGCCGAATCGCAGGGCGACCTGGCCGACCTTGAGGCCCATCGTCACCCAGCTCGACTGGATGTTGGGAATGTTCGGCAGGAGGATGCGTGCCATTGCAAGGGTCCTCAGGTAGGTGACGGCGTCGGTCTTGACGCGGTCGGCCATCGCGGTGCCCTCGGGTTGCAGCGGCCAGCAGATGAACGCGGTGAACCCGCCGGTGCGATCCTGGACCTCGCGAATCCGGAACAGGTGTTCGATGCGGTCCTCGTCGGTCTCGCCCAGTCCGTACATCATCGTGACCGATGTCTGCATCCCCTGCCGGTGCGCCTCCTCCTGCACCGCCAGCCACTCATCGGTCTGCGCCTTCTTCCTGGCGACTCGCTCGCGAATCTCATCCACCAGGATCTCACCGCCACCACCGGGAATCGAATCGAGACCCGCCTCACGGAGCTGGCGCACCACCTCGGGCATCGGGATCCGGAAACGCTCGCTGAAGAACACCACTTCCGAGGGCGAGAAACCGTGGATGTGAATGGGGTGGTGGCGCTTGATGTAGCGCATCAGCTCCAGGTACCACTCGAACGGTATGTACGGATTGTGGCCACCCTGCAGCAGGATCTGCACGCCACCGATCGCCTTGCACTCGTCGATCTTCGCACCGATCTGCTCGAACGAGAGCACGTAGCCCTCGCCGTCCCTCGGCCGGCGATAGAAGGCGCAGAAGGCGCAATCCGCCACGCAGACGTTGGTGTAGTTGATGTTGCGATCGATGATGTAGCTCACCACGGGGTCGGGATGCAACTGCCAGCGGATCGCATCTGCGCGGGCGCCGAGCTCAAGCAACGGCGCGTTGCGATAGAGATCGAGCGCCTCGCGGAATTCGGGAGAGTTTCTGTCGATGGTCACTTCAGGCCGCCGTCAGGAATGTGAGTGAGCCGTCGGGTACCAGCCCGTCACTCGCCAGCCGGCCGAAGAACTCCGAAAGGCCGGCGAGGTGGCGATATGAGAGCTGCCAGTCGAGGTCGTCCAGGTACGCGCGCACCGTCTCGCGGTCGATTCCGGTTCGTGCCGCTCCCTCGTCCGCGATCAGGTCCAGGTGCGCCACGCCCCAGTCTCGCGACTGCAACAGCCGATCGTGCAGCGCCAGGGCCTCGGTCCTGTTGGTGTCGCGGCGCGCCGCCCAGACCGCGAACACGAACGGCAGGCCGGTCCAATCCTTCCACACGCTCCCCAGGTCATAGAAGAACGGGTACCGGTTCGCGGCCCGCAGGTGCAATGCCGCATCTCCGATCACCAGCACGGCTTCGTGCGGCAACTGGCTCAGCGCATCAAGGTCGCTGGCCTCGGCGCGGGCAGTGGCAAAATTGGGCCGCACCTTCCACACGTGGCGGCACATCAGCTCGAGCAGCAGGATCGAGGTGCGGCTCGACGCGGTCCGCAGCACTGTTGCCCTGTCGAGCTCCTCGACCGGTCGGTTCGAGAACAGCGCCACGCTGTGCACCGGTCCATCACACGAAATTGCCAGCCCCGGCAGCAGGTGGTAGCTCCTGGCGTCGCGCGCGTATTCCACCGCGGACACCACGCTCAGGTCCAGCTCGCCGGCCGCCAGCAGGTCGTTCAGTTCCGCTGCCGTTGCGGACACGACCACTTCGGGCGGCTCGACAATGCCGCGATCCATCGCGGCATTGACCGCTGCCGCGTTGATCCAGGGAATGCGGCCCAGTCTCATGCTGCGTGCACCACCGGCAGGCTTCGGCGCACGTCGCCGCCGCGCGGCAGGTCGAGGTCGCTGAAGTCGGACCGGACCAGCTTGTAGAGCGAGTCGCGTTCCATCGGGATCTTGCCCGCGTCGCGGATCAGCGCCACCAGCGCCGAGTAGGGCATCCCGAGATCCGTCCTCGCGCCGGCGTCGTGATAGATGCGCTCGAACACGACGGTACCCTCGACATCATCGCAGCCGAACGAGAGCGCGATCTGGCTCATGAAGGGCGTGACCATCGGCCAGTGAGTCTTGACGTGAGGGATGTTGTCGAGGAAGAGCCGCCCGACGGCGATGTTCCGCAGGTCCTCGAAACCGGTGGTCGCACTGCCGACGCGACCGAGCTCCTCGCCCAGCTCGTTGTTCTCGGTGTGATAGGCAAGCGGGATATACGTCAGGAAGCCACCACTCCTGTCCTGCTGCTCGCGCAGCATCGAGAGGTGCTGGATCCGATCCTCGGCAGTCTCGACGTGGCCGTACAGCATCGTGCAGTTGGTCGGAATGCCGAGCGCGTGGGCCTCGCCATGCACGCGGAGGTACTCCTCTCCCGACAGCTTGCGCTCGGCAATCGTGGCGCGCACCGCGGTGCTGAAGACCTCGGCACCACCTCCGGGCATCGAAGTCAGGCCGGCTTCCTTGAGGGTCTTGAGTGTGTCGGTGATCGAGAGCCTGGAAACCCGGGCTATGTGGGCGATCTCGACGGCAGTCAGCGCCTTGATGTGCACATTGGGATGCCGCTCGCGCAGGCCGCGAATCATCTCCGCGTAATAGTCGACTCCCAGCTTGGGATGCAGTCCGCCCACGATGTGGAACTCGCGTGTGGGCGAGCCGTTGGCCTGCGCTGCCTCGTGGTAGACCTCTTCCAGCGACCTCGTGTATGCACCGTCCTCCTTCGGCATCCGTGCGAACGAGCAGAACGTGCAGGTGTTGCGCAGGATGCAGACGTTGGTCGGGTTGATGTGCTGGTTGGCGGAGAACCAGACCCGATCGCCATTGCGTCGCCGGTTGGCGTAGTCGGCCAGGGTACCGAGCCCGATCAGGTCGGGTGTGTCGTAGAGGGTGAGGCCGTCCGCCTCGTCCAGGCGGACCCCCTCCTGGACCTTGGTGGCAATCGGCCGGAGCGCGGGGTCTCGGAGCCGCTCGAGCGGCAATTCCACCGGTCCCAGCACCGGTGCGGTGTCGGTCTGGACGGTCATACCTGCAATCTACCCGGAATGGGCCTTGGACTGGAACTTGGGGCCCACCGGGGCCGCTCAGGCGTCGAGAGTCTCCCGGACAGCCTGTGCCAGTTCGTGTACCGTGAACGGCTTGGCCAGGAACGGAATCCCTTCCTGTCCACTGGCGACCAGTTCCGCCGAGTAGCCCGACATCATCATCAACTTGAGGTTCGGATACCGGCCACGGAGGATCTCCACGAGCTCGGTCCCACCCATCCCCGGCATCACCAGGTCGGTCAGCACCAGGGCAACGTCGGGTGAGGCAGCGAGGGCGGCAAGGGCGGCGTGGCCGTCGGGAGCAGCGCTGGCGTGATAGCCGAGCCGGTGCAGCAGCCGGACGCACAGGTCGCGCACCTGGGGTTCGTCATCGACCACCAGCACCACCTCGGTGCCGCGCGGCAAGTCCTGCCCCGGCTCGCTTTCGCTCAGGTCGGTGACGGCCTCGTCGGGCGAGGTGGGTAACAGGATCCTGAACACGGTGCCTTGCCCGACTTCACTCCGCACGTCGATGCGTCCCTCGGCCTGTTCGACTATTCCATAAACGGTGGCGAGGCCGAGACCGGTCCCCTGGCCATCGGGCTTGGTTGTGTAGAACGGCTCGAAGATGTGGGGCAATGCACCGGCCGGGATACCGACGCCGGTGTCCTCAACCGAGAGGACAGCGCAATCACCCTCGACCGCGGTGCCGAGCTCGATCGTGCCGCCATCCTTCATTGCGTCACGTGCATTGACGGTCAGGTTGGTCAGTACCTGCTCGAACTGTGCCGGATCCACGACGACCGGCACCGTCTGCGGCGCGAGTCTGGTCACAAGCTGACACTTCTCACCGGAGAGTCGGCGCAACATCGGCTCGACCTCGGTGACGATCTGGTTCAGGTCAACGAGCCTGGGCGTCACCACCTGGCGGCGGGCAAACGTGAGCAGTTGACGCGTCAGGTCGGCCGCTCGAGAACTCGCGCGCAGGATTTCGCCCAGGTCGTTGCGACGCGGGTCGTCGGCGGGCAGAGTGTCGAGCAGCAGGTCTGCGTAACCGCGGATGCCGGTGATGAGATTGTTGAAGTCGTGCGCGATGCCGCCCGCCAGCCGTCCCACGGCCTCGAGCCGCTGGCCCTGCGCCAGTCGTCGCTCGAGTCGTACCCGGTCGTGAACATCGCGGACTACAGCGAGGTGGCAGGTCTCTCCGTGGAGTTCGACCACACGTGCGGAGAGGATCGCCTCGCGGTCGGTGCCATCCGATCTCCGTAGCAGGTATGGGAACTCGCTCAGGACCCGTTCCGTGGCCAGGGTGTGCAGCGCAATCTCGCGCTCCTCCAGCGAGCCCCACACTCCCAGTTCCGGAATCGACTTGCCGATCAATTCCTCGCGAGGTCGTTGCACCATCCGGCAATAGGCGCTGTTGACCTCAAGGACGACGCCATCTGCAGCGCGCGACACGACCACTCCGTCGGGCACCAGGTGGAACAACTTCTGGAAGGTGTCCTCGGCGCGACGCAGTTCCTCGAGGTGACTGGCGTTGATGCGCGCGTGAAGCCAGGCCTGGACCAACCAGGCCAGCAGGCTGACGAGGATGATCCCGCTGCCTGCCACGGTCCAGTAGGTGCGAAGCCACGATGCCTCGCCGGGGCCCCAGCCACCGATCGGCACCGCCTCGACCAGCTAGCTACGGTCGGGCAACGAGACCGAGGCGCGGGCGGGATCGATCAAATCGCCGTCGGCACGACCCGAGCTCCACAGCACGCTGTCTGAATGATTGACCAGCCGAACAGCCAGTGCCTCGGCGCTCCGCGTCAGGCCCGATTCGTTGATGAGCGTCTCGAATTCGACCACGATCCCCGCGACCGCCACGACGCTGTCTCTGTGGTCGCGAACCGCAAGGCGTCCGACAATGCCCACACCGCCCTGGAACAGCTCCAGTGGTCCGGAGATGATGATCGAGCGAGATGCGAGGGTGAGCCGGAAGTCCTCAGCGATCTCGACCCGACTGTCGTCGGCGAGATTCTGACCGAGCGCCTCCGCATTACCTTCGAATGGCCAGGTGTGCTGGATGACGCCGTCGCGCACGTATTGCATCGTGCGGATGCCCGGTGTTCCGGCCATCAGGCCGTCCACGAAGCTGGCGAATCGACTGGGAAGATCGGGCGTACCCCATTGCAGTGACAGGAAGGAGGCGAGTCCGTGCAGCACCGCCATCCGGTGAGCGATGACGGACTCGAGTGCAGTGCCGACCGAATTGACCTCGCGCGATACCCGCTCGCGGCGGAGATCTTCGCGCAATTGGAGGGTCCAGCGTGCGCCCAGCACCGACACGAGCACTGCCAGCAGGCCGACGGCCAGGGCTGGATACAGTGGCCGGATACGAGCGACCCCCCGACGCTCGGGGCGCCGGGGGGCCGAAGGAGCTGAGGGCACCCCGGTCACACCGCTCTGACTGCCAGGGTCGCGTTGTGGCCACCAAAGCCGAAGGCGTTCGAGAGCGCGACATCGACCTTGCGCTCGACAGCAACGTTCGGGGCGCAATCGAGGTCGCACTCCGGATCCGGCGTCACCTGGTTGATGGTTGGCGGGATCTTGCCGTGGCGGGCCACCTGGAGAGCCACCACGAACTCGAGTGCCCCTGCTCCGCCGAGCAGGTGACCGGTCATCGACTTTGTGGACGCGAACACAAGTCGGCGGGCGTGATCGCCGAACACCGCCTTCACCGCCTGGGTCTCGGCGATGTCACCGAGTGGGGTCGAAGTGCCGTGTGCGTTGATGTAATCGACCTGCGAAGGATCGATGCCACCCTCTTCGAGGCACATCCGCATCGCGCGCTGGGCGCCCTCTCCCTCGGGAGCTGGCGCGCTCATGTGATATGCGTCGCCAGACAGGCCATAGCCCACGATCTCGCCGAGGATGGTTGCACCACGGCGTTCGGCGTGCTCGAGCGACTCGATGACGACGGCAGCACCGCCGTCTCCCAGCACGAAACCGTCGCGATCCTTGTCGAACGGACGCGAGGCGGCGGCGGGATCATCGTTGCGGGTGGACATCGCCTTCATGTTGGCGAAGGCGGCGACCGTGAGTCCGGTGATCGCGGCTTCCGAACCGCCGGTGACCATCGCGTCGGCCATGCCTTCGCGGATCATCCGGTAGCTCTCACCGATCGCGTGTGCCGACGAGGCGCAGGCCGACACCGGTGCGAAGTTGGGACCCTGGAAGCCATAGCGCATCGACACCAGTCCGGCTGCCATGTTCGGGATGAACATCGGCACGAAGAACGGCGACACGCGGTCGGGACCCTTCTGGATGAAGTCCCGGCAGTTGTCCTCGAAGGTCTGCATTCCTCCGATGCCACTGCCGATGACCACCCCGACGCGCTTGCGATTCACGTCGGCGGTGTCGAGGCCCGACTGTGTCACCGCCTGGTGTGACGCGGCGATGGCGTACTGGGCGAAGAGATCGAACCGCTTTGATTCCTTGCGGTCGATGTACAGCAGCGGATCGAAGCCCTTCACCTCGCACGCGAAGCGGACCTGCTGGTTGCTCGCGTCGAACTTGGTGATTGGCGCCGCGCCGGACTTGCCGGCGAGCAGGTTCGCCCAGCTCTCTTCCGTGGTGAGCCCCACCGGGGACACCAGGCCGAGCCCGGTTACTACGACGCGGCGCTTCACGTCACTTGCCCAGCTTTTCGTGGAGGTACTTCAGCGCATCGCCTACGGTGCGGAGCTTCTCAGCCTCCTCGTCGGGGATGTCGATGTCGAACTCCTTCTCGAACGCCATCACCAGCTCGACCGTGTCGAGCGAGTCGGCACCGAGGTCCTCCATGAAGGACGCCTCGTTGGTGAGCTTCTCGCGCTCGACGCCGAGTTCCTCGACGATGATGTCCTTGACCTTCTCGTCCACGTTGCTCATTTCGTGCCTCGTGTCCCAGGTGTGAGAAATGGTGTACTGCTGTCGATCACGTCAGCCGATCATCCCGCCGTCCACGACCAGGACCTGCCCGGTGACGTAGGACGCGAGATCGGAGACAAGATAGAGAACTGCACCCGCAATGTCCTCAGGCGAGCCGAGGCGCGCCAGCGGTATCGACTCCAATAAGGCCGTCCGCACGCCTTCGGGCAAGACGGCCGTCATGTCGGTCTGGATGAAGCCGGGAGCGATGCAGTTGGCGAGGATCCCCCGTCCCGCGTACTCCTTGGCCACGGTCTTGGTGAAGCCGATCAGGCCGGCCTTGCTGGCGGCGTAATTGGCCTGCCCCTTGTTGCCGGTGATGCCCGAGATGCTGGTGATGTTGATGATGCGCCCGCTGCGCTTCTTCATCATCCCCTTGAGGACCGCCTGCGTCGCGACGAACGCGCCGCGCAGGTTGGCGTTGATCACCTCGTCCCATTCATCCTCACCGAGCCTGAGCAGCAGGTTGTCGCGAGTGAGGCCGGCGTTGTTGACCAGGATGTCGACCGGGCCCAGCTCGGATTCGCACGCCGAGATGGCGGCGCGAATCGAGGCGGGATCGGTGACGTCACAGCCGAAGCCCTTGGCGCGCTCGCCCAGCGAAGCCGCCACCTCGGCGGCATTCCCGGCCGAGCGACCGACCACCGCCACGGTGGCGCCCGCCTGGTACAGCGTCTCAGCTATCGCCCGGCCAATGCCGCGCGTGCTGCCGGTGACGAAGGCCACCTTGCCGGAGAGATCGATCTGGATGCTCATAGGGCGAGGAAACTACCCACTTCTTCGGCTGTGCCAAGCGCAGTGCACTGGGCGGTGGGGACGATCCGGCGCAGCAGGCCACTCAGCACCGAGCCCGGCCCGAGCTCCAGCCACCGCGCATCGGGCCAGCGAGTGTGGATCGCCTGCATCGTCTCGACCCAGCGCACGGGGGCGATGATCTGCTCCACCAGCAACTTCTGGGCGTCGTCGCTCTCGGTCACCGCATCGGCGGTGGCGTTCGCGAAGACGGGGAACTTCGGCTCACCGAATGCTGTCACCCGGATCGCCTCGCGAAGACCATCCTGGGCCGGAGCCATCAGCGGCGAGTGGAAGGCGCCGCTCACCTTGAGAGGCAGCACGCGCTTGGCACCGGCGGCCTTGCACAGTTCACCCGCCCGCTCCACTGCCGAGGGGTCACCCGAGATCACGGTCTGGTCGGGGGCGTTGAGGTTCGCGGCGACCACCGTGCCACCGTTGCCTGCGCTGGCTTCCTGGCAGGCGCTGCGCACGCCCTCCACGTCGAGCCCGATCACGGCAGCCATCGTTCCCGGACGGAGCTCGCCGGCCTCGAACATCAGCGTTCCGCGGCGTCGCACCAGCCGCGCTGCCGCGGGGGCTTCCAGCGAACCGGCTGCGACGTACGCAGAGTATTCGCCGAGCGAGTGTCCCGCAGCAGCGACCACGGTGTCGCCGAGGCGCTCCTGTACCACGCTCAGCACCGCGGCGCTGTGTGCGAGGATCGCGGGCTGGGCGTTGTGCGTGAGGGTGAGGTCCTCGGCGCTGCCGTTCCACATCACGTCGGTGAGTGATGTGTCGAGCGCGGCATCGATGTGCTCCAGCGTGGCCGCTGCGGCGGGGAACTTGTCGGCCAGGTCGCGCGCCATCCCCGGCTTCTGCGCTCCCTGCCCCGGGAACAGCAGCACGGTCACCATCTGAGCACCACGCTTCCCCAGGTGAAACCCGCACCGAAAGTCACCAGCATCACGATCATCCCCTCGCGCAGCCGTCCCTCCTCGCGCGCCTGGAGCAGCGCGAGTGGGATGCTCGCCGATGACGTGTTGCCGAACTTGTCGATGTTGACCATCACCTTGTCAATCGAGATGCCGGCGAGCTTGGCCGTGGCGTCGATGATCCGCAGGTTGGCCTGGTGCGGCACCAGCAGGTCGATGTCCTGCGCCGAGAGGCCGGCGCGCTTGATCGCCTCGTCGGTGCTGCGGCTCATCGCAAGCACTGCGGCCTTGAATACCTCGCGCCCGGCCATCCGCATCAGGTGGCGCTTCTCGCGCACCACATCCTCGGTGAGCGGCTCGGCGGCGCCACCGGCTGGGATGTAGAGGAGTTCGGCGAGGTCGCCGTCGGCACCGAGGTACGCCGAGAGCATCCCGGTGTCGCTGCCGGCCTCATTGCGCTGCAGCACCGCGGCGCCTGCACCGTCACCGAAGAGGATCACGGTCGACCGGTCATCGCGATCGGTGATGGTCGAGAGCTTCTCGCCGCCGATCACCAGGATCGTGTCACCCTGACCCGACGCGATCATTCCCTCCGCGACGGTGAGCGCGTACACCCAACCGGGACACGCGGCGACCAGGTCGAACGCCCACGCGCTCTCCGCGCCGAGTGCGGCCTGCACGTCACAGGCGATGGCAGGCAGGCGCCGATCGGGGGTCACAGTCGCGAAGATGATCCCGTCGATCTGGTCCGGAGTGATGCCGGCATCGCGCACGGCGTCCTGTGCTGCAACCAGCGCGTAGTCGAGCAGCTTCTCGTCCGGACGCGCGATGCGGCGCTCGCGGATACCGGTGCGCTCGACGATCCACTCGTCGGAGGTGTCGAGGTAGCTCTCGAGATCGGCGTTGGTGAGCACGCCATCGGGGACTGCTGCCCCGATGCCGGTGATCCGGGCGATCGGGCGTGCCGGGATCACGCTGCGGGCGGGGCCGCCTGCCCCGCGAATTCTTCTGCGATGTGCTCGTTGAGTCCGGCCTGCACCGATTCCACCGCCTTGCGGATGGCGTTCTTGATGGCCGACGGACTTGACGATCCGTGGCATATGATCGGGACGCCCCGCACCCCGAGCAGCGGCGCGCCGCCATACTGGCTGTAGTCGAGGAAGCGCATCAGCGGCTTGAGTTCGGGCGAGGTGAGCAGGTTCGGGCTGTCACGACGCAGCAGCGACTCGACCAGCCGACCCATCGACTCATAGAACTTGAGCACCACGTTGCCGGTGAAGCCATCGGCCACGATGACGTCGATCCGCCCGTGCACCGGATGAGGCACCACGATGTCGCGGCCCTCGATGTTGCCGACGTAGTTGAGTCGGGTGTCCTGGCGCAGCAGTTGGTGCGCCTCGCGGACAACCTCACTGCCCTTGTCGTTCTCCTCGCCCACGTTGAGGAGACCGACGACCGGGCGCTCGCGACCGATCACGTCGCGCATGTAAACCGAACCGAGGTGTGCGAAGTTGACCAGTTCGCGCGCCGAGCAGTCGACGTTGGCGCCCGCATCGAGCAGCAGGACCGGGCCATCGGCGGTGGGCAGCAGCGAGGCGACCGTGGCGCGATCGACGCTCGGATGCAGGCCAAGCACCACCGTCGATGCAGCCAGCACCGCGCCGGTGTTGCCAGCGGAGACAAACGCGTCGGCATTCTGCTCCTGATGGAGCGTCAGACCGACGACGAGTGATGAATTGCGCTTGCGCCGGACCGCCTGCAGCGGCTTGTCGTCCATCGTGACGACTTCGGGCGCGTCAACGACCTCGATCCTGCCCCGGTCGAGTTCCGGATGCCGATCGAGATGAGACGTGATCACGTCCGCTTGCCCCACCAGGACCAGGTGGAAATCCGGTCCCAGCTCCGCAAGCGCCAGTGCGGCGCCGTCAACCTCGGCGGCTGGCGCGTGATCGCCGCCCATCGCGTCGAGTGCGACGCGGATCACGGCCTAGTTGTCCTCGACCTCGAGCCGCTTCTTCCCGGCGTAGTACCCGCACGACGGGCAGACCCGGTGCGGCAGTCGCGGCGCGCTGCAGCGCGGGCACGCCTGAGCCGGAATGCCCTGGGCCGTGTGGTGGCCGCGACGCAACCGCTTGCGCGACTTGGAGAGTTTCCGCTTGGGAACTGCCATTGATCCCTCAGTTGTTCGTGCCGTTCGCCGCGCATTGGCACGGCCCGGCGTTCAAGTCTGCCCCACAGGTGGGGCAAAGTCCCTTGCAATCCTCGCTGCAGAGCGGAAAAGCCGACGCCCGCAACACCAACTCCTCGCGCACTGCCACCGCCAGGTCGATCGTCGACGGATCAGCGGGCAACGGGTAGACGCTGGGGTCCTCCTCCAGCTCCGGGTCGGCCGAGAACAACAACGACACCGACTCGTCTACCTCCTGCTCCACCTCACCGAGGCACCTGCGGCACTCGCCTGTGACCCGGGCCCTGATGTGCCCCTGCCAGACGTAGTTGTCCGCCTCGGCCCTGCGAAGCCGCCCGCTCACCTCAACCGGACCGGCGAGCACCAGCGTGGTGCCCTCGAATACCGGGTCGTCGGGAGCGAGAACCCCGACAGTTTCTGTCCCGTCAGCGGCCAGCCGACGGAGATCCACGCGAAGCATAGCCCTGAAAGCTACCTGACCGGCCCCAGCCGGGTCAAGCAGTAACTGACACTCCCAGCAGCGCTAACTCGCTCTCCGGGAAGAAGAAAGCGATCTCCCGGCGAGCGTTGTCGTCACTGTCGGAGCCATGCACCGCGTTCCTGCCCTTGGACTCAGCGTAGCGCTTCCGGATGGTCCCCTCCGCTGCCTCGGCCGGGTCGGTGGCACCGATGGCGTTGCGCCAACCGACCACCGCGTCGTCAGCCTCGAGCGCCAGGGCGACCGCAGGAGCCGAACTCATGAACTCGACCAGCTCCTCGAAGAACGGCCGACCACGGTGAACCTCGTAGAACGCCTCCGCCTGCGAACGGGTGAGCTGCACCTGACGCATGGCCCGGATCCGGAAGCCCGCCGCCTCGGTTGCAGCCAGGATGTTGCCGGTGTTGCCAGCCGCCACGGCGTCGGGCTTGATCATCGCGAAAGTGAAACGTCCTGCCATTGGTCTTCCTGTCGAAGGTCGGTTGTCGGCTGGTCGAGGGGCGATGTAACGTGGATGATCGATGGCCGTAAGCCATTGTATCCATTGATCATCTCCCATCCACCTAAAGTGCTACTTGAGCTTGCCCTTGAGAATCTCCACCACGTCCACCGGGCGGCGCATGATGCCCATTCCGGCGGCCTCGAAGGCCTGGAACTTCTCCTCGGCAGTGCCACTCGAGCCCGAGATGATCGCCCCGGCGTGACCCATCCGGCGGCCCTTGGGGGCAGTCTGGCCAGCCACGAAGCCGGCCACCGGCTTGCGGACGTTCTGGTGGATGTACTCGGCGG
>Ga0079224_100005351_pt1 | contig 16822 bp, 22 predicted proteins | sample Stecom2015_FD_80414 | JGI IMG/M metagenome (GOLD analysis project Ga0079224, IMG submission 80414) | Agricultural soil microbial communities from Utah to study Nitrogen management - Steer compost 2015 | ecosystem: Environmental > Terrestrial > Soil > Agricultural land | place: USA: Utah... | reverse complement strand
TGCGCACCACCAGCTCGGCGATGGCCTGCCACTGGTCGCGGCTGAGGTCGGCGCCACAGGGGTTGTGGCAGCACCCGTGGAGGAGTACCGCGTCACCGGCCGCCGCCTGCTCCAGGGCCGCCATCATGGCGTCGAACAGCACCGCCGCATTCTGCTTCTCGTAGTAGGGATAGGTGGCCAGCCTGAGCCCGGCGCCCTTGAGTACGGGAATATGGTTGGCCCAGGTGGGGTCCCCCACCCACACGGTGGCGTCGGGATTCATGCGGGCGATCAGTTCGCCACCGAGACGCAGTGCGCCGGTGCCCCCCGGGGTCATCACCGCCCGGGTTCTGCTGTCCTTGAGGGCCGAGTGACCGGCGCCGAGGATCAATTCCACAATGCCGGCGTTGAAGGATTCCACACCCACCTGGGCGATGTAACTCTTGCTGTCCTCAAGGGCAAAAAACTGCTGTTCCGCGGCCTTGACCGCCCTCATTACCGTGGTGTTGCCCGCCTCATCCTTGTAGACGCCGACCCCCAGGTCGATCTTGGTGGTGCGGGGGTCTGCCTTGTACAGCGCAGTCAGGCCGAGAATGGGGTCGGGTGGCAGAGTTTCCAGGGAAGTGAACATAAGCCCTCACAAAAAGTCGCGGATAACCCGGGGTCCAGAGGGGATCCGGGGAATGAGTTTACAGGGGTGTCATTGTAGAGAAGATGGCAATAATTATCAGGCGATTTGTGGCCTGAGCCTGGGCTTTTTGGACACGTCCACCAATTTGCCGGAGAGCAGGGTATTGAGCATATCCAGGCGCTCCACGGTACCCACATCCCACCACTGCCCCTGATAGACCTCGCCGGTGATGGACAGGGCGCGGATACTGCTCTCCAGCACATTGCGGATGGGGAACTTTTCGGAGGCCGAGGGATAGAGGGCGAAGATCTCCGGCCGCATCATGCTGATGCCGCTGAAGGTATAGCTGCGCTCCCCCTCCAGGGGATAGCGCACCCGCTGTTCGGCGTCGAGACTGAAGTCGCCCACCGCCTTGAACGGGGGATTGGGCACCAGTACCAGGTGGGCATCGGTGTCCTCCGGCCAGTCCCGATCCACCAGGCTGTCGAGGGGGTAATCGGTCCAGACATCGCCATTGACCACCAGAAAGGGCTGCGAACCCAGAAAGGGCAGGGCCCGGCGAATGCCGCCCCCGGTTTCCAGGGGCTCGTGCTCCCGGGACCAGTGGATTTCGACGCCGAACCTGGAGCCATCCCCCAGGTAGGACTCGATCATCTCCCCCAACCAGGAGGTGTTGATGGCGATCTCCCGGACCCCGGCCGCCGCCAGGTTCTCGATGTGGTACTGAATGATGGGCTTGCCACCCACCAACAGCAGGGGCTTGGGGGTCTTTTCGGTCAGTGGTCGCAGGCGCTCGCCAAAACCGGCCGCCAGAATCATTGCTTTCATAGGGTTATGCTCCAGCGGACTGCCAGCTCCGGTACCAGGGTTGCCCTGGCAGACAGGGGTGCAGACGCTCAGTAAACCAGTGGGTGAAGAACTCCAGTTCGGGGTAATCCTGCGCCACCTCCAGGGTGTAGCGCAACACCAGGGGCAAGTCGGAGAGGTACCCCGGCTTGCCATCCCGCAACCAGAGTCGGGCAAAAATACCCAGCACCTTCAGGTGACGCTGAAGGCCCATAAGGTCGAACCACCGCAGCAGTTCGCCGCCTTCCAGGCCGTGCAGCCCGAGAGCCCTGGCGCGCTGTTCAAGAAATGCCAGCGCCCGCTCCCGGACCAGTGCTGCCGGCCAGCGAATATAACAGTCCTTCAGCAGAGATACCAGATCGTAGCTGAACGGCCCCACCAGGGCGTCCTGGAAGTCGATCACCCCGAGGCTGCCGTCGGCCCCCACCAGCAGGTTGCGGGAGTGGTAGTCCCGGTGCACCACCACCCTGGGCTGCGCCAGTGCCGCATCCTCCAGCAGGGTAAAAAGCCGGGCGAGGAGCGCGGTATCCGCCGCAGCCAGGGTCACCCCCAACAGCCTGGTGACGAACCACTCGGGAAACAGCGCCATTTCACGGTTCAGGGTCGCGCGATCATAGGGTGGGAAGACCGCCGGGTCCGGCGCCACCTGCTGAATTTTCTCCAGCTCCCGCTCCGCCACCCGATACAACCGGGGAGCGGAGTCCGCCGTCAACAGGGGCAGCAGCAGTTGGTGCCCCAGATCCTGCTGCAGTATAAAGCCCTGGCCATAGTCCACGGCATAGACCTCCGGCACCCCCACCCCGGCGGCCTTCATGGCCAGGTCCTTGGCGACAAAGGCCGGCACGTCCTCGTGGCTGGGGGGGGCGTATACGGCAATCAGCGTCGGGTGGGAATTGACCCGAAAATACTGCCGGAAACCCGCATCGCCGGTGACTGCCGCCAGTTCCACAGCTTGCCCGAGGGCGAACCCCGGGGGGAGATAATCGGCAACCCATGCTGCCAGCGCCGCCTTCTTTTCCATACTCGACCCGAGGGAGAAAAACCGCATTCTAGCGCAACTGGGCATCGGCTTGACCAGCGACTCCCCTCCTTGGGCCAACTTTGGGGTAGAATCCCCCGTTGCAAAATCACAGCGATCGACACGGACAAAATTAGCAATGGGTTCCCTCTGGCTCGGCAGGCGCAAGCCGCTCTTTACCGCCTTGAAGTATTCACTGGCCTTGTCCGCCGGACTCGCCGCCCACAGCGGCGCGGCTGAGCCCCCCGCGAGCTGTGACCCCGGTGCCGCCGACTACCAGGACTGCCAAAGTGATTCGTCACCACCGGCCGCCGGATCTGCCGCCGACAACGACCCGCGGGTGGCGCCCTCCACCAACCTCGACTGGGTGACGATCGACCAGCTGAGGGAAGACCAGAGATCGCGGGTGCGTCCCAACTGCTGTGGCGCCTATCTGGACCCCCCTCGGGATTACCCCGACAGCGCCCGCTCTCCCGAAGGCTCTGCCCTGCGAGTCAGCGCCGACAGCACCGAAGCCCAGGGCAGAACCGCCACCCTGGAGGGAGATGTCCAGGTGTCCCAGGGTTACCGCCAGGTTCGCAGCGACCGCGCAGAGCTCGACCAGGACCAGCGCACAGTCAAGCTGGAGGGCAATGTCACCTTTCGCGAGCCCGGGGTGCTGTTCACCGGGGACACTGCCAACGTCAATCTGGAATCCGGGCAGGTGGCTGTGCAGGACGTGGTTTTCGTGTTGCACGACTCCGGTGTGCGAGGCGAAGCCGGCCGCCTGAGCCGACCCGAGGAAAACCGCATCTATATCGACGATGTGACCTACACCACCTGCGAGCCGGGGAGCAACAGCTGGCAGCTGCGGGCCTCCTCGGTGGATATCGACACCGCGAGCATGATGGCGACGGCCCGCAATATGCGTCTCAACGTCCGCGATGTGCCGGTTGTCTACCTGCCCTGGATCCGCTTTCCGGTATCGGACAACCGCGCCACCGGCCTGCTGGTTCCCACCATTTTCACCGGCAATGACAACGGCCTGGACTACGCCCAACCCATCTACCTCAACCTGGCCCCCAACTACGACGCCACCCTCACCCCCAGGTATATTCAGGAGCGGGGCGCCATGGCGGAGGTGGAGCTGCGCCACCTGTCCACCCGGGCCGCCACCGCCCTCACCGGCGGCTATCTCCCGGATGACAAGGGCGGCTCCGGCAGCCCCTCGCTCCACGAGGGCGACAGCCGCTGGACTGCCAGCCTTCAGCACCAAGGGGGCTGGGGCGCCCGCTGGAGCACCCTGGTGGATTACAGCGATGTCAGTGATATCGATTATTTTCGCGACATCGACAGCGCCACCCTGGCGGTGAGCAGCACCAGCCACCTCAACCAGCAGCTGAAGCTCGGCTATCTGACCGACAACTGGGACCTGGCGGTCCAGGCCCAGGAGTTTGAAACCCTGATCGTCAACGGTCTGGAACAGTACCAGCAGGTCCCCAGGGTGGACGCCAACGGCCACTATCGCCTGAGGGATTCCGACATCGTCCTGACCCTCAAGCAAAACTACGTCAACTTTGACCACAGCCAGGGCGATGTCTTTGGCTCCGGCACCCCGCTGACGACAGACAGCAAAAATACCACGGTCACCGGCGCCAGGTTGCGGGCAGACTACTCCCTGACCTGGGACAAGGAGTGGCTGTGGGGCTTTTTCAAGCCCGCCCTCACCGCCAAGTACGTGGCCTACGACCTGGACAACCCCCTGCTCAACCAGAGTGCGCAGCGACCCGACATCCTGGTGCCGGTCACCTCCCTGGATACCGGGCTCTACTTCGAGCGCGACCACACCCGGGCCACCGGCCATATCCAGACCCTGGAGCCCAGGCTCTACTACCTCAACGCCAGCCACAAGGACCAGTCGGCATTTCCAAACTTCGACACCTCGGATCTCACCTTTGGCTACCATCAGCTGTTCCGCGACGACCGCTTCTCCGGCGGCGACCGCATCGGTGATACCGAGCAGGTCACCCTGGGTATCACCTCCAGGCGGATCAATGCCGGCACCGGCGAGGAACTGATCCGCTTCAGTATCGGCCAGGTGTACTACATGGCCGACCGGCGGGTGACCCTGGTGCCCCAGGACACCTCGGAGCTGAGCCGCGACTCCTCGGATATCGCCGCGGAACTTGGCGGGGTCTTCGCCGACAACTGGCGCTATCAGGCGGATCTGCTCACCAACGAGGATGGGGACAGAATCAACAAGGGCAACCTGAGCCTGCGCTACAACAATCAAAATGACACGGTTTTCAACTTCAGCTACCGCTATACCAGGCGGGAAAATGTCCTGCTGGGCAACCAGTTTGTGCGCGCCGATATCGACCAGGCGGACTTTTCCCTGGCGATCCCGATAAGCGCCAGCTGGACCATCCTCGGTCGCTACAACCAGGATTTGCGCACCAACCAGGAACTCGAGGTCTTTGCGGGACTCGAATATGCCAGTTGTTGCTGGCGTGCCAGCATCGTCGCCCGGCGCTGGATCGACAGGGACGACAACTATATTATCGGCGACGAGGATCTGGCCCATAACAACGGCGTCTTCTTCCAGATTCAGTTCCGCGGCCTGGCCGGTACCGGCAAGCGCGTCGACAACATTCTCCGTGAAGGCATTTACGGCTATCAACCCCCGGAAAATTGATTCATGTTTAAAAATTCTCTCAATCACGCTTTCGTCCGCTGCTGCATCACCCTTGCCGCGGCACTGCTCGCCCTCCCCGCCCTGGCGGAAATCCGCCTCCTCGACAGTGTCGTCGCCGTGGTCGACAACGATGTGGTGATGGCCAGCGAACTCAACGAGCGGGTGGAAACCATCCACGCCCGCATCAAGCAGTCGGGCACCGAACCGCCCCCCCGGGAGGTGCTGGCGCCCCAGGTTCTGGACCGGCTGATCCAGGAACGCATCCAGATTGCCATGGCCCTGCGGGGCGGCATCCGCATCTCCGACTCCGAACTCAACCAGGCGGTGGCCCGCATCGCCCGTCAACAGGGTATGACCACCGACGACTTTATCGCCCAGGCCGCCCAGGAAGGCATGTCCATTGAGGTCATCAAGGAGCAGATGATGATGGAGATGATGATCAACCAGGTCCAGGAGGCCCAGGTCAACCGCCGCATCGTGGTCACCGATCAGGAGATCGACAACTTCCTGGCGTCCGAAGAAGCCCAGGTGTGGAACTCCCCCGAAGTGGCCCTGGGTCATATTCTGATTCCCCTGTCCCCCGCCGCCAGCGCCGAGGAGATCGCAGCCACCCAGGCCAGGGTCGAAGGCCTGCTTGCCGAGTTGCGGGACGGTGCCGACTTCCGTCAGCTGGCCATTGCCAACTCCGCCGACCAGAGCGCCCTCCAGGGGGGCGACCTGGGCTGGCGCAGGTCTACCCAGCTGCCGGAGGTCTTCGTCCCCGTGGTCCGTGAGCTTCAGCCCGGCGACGTCTCCGCCCCCATTCGCAGTGATGCCGGCTTTCACCTGCTCAAGCTCTACGATCGCCGCGGCGCCGAAAAGCAGGTGATTACCCAAAGTTTCGTCCGCCATATTCTCCTCAAGCCCAACGAGATTCGCGACGACGAGGTCAGCCGTATCGAGCTAGAGAAGATCGCCGAACAGATCCGCAACGGTGCCGACTTTGCGGAAATGGCACGGCAGCACTCGGAGGATATCGGCTCGGCCCTCAGTGGCGGCGAGCTGGGCTGGTCCCTGCCGGGGAAATTCGTACCCCAGTTCGAGGAAGTGCTGAACAACATGCCGCTGAATATCGTCTCCGACCCCTTTCGCACCCAGTTTGGCTGGCACATCCTGCAAGTCACCGAGCGCAGAAACCAGGATTTCAGCGAAGACATCAAGCGCGCCCAGGCCGAGAACATCCTCCGTCAGCGGAAGTTCGACGAGGAGCTGCAGCTGTGGTTGCAGGAAATACGGGACAAGGCCTACGTCGAAATCAAACTCTGATCAGCGCCACACCATGCGCCTGGCAGTCACTCCGGGGGAACCGGCGGGCATAGGTCCCGACCTTCTGCTGCGCCTGGCCCAGGCGCCCCAGGACTGCGAGCTGGTGGCCTATGCCGACCCCGACCTGCTCACCAGCCGGGCGCGGCTCCTCGGTCTCCCTCTTCGCCTCAAGGATCCCGATGGCCGGCCTACTGCCGCTGGCGAACTCGCCATTCACCCTGTCCCCCTGGCCCGACCGGCAGTCCCCGGCCGCCTGGACCCTGCCAATGCCCACTATGTGCTCGCCACCCTTGATCACGCGGTAGCTCACTGTCAGCAGGGCCGGGTCGCGGGCCTGGTGACCGGGCCGGTGAACAAGGCGGTTATCAACGACGCCGGGATGCCCTTCAGCGGCCACACCGAGTATCTGGCGGCCCTCACGGCAACACCACTGGTGGTGATGATGCTCGCCACCCGCCAACTCCGGGTCGCCCTGGTGACCACCCACCTGCCCCTGCGGTCGGTGGCCGACGCCATCACGGGGGAGCTGGTGATGGCGGTTACGCGAATCCTGGCCGCGGACCTGAAGGCAAAATTTGCCCTGCCGTCACCGCGGATACTGGTCTGCGGCCTCAACCCCCACGCCGGTGAGAGCGGCCACCTGGGACGGGAGGAAATCGATATCATCATCCCCGCTCTGGAGCAGTTGCGCAGTGAAGGGATCGATGTTGGCGGCCCCTTTCCCGCCGACACCCTGTTCACACCCAACAACCTCAGGGACGGCGATGCGGTGCTGGCCATGTACCACGATCAGGGCCTGCCGGTGCTTAAATACCAGGGCTTTGGCCGGGCAGTGAACATCACCCTTGGGTTGCCCATTATCCGCACCTCCGTGGACCACGGTACCGCTCTGGACCTGGCCGGCACTGGCCGGGGTGACAGCGGCAGCCTCGCTGAAGCCATCCACTGGGCACACACCATGGCCGAGGCACACTCGTGAACCAGATCGACAATCATCAGGCGCGCAAGCGTTTTGGCCAGAACTTCCTGGTGGACACCCAGGTGGTGGACAATATTATCGCCGCCATACGACCGGCTCCCGGGGACAACCTGGTGGAGATCGGCCCCGGCCAGGGCGCCATCACAGGTCCGCTCCTGGCCCGTGGCGGGCGCTTGCATGCGGTGGAGGTGGATCGCGACCTGGCCGCCCTGCTGGGCCGCAGGTTTGCCGACAACAGCGGCTTTGTCCTCCACCTGGGGGATGCCCTGGCGTTCGATTTCAGCCAGCTCCCACAACCCCTGCGGGTGGTGGGCAACCTGCCCTACAACATCTCCACACCCCTGCTGTTTCACCTGCTGAACTACGCCAGTGGGATCCGGGACATGCACTTTATGCTGCAAAAGGAGGTGGTGGACAGAATGGCGGCAGCCCCGGGCAGCAAGACCTATGGCCGGTTAAGTGTTATCGTTCAGTACTACTGTGAGGTATGTCACCTGTTCAACGTGCCAGCGAGTGCATTTCGCCCGGTCCCCAAGGTGGAGTCCGCCATCGTGCGCCTGATTCCCAGGCCGGATAGCGAGCAACGGGCAAGGGATAACAGATTTTTCGAGACTCTGGTTAAAACAGCTTTTCAGCAGCGGCGAAAAACCCTGCGCAACACCCTCAAGCAACTGCCCGGGGACTGGGATCTCAATGTGTTGAGCATCGATCTGTCCCTTCGCCCCGAGGTGCTTACCATTTCCCAGTTTGTCACCCTGAGCAACGAGTTGGACCAGCAGAGATGAGTGCAGAAATCCGCGTCAGCGTAAAACCCGAGTACCTGGTGGCCCAGTCCCAGCCGGACAAGGATAAATACACCTTTGCCTACCATGTCACCATTGCCAATACCGGTAGCGAGGCGGCCAAACTCATCAGCCGCCACTGGATCATTACCGACGGCAATGGCACCCGCCGCGAGGTGAAGGGGTTGGGGGTCATTGGCGAGCAGCCGGTGATCAAGCCCGGCGCCAACTACCACTACTCCAGCTACGCCGTGCTGGATACCCTGGTGGGCACCATGGAGGGGTCCTACCAGATGGAGGCGATGGACAAAAGCCAGTTTACCGCCCCCATCAAGGCCTTTCTGCTGGCGGTACCCGGGATCGTCAACTGAGGGGCAAGATCCAGTGACTGTCTATGTCGTCGGCGACATCCAGGGCTGCTTCTCGTGCCTGGAGAAGCTGCTCCACCAGGTTCACTTCAACCCCGGGGCAGACGACCTGTGGGCAGTGGGCGACCTGGTCAATCGCGGCCCCCAGTCCCTGGAAACCCTGCGCTACTGCATGTCCCTGGGGGACAGCTTCCGCACCGTGCTCGGCAACCACGATCTCCACCTGCTTGCAGTGGCTCGCGGCCTCCGCGCCCCCACCCACAAGGATACCCTGGGGGAGATCCTCAACGCCCCGGATCGCCAGCGAATCCTCCACTGGCTGCAGCGCCAACCGCTATTGCTACAGCACGGGGATTACACCCTGGTGCACGCCGGCATCCCCCCCCAGTGGTCCATCGCCGACGCCGCCGCCCATGCCCGGGAGGTGGAAGGGGCGCTGGCCGCCGCGGGGCCAAGCAAAGCCTTTTTCCGAGAAATGTATGGCAATGAGCCGAGGCGATGGGCTGACGATCTGGAGGGCAGCAGCCGCCTGCGCTGTATCACCAACTATCTGACCCGCATGCGCTACTGCACTGGCGATGGCACCCTGGATCTGGCGAGCAAGCAAAACCCCGCCACAGGTCCCGTCGGCTATCTGCCGTGGTTCGCCCATCGGGAGAGAAGGACTCGGGGCGCGAAGATCGTATTCGGCCACTGGGCCTCCCTCAACGGGGTTACCCCGGAGCCCGACCTGTTTGCCCTCGACACCGGCTGCGTGTGGGGCGGGCGCCTGCGCCTGATGTCCCTCGCCAACGAACACTACCACCACCTTTCCTGCGGACAATAAAAAAGCCGACATGGTCGGCTTTTTTATTGTCCAGACAGCGGCTTATTCGTCGTCTGACACTTCATGGGCGACGGCGTCGGCCGGCCGATCCACCAGCTCCACATAGGCCATGGGCGCCTTGTCACCGGTGCGGTAGCCGCATTTGAGAATACGGATATAACCGCCGGGACGCGCCTGGTAGCGGGGACCCAGGTCCGTGAACAGCTTGCCCACCGCCTGCTTGCTGCGCAGGCGGTCAAACGCCAGGCGGCGGTTGGCGACGCTGTCGGTCTTGGCCAGGGTGATCATGGGCTCGGCAAAGGTGCGCAGCTCCTTGGCCTTGGGCAGGGTGGTCTTGATAACTTCGTGCTCAACAAGGGAGGCGATCATGTTGCGAAACATGGCGCGACGGTGGGTACCTGTCTTGTTGAGTTTTCTTCCACTATAACGGTGACGCATGGCTATGTCCTGTAACTGTTGCTATCGCAGCAATGTTGTTTGCCCCGACCGGAGTCGGCCTTAATTCAATACTAACCTCAGAGGCTCTCGCCTTCGCGCTTCTTGAGGCTGGCCGGCGGCCAGTTCTCCAGGCGCATACCGAGGGAAAGACCGCGGGACGCGAGCACGTCCTTGATCTCGGTAAGGGATTTCTTGCCCAGGTTTGGAGTCTTCAACAGCTCGACTTCAGTGCGCTGGATAAGATCACCGATGTAATAAATACTCTCGGCCTTGAGACAGTTGGCGGACCGCACGGTGAGTTCGAGATCGTCCACCGGGCGCAGCAGGATGGGATCGATCTCGTCTTCCTTGTGCTCGGGCTCCGAGGTGCGCTCGCTCTCGAAGTCGACAAATACCGCCAACTGCTGCTGGAGGATGGTCGCTGCGCGGCGAATGGCTTCCTCGGGTTCGATGGTGCCATTGGTTTGCAGGTCGATAATCAGCTTGTCGAGGTCGGTTCTCTGCTCGACACGGGCGGCTTCCACCACATAGGCCACACGGCGCACCGGGCTGAAGCTGGCATCCAACTGGAGGCGGCCGATGGAGCGGGTCTCCTCGTCGTCGCTGATGCGGGCGTCGGCGGGCTGGTAGCCCCGGCCGCGCTCCACACGCAGGCGCATATTGAGCTTGGCGTTGCCGGTGATATTGGCAATGACGTGATCGGGATTGCGGATCTCCACCGAGCTGTCGTGCTGGATATCGCCGGCGGTGACCGTACCCGGACCCGTGGCATTGAGGGTAATTTCAACCTCGTCCTTGCCGTGGACCACCAGGGCCACGCCCTTCAGGTTGAGCAGAATTTCGATGACGTCTTCGCGGACGCCCTCGAGGGTGCTGTACTCGTGCTCGACACCGTCGATTTCCACCTGAGTGATGGCAAACCCCGGCATGGAGGAAAGCAGAATCCGGCGCAATGCATTACCCAGGGTGTGACCGAAGCCACGCTCCAGTGGCTCGAGAACAACTTTGGCGCGGTTTACACCGAGATCTGTTACGTCGATAGTGCGCGGTGTCAGCAGTTCAGTCGCAGAAGATTGCATAGAGTTACCTGTGTAATGTACCGAATGTAAAACCTTACTTGGAGTACAGTTCCACGATCAGGTTTTCATTGATTTCAGAAGGCAGTTCACTTCTGTCTGGAATGCGCTTGAAAGAGCCTTCCAGCTTGGTGGCATCGACTTCGAGCCAATCGGAGGAACCGCGCTGGGTGGCCAGCTGCACAGCGGACTGGATACGCAGTTGCTTTTTTGACTTCTCACGAATGGCGACCACATCACCGGGCTGTACCTGATAGGAAGGAATATTGACCTTCTTGCCGTTCACCAGAATCGCATTGTGGGCCACCAACTGACGGGCCTCGGCGCGGGTGGAACCAAAGCCCATGCGGTAGGCGACATTGTCGAGACGGGACTCGAGCAACTGCAGCAGGTTTTCACCGGTGGCGCCCTTGCGGCGAGCAGCTTCCTTGTAGTAACCGCGGAACTGCTTTTCCAAAATGCCGTAGAGGCGGCGAACTTTCTGCTTTTCGCGGAGCTGAACGCCGTAATCGGAGAGCCGGCCACGACGCTGGCCGTGTTGACCGGGAGCGCTCTCGGAACGGCACTTTGATTCCAGAGGGCGAATGCCGCTCTTCAGAAACAAGTCGGTGCCTTCGCGACGGGAAAGCTTGCAAGTAGGACCAATATATCTTGCCATGGGGTGTTCCTCGTTAGACGCGACGTTTCTTGGGCGGACGACAGCCATTGTGGGGAATCGGCGTCACATCTGTAATGTTGGTGATCTTGAAACCGGTATTGTTCAGGGCGCGGACAGCGGACTCACGACCAGGGCCTGGGCCCTTGACCATCACATCGAGGTTTTTCAGGCCGTACTCCTGCGCGGCCTGGCCGGCGCGCTCGGCGGCAACCTGGGCGGCAAACGGTGTGCTCTTGCGCGAGCCACGGAAACCCGAGCCCCCGGAAGTGGCCCAGCTCAGGGTGTTGCCCTGGCGGTCGGTGATAGTGATTATCGTGTTGTTGAAGGATGCGAAGATATGCGCAACGCCGTCAACCACTGTTCTTTTCGCTTTTTTGCGAACTGTCTTGCTCGGTGCTTTAGCCATAAAAATACCTGGTTTGCTTACAGTGCCAGCCGTGTGGCCCGCTTATTTCTTGATAGGCTTGCGCGGACCTTTACGGGTTCTCGCATTGGTTTTGGTGCGCTGGCCACGCAGCGGCAAGCCACGACGGTGCCTCAACCCACGGTAACAACCCAGGTCCATCAAGCGCTTGATGTTCATGTTCACTTCACGGCGAAGGTCGCCTTCGACCATGTGCTTGGCGACTTCGCTGCGGATCTCGTCCATCTTGTCGTCGGCGATATCGGCAATCTTGGTGTTTTCAGCGACACCCACTGCCTTGCAAATACCTTTCGCCTTGGTCCGACCGATCCCAAATACATAGGTCAGCGAGATTACCGCATGCTTGTTGTCGGGAATGTTGACACCGGAAATACGGGCCATTCGTGTTACTCCACTGTTCTAAAATTTTCGCTACCGCGCCTTTTCCCCAGCGAAAAAAGGCGCAAGATAATAGCCTCAATAGGTTACAAAATCAACAGCCACGGCTAATCAGCCCTGGCGCTGCTTGTGCCTTGGTTCACTGGCGCAGATCACCCGCAGGGCGCCCTTGCGCTTGATAACCTTGCAATTGCGACAGACTTTCTTTACTGATGCACGAACTTTCATTGCTATACCTCGAACAAAGGGCGGTTTATCGTCCGCCGAAACCCTTTAGATTTGATTTTTTCAACAGTGAATCGTACTGCTGGGACATCATGTGGGACTGAACCTGGGCCATAAAATCCATGGTCACCACAACCGCAATCAACAGCGACGTACCGCCAAGGTAGAACGGCACATTGAAATACACATTGAGAAACTGGGGCATCAGGCAAACACCGGCGATATAAAGGCCGCCCACCACCGTCAGCTTGGTCACTACACTGTCAATATACCGCGCCGTACTCTCACCGGGGCGAATGCCGGGAAGATAGGCGCCACCCCGCTTCAGGTTTTCCGAAATTTCCTTGGGGTTGAACATCAACGCCGTGTAGAAAAAACAGAAAAAGATGATCAGCGCCGCGAACAACAGAATATGCAGCGGCTGACCTGGCCCAAGAACCAGGGCCACATCCTGGAGCCAGTCCGGCGCATCAGCGCCCTGGCCAAACCAGGTCGCGATGGTGGACGGGAACAGCAACAGGCTGCTGGCAAAAATCGCCGGAATAACCCCCGCCATATTGACCTTGAGGGGCAAATGGCTCTGCTGCTGACCACCCACCGCCCGCCGACCCTGCTGCTGGCGCTGGGCGTAGTTGACGGTAATACGCCGCTGGCCGCGCTCGACAAAGACCACAAAATACACAATGGCAACAGCGAGCACCGCAACCACCAACACGGTGAGAATATGCAGATCACCCTGCCGCGCAGACTCAAAGGCCTGGCCGACCGCCGAGGGCAGACCGGCGACGATACCGGCGAAAATCAGCATTGAAATACCGTTGCCGATACCCCGCTCGGTGATCTGCTCCCCCAGCCACATCATAAACACGGCGCCGGTCACCAGGGACACGATGGAAATGACATAAAACGTCATGTCCGGCAGATAGGCCAGACCCTGGCCAGCCAGCCCCACGGACATCCCCGTGCCCTGCACCAGGGCCAGCACCACAGTGCCGTAGCGGGTGTACTGGGAGATCTTGCGACGTCCCGCGTCCCCTTCCTTCTTGAGCTGCTCCAGGGTGGGGGACACCGCAGTCAACAGCTGCATGATGATGGACGCCGAAATGTAGGGCATGATCCCCAGGGCAAGAATACTCATCCGCTCCAGGGCGCCCCCGGAGAACATATTGAACAGCCCCAGAATGGTGCCCTGGTTCTGATCGAACAGGTGTGCCAGCTTGTCTGGATCGATGCCCGGCACCGGAATATGGGTGCCGATACGATAGATCACGATCGCCAGCAGCAAAAAGCGAAGGCGAGCCCACAGCTCGCCCAAACCTTTTTGACCGCCCGTTGGCAGGGTGCCTGGTCTAGCCATGGAGATGATTACTCTTCAATTTTTCCGCCAGCGGCTTCGATGGCCTCGCGGGCACCCTTGGTCACACCCAGGCCCTTCACGGTCAGCGGGCGATCGATGGTTCCGGAGAGGAAAATCTTGGCCCGCAGGATGGCGGCGTTGACCAGGCCCGCAGCGCGCAGAGCATTCAGGTCGACCACGTCACCGGCGACGGCGTTGAGCTCCGAGGTGCGGATCTCAGCACTGACGCGGGAAATCCGCGAGCTGAAGCCGAACTTGGGCAGGCGCTTCTGGAGGGGCATCTGGCCACCCTCAAAGCCGGGGCGCACACGACCACCGGAGCGGGCCTTCTGGCCCTTGTGGCCACGGCCACCGGTTTTGCCCAGACCGCTGCCGATGCCGCGACCGAGACGCTTGCCTTCTTTGATGCGACCGGGAGCCGGACTCAGCGTATTCAGCTTCATGATCACTCTCCCTGAACCTTAACCATATAAAAAATCTTGTTGATCATACCGCGGACGGAGGGGGTATCCTCCACCTCGACGGTGTGGCCAATTCTCCTCAGACCCAAACCGCTGGCGCAGGCGCGATGGGCTGCGATCCGGCCGTGTGAGCTCTTGGTCTGAGTCACTTTGATTTTGCTTGCATTAGCCATTTTCAATTCCTGCCTGTTGAACCTGGGCTCAGCCCTGGATGTCTTCAGCGGTCATACCACGCTTGGCAGCCACTTGCTCCGGGGACTTGATGCTCTTCAGCGCCTTGAAAGTGGCGCGCACCACGTTGACCGGGTTGGTGGAGCCGTAGCACTTGGCCAGCACGTTCTGGACACCGGCCAGTTCGAGTACGGAGCGCATGGCGCCACCGGCGATTACGCCAGTACCTTCGGAAGCGGGCGACATATAGATCCGCGAGGCACCGTGGTTGGCCCTGGTTGGGTACTGAATGGTGGTGCCGTTCAGTTCCACGTCGATCATATTGCGGCGGGCGGCTTCCATAGCCTTTTGAATGGCCTGGGGAACTTCCCGCGCCTTGCCGCGACCGAAGCCCACGCGGCCATTGCCATCACCGACGACGGTGAGAGCTGTGAAAGCGAAGATACGGCCACCTTTTACGGTTTTCGCAACCCGGTTCACCTGAACCAGTTTTTCCTTCAGCCCTTCGTTCGGATCTACATCTCTTGGATTGTTAGCCATTTCTCAACCTTTAGAATTCAAGCCCAGCTTCACGTGCTGCATCAGCAAGCGCTTTCACACGGCCATGGTATTTGAAGCCGCTCCTGTCGAAGGAAACCTTGGCGACGCCGGCTTCCTTGGCACGTTCTGCCACCAGTTGTCCAACGGCGCGGGCGGCATCGATGTTGCCAGTGGCACCCGAGCGCAGGGTTTCGTCCAGTGTCGAAGCACTGGCGATGACCCTGTCGCCGCTGGGCGCAATCACCTGGGCGTAGATGTGGCGCGGGGTGCGATGAACTGTCAGCCTCACTGATCCCAACTCGCGAATTTTGACACGGGCACGGAGAGCGCGGCGCATACGGGACTGCTTTTTGTCTTTCATACTCAGAACCTGTTACTTTTTCTTCGCTTCTTTACGACGAACATTTTCGTCAGCATAGCGTACACCCTTGCCTTTGTAGGGCTCTGGCGGACGGAAGGCGCGGATCTCCGCGGCCACCTGGCCGAGCAGCTGCTTGTCAGCCGCCTTGAGCACGATTTCGGTCTGGGTCGGGGTTTCGGCGCTGACACCTGCGGGCAACTGATACTCAACGGGGTGAGAAAACCCCAGGGTCAGATTGATCTTGTCCCCTTGGGCGTTGGCCCGGTAACCGACGCCAACCAGTTGCAGCTTTCTCTCAAAACCATCGGCAACACCGCGCACCATGTTGTTTACCAGGGCACGATAGGTGCCTGACAACGCGTGCGCATGCTGACCGTCATTGGCCGGGACAAAGTTAAGTACGTTCCCGTCCTGGCTGATGACGACGTCGGACTTGATGAGCATCGAAAGGTTTCCCTTGCTACCCTTGACCGAAATCTGATCAGCTTCCAGTTTGACTTCAACTCCTGTCGGGAGCTCTACAGGACTCTTCGCTACTCTAGACATTTGGCAATCTCTTCGTAAATGCGGCTGTTAAAACACAGTGCAGAGCACTTCGCCACCAACGCCAGCCGCACGGGCAGCGCGGTCGGTCATCACACCCTTGCTGGTGGAGACGATGGCAACACCCAGGCCACCCCTGACTTTTGGCAGTTCCTTGGCACCGGAGTAATAACGCAGTCCGGGACGGCTGGAGCGGCTGATCTCTTCAATGACCGGCTTGCCTTCGAAATACTTGAGCTCAATGGTCAGCTCGGGCTTGACGCCGTCGCTAACCTTGAAATCGCTGATATAACCTTCGCTCTTCAGCACCTCCGCCACGGACACCTTGAGGGTGGATGACGGCATGGTCACGGAGGGACGCTGTCTGCCGTGGGCGTTGCGGATGCGGGTCAGCATATCAGCCAGTGAATCTTGCATACTCATGGATCAGTTCCTCTCGCTTACCAGCTGGCTTTTACAAGGCCAGGGATATCACCGCGCATGGCGGCCTCACGCAACTTGTTGCGGCACAGGCCGAACTTGCGATACACGGCGTGGGGGCGACCGGTGATCCGGCAACGGCGCTGCTTGCGCACTGGGCTGGAGTCGCGGGGCAGCTTCTGGAGCTTGACCTGGGCTTCCCAGCGCTGCTCGTCGGTCGCGCTGACGCTGGTGATGGTTGCCTTGAGCTCGGCTCTCTTGGCGCCGTATTTGGCAGCCGCCTTGGCGCGCTTCAGTTCGCGCTCGATCATTGATCTCTTTGCCATGTCTCTACCTCAACCCTTCAGCGGGAAGTTGAACGC